>Ga0207668_10000190_pt1 | contig 41980 bp, 33 predicted proteins | sample KBSS43metaG_FD_184323 | JGI IMG/M metagenome (GOLD analysis project Ga0207668, IMG submission 184323) | Switchgrass rhizosphere microbial communities from Kellogg Biological Station, Michigan, USA - KBS S4-3 metaG (SPAdes) (version 2) | ecosystem: Host-associated > Plants > Roots > Rhizosphere...
GCGAGCTGACCGCGACAACCTCGCCGCTGTGGTCGGTCAGCGTGATCGGCCGGCGGCGGCCGGCCGTGTCCCAGATCCGGGCGGATCCGTCGCCGCTGGTCGTCGCCAACCAGGTGCCGTCGGGCGCGACCGCGACGGACCGCACCGGCGGCAGGATCCCGCCGCGATCGCTGAGGACGGTGATTCGCCGGCCGGTCGCCACATCCCAGACTCGTACGGCGCCGTCGCCACCGCCGCCGGCCACCCAGGAGCTGTCCGGAGCGAAGGCGACCGCGGCAATCGAGCCGGCGCCGGTCGCGTCGGTCAGGGCGAGGCGAGGCTGGCCGGTCGCCGCGTCCCAGATCCGCACGAGGCCGTCGCTGCCGGTGGCGAGCCGCCGGCCGTTCGGAGCGACGGCAACCGACCGGACCATGCGGTGCGGGTCGTGCAGGACGTCAAGTTCCCGGCCGGTGTCCAGGCTCCAGATCCGCACCGACCGGTCGCCGCTGGTGGTGGCCAGCCACGAGCCGTCCGGGGCGGCGGCCATCGACCGCACCGAGTACGCCTCGGTCAGCGTGACCAGCTGCCGGTGGTGGCGGGGATCCCAGACCTGCACCGATCGGTCCGCATCGATGGTGATCAGCCGGGTGCCGTCGGGGACGAACGCCACCGAGGCCACGGCGCCCGCGCTGCGGCCGAACGAAGGGGTCCGGCGATCGACGGTCAGGTCCCAGATCCGGACCGAGCCGTCGCCGTTGTTGGTGGCGATCCAGCGGCCGTTCGGTGCGATCGAAACCGATCGTACCGTCGTCATCGCGCCGGTGTGGTCGGAAAGCACGGCGTCGCGTGGCCGGCCGGTGGCCGCGTCCCACATCCGGACCGATCCGTCGTTGCCGCCGGTCGCCAGCCATGACCCGTCCGGCGCGATGGCCACCGAGCTGACGAACGTCGCCCGGTCGCCAAGCGCCGTACGTTGCCGGCCGGTGGCGATCTCCCAGATCGATCCGGAGCCGTCGCCGCTGGTGGTGGCGATCCAGGTGCCGTCGGGGGCGATCGCCACGGAACGCAACGACGTCATCGCGCCGTGGCGGTCGATCAGGGTGGCACGTCGCCTGCCGGTGGCCGTGTCCCAGATCGACACCGAGCCGTCGAGGTCGGTGGTCGCGAGCCAGGTGCCGTCGGGGGCGATCGCCACGGAACTCGCCGCGGAGTGGTCGACCAGGGTGGTGCGCCGGGTGCCGGTGGCCGCGTCCCAGATCGCGACGGGTTCCTCGAGATCGGCGGTGGCCAGCCAGGTGCCGTCCGGGGCGATCGCCAAGGAGATCGCCGCGATGTGGTCGACCAGGGTGGTGCGCCGGGTGCCGGCGGCCACGTCCCAGATCGCGACGGCTCCGCCGCTGCTGGTGGCCAGCCAGGTGCCGTCCGGGGCGACCGCGAGGAAACTCGCCGCGTCGGACGCAGTGGCGCTGCCGTGGTCGACCAGAGTGGTGCGAAGCCGGCCGGTGGCCGCATCCCAGATCGACACCGATCCGCCGCTGATGGTGGCCAGCCAGGAGCCGTCCGAGGCGATCGCCACCGAATCGGCCGAGATCGCCACCCCGGCGGAGTCGGTGAGGATGTGGCGCAGGGCGGGGTCGGGCAGGTCCGGGAGCGTCCAGTGGTTGACCAGGCCCGGCAGATTGCCCGCACCGGCGAGCGACCGTGCCTGCTCGGTCCAGTCCGGGTCATGCGCGACGCGGCTCCACAGCACGTCGAGCCTGGCATGCGGCGGATCGGTGGGGGTGAGCAGATGGGCCGCCAGGCTGAGGGCGCTCTGGAGCCGAACGGCGCGCGCCGATTCGAGCAGGCCGAGATCCGCGAACGGCGCGGCCGGGCTGTCCGACTGCTCCAGCCGGGCGCTCACCCACCGCAGGTCGGCGGCGACCGCCTCGGCGTCGCGGTCCGCCGCACGCAGATGCTCGATGAGGTGATCCCACAGGTACCGCGCCGACTCCGGCAGCCGCCACCACTGCGCGGCGCGGTCGCCGGCCGCGGTCTCGTCGCCGGGGGAGTGCAGCTGGAACTTCGACACGACGGCATCCAGCAGTACGCCGTGAAGTTCGGTCACCCGGTCGCCGCCGAGCTCAAGGTGCAGATAGTCGCGGACGACGTCGTGCAGGCCGATCGTGCCGCCGTCCTTGGACGCGGTCAATGTCAGCAGGGCGAGGTCGTCGAGGCGGGCGCAGAGCCGAGCCGCGCTCATCTCGTCCAGGCCCGCGGTGGCCGCCCACAACATCGCCACCAGAGCGACCGGCACCACCTCGTCCTCGGCGAAGATCGCCAGCTCGGCCAGCCGGGCGCGTTCGCCCTCGGCCAGCAAGCCGGCGCTCGCCTCGATCGTGGCGGCGACTGCCTTGGCCCGATGCCGTGGATCGTTGACATTGAGGTGCCTGAGGTCGGTGCCGGTCATCCGGTCGACGCCGACCGTGCCCTCCCGGTGCAGGCGGTCCGCGAGCTGGGCGGCGATCTCGGTGATGTCGGTACGCGATCGCGCCTGGTCGATCAGGATCTTGTTGATCAGGCGGAGCAGCAGCGGCCATCGTCCGGTCTCGGCGAGCAGCACGTCCACCACCGTCGGCGGCATCTCCGGCAGATCGGCGACCAGCACCGTACGGGCCTGTTCCGGCGACATCTGATCGACCCGCACCGAAACCGTGTGGCCGGCCACCAGCCTCGGGATGCGGGTGGTCACCAGCCGGGCGCAGCGCCCGGCCATCGGGAACGCGTCGAGCTGCTCCTCGAACCACACGTCATCGAGCACCACGAGCCGTGGCGGCCCCGCGTCCAGGACCGCCGCGAGGTGCTTCGCCGACTCCCGCACGTCGGCCGACGGCTGGATGCTCGCCGGATCGATGTGCCACAGCAGGTCGTTGATCTTTTCGACCAGTCCGGCACGCCGTACGTCCCGGCCCAGCGTCACCCAGTAGACCCGGCCCCCGAATCTGCGCAGGATCCGCTCGTCCGCACAGATGATGCGGGCCAGCGTGGTCTTGCCGAATCCGCCGGCGCCGTGTACCGCGGTGCTCAGACCCACCGTCGACCTGCCCCGGCGCAGGGCCGCCACGACCTGGTCCACCTCGGCCGGCCGGTCGACCACCCACGACTCGGGCCGCTGCACGGCCGGCGACAGCTTGCGCGCGTACCTGCGCCGGGCCAGCCATCCCCACCTGCCGCCGGCGACGGGCAGCTCCACGTGGTGGTGATTGTGCTGAGTGTTGCCCGTACCGATCTGCACGCCCCGCGCACCCGGACCGACGTGGACGGATGATGCGTCGAGCGGTTCGTTCCCGTCCGGCATCCGACCCCTTCGCTCGACACCCGATGGGCCACTGAACTTTTTTCAACGTGGCCAGGGCGGCACCGCCCGACGCCTGACAACGCAGCCGGCTCCTCAGGCCCGAAGCCAGGTTGAAAAGGTTCACTGTGCTGAGTCCCGTGCCTCTGAATACACCGAGTCGAGCCGGTGGGCCAGGACCGTGTGGCTGATTCCGTCGAGCGTGACGGCATTCCGGGTCGGTTGTTCGTCCGGCGGATCATCCGTCCGTGTGAATGGTCCGATCAGGACCGGCGGCGAGTCCCGGGGATCACTTGCGCGCGGACTCGGCGGCCGCCTCCTCCTCGCGGACCCGCTCGAACGGGTCGCCGTACTCGCCCAGCGCCCGGCGGGCGAACGCCTGTTGCACGGTGGACACCCGCTCGGAGCGGCCGCGGCCCAGGAAGCTCACCGCCCAGTGCAGCACCGCGGTCACCCGGTTCTTGAAGCCGACCAGGTAGAGCAGGTGCACGGCGACCCACAGCAGCCACGCCAGGAAGCCGGACAGGTTGATCTTGCCGATGCTGGCCACGGCGGCGAACCGGGAGATCGTCGCCATGCTGCCCTTGTCGAAGTACTTGAACGGCTCGGCCGGGGGCTTGCCGTCGAGCCGGCGCTTGAGCTGGCCGGCCGCGTACCGGCCGCCCTGGATCGCCACCTGGGCCACCCCGGGCAGCGGCCGGCCGTGCTCGTCGGCGAGGTTCATCATGTCGCCCAGCACGAAGATCTCCGGGTGGCCCGGCAGGGTGAGGTCGGGCTCCACCAGGATCCGGCCGGCCCGGTCGGTCTTCGCGCCGGCCGCGTCGGCCAGCGTCCGCGCCAGCGGCGGGGCCGCGACGCCGGCCGCCCACACCTTGATCATCGACGGGATGCGTTCGCGCCCGCGCTCCGTCTCGACGTCGATGCCGGTCAGGTCCACGCCGACCACCTTGGTGTTCAGCTCCACCTCGACGCCGAGCAGGTGCAGCTGGCGCAGCGCCCGGGTGGACAGGTGGTCGCCGAACGTGTTCAGCACCGCCCCGACCGCGTCGACCAGGATGATCCGGGCCCGGCGCGGGTCGATGTGCTTGTACTGCCCGGGCAGGTTGCGGTGGGCCAGTTCGGCGATCTGGCCGGCCATCTCGGTGCCGGTCGGGCCGGCGCCGACCACCACGAAGGTGAGCCAGCGGTCGATCGCCTCCTGGTCGGTGTGCAGGTCGGCGATCTCGAACGCGCCGAAGATCTTGGCGCGCAGCTCCAGGGCGTCGTCGATGTTCTTCATGCCCGGCGCGTACTCGGCGAACTGGTCGTTGCCGAAATACGACTGCGAGGCACCGGCCGCGACGATCAGCGTGTCGTATTCCACGGTGTAGTCGATGCCGGGACCGGCCACGGACACCACTTTGTTCTCGACGTCGACGCTGCGCGCCCAGCCGAGACGTACGTCGACGTTGTCCTGCCGCCGCAGCACCTCACGGATCGGCGGGGCGATCTCGCCCTCCGAGAGGATGCCGGTGGCCACCTGATAGAGCAGGGGCTGGAAGAGGTGATACGCCGTACCGTTGATGAGAGTGATGTCGACCGGGGCCTTGCGGAGTGCCTTGATCGCGAAAAGACCGCCGAATCCGGCGCCGATCACTACCACCCGATGCCGCTGCATGTGGCCACTCCTCGGTGTTCAGTGTTCCCGGTCTATACAGCGCTCCGATCAGGGTGATTATGCCGTGCACGCCGGGGCCCGGCGTGTGATGTTGTCGCCGGGCCCCGGACGTTTAAGGGATCCAGCGCAGGTTCGGGTTTACCCGGCCGGTCCAGTTGAAAACGGCCATGTTGTCCCAGCCGTCGCCGGTGCCGTTGATGTTCGCCGGGTCCCAGCCGTTACCCTTGATCGCATACCAGGTGGGTTCCCAGTAGAACACGCCGACCGCGCCCGCGTTGCGCGCCGTGTTCTGCACCCAGCTGAACTGCTGCGCCTGCCCGGCCCAGCTCGCCGGGATGTTGTCGCACAGCACGGTGCCCGGGATCGAGTTCTTCTCGCTGTCCGCGTCGGCCGTGGTGAACTGGTACGCCGTCTCGGCGATCACCACCGGCTTGCCGTACCTGGTGCGGGCGTCGGTGATGACGTTGTGGAGATTGGCCAGCGTGCCGTGCCACATGCAGTAATACGAAAGCGCGGTGACGTCCCAGGTGACGCCCTGCGCCCGGATCCCGTCGTAGAACCAGCGGGCGTTCGCCATGCTGTCCGCGTCCGCCGTGTGGATCCACACCTGGGTGCCGCCGTTGCACGCCTTGGTCGCCCTGTAGCCCTGCTTGAGCAGGCTCGCCAGGGGAGCGAAGTTGCTGTTCACGACCTGTCCGCGGGGCCACAGCATGCCCACGTTGATCTCGTTGCCGATCTGCACGCTGTCCGGCGTGGTGCCCTGCGCCTTCAGGGCGGTGCAGACGTCGTACGTGTAGTTGTAGACGTCGGTCTGCAGCTGGCTCAGCGAATGCGAGGCCCACGCGGCGGGCGGGTACTGCTTGCCCGGGTCGGCCCAGGTGTCCGAGTAGTGGAAGTCGATCAGCAGCTTGAGGCCCTTCGCCTTGATCGACCGGGCCTGCTGGAGCACCTTGGCCTTGTTGTTGTAGCCGCTGGCCGGGTTGTTCCAGATGCGCAGCCGCATGTAGTTGGCGCCGGCCGACTTGAGGATGTCCAGCGGGTCGGCCTGGTTGCCGGCGGCGTTGTAGTACTTGGCGCCCAGGTCGAGGCTGCGCTGCAGGGACGAGATGTCGGCGCCGAGCATGGTGAGGGTGGCGGCGTGCGCGGGGGTGGCGGTGAGGGCCGACGAGATCACCAGGACGGCGGCGACCACGGCGGCGCGGACGGACGGTTTCATATCGCTCCTTCACGGACGAAGGGGACGGATCCGGCGCGGAGAACGGGCGCGCCGGCTTGATGCCGCGGAGCAATGCGTGTGAGGCTCTGGTTTCAGGCGGGGGAGGAGGCTCGGGGGACGAGAGTGGTGGGTACGGTGATGGAGAGCGGGGCGCGGCCGGCGATCACGTCGGTGAGCAGGCGGACCATTTCCTCGGCGATCCGGTCGAAGTGCTGCCGCACGGTGGTCAGCGGCGGGTCGAGGGTGGCGGCCAGGCCGGAGTCGTCGAAGCCCACCACCCGTACGGTGCCGGGCACCTCCACGCCGGCGTCGCGCAGCACCGGCAGCGCACCGGCGGCCATCGTGTCCGAGGCGGCGAACACCGCGTCCAGGTCGGGGGCCTGGCCGAGGAGCGTACGCATGGCGGCGGCCCCACTCTCCCGGCTGTAATCGCCGGCCACGATCCGGGCGGGCTCGATCGGCAGGCCGTGCGCGGCCAGCGCGTCCTGGTACCCCTGGAGCCGGTCCACCCCGCCGGACGTGTCCCGCGGCCCGGTGATGGTGGCGATCCGGCGGCAGCCCGCCGCGATGAGGTGGTCGACCGCCGAGCGCGCCCCGGACCGGTCGTCCGCCGCGACCGAGCTGATCACCTGTTCGTAGCCGAGCACCCGCCCGCAGGCCACGATCGGCACCTCGGCCCGCACCAACTGGCTGAGCAGCGGGTCGCCGGAGTGCGGCGAGACCAGCAGGACGCCGTCGACGTGCCCGCCGGACAGGTACGAGATCGCCCGCCCGCGCTCCTCCGGGGTGGCGGCGATCATCAGGATCAGCGTCTGCTCGCGGTCGGAGAGGGCCTGCGCCACGCCGCGCAGCAGTACGGAGAAGTTCGGGTCCTCGAACAGCAGGTGCTGTGGCTCGGTGAGCAGGAACGCGATCGACCCGGACCGGCCGGTGGCCAGCGACCGGGCGTGCGCGTTGGCCGTGTAGCCGGTGCGGGCGATCGCCTCCCGGACAGCCCGGACCGCCTCCGGGCTCACCCAATCCCGGCCGTTGAGGACGCGAGAGACGGTCGCGTAAGAGACCCCGGCCTCGCGAGCGACATCGCGGATGGTGGGTCGCTTGCGCCCCGTACCGGGCGGAGTCGGCACGGTAGGGATCATAGTCATGCCTTCACCGCGCCTGCGCTGATGTCGACCCGCCAGTACCGTTGCAGGGCCAGGAAGAGTGCGACCAGGGGCACGACCGAGAGCATCGCGCCGGTGACCACCGCGGTGTACATGGCGGGCTGGGTGGCGCCCTGGTTGAGCAGGCCGCTGAGCCCCACGGTGACCGGGAAGAGCCGGTCGTCGCCGAGCATGATGAACGGGAGCATGTAGTTGTTCCAGATCGCGACGAACTGGAACAGGAAGACGGTGACCAGGCCGCCGCGCATCATCGGCAGGGCCACCCGGGCAAAGGTCCGCCAGTCGCCGGCGCCGTCGATCCGGGCGGCCTCGAGCACCTCGGTCGGTACGGTCGCGGCCGCGAAGATCCGGGCCAGATAGATCCCGTACGGGCTGATCATGCTGGGCAGCAGCACCGCCCAGTAGGTGTTGGTCATGCCGACCTTGGCCAGCAGCAGGTACTGCGGCACGGCCAGGATCACGCCGGGCACCAGCACGCCGGCCAGCACGAGGTTGAAGATCAGCGACTTGCCCCGGAACGTGTACCGGGCCAGGGCGAAGCCGGCCATCGCCGACACCAGGGTCGAGGCGGCCGCGCCGACCCCGGCGTACACCACGGTGTTGGCCATCCACCGCCAGTAGAGCCCGTCGCGATATTCGGTCAGGTAGCCGATGTTGTCGAACAGGTGGGTGCTCGGCGTGAACGTGAACGTGCTGAACAGCTCGCTCGCGCTCTTGGACGAGGCGATCAGCACCCACAACACCGGCAGCAGGCAGTACGCGGCGCCGAGCAGCAGGAGCACGGTGGCCGTGGGGCTGGTGCGGCGGTGCGGCGGCGCCGGGGGAGTGGCCGGCCGGGCGGTGGCCGGCAGCGCGGGGACGGTGGAGACGGCCATGATCAGTTCTCCTGGCTGAAGGCCCGCGAGCCGACGAGCTTGAGGAACCCGTAGGACACGACGAAGGTGGCGGCCGCGATGATCACCGAGGTGGCCGCGGCGGCGTAGATGTCGTTGCGGACGAAGGCGTCCCGGTACACCTTCATCAGCGGCGTCCAGGTGGTCGAGATGGTGTTGCTCAGCGGCCGCAGGGTCATCGGCTCGGCGAACACCTGCAGCGTCGCGATCATCGAGAACAGGAACGTCATCACCAGCGACGGCGCGATGATCGGGATCTTGATGCGCAGCGCGATCTGGATGTCCGAGGCGCCGTCGATGCGGGCCGCCTCGAACAGGTCGGTGGGGATGGCCCGCAGCGCCGTGTACAGCACGATCATGTTGAAGCCGGTGCCGCCCCAGACCGCGATGTTCGCCACCGCGTACAGCACCCAGGAGGATGACAGCGCGTCCGGCGGGGTGATCCCGATGCCCTGCAGCACGTCCACGATCGGGCTGACCCGCGGCAGATAGAGGAATCCCCAGAGCAGCGACGCGATGACCGCCGGCACCGCGTACGGCAGGAAGATCGCGGTACGGGCGAAGGTGCCCACCCGGGTCCGCCCGGCGTCCAGCAGCAACGCCATGAGCAGCGCGAGGCCGAGCATCGTGGGCACCACCACCAGCCCGTACCCGCCCACCCGCAGCACGCTCGGCAGGAACTCCGGGTCGGTGAGCGACCGGGTGTAGTTGCCGAGCCCCGCCCACACCTCGGTCCGGGAGCCGAGGCCCAGCCCCAGCCCGCTCACCTTGATCCGGCGCAGGCTGAGGTAGGCGGCATAGCCGATGGGCGCGGCCAGGAACGCGGCGAACAGGATCAGCGCCGGCGCCAGGAACAGGTAGGGCGCCTTCGTACGCCGCCGGAGATCGGACATCGCGATGCTCTCAGCCCGCGACCTTGAACCCGGCGGACTTCAGGTCGTCGGTGGTGGCCTGCTGCATGGTGGCCAGCGCGGCCGGGAACCCGGCGGCCGTCTTGGCCTCGGCCGCCTTGGCGAAGGCGTCGTTGTACGCGCTGTACGCCACGTTGACGTTGGGGCCGTAGGTGAACGGCTTGGTGATCTTCCCGGCCTCGGCGGCGATCGTGTAGAAGTCCGGCTGGTTGCTGAAGAACGCCGGCGGCGACGTCAACGCGACGCTGGTGGCGTCGTTGGCGGCCGGGTAGACGTTGGCCGCACCCGCCAGGGCCTTGACCGCGACCGGGTCGGTGTTCAGCCAGGCGACGAACTGGGCGGCCTGCTCCTTGTGCTTGGACTGGCTGGTGACGCTGGTGGCCGAGCCGCCCCAGTTGCCGTTGGCCGGCGCCGCGGCGTCCCACTGCGGCAGCTGGGCGACCTTCCACTTGCCCTTGGTGGAGGCGGCGTTGCCCTCCAGCACGCCCGGGCCCCACACCGCGCCGAGCCAGCCGGCCTGGGTGCCGTCGTTGAGCGCGGCGTTCCACTCGGGGGTGTACATCGGCTTGTTGTCGATCACGCCCTCCTGCACCAGCTTTCCCCAGTAGTCGGCGACCTTCTGCGTGGTCGCGTCGTTGATCGCGACGGACCAGGCGTCGCCCTGCACGCCCCACCAGGACGCGCCGGCCTGCTGGGAGAGGCCAGCAAACCAGCCGGGGTCGTTGGAGGAGAACGTTCCAAGGTATTGCTTCGGGTTCGCCTTATGTATCTTGCGGGCCGCCTCGGCGTACTCGTCCCAGGTCTTCGGCACCTGCACGCCGGCCTTCGCGAAGATGTCGGAGCGATAGAAGAACATCATCGGGCCGGTGTCCTGCGGCACGCCGTAGACGGCCTCGGAGCCGAGGGTCACGCTGTTCCAGGCCGACTCGGGGAACTTCGCCTTCAGCGCGCCGGCCTCCTTGGCGATGTCGGCGAGCGCGTTCGCCGAGACCAGGGTGGGGATCTTCTGGTACTCGGCCTGCATCACGTCCGGGGCGCCGCTGCCGGCCTTGATCGCGGTGAGCAGCTTGGCCACCGCCGGGTCGCCGCCGTCCTGCTTGTTGACCGTGACGTGGATGTCGGGGTGGGTGGTGTTCCAGCCCTCGGCGACCTTGTCCATGTTCGGCGCCCAGCTCCAGTAGGTCAGCTCGACCTTCTCGCCGGGCTTGGCGCCACCGCCGCCGCCCTGGTCGTCCGAGCCACTGCATCCGGTCATCAGGAGCGCGGCCGCCAGCACGACCGGCAGATATGTCTTCTTCATCGATCCTCCTCGATCGCCAAGGGTCGCTGCGGGAGAGGTGCGTCACCGAAACAGGACCTGTGACCGGTTACAGTGATACTCGTTGCCGCCCCTGTCAAGGCCTTGCGTCAGGGCGGTTAAAACGATGTATCGTGCGGGCACGCCAAGCTGTGACCGGTTACAGATCGAGGAGCGCCCGTGACCGACGACTCGCTCACCGTCACGCACCATCCCTGGTCCGAGCCGCCGCGCCGGCCGCGGATGAGCAACGACGAGGACCGCCGGCCGGGCCTGTCGCTCACCAGCCGCCACCTCACCCGCGACGGGGTGCCGGTCATCCCGGTCTCCGGCGAGATCCACTACAGCCGGGTGCCGCGCGACCGCTGGCGGTCCCGGTTGCGGCTGATGCGCTCCGGCGGGGTCACCGTCGTCGCCACGTACGTCTTCTGGCTGCACCACGTCGAACACCGGGGCGAGCCACGGTTCGACGGCAACCTCGACGTCGCCGCCTTCCTCGACCTGTGCGTGGCCGAGGGCCTCGACGTCGTGCTGCGGATCGGGCCCTGGTGCCACGGCGAGGCTCGCAACGGCGGTTTCCCCGACTGGGTACGGGCGGCCCCCGTACGGCATCGGACCGACGACCCCGGCTATCTGGCCCTCGTCGCCGATTGGTTCGGCCGGCTCGCCGCCGCGCTCGACGGCCGGGCCGCGCACCTGCTCGGCATCCAGCTGGAGAACGAGCTCTACGACCAGCCCGGCCACCTGCTGACCCTCAAGCGGCTGGCCCGCGCGGCCGGGATCGCCGCGCCGCTGTGGACGGCGACCGCGTGGGGCGGCGCCGACCTGCCCGCCGAGGAGGTCCTGCCGCTCTACGGCGGTTACGGCGACGGCTTCTGGGTGGACGCCGACGCGCCGTGGGACCCGACCTTCCGCGACCACTACTTCTTCTCGCACGTCTGGGACGATCCGGGCATCGGCGCCGACCTGCGGCGGCGGCACGAGGTGCGGCTGACGACACCCCAGCCGCGTACGCCGTCGGAGCTCTTCCCGCCGGCGACCTGCGAGCTCGGCGGGGGCATGGCCACGGCGTACCATCGCCGGCCCCGCCCCGCCGCGCTGGACGTCGCGGCCGTCGCCCACTGCAAGATCGGCAACGGTTCGGCCTGGCAGGGCTACTACATGTACGCCGGTGGCACCAACCCGCCCGGCGACGGTGGCCTGCAGGAATCGCACGCCACCGGCTACCCGAACGACCTGCCCCGGCTCGGCTACGACTTCCACGCGCCGATCGGCGAGGCCGGCCTGCTGGCCGCCACCCACGGCGAACTGCGCCGGCAGCACGCGTTCCTGGCCGCCTTCGGCGCGCAACTGGCCGAGATGCCGTCCAGCCTTCCGGAGATCCGGCCGGCCGGGGTGGGCGACGACCGGACGCTGCGGTTCGCGCTGCGCAGCGACGGCGACAGCGGTTTCCTGTTCATCGCCTGGCACCAGCCGCACCTGCCGCTGCCCACCTATCGCGACGCCCGGTTCCGGGTCCGGCTGGCCGGCGGCGACCTGCTGCTCCCGTCCCGGCCGGTGGACATCGCGGCGGGCACCCTGGCCCGCTGGCCGCTGCGCCTGCGGGCCGGCGGGGTGCGGCTCGACTGGGCGACCGCGTCCGTGCTGACCCTGCTGCCCGGCGAGGTGCCGACCCTCGTCCTGGTCGAGGACGAGGGAGTGGCCACCGAGTACGCGGTGGACGGCACCGCCCACCCGGTACGGCCCGGGCTGACCCCGACCCGGCTGACCACCCCGGCCGGCGGCGCGCTCGACCTGCTCGTGCTGCCCGCCTCGATGGCCGGCCAGATCTGGGTGAACGAGGACGGCCCGCGACGGCGGCTGCTGCTGTCGGCCGACGACCTCTGCTGGGGCCCGGACGGGCGCGTCGAGGCGCACACCACCGCGGCGCGGCCGGCGGTCCGCGCCTACGACCCGCAGGCCGGCGGCTTCGTCGAGGTGGGCCTCGCCGGGTCGAGCGGCGCGGCGCCGGTCGCCGCCCGGGCGTCGCTGGAGCGGCCGGCCGCGCGGGCCGTGCCGGTCTCCTACGGCAAGCACGACGGCCGGCAGTCGGCGCCCACCCCGGCGACCTTCGACGAGCTCGCCGCGGTCTACCGCCTCACGCTGCCGTCCCGGGCCGGCGACCTGGACACCTACCTGCGGATCGACTGGGCCGGTGATGTCGGCCAGCTACGCGTCGACGGCCGGCCGGTCACCGACCGGTTCTGGGACGGCTCGACGTGGACGGTCAGCCTCCGCGACATCGGCCACCGCCCGGGCGCCGCGCTCACCCTCCACCTGCTCCCGCTGGCCGGCGGCTCGACCGTCGCGCTGCCCCCGGACGCCCGCGACCGCCTGCTCGCCGCCGACGGCCAACTCCTGGCCGTGGACGCCATCGAGGTGTTCGGCCGCACGGCGTGGCGGGAGACACCTGGACCGGCGCCGGCCCGGAAACGCCGGTCCGGTGATCGCCGGGAGCTGCACTAGACTGCGGCGATGAGGCGGATCACGCCCGTGGGACCGGTGGCCTTCTCCACCGCGGGGTTGCCCGAGGCGCGGCGCGTCGAGCTGTGGGAGGACCACAACGCCGCCACGCTGATCGGGCTGCGCTGCCGCACCCTCACCGGGGACGGCCTGGAGGCCACCGAGATCAACGTGCAGCTGGAGCGGGTCCACCTCGCCCGGGTGCGCGGCAACCCGCACGCGGTGGAACGCGACCACACCCTGATCCGGCGCCGGCCCGCCGATGCCGTCGCCCTGTTCTTCAGCCTGGCCGGGCAGGCGTTCTTCTACGACGAGGACGGGGTACGCGTCGTCGAGCCCGGGCAGATGCTGATGTGCGACCCCGACCGGCCGTTCATGCGCGGGTTCTCCGGCGGGCTCGAGGAACTCGTCGTAAAGGTCCCGCGCGCGGTGTTCGCCGAGCTGACCGGCGTCGACCACGTCGTCCGCCCGGCCGTGCTGGATTTCGCCACCGCCAACCCGGTCGCCCGTGCGCTCGCCCGCGCGGCCGGCGCCGCGGCCCGGTCCGACGACCCGCGGCCGGTGGACGAGGACGCCCTGCTCCAGCTGGTCGCGGCGCTGGCCGGCGGCGACCGGGACGGCCTGTCCGCGGCCCATCTCGCGGCCGCGCGGGCGTACGTCGACCGGCACCTCGCCGACCCGGCGTTGTCGGCGTCGCGGGTCGCGGCCGCCGTGGGCATCAGCCCGCGGCATCTGTCCCGGGTCTTCGCCGAGGCCGGCCCGAGCGTGCCGCAGTATGTGCTGGCCCGGCGCTTGGCGGCCGCGCGGGCCCTGCTGGCCGGCCCGGCGGCGGGCGGTGCGACGATCGCCGAGGTCGCCCGCCGCTGCGGGTTCGCGTCCGCCGCCCACTTCTCGAACGCGTTCCGCGCCCACTTCGGCGAGCGGGCCACTGACGTCCGCCGGCGCGCCCTGGCCGCGACGGACCGCCCGCCGGCCTGATCCCGGCGCGGTCGCGGCGCCCGGCCGGCTTGCGTGGATCGGCCATCTCTTCGGGTTCCGGCCCAGATCGGCGTCGTTCGTCGACCCGGCGGCCGGGACGGGCCGACACTGGCCGGGTCACCGCCGCCCGACCGGTCCGAGGAGGCCCGATGCCCGCGTTTGACGATGGCCGAAAGGAAACCGAGCCGCCGGCGTCGGCCGTGGTCCAGACCGACGTGCTGATCGTCGGGTCGGGGCCGGCCGGGTCCGCTGCCGCGTTGCTCCTGTCCACCCTCGGCATCCCGAACATCATGATCACCAAGTACCGGTGGACCGCGAACACGCCCCGGGCGCACATCACCAACCAGCGGGCCATGGAGATCTTCCGGGACCTGGGGATCGAGGATCAGGTGCTGGCCGACGCCACCCCGCACGACCTGATCGGCGACACCGTGTTCTGCACGTCGATCGCGGGCGAGGAGATCGGCCGGATACGCACCTGGGGCACCGGCGCGGCGCGGGAGGCGGACTACCGGCTGGCCTCGCCGTGCCAGACCGTGGACATCCCGCAGACGTACCTCGAACCGATCCTGGTGAAGAACGCGACGATGCGCGGTACCCAGTCGCGGTTCTCCACCGAGTATCTGTCGCACACCCAGGACGCCGACGGCGTCGAGGTGCTGGTGCTCGACCGGCTCACCGGTACGAAGTACCCGATCCGGGCGAAGTATCTGATCGGCGCGGACGGTGCCCGGTCGAAGGTGGCCGCCGACCTCGGGCTGCCGTACGAGGGTGCGATGGACATCGCCGGCTCGATGAACATCACCTTCAAGGCCGACATCAGCGCCTACTGCGACCACCGGCCCTCGGTGCTGTACTGGGTCATCCAGCCCGGGTCGAATGTGGGCGGGATCGGCGCCGGCCTGGTCCGCATGGTCCGCCCGTGGAACGAGTGGCTGATCGTCTGGGGCTACGACATCAACGACGAGCCACCGGTGGTCGACGAGGCCGCCGCCACCCAGATCGTGCGCGGCCTGCTCGGCATGCCCGGCCTCGAGGTGGAGATCACCGGCGCCTCGCTGTGGGGCAACAACGAGATGTACGCGACGCACCTGCAGTCCGGGCGGGTGTTCTGCGCGGGCGACGCGGTGCACCGGCACCCGCCGAGCAACGGGCTGGGCTCCAACACCTCGATCCAGGACTCGTACAACCTGGCCTGGAAGATCGCCGCGGTGCTCAAGGGCCAGGCGTCCCCGTCGTTGCTGGAGACCTATTCGGCCGAGCGGGCCCCGGTCGCCGAACGGATCGTGAAGCGGGCCAACAGGTCCAGCCGCGAGTTCGTGGACCTGTTCGTCGCGCTGGGCGTCACCGAGGCCCGGACCGAGCAGGAGATGATCCGCCGGATCGAGGAGCGCAAGGCGAACACCCCCGAGGGCGCCGCCAAGCGGGCCGCGCTGGTCAAGGCGATGGAGCTGAAGAACTACGAGTTCAACGCGCACGGCGTCGAGCTGGGCCAGTTCTACGAGTCCGCCGCGGTCGTCGCCGACGGCACCGCCCGGCCCGCGCCCAGCCGCGACCCCGACCTGTACTACGAGGCGTCCACCGTGCCCGGCTCGCACCTGCCGCACGCCTGGGTCGGCGACCACCGGCGCACGCTCGCCATGATGGACCTCGCCCCGTACACCCGGTTCACGCTGATCACCGGCATCGCGGGTGAGGCGTGGCAGGACGCGGCCGCCAAGGTCGCCGCCGAGCTCGGCATCGACCTGGCCACCGTCGTCATCGGTCCCGGCCGAGAGGTCACCGACCTCTACTACGACTGGGCCAAGCTGCGCGAGATCGACGAGAGCGGCGCCCTGCTCGTCCGCCCGGACAAGCACATCGGCTGGCGGGTCGCTGCCCTGCCGGCCGACCCGGAGCCGGTGCTGCGCCAGGCCTTGAGCCGGCTCCTCGGCCGGGCGTGAGCATGCGGTTCACCCACGAGACGCTCGCCCAGCGCGTCCGGTTCGCGCCCGGCGACGCGGCCGGTGCCCTCGCCGACGAGGCCGCCCGGCTGGGCGCGTCCCGGGTGATGGTGATCGCCGCACCCGCCGAGGCCGGCCTGGCCGGGCGGATCACCGGCGGCCTGCCCGTCGTCCTGGTCCACGACGAGGTGGCGATGCACGTCCCGGTCCCGATCGCGGAGCGTGCCCGGGCGGCCGCCACGGGCGCCGCCGCCGACGCGATCGTCTGCGTCGGCGGCGGCTCGACCACCGGCCTCGCCAAGGCGATCGCGCTGACGCTCGGCCTGCCGATCATCGCGGTGCCGACCACGTACGCCGGCTCGGAGGCCACCGACGTGTGGGGGCTGACCGAGGGCGCCCGCAAGACCACGGGCGTGGCGGCCCGGGTCCTGCCCCGCGCCGTCGTCTATGACGCCACCCTGACCCGCTCGCTTCCCGTCGGCCTGAGCGTCGCCTCCGGGCTCAACGCGCTGGCCCACTGCGTGGACGCGATGTGGGCGCCGCGCGCCGACCCGGTCAACGCGGCCCTGGCCGCCGAGGGCATCCGCGCCCTCGCCGCCGGCCTGCCGGCGATCGTCGACGAACCCGCCGGGCTGCCCGGGCGCGAGCAGGCGCTCGTCGGCGCCTACCTCTCGGCGGTCGCGTTCGCCTCGGCCGGATCCGGCCTGCACCACAAGATCTGCCACGTGCTGGGCGGCCTGGGCCTGCCGCACGCGGCCACGCATGCCGTCGTGCTGCCGTACGTCCTCGCTCTCAACGCCCCGGCCGCACCCGCCGCGGCCGGCCGGATCGCCCGCGCCTTCGGCAGCCCGACGGCGCTCGACGGCCTGCAGGCCCTGCGCCGGCGCCTCGACGCGCCCCGCGCGCTGCGCGACCACGGATTCGACGACAGCCTGATCCCCGAGGCGGTCGAGGCGATCCTGCCGGTCGTGCCGGCGAACAACCCCGCCGCGGTCACCGCCGCCGTACTCGACCGCCTCCTGCACGACGCCTGGGAAGGAACCGACCCCCGATGATCGCCGACGAGCAGCACCTGCGGGAAGAAGAACTGGTCGCCCGAGTCCTGGCCGCCTTCGACGGCACCCCCGACGCCCGGCTCAAGCAGATCATGCGGTCGCTCGTGACCCACCTGCACGCGTTCCTGCGCGAGGTGCGCCCCACCGAGCGGGAGTGGCAGCAGGGCATCGACTTCCTCACCGCCACCGGCCACCGCACCGACGACCGGCGGCAGGAGTTCATCCTGCTCTCCGACACCCTCGGCGCCTCGATGCAGACCATTGCCATCAACAACGCGGCGTACGCGAACGCGACCGAGGCCACGGTGTTCGGGCCGTTCTTCGTCGACGGCTCCCCGCACGTCGAACCGGGCGGGGACATCGCCGGCGGTGCCGCCGGCCAACCGTGCTGGGTGGAGGGCAGCGTCCGGGACACCGCCGGCCGGCCCGTCGCGGGGGCCCGCATCGAGGTGTGGGAGGCCGACGAGGACGGCTTCTACGACGTCCAGTACGCCGACGACCGCACCGCCGGCCGCGGCCACCTCTTCAGCGACGCCGACGGGGGCTTCCGGTTCTGGGCCGTGACGCCCACGCCGTACCCGATCCCGCACGACGGCCCGGTCGGCGCGATGCTCGCCGCGACCGGCCGGTCCCCGATGCGCGCCTCGCACCTGCACTTCCTGGTCACCGCCGACGGCCTGCGCACCCTGGTGACGCACATCTTCGTGCGCGGGGACGAGCTGCTCGACTCCGACAGCGTCTTCGGGGTCAAGGACTCCCTCGTCCTGGACTTCGTCGAGCAGAGCCCGCGGACGCCCACCCCGAACGGCCGCGACCTCGGCGGCCGGAGCTGGTCACGCGTCCGTTTCGACATCGTTCTCGCACCCGGGAAGGGCTGACGCGCGGCTAGCTAGCCGTGGTCTCGCAGTTTGCCGAAGAAATCGGCGAAGATCTTGTCGCGGTCGGCCCAGAGCGCCTCGCGGATCAGGTGCCGGGTCGGGTCGTGGCTCCACGTGCCCGCGTCGGTCAGCAGCGGACTGTGCACCACCGCGGTGGGCACCCAGGACGCGTCGACCAGCCACGCGATGACGGCCATGTCCCACAGCACCTTCGACCGGGCGAAGTGGTCGGTGCGGTAGCCCGCGAAGATGTCCGCGAGGTAGTCGCCGATCGGGCCGGTGCCGCGCACGTACCCGTCGATCTCCGCCTTGGTGGTGCGCAGATGCTCGGCGACGTTGCGGCACGGCACGTGCACGAGCGGGACGCCGCTGTCCAGCAGCACCCGCGAGGCGGCCATGTCCTGGTAGACGTTGAACTCGACGGCCCGGTGCCAGTACCGCGGGTTGCCGCCCAGCCAGACCACCACGATCCGGTCGGCGATGTCCGGGGCCGCCTGCAACGCCGCCGCCACATTGGTGGGCGCGCCGATAGCCAGGACGTGCAGCGGCCCGTCGCCGGTGCGGGCCCGGGCGATCAGGTCCGCCGACGCCGGGCTCGGCGCGGCGGGCAACCAGCTCTGCGAGCCCAGCAGCGCCGGCGGGTGCGGGCCGGGGAGGCGGTCGAGCAGCCGCCGGATCTCCGCATGACTCTTCGCCATGCCGTCCGCCGGGCCGGTCGACCGATCGTTGTGGAACGGCGCGGCGTAGAGGGCTTCCAGCCGGATCCGCGCCGGGGACAGCAGGGCGTAGACCACCGCGAACTGGTCGTCGATCTCGTTGAAGGTGTCGGTGTCGAGGACGGCGCGAAGAGGTCCGGTCATGCGGGCCAGACTCCCGGCCATCGACCTGGCCCGCAACCGAGTTGCGGGCCAGGCATGCCGGCGCTGGCGCGGTACGGTCAGCGGAACCGGTCCGCGTTCTCCCGCGCCCATTCGGCCAGCGTCCGCGCCGGCCGGCCGGTGACCTGCTCGACGGTCGGCGTCACCGTGTATCCGATCTCCGGCGTGCTGCCGTGCGCCCACACGAAGAAGTCGACGACCTCGTCGGGGAAGCCCTCCTTGCGCCACTGCTCCCGGGCCTCGTCCTCGGTGAGCGGGACGAGCCGGATCTGCCTGCCGATCGCCTCGCCGACGATCCGCACCATGTCGGGCGGGGTCAGCACCTCCGGGCCGGTGATCGGCAGGGCCCGCCCGCCGTACCCGCCGCGGGCCAGCACCGCGGCGCCCACCGCGCCGATGTCCGCGTCGTGCACCATCGCGCTGCGCCGCTCGACGAAGCCGGCCCGCACCACCCCCTCGTCCCGGATCGAGTCGGCCCAGTCCAGCGCGCCGGACATGAACTCCACCGGCACCAGCACCGTCCACTCCAGATCGCTGCGCTGCACGGCGGTCTGCAGCGGGGTATCGCCGCCGCCGCTGAGCACGGTGACCCGCCGTACGCCCGCGGCCCGCAACTGCTCCACGATCGCCGCGCTCGCCGGCTCGCTCAGCGGCTCGTTGCCGGCGAACGTGATGAGCTGCACCGCCTCGACGCCGTCGAGCGCCGGGGCCAACGAGGCCGGATCGGTGAGGTCACCCTTGACCTGTACGGCGCCCGGCAGCTCGGCCCTGCCGGGGTTGCGGCTCAGCGCCCGCACCTCGTGCCCGTCGCGTACCAGCTGGGCCACGGTGTGGCGGCCGACGTTACCCGTTGCTCCGGTGACCAATGTCGTTGTCATGAGAACGAGGCTATGAGCCATTGCGGCCAGGTTCCGTCCGCAATCAAAACTGGTTCAGGCCGACCCGCGCACCAGCAGTTCCGTGCCGATCAGCGCGAGGCCGGGAGTCTCGCCGGCCAGCAGCCGTTCCACCTGCGCGACGGCGAGCTCGCCCATCCGCCGTTTGTCGATGTGCACGGTGGTCAGCGGCGGGTCGAGCAGCTCGCCGAGGCTGAGGCCGTCGTAGCCGACCACGGCGACGTCGCCGGGGATGGCCACGCCGATCCGGCGGGCGGCGCGGTAGGCGCCCAGCGCCACCAGGTCGTTGAAGGCGAAGACCGCGGTGAGGTCCGGCCGGGCCGCGTGCAGCTTCTCGAAGCCGAGCTCGCCGCCGGCCATGGACTGCTCGACGCCGACGATCGCGTCGTCCGCCACCGCGAGGCCGAGTTCGGCGGCCGCGGCCAGGAAGACCGTCCGCCGGGCGGGTTCCTTCGCGTTCGGGCAGTCGATCATGCCGATCCGGCGGTGGCCGTGTGCCGCCAGGTGCTGCACCGCCGCCCGTACGCCGGCCTCGGGGTCGACGTCGACGGCGCCGAACGCCGGGTCCCGCGGACGCCGGTTCATCAACACCAGCGGTACGCCCTCGACCGCGGCCGCGATCGCGTCGTCCGCCTCGTACAGGTAGCCGATCAGGGCGTCCGCCTGGCCGGCGAGCGAGCGCAGCAGCTTCGGCTCCTGGCCGCGCTTGTACTGGGTGCTGCTGATCAGCACCTGCCAGCCGCGTTCCTCGGCGGCGTCGATCACGCCGGCGATCAGCTCGGGGAAGAACGGGTTCACCACGTTGGTCACGATCAGGCCGACGGTGGTGACGCCGGGCCGGACCAGGCCGCGGGCGAAGCGGGACGGGCGGTAGCGCAGCTCGCGGGCCGCGTCGAGGACCCGGCGGCGGGTCTCCGGGTCGATCTCGCCCTTGTCGTTGATCGCCCGGGAGACGGTCTGGTGCGAGACGCCGGCCAGCCGGGCCACGTCCCTGAGTGTCACCCGCTTGGGGCTGTGCTGCTCGTCTCCCACGATCACCGCATCGTAGCCGTAATCGGGTTGACGGCCGCCAGCGCCGGGTAGAGACTTCCGTTAACGGTCACGTGACCGTTAACGGAAATCGAGAGAGGTCGATCATGAATCCGGTCGCGGTCTATCTGAGCCTCGAGGTCACCCGGCGGTCCCTGCGCTCGGCGCTGCCCACCGCCGAGGTCGTGCCGCCCAGCCGGTGGGAGCTCCTGTGGGCGTCCCTGCGCGCGCCGGGCCGCCCGCCCGAGACACGCAGTGCGGCGATCGTCCCGCCGTACGAGGTGGGCGTCGACACCCCGCCCGACCCGCCGGACGGCCGCAGCGGCTGATCAGGCCGGCTTGATCTCCACCGGGATGCCGTTCAGCACGCTGTTGCCGGACAGCACGTCGATGGCGAACTCGTCGGTGAGCACGTTGCTGTTCACCCCCGGATGGGCGGCCGCCACCGGCATCCGGGTGCCGGGCAGGTCGTGCCCCCAGCCGTGCGGCAGGCTCACCACGCCGGGCATCACCCGGTCGGTGACCTCCACCCGGGCCGACACCGTGCCGGCCCGCGACCGCACCTCGGCGTCGGCGCCGTCGGCGAGGGCCAGCCGGGTCGCGTCCGCCGGGTGCACCTGCAGGGTGCACCGGTCGCGCCCCTTCACCAGGGCCGGCACGTTGTGCATCCAGCTGTTGTTGGACCGCAGGTGGCGCCGGCCGACCAGCACCAGGTCGTCGGGCCGGCGGCCGAGCGCGGCCCGCAGCCGCTCGACGTCGGCCGCGATCGGCGGCGCGGCCAGCTCGACCGTGCCGCTCGGGGTCTGCAACACCTCGGGGATCCGCGGCTGCAGCGGCCCGAGGTCGACGCCGTGCGGGCTGGCCAGCAGGCGGGCCAGGGACAGGCCGTCCGGCCGGCGGCCGAACTGATCCCCGTACGCCCCGGTGCGCAACGCCACGTCGAGCAGGCGCTCCGCCGGGTGGTCGCCGGTGACCAGCGGGCGCAGGACGGCCGCCTCGATCCCGGCGGCGGCCGCCACCCGGTCCAGCGCCTGCCCCAGCAGCTGCTCGTGCAGCACCGCCGGATCGGTGCCGGCGCCCCGCCCGGCGACGATCAGGGTGAGCCGGGCGAGGATGTCGCACTCGTCCAGGCCCGCCGGGCCGGGCGGGAGCACCGGCGGCGAGTACGCGGCGAAGTTGCGCACCGCCAGCGCCAGGAACGAGAAGTCGTAGTGGCCCTTGCGGGTCGCGTCGGTCGGCGGCAGCACGACATCCGCGTGCCGGGTGGTCTCGTTCAGGTACGGATCGACGCTCACCATGAAGTCGAGCCCGCCGAGCGCCCGGTCCAGCCGGGCGCTGTTCGGCGTGGACAGCACCGGGTTGCCGGCCACCGTGACGAACGCCCGGACCTGCCCGTCGCCGGGCGTCTCGATCTCGTCGGCGAGCGTGGCGACCGGCAGCTCGCCCTTGACCTCGGGCAACCCCCGGACGCGGCTGTGCCACCGGCCGGCCCGGAAGCCCTTGCCGCCCGCGCCCGTCCGCGGCCGCAGATGCGCGGCCATCGGGAACATGACGCCGCCCGGCCGGTCGAGGTTGCCGGTGAGCACGTTGACCACGTCGACCAGCCAGCTGGTCAGCGTGCCGAACTCGACCGTGCAGGTGCCGATCCGGCCGTACACGGCGGCGGTGGGCGCGGCCGCGAGTTCCCGGGCCAGGCCGCGGATCCGCTCCGCCGGCACGGCGCAGGCCGCCGCCACCCGCTCGGGCGTGAACCCCTGGGCCAGCTCGCGGACCTCCGCGACGCCGCTCACGTGCCCGGCCAGCTCGCCCAGGTCGACCAGGCCCTCCTCGTACAGCGTGTGGACGATGCCGAACAGCAGGTACGCGTCGGTGCCGGGCCGGATGAACAGGTGCTCGTCGGCGTGCTCGGCCGTGCGCGTGCGGCGCGGGTCGACGACCACGAACCGGCCGCCGCGGGCCTGGATCGCGGCGAGCCGGCCGGGGAAGTCGGCCGCGGTGGCCAGGCTGCCGTTCGACTCCCACGGGTTGGCGCCGAGCATGAGCAGGAAATCGGTGCGGTCGACATCCGGCACCGGGATGGCCAGCGCACTGCCGTACAGATATCCGCAGGACACGTGCTTGGGCATCTGGTCGACCGTGCTCGCCGAGAAGATGTTGCGGCTGCCGGCGGCGCGCAGCAGCGGCGTGAGATAGAGGCCGCCCGCCATGGTGTGCACGTTCGGGTTGCCGAGGTAGAACGCCACCGCGTCCGCGCCGTACCGCTCGATGATCGGCCGGAGGCCGGCCTCGACCGCCTGGAACGCCTCGTCCCAGCCGACCTCCTCGTGGCGATCGCCGCGCCGCACCAGCGGCGCCCGCAACCGGTCCGGGTCGTCGCACAGCTGCCCGAAGGTGGCGCCCTTGGGGCAGAGGAAGCCGTGGCTGAAGACGTGGTCCCGGTCGCCGCGGACGGTCACCACCCGCTCGTCGCGCACCGTGAGCTGCAGGCCGCAGGCGGCCTCGCACAACGGGCAGGTCCGGTACGCCGTACGCGTCGTCGCCTCAGCCATGCCCGGTATCCTCGCACGGCCCGGACCGGCTCTCACAGGAACGACGTGGTCCAGTACCGGGCCTTGTAGAACTTGGCGCCGCTGCGCTTGCCGTCGGCGCCGTCGGCGAAACCGACCGTGTCGTTCCACCACACCGAGGAACTCGGGGCGTCCACCCAGAAGCTCTTGCCGTCCGGCAGCCGGCTGAACGACTTGGTGTACTCCCAGGTGTGGATCCGGGTCGAGGTGAACGAGTAGGTGCCGCCGGCGTCGTAGTAGGAGAGCTGGGTCTGCCAGACACCGTGGTCCGCGCCGGTGCCGCCCACCGTGTAGAACAGCTTGCCCGAGCTGTAGTCGGGCTGCAGGTCGTGCCCGGTGCCGCTGAAGGCGTCGGTGGCCACCCGGTTCAGGCCGGTGATGATGTCGTTGCCGTTCAGTTCGAGGCTGTACGCACGCAGCTCGTTCTTGCCGACCGCGAGCAGCAGATTGTGGGTGGTGTCCCAGACCACCCCGTGCGCGCCCTCGAAACCGACCTTGATCGCGTTGGTGTAGCTCGTGCCGGGCTTGTCGCCGTGGCTGCCGGGTACGAACAGGGTCAGCCCGCCGCCGTCGGCGAAGCTGCCGCTCTGGACCGGCTTGCGGGAGGACGCCACCACGATCGCGCCGTGGCCCTTGATCCGCTCGACCGCGTGCGGGTTGCCCGGCACCACCGCCGACCAGATGATGTTCCGGCCGGCCTGGTCGATCATCGCGGCGCGCCCGCCGTTGGGCGCGTCGCCGGACGCGGCGACCAGCACGACGTCGTCCCAGTTGGCCGTGGACCGGCGCTTGACGTCGGAGAGGTTGGTCCAGCTCGCCGTGTCCGGGGCGGACCACTGCCACTTGATGTTGCCGTCGGTCCAGTTCGCGTCGTTGTTGCCGAAGACCAGGATGCGGTTGCTGCTCTGCTCGGCCGTCGCGACGTCGTACGTCGTGTCCGCGGACGCCGGCCTCGCCCCGAGCAGCGCACCACCCACGGTGGCCGCCGCCGCCCCGGTGATGAGCGTTCTCCTGCGCAAGTGTCCTCCTCATCGACAAAGATGATCATCCTGCCGGATCGTCGCGTGTCTGACAAACCGGTTCCGGGAACCCGTCCGTCGTCAAACCTGGAGTCAAACGCAGCCGTGGTTGCCTGGCATGGTCATTCCGACGAGACAGGAGCAGTCATGGGACTCTTCATGGACGTACACAACATCGAGGGCGGCGTCTCCGCGGCGGACGTCGCCGCCGCCCACGAGAAGGATCTGCAGACGGAGGGCGCGCACGGCGTGCACTACCAGAGGTACTGGGTGGACGAGCAGGCCGGGAAGATCTTCTGCCTGGTCGAGGCGCCCAGCGCGGAGGCGGCCAACACGGTGCACCGGGAGGCGCACGGCCTGGTTGCCGACGAGATCTACCCGGTCAGCGAACACTCGTAGGGTGCTCGCCCTCCACCTGCTCGGACGCCCGTGGGTCGACCGCGGCGGCGCCGACGCGTACCAGTTCCGCAGCCGCAAGAGCTGGGCGTTGCTGGCCGTGCTGCTGCTCGGCGGCCGGCCGGCAACCCGCGGCCGGCTGGCGGCGCTGCTGTTCGCCGGCGCCGACGACCCGCTGCGCGCCCTGCGGTGGAGTCTCGCCGAGATCCGCCGCGCGCTCGGCGACGACGGCACGGTCGACGGCGACCCGGTGCTGCTCACCCTCGCCCCGGACGTCGTCGTCGACGCGGCGGTGGTGATCGGCGGGGCGTGGGCGGACGCCGTCGAGCTGCCCGGCCTCGGCGGCGAGCTGCTCGACGGCATCACCGTCCGTGGCTGCCCGGCCTTCGAGACGTGGCTGCTCTCCGAGCGCCGCCGGCTGGCCGCGGCCACCGAGGCGGTGCTGCACGAGGCCGCGCTGGGCCGGCTTTCGCGCGGCGACGTCGAGGCGGCGCGTTCCTTCGCGGTACGGGCGGCGGCCCTCAGCCCGCTCGACGAGAACCACCAGGCGCTGCTGATCCGGCTGTACCGGCTGGCCGGCGACGACGCGCGGGCCCGGGCGCAGTACGCGAGCTGCGCGGCGCTGTTCGCCGCCGAGCTGGGGACGGTCCCCGGCCCGGCGGTGCAGGCCGCCCTGCAAGACGAGTACCCCGCGCAGGGGCCGGGGCCGGCCGGGCCGCCCGGCGGAGCCGACGCCGACGACAGCACGGTCGCCGTCGAGGCGGGGATCGAGGCCGGCGCCGCCGCGATCTCGGCCGGCGCGGTCAGCGCCGGGGTGCGGTCGATCCGCGCCGCGGTGGGCTCCGCCGACCGCGCGGGCGCCGCCCGGCTGCGGGTCGCGTCGCGGCTCGCGCTGGCCGAGGCGCTCATCCACTCCGTCGGCGGGTTCGACGAGGAGGGCCTCGCCGTCCTGCACGAGGCCGACCGGGTCGCCACCGCCGACGGCGATCCGGCGGCCGCCGCGGCGGCCCGGGCCGAGCTCGGCTACGTCGACTACCTGCGCGCCCGCTACGACCGCGCCGAGCGCTGGCTGGCCGACGCGCTGCGGTCGGCGCCCGGCTCACCGTCCATCCTGGCCAAGGCCAGCACCTACCTCGGCGTGGTGGCGTCGGACCGGGCCGACTACCCGCGGGCGGTGCGCCTGCTCGACTCCGCGATCGCGCTGTCGCGCACGGCCGGCGAACCGCGCCGCGAGTCGTACGCGCTGGCCGCGCTGGGCCGGATCAGCCTGCTCCGTGGCGAGCTGGACCGGGCCGCGACCGAGCTGGCCGGCTCGATGGAGCTCGCGCAGCGCCACCATTGGCTGGCGTTCCTGCCGTGGCCGCAGGCGCTACTCGGCGAGGTGCACCTGCTGCGCGGCGACCTGGCCGCCGGGGCGGAGGCGGTCCAGCAGGCCCACGCCCGCGCCGGCCAGATCGGCGACCCGTGCTGGGAGGGGATCGCCACCCGCGGGCTCGGCCTGCTCGCCCAGCACTCCGGCGAGCCGGACCGGGCGTTCACGCTGCTCGCCGACGCCCGCGCCCGGTGTTCGCGGCTCGCCGACCCGTACGTCTGGCTGGACGTCTACATCCTCGACACGATGTGCACGTACGGCGTGCTCGCCGGCCATCCGTCGACCGGCGAGTGGATCGACGCGATGAGTGAGCGGGCGTCCCGTACCGGCATGCGGGAGCTGGTGGTCCGGTCGCTGCTGCACCGGGCGGCCCGCGGGCACGAGGGCGCCGCCGAGGCCGCCGCGCTGCTGGCCGCCGCGATCGACAATCCGCGCCTGCTACCCCTGGTCACCGCGCCGGCGTAGGCATTGGGATACTCTGAACATCCGGATGTTGAAAAAACGCGGATGTTGAAAGCATGCGGATGGGGCGGGCATGGTTCGGTTGACCCGGGTGCAGCAGCAGGAGCGCACCCGTACGGCGGTGCTGGCCGCGGCGGGCGAGGAGTTCGCGGAGTACGGATTCGCCGACGCCAAGATCGACCGGATCGCCGAGCGGGCCGAGCTGACCCGTGGCGCGGTCTACTCGAACTTCCCGAGCAAGCGGGCGTTGTATCTGGCCGTGCTGGCGGACCGTTCGCCCGCCTCGCCCGCCTCGCCCGCCTCGCCGGGCTCGCCGGCCTCGCTCGCCGACGCGCTCGGCGCGTTCGCCCGGGTCTGGCTCGAACGGCTGCCGCTCAGCGGTGACTCGGCGGCCGGCGGCCGGCTGCACCTGCGCTCGCTCACCGGGGTGCTCACCGACGACCCGGGGCGGGCCGCGCTCGGCCAGCTCGTCCGGCTGGAGGCGCTGCTGCTCGCGCTCGCGCTCGAATCGCTGCCGCCGCGACCGGCCCGGCGGGTCCGGCTGGCGGAACTGGTGCTGACACTGCTGCACGGCGCGGCGGGGCTGGCCGAGACGGCACCCGGCGCCGGCGACCCGTTCGACGTGGCGCGCGCGTGCGAACACCTGGCCGCGATCGACCTCCCCGACTGGGACCCGCCGCACCTGCCCTTCGCGCCCCCGGCCCACGCCGCCGACGACGCCTGGACGCCGCCGGCACCGCTCACCGACCAGATCACCGGCCGGCCCGCCGGCCTCGACGCCGACGGGGTGCTCGTGGTCCTGGGCGCCGGCCGGCTGGCCGCCGCCGAGGAGGCGGTCCGGGCCGCCCGCCCGGGCGAGCAGGTGACAGTGGCCGTCGTGACGAGCGATCCGGCGGAGACCGGCCGCCTGATCCGGCTCCGGGTCGACGACCTCGTCGCCGTCCTGCGCCGGGTGTTCGCCACCCTGCCGGCGGTGCGCCTCGTGCTCGACGACCGGGCCGTCGTCGCCGCGGCCGCCGGGCTGCCGGCCGCCGGCGACCAGGCCGAGGCGGCCGCCCGCATCAGGGCCGGCCGGATCGTCGCCAGGGCCCACGGGCGGGGCGCGGCGCACGCCGCAGCGACGGCATGACCTCCCTGGTGGTGCTGCACGCCCTGCGCTGCGTCGGGTTCGCCGACCTGCCCCGGCTCGCCGCGGCGACCGGGCTCGACCCGGCCGACGTCGAGTCCGAGCTGATCGACCTCGCGGTGGCCGGCCAGGTCACCCGCACGGCCGGCGCCTTCGGCGGGTGGGGGCTCACCGAGGCGGGCCGGGCCGCCGACGCCGAGCGGATCGCCGCGGAACTCGACGCGGCCGGCGCCCGGCCGGCCGTCGCCGGCGCGTACGACCGCTTCCTCGTCCTCAACCCCGAGCTGCTCGACCTCTGCACGGCCTGGCAGCTGCGATCGGCCGACGGCACGCTGACGCCGAACGACCACACCGACGCCGGGTACGACGCCCGGGTGCTCGACCGGTTCACCGACTTCGACCGGCGGGCCGAGGCGGTCTGCGCGGAGCTGGCGGCGGCGTTGCCGCGCTTCGGGCGATACCGGGTCCGGCTCGCCGGCGCCCTCGCCCGGGCCCGGTCCGGCGAGCTCGATTTCCTGACGGACAACCTGGCGTCGTACCACATCGTGTGGTTTCAATTGCACGAAGATCTGCTGGCCACGCTGGGCATCCCGCGATGAGGTGGATCCACCGGCTCGCGCCGGAGACCGCGGCGACGGCCGACGTGGTCGGCGGTAAGGCGCACGGTCTCATTCTGCTGAGCCGGCTCGGGCTGCCCGTGCCGGCGGGGTTCGTCATCGGCACCGAGGCGTGCCGGGTGTACCTGCGCGACGGCCGGCTGCCGGCCGGCCTCGGGGCGGAACTCGCCGCGGCGATCGCGGGCCTCGAAAGCGGAACGGGGCGTACGTTCGGCGGGCCGCGGCGGCCGCTCGCGGTGTCCGTCCGCTCCGGCGCGGCGCAGTCGATGCCCGGCATGATGACGACGATCCTCAACGTCGGCCTCACCGCCGCGGCCACGGCCGGGCTGACCGGCGATGCCCGGTTCGCGCGCGACGCGCGCCGGCGGTTCGAGGCCGGTTTCGCCGCCGCGACCGGCGACCGGCCGGTCCCGGACGACGCCATGGGCCAACTCGAGCTGGCGGTCGCGGCGGTGTTCTCGTCGTGGAACACCCCGCGCGCCCGCACCTACCGCGAACTCCACGGCATCCGGCACGACCTGGGCACCGCGGTCATCGTGCAGGCCATGGTGTTCGGCAACCGCGACCAGCAGAGCGGCAGCGGCGTCGCGTTCAGCCGCGACCCCAACACCGGCGAGCCCACCCCGTACGGCGAGGTACTTTTCGGCCACCAGGGTGAAGACGTCGTTTCGGGTACGGCGCACACCCACCCCCTGCCCGAGCTGGCCGGCCGGGAACCGGCGGTGTGGGCCGGCCTCCGGGCGGCCATGCGCCGCGTCGAGGAGCAGTATCGGGACGCGTGCTATCTCGAATTCACCTACGAGGCCGGCGAACTGTGGCTGCTGCAGGTGCGCCCCGGCCGGTTCGCCGGACCGGCCGCCGTCCGGCTGGCGACCGACCTCGCCGACGAGGGCCTGATCGGCCGCGCGGAGGCGGTGCTCCGGGTGTCGCCGCGGCATCTGCGGCACACCCGCCGGCTGGCGGCGGCCGGCGACGTGTTCGCCCGCGGCCTCGGCGCCTGCCCGGGGGCGGCGGCCGGCCGGGTGGCGACCACCGCCGACCGGGCCTGCCGGATGGCGGCGGACGGCCCGGTCATCCTGATCCGCCCGGAAACCTCCCCGGTGGACCTGCCCGGCCTCGCCGCGGCCGCCGGCGTCGTCACCGCCCGTGGCGGCCCGGCCAGCCACGCCGCCGTGGTGGCCCGGGCGATGGGCAAGCCCGCCGTCGTCGGGGTCGCCGGCCTCACGGTGGCCGACGGGACCGTCCGGGCCGGCGGCCGTACCATTCCCGAGGGAACATCCATCGCCATCGACGGCACCAGCGGCCTGGTCGTCCTCGGCAGCCCGCCGATGACCACGACCGCCGCCGACCCGCACCGGCACCGGCTGCTGCGCTGGGCCGACGAGATATCCGGCGACGCCTCGCCGCGCCCCGACGCCGACCGGCTCGGCGCGGCCCACCGGCACCTCACGGGTGACCAGGAGAACCAGAGTCCATGAAGCCCACCGACCGATGGCGGCAACTGCTCGACGATCGACTCCACGAGGCCGTCACCCTGCTCGGGCAGGGGCCCGGCGTGCACGGACTCATCGTCGGCGGAAGCGTCGGGCGCGGCGAACCGTGGCCCATGTCCGACATCGATCTGCTACCCGTCTACGACGACACGACCGATCCCGCGGCGTCGGCCGCCGCACTCGACCAGCGCCGCGCCGCTCTGGTCGACTGGTGGACCGCCTCCGGCCGCGCCCAAGCCCTCGACGTCGGCTGGCTCGCCTTCACCACCACCGAGATCCGCGAGGCGGTCGCCGCCGGACCGGACCACGCGGTCGCCCGCCTCGCCGAACCGCGCTGGTTCCACGGCATCGACAAGGCGTACGGCGGACATGCCGCCGACCCCGGCGACGAACTCGGCAACGCGTTCGCCGCCTGGATCGGCACCGTCCGGTTCCACCCCACGGTCGTCGCCGCGCGCATCGAAACCTGGCGCCGGCAAGCCACCGAAGCCCTCGCCGAGGCGACCGCGGCCCGCACCGGCGACCCGGCCAAGGCCACCCAGCTGCTGCGGGTCTCGGCCCGCGCGCTGCGGCTGGTCCTGATCGAGCGGTGGGGCGAACGACTCGGCTCCCTCGGCCGCGAGTGGACCCGCTTCGAACGCATCGCGGACCGCCACGGTCACCGCGCCCTGGCCGCCCGCGTCGCCACCGTGGCCGCCGCCGACCCGGCCACCGCGGCGCACCGAGCCGGCCTCGCCCCACCGTGGTTGCGGGAAAGAATCGAGCTGTCCTACGCCGCCCGCATCGCGGTCGGCGAGGAGGTAAGCCGCGCCGAGAACGCCCGCGACCAGATCGCCGCCTTCACCGACCTGGTCTCCCGGCGCCCACACTTCGCCGGCCCCTGGACCAGCACCCCCGACCCGTCCCTCGACGCCCACCTGGCCGAACTGGGCCACCTGATCACCCGGCACTGCTGAGGTCGGCGCGGCCGTCGGGCGTTCCGCTTGCCTCGACCGGGCCGTCGCCTCGGCGTTCGTCGTGGTGCCGGCGCCGGCCGGCGGGCTGCCGCTCTCCGCCGCGCTGGCCGTGCGGTCGCGGTGCGTCGGCGACCACCAGGTAGAAGGTGAAGCTCGCCACCAGCGGGCCGGCGGCGAGCCGGCGCAGCCAGGCGTCCGCGTCCGTCTCGGTGATCGCGCCGGCTCGTACGGCACGTGCGGTGTTGCGGCTAAGGCCGAGGATCTGGTCCGCCGTGCCGAAGTCGCGAAACAACGCCACGACCGGATCGACCGACCGGATCCGCAGGCCCGCCCCGGCGCTCAGGCGCACCAGCTGGCGGCCGACCGTGGGGTTCCGCACCCGGCCGGCGACGAAGCGGGCGAAGCGTCGACTGGTGTCGAGGTCCTCGTCGGCGACCGCGAGGGTGTCCCAGTCGGGCTCGGCCATGCCGAACAGGCCGCCCGGCCGGAGCACCCGGCAGACCTCGGCGATCGCCGCTGCCGGATCGCGCACGTGCTGCAGCACCCGGTCCACGCGGGCCCGGTCGACGCTGCCGCCGGCCAGCGGCAGCCCATGGACGTCACCCTGGCAGAGGGCGACGGTCGGCCGGTGCGCCAGCCGGTGACGCGCCTGGCGCACCATCCCGGGATCATGGTCGACGCCGATCACCGACCCGGCGGCGCCGACCGCCTCGGCGAGCCGGGACAGGTCGGTTCCCGGCACGCAACCGATGTCGGCCACCACCTGGCCGGCACGCAGATCGAGCGCGCTCATGAGGCGCTGCCTGTAGGCCACGCCGACCGCGGTGCCGGCGGCCGCGTCCAGGTAGGCAACCGGATCGGGGCCGGCCGTCATCAACTGACTCGTTCAACCCACCCAAACAGCCAACCGGGGACGGTTGGTGAAGACGTCGTGCAGATGTCGCGGCGATTCGCGTCGGTGACGCCGCGCGTCCATAGGGTTGCCCACATGGCCGTTCCACAGTTCGTCGTCGAGTTACGCAAGAAGATCGGCCAGGCGCCGCTGCCGCTGGCCGGCGTGATCGCGGTGGTCCTCGACGAGCAGGACCGGGTGCTGCTGGTCCGCCGGTCGGACACCGGCGCGTGGGCGCTCACGACGGGCTGCCTGGAGCCGGGCGAGCAGCCGGCGGCCGGCGCCGTGCGGGAGGTGTTCGAGGAAACCGGAGTGCAGGTGCGGGTGGAGCGGCTGCTGTCGGTCGAGGCGTTGGATCTGTCCGTGGCCGCCAACGGCGACCAGGTGTACTGGCTGGCCGTCGGCCTGCGCTGCCGGGCGCTGGCCGGCCACGCACGGGTGAACGACGACGAGTCCACCGCGGTCGCTTGGTTCGACCCGTCGGCCATCCCGCCGCTGCCACCCCACCAGGCCAGATGTGTGCCACTCGCACTGGCCGGCGACACCGCCCCATGGATCGCCTCGCCGGCGCCGCAATAATCCTGACCCCAACGCACCTGCCGTGTTCTTCGGCACGCACGCCATTTTCATCGTGCCGGATGCAGGGCAGGAACCCGCCGTCGACAGAGGACGAGCCTCGCGGAGTTCGAAAGCACCTCGCCGGCAGCCAGGCGCACGACATTACGAGTGGAGGACCCGCCTGTTGCCGCGCCACCGATAGGCAACCCCGGCGAATCATGCCTGCGATCCGCATCCCTCGTCATCGACGACATGAGCAGCCGATCGCCGCCGCCATCGCCATCGCCATCGCCGACCAAAGAGCCATCCCGTTCCCGGGTTTCAGCTACCCCAGCCACAACATGATGACCCGCACGGACCCCGCGGCATCGGACGGCACCGAGTATCACCGCAACCACCACCCCACGGCGACCCAGGCCATTCAAGAAGGTCCCACCCAGCCACCGCGGCCGCAGTTGGCGGGCCCGGCGCGGGGTTGCGTGGGCGCCGAGCCGGGATCATCGCTCGACCCACCACCTCACCCGCCGCCGTCGCCGGGTGGTCGGGGGTGTTACGGGGGCACCGGGCCTGCGGGTTGCGGCACACCGCGAAGCCGCCGATCGTGCGCCCGCCGCGATGATCGGGGAGGCCCGCGCCGCGGTATCTGGCGCACCCGCACCTCGCCAAGCCGCACCCGACGGAACCGGCATTTGCCGGGCTGCACTTCGTGGGGCCGTAGCCCGGGTCGCCACCGCCCGCGAGGTCGCCGGCCGCGGGGATGGTGTCTGCGGCTTCCGGGCCTGTCGGGTGGGTGGTTGGCGGGCCGGGGTGGCGGTCGCGGAGACGATGCCTGCGCGGAAGGCGTGTGCGGGGTCGGGGCCTGTCGGGTGGGTGGTTGGCGGGCCGGGTGGCAGGTCGCGGGGATGGTGTTTGCGGGTTCGGGGCCTGTCGGGTAGGTGGGTGGCGGAGATGGTGTTTGCGCGGACGGTGTCTGCGGTGTCCGGGCCAGCCGAAGGGGAGACCGCAGGCCGGGAGTCGTAGGTAGCCGAGACGAAGCCTGCGCCGAAAGCGACTGCGGGTCCCGGGCCTGCCGGATGGGTGGTTGCCCGGCGGGGCGGCAGGTCGCAGTGACGGTGTCTGCGCGGCTGCTGTGCCCGAGGTCCGGGCCTGCTGGTGAGTGGTCGGTGGGTCGGGGCGGTGGGTGGCGGGGATGGTGTTGGCCCGGAAGGCGTCTGCGGCGTCCGGGCCTGCCGAAGGGAAGGCCGCCGGACCGGGATGGCGGGTCGCGGAGACGATGCCTGCGCGGGTCGTGTCTGCGGGGTGCGGGCCGGTCGGGTGGGTGGTTGCTGGGCCGGGGTGGCAGATCGCGGGGAGGGTGTTTGCGCGGGTGGTGCCTGCGGGGCGGGGGTCTGCCGGGTGGGCGGTTGCCGGGTCGGGGTGGTGGGTGGCGGACGGTGTCTGCGGTGTCCGGGCCTGCCGAAGGGAAGGCTGCCGGGTCGGCGTGGTGGGTCGCGGAGACGATGCCCGCGCGGCTGGCGGCTGCGGAGTGCGGGCCTGCCGGGTGGGTGGTTGCCGGATCGGGGTGGCGGGTCGCGGTGACGGTGGTTGCTCGGGTGGTGTGCCCGAGGTCCGGGCCTCTCGAGTGGGTGATTGGCGGGTCGGGGTGGTGGGTGGCGGGGATGGTGTTTGGGCGGACGGTGTCTGCGGTGTTCGGGCCTGCCGAGGGGGAGGCTGCCGGGTCGGGGTCGTGGGTGGTGGCTGCTGGTCCGGGTCTGTCGGGTGGGTGGTTGCTGGGTCGGGGTGGCGGGTCGCGGAGACGACGCCTGCGCGCGTGGTGGCTGCGGGTCCGGAGTCTGGCGGGCAGGGGGTGGCGGGTCGCAGGGGTGGTGGCTGCGGGGGCGGCGTCTGGCGGACCGGTTTGGTGGGTGGCGGGGATGGTGTTTGGGCGGACGGTGATTGCGGTGTCTGGGCCTGCCGAAGGGGAGGCTGTCGGGCCGGGGTGGTGGGGCGCGGGGATGGTGGCTGTGCGGGCGGTGTCTGCGGGGTCGGGGTGGCGGGTCGTGGTGGATCACCCCGGGTGGCGGCCGGCGGCGCGGATCGTTCCTGCAAGTGACGCAGTTTTTCGGCATGGCGGCGTTTCAGGCCCCAGGCGCGATGTCTCTCGTGCTCGCGGCGGAAAGTATCACGCTCGGGACAATGATTGCGCGCCGCGCTCCAATCGCGCATCCCCGCGATTTCGGACCGGCTGAACAATGACATCTGCGGCATACCTAAATTGTCCCGCACCCCAACCCCGCCACGTCAGTACCCGATCATGCCAAACATTTTCCCTCGAATTTCTGATGCCTTGCGGATATCGGATCCAGGACGCCGAGGATCCGGGAATTCGGCCAGGTGGACGACGCGAACAACACCGCGCCGCCGGGCAGCGCGCCCGCAGCCACGCTGAGCTGATCACAGCGCCCGAACTGCAGCCTGCGGTACGGACGACGGGATCATCCCGGTGTAGACGGAAAGATCAGCGCGAGACTCGGCTGGACCGGATCGCGAGCCGCGCTATTGCCTTTCGCCTGCGGGAAACGCGGGACGCGATGGTGTGACGCTTTTCGGTATGGATTGTCGCCGAGGCGAGTTTCTGCCGGTGCTGGTCCCTTTTTGCGCAGCATTGACCTATGGCTGCCAGCATCACGGGCATAGCCGAAGCAACGAACGGCGAAGAAGCCGGTATCTCGACGTCCCGGCCCGGCTGTGGGACAAGAAGTGGGTTCGGTGCGTGACCGCTCAGGTGTCATAGCAGCCGTCCCATGGTGGATCAAAGCCGAGATCGTCCGGCACCAACTCGGCATGATCCTGCCCGCCGTACTCCTGAGACTGGTCGACCAACCCGAAGGTGTGGCCCTCGAACTCGACCTGGAACAGCTTTACGGCGATGTTGCCGAAGACGCGCCCGGGCAGGGTCTCCAGCCAGCCGGCCAGGCACGCCTCGGCGCTGTCGATCGAGGCGTTCTCGTTTTCGCTCGTGCCGGCACACCAGATCTGCGAGCCGGTATGGGTGCCGTCGGGGCCGAAGCGGTGGAGCACCGCATACCACCGCTTGTAGCGGTACCACTCCGCGCTTGCGCCGGCGCCGTCCTCGACCGTGGCGGTGACCGAACCGAAGAACTGCCCGCCCTCATACGTGCCGATCGAGCCGGTGCGGTAGCCCGGCTCATACGCGATCGGGACGCGCTCTGGAATCGCCATGATCGAGATGCTAGCGGAGGGGTACGACAAGAATCCGCGGGACGTGCCCGTACCGAAGAGATCACAAATAAACAACATGATCGGGCACTGGCGTTGCGCACCCTTTGTACTCTCCGGAGCGGAGACGCGGAATCCCCGCTATGGAGGTCCGATGGCCCTCAATATCGTTGCGCTCGTCGTGTCAGCTATTTCGCTGATCACCTCCGCCTTGCTCGTCTGGCGGCAAATCGGTGCCATGCGCGACACGAACGAGCTGCCCATTATCGTCGATCTTACCCAGGAATTCAGGAAGCCGGAGTTCCAGCGCGACGAACACTACGTGGTGAGCAGTCTGGCCGGCGAGCATCCGGCGAGTCTCGGCTGCTCGAATCTGCCGGAGGAGGCACGCATAGCCGTACAGAACGTGATATCGATCTTCATTTCGCTCGGCGCCTTTGTCGCGCTCAACATTGCCGAGGAGCGGTCGGTGGTGTCGCTCTTCGGATACCGTGCCGATCGAGCGTGGCGAGCCCTCGAACCGTACATCAGGGAGGAGCGCCGGTTACGCGGTGGCGACCCGTTTGCCAGATTCTTCGAAGACCTGGTGTGCCGGACCCGGGAAAACGCTCCCTGGCCGGTGAAGTACCAGGTGCGCCTCCGCCAGCTTCCGGAGCCGGAGCGGGCCGAGTAGTTTCGGAGTCGCCGGCAACGGGCCGCGATATTCGCGGGCGACGGGCGCGGTCCCCTCGCACATTGAGATGACGAAGGGATCGCGATGACACAGCGGAAATCCGTGCGCGAGGTCACCCGGCTGCGTCTCGATTCGATGGTTGCGCAGCTGCGGGAGCTGGTCGAGTGCGAATCACCCTCGGATGACCCGGCCTCCCTCGCGCGATGCGCTGATCTGCTGCTGGCGTGGGGAAATCGCGCGACGGGCCACCAAGGCAGCCGGGTGGAGCGAGACGGTCTTCCGCACCTGCTCTGGCGAGCGCCGAACCCCACCGTGCTGCTTCTCGGGCATTTCGACACGGTGTGGCCGGTCGGGACGATCGCCGAGTGGCCGTTGACGATCGACGACGGCATCGCCCGCGGCCCCGGCGTGTTCGACATGAAAGCCGGCATCGTCCAGATGTTCGAAGCAATGCGGCTCGTGGCCGACAGGTCACGGGTCAGCGTCCTGCTCACCTGCGACGAGGAGACCGGCTCGGCCAGTTCCCGAGAGCTGATCGAGCAGGAGGCGGCGCGGGCCGAGGCGGTCCTGCTCGGCGAACCGAGCGCGGATGGCGGCGCGTTCAAGGCCGTACGCAAAGGCGTGTCCCACTACCGCGTGTCCGTGACCGGCCGAGCGGCGCACGCGGGCCTGGAGCCCGAGAACGGGGTGAACGCCGGCATCGAGCTCGCGCATCAGATCCTCGCCGTGACGCGGCTCAGCGCGGTCGACGACGGCACGACGGTCACTCCCACCCTGCTTCGGGCGGGCACAACCGTCAACACAGTGCCGGCGGCGGCGGCCTTGGAGCTGGACGTTCGCGCCTGGAGCCGGGTCGAGCTCGACCGCGTCGACCGCGAGGTCCGCGGCCTCGTTCCCACGCTGAGCGGCGCCGGCTTGAGCGTGAGTGGCGGGGTCAACCGTTATCCGCTGGAGGCCGCCGCGTCCAGTCGTCTTGTGGAGCTCGCCAGGGCGGTGGCGGTGGAGCTGGGTATCGATCCGCCGGACTCCGTATCGTCAGGTGGCGCCTCGGACGGCAACTTCACCGCCGCCATCGGCATACCCACCCTGGACGGGCTGGGCGCGGTCGGCGCGCATCCGCACGCCCGCGCGGAGTGGGCCGACGTCACCGCGATGCCCGACCGGGTGGCGCTGCTCGCCGGGTTGGTCGACCGGCTCTGCGCCGGCCCATCCCGCGATGGCCGGCGGACTCCATAACGCTCAGCCGGGCCGATGAAGCCGGAATGAAGGCCGGTGGGTGTGTGATGGCCATCAGGCGTAGGTTCGGGAGGATATATGAGCCACCGATTTCGGGTCGCCGCGGTTCTTCTTTCGGTTCTCACGGGCGCCGCCGCCGGTCTCGGCGGGGCGTTCCCCGCGGCGGGGAGTGCGGGCCGGCCGGTTCCGGTGATCTACGACAGCGACATGGATTTCGATGACGCGTCGACGCTGGCCTACCTGTGCGAGGAGCACAAGCTGCGGCGCATCGACCTGCGGGCGGTCACCGTGGCCAACGACGGCTTCGGCCGGCCGGACCGGACGTTGCGGCACGCGCGCAGCGTGCTCGACCAGTGCGGGCTGCCGGGTGTGCCGGTCGCGGAGGGCGCGACCGGGGCGGGGGTTCATCCGGCGCCGGCCGAGCTGGTGACGACCATCGAGAACGTGCTGACCGGCGCGCTGGGTGACGGGGCGCGGCCGCCGTACCGGGCCGCGCTGCCGGCGGCGGAGCTCATCGCCCGTACCGTGCTGGCAGCCGAGCGGCCGGTCACCGTCCTGGCCACCGGGCCGCTGACCAACCTGGCGGAGGCGTTCCGGTCGCGGCGGGTGGCCGAGCGGGTCGGGCGGGTGCGGTTCATGGGTGGCGCGCTGCACGTCGGCGGCAACCTGTACGGGTCGGCGCTGCCCGGCTTCGACAACACCCAGGAGTTCAACATGTGGCTCGACCCGGTTTCCGCCCGGGCGGTGCTGCACCGGGTCCGGCCCGGCGGGCTGTCCATGGTGCCGCTCGACGCGACCGCGTCGGTGCCGATCACCCGCGCCTTCATCGGGCGGCTGGCCGCCGATCAGGGTACGCCGGGGGCGCGCCTGGCGTACCGGATCGTCAGCCGGCCGGACCTGCTGGCCCTGGTCGATCTGGGCATCATGTACTGGTGGGACGCCGTCGCCGCGGTGTCCACGGTGCACGACGGGATCGCGGCGTTCCGGGGCGTCCGGGTCGCGGTGGTACTGGACGGCGCGTCGTCGGGGCGCACGGTGGTCAGCCCGGCGGGCCGGCCGGTGCGGGCGGCCTTCGGGGCCGACGCCGCGTTGTTCGAGCAGACGTTCCTCGACTCGCTCAACGGGCGGCCCTGACGGTCGGCTGATCCACGGGCGGCCGCGCGTCGTGGCACAGGAAGTTCAGGGTCCGGTCCGGGATGTTCCGGATTAACCGCGCTCGATCCGGCCACGAAGATCAGAAGTCATGAACTCACTGATATCCGTCCTGCTCGCGGCGATGCTGCCGGTGCCGGCACCCGGTCCGCCGGGCGCCGGCCTCGACTGGCAGGCCTGCGGCACCAAACCGGGCGCCGAGTGCGCCACGCTGACGGTCCCGGTCGACTGGTCCGATCCGGACGGTCCGGCCGTCGGCCTGGCGGTGGCCCGCCGCCCGGCCACCGACCCGGCGCACCGGGTGGGCACCCTGGTCTTCGGGCCGGGCGGGCCCTGGGACTCGGGCGTCGAACGGGTCCGCGACAAGTACGACCGGTTCAGCGACACGCTGCTCAGCCGGTTCGACATCGTGAGCTTCGACCCGCGCGGTTCGCACGGCAGCCACCCGGTCGAGTGCGACCCCGCTCTGGTCGCCGCCGCGCCCGACCCGGTGCTCCGGAGCCAGGCCGATTTCGACGCCACGGTCGCGTACAACCGCAAGCTCTGGCGGGACTGCCGGGAGCGTACCGGGGCCCTCTGGGACCACGCCGACATGCTGAGCAACGTGCGCGACCTGGACGCGCTGCGCGCCGCGCTCGGCGAACGGCAGCTGACCTACCACGGCAGCTCGTACGGCACGCTGCTCGGCCAGCAGTACGCCGAACGCTATCCGCAGCGGGTGCGGGCCATGGTGCTGGAGAGCGTCACCGACCACAGTGGCCCGACCACCGGCGCGTTCCTCACCGCGCAGGCGTGGGCGTTGGAGGACGCCTTCGACGATTTCGCCGGCTGGTGCGCGGCGGACGCCGGCTGCGCGCTGCACGGGCGGGACGTGCGCGCGGTCTGGAACGGCGTCTTCGCGTCGGCCGAGCGCGGCGAGCGCAACTTCACGGCGTTCGACCTGGTCGCGGTGACCCACAAGCTGGTCAAGGACGACGAGTACGCCCGGCTCGGCACCTATCTGGCCGGGGTGGCCGGCGGCGGCCCGGGCCTGCGGGCCGGCAACCTCGGGCTGGTCGTCCCGGCGTTCTGCGCGGACTGGTCGCTGCCGGTACGCGACTACGCCGAATACGCGCGACTGCTGCGCCGGGCCGCGGCCGTGGCCCCGGACACCCACTACCCGGCGCAGGTGCTCACCCTGACCACGTGCCTGGGCTGGGGCGAGGTGGCCAACCCGCAGCACGCCACCCGAGTGCGCACGGCCACGCCGCTGCTGCTGCTCAACGCCCGGCACGACCCGGCCACCGGGGTGAACTGGGCGCGCGGCGTCGAGCGGCAGCTGGGCCGGCACGGCGTGCTGGTGACCTACGAGGGCACCGGGCACGGGTCGTACTCGCGCCCGTGCATGCGGCGGATCGCGGACGACTACCTGATCGCGCGGACCGTCCCGCCGCGCGGCACCACCTGCCCGCGGTAGTGGTCGTGGCGGACCGGTCTCAGCGTGGGCAGGAGCCGACGTGGGTGGGGCCGGTCCGGTACAGCAACCGGGTGGCGAGCACCTCCCCGGCGACGCCGCGGCCGACGCCGAGGCCGGCCTGGTTGCTGAACTCGAAGTGCTGGCCGCCGTACACCCGGGACCGGCCGGCCTCGGCCGCGGCCGCCGCGAAGCCCGGATAGTCGCGAGCCGCGCCGCCGGGTGCCGAGTCGGTGGCGTGCCGGAACGGGATCGCGTCGGCGCAGAAGAAGCCCGCGAGCACGGTCGCGCCGGCACCGCTGTAGCTGCTGTGCCCGGAGACATATTCGGGTGAGCCGCCGGGGCTGCCGGCCCGCGCCGCCCAGGCCGGGTCGGGCCGGGTCGCCGGGTTGCCGTCGGTGTCGGCCTCGTGGATCGCGGTCGTCGGCCGCCAGTGCCGGTATTGGTATTTGGTCGCCACGGTAGCCACCGTCGTGTCGGCGAGCGCCATGGTCAGCAACGCGGTGAGCCGGGCCTGCTCCGGCAACGGCAGCCGGCGGGCGGCGGCGACGCCGAGCCCGATCCGGAGCCACTCGCCGGCCGGCTGGGCGGAGCCGGCGGGCAACGACCAGTATTGGTAGGTGGCGAGCAGGTCGGGCGCCGGCAACGCGGCGTCGCCGAGCACCGCGACCTCCGCGAACGCCCCGGCGTAGCGGACGGTGTCCAGGGCCGGCGGCGGTCCCGGCACGTAGCGGGCGGGGTCCGTGACGGCGAACGGGCGGACGTTGCGGTATTGCGCGCCGGACCAGGCGGCGCGGAACACGCCCGGCCCGGTCCCGGCGGGCTGGCTCTCCACCGGCGTGGAGCCGTCGCCGGCGCGCGCCGCGACGACCGACTCGCCGACGTGCCGGCCCCAGGCCGCGCCGCTGGTGACCGCCGCGTCCGGGCCGGGCGCGGCGCGCAGCCGGGCCAGGTCGGCGTCGAGCCGCGCGTCGTAGGTGCCGGCCCGGGCCGGGTCGAGGCCGGTCAGCACGGTGTGGGCGGCGGCGGCCGCGGCGGCCTGCGGGTCGCCGTCGCGCGGACCCGGACCGGGCACCAGCGCCGCGGCGCGCGGGCGCCGGGCCCGTACGCTCGTGATGCCGTTGACCGCGTCGTACACCGCGACGTCGACCATCGCGTAGAGCCGGGCGGCGTCGGCGTCGGTCGCCCGGGTGACCCGCACCGCGGTCAGGGCGAGCTCGTTCCAGACCCGGACGCTGTCGATGTCCGGCCGGGTGCCGCCGGCGGCCGCGGGCGCGCCGAGACCTCCACCGACCAGGGTGAGCGCGACCACGAACAGCAGCTTCCGCATGGCCCTCACCCTCCACCCGCGGACGGGCCGGGCACATCGATGGGTCGGCAATCAGACTCATCGATGTGTCCGGCGGTCGTCAGTGCCGCCGCGCGTACCATCCGATCGCGACCATCGCGACCAGCTGCGGCACCGCGAGCAGGGCCGACACCATGCCGCTGCCGGCGAAAACCACGGCCAGCACGCAGCCCACCAGGAACAGGATCGGCACCCACAGCGGCACCGACCGGGACCGGATCAGCGCCACCGTGATCGTGAGCTGGGCGACCACCAGCAGCAGGAAGCCGGGGAAGGCGACCGCCGGCTGGGTCAGATCCTCGGCCAGGATGTGGTCGAGCAGGGCGGCGGCGCCGGCGGGCCGCACGGCGGTCTGCGTCGCCAGGGCGGCCGGCGCGACCGGGATCGCGGCGCTGACCGCGTACAGGGCGGCGCCGACCGAACCGGCCACGAGGCTCGCCGTGGCCCAGCCCGCGCCGCGCCGGCGGGCCAGGACGCACACCGCGACCAGCAGGGCGAGGATGCCCAGGAGGTTGAGCGCGGTGCCGTACGTCGCGGCCGCCCACGCCGACTGATGATCGGTCAGCCAGGCGATGGTCACCTCGGCACCGTTGTAGCCGAACAGGATGTTGGCGAGGTTGCCGATCCCGCCGAGCACGATCGCGACAACCAGCAGGAGACCGCGGGCGGACGAGATGGGCGCGGCCGTCGGGTCGCCGGTCGCCGGGGCGGTGTGGATGGTGGTCATGGGTCTCTCCGATCGGGTGCGGATGAAGTCGTACGGCGAGCGTGCGGCCCGGCCTGGCGAACAGCCCAGGGAGCGGACGGCCAGCCGGCCGGGGAAAACGACCGG
>Ga0207668_10000193_pt1 | contig 41849 bp, 32 predicted proteins | sample KBSS43metaG_FD_184323 | JGI IMG/M metagenome (GOLD analysis project Ga0207668, IMG submission 184323) | Switchgrass rhizosphere microbial communities from Kellogg Biological Station, Michigan, USA - KBS S4-3 metaG (SPAdes) (version 2) | ecosystem: Host-associated > Plants > Roots > Rhizosphere...
GCAACCCGCCGCTCGTGCAGGAAATCGGCGACCAGGCGCAGCGGCTCCTCATCCTCGTTCCACGTGCGGATTTCGGCCGGGACCTTCAGCATCTCGGCGATGCTCGGGCGCTCGAAAAAGGGCGTGACGATAATCGGATCGCCGTCGGCCGGGATGACCGCGGCGGTGAGCCGCTCGCTCCGCCACCATTGGACGCCGGTGTAATAATCAAGGCTCGGCCCGGACTCGACGAGCACTGCGCCAATCCCTTGCGCGCGCATCATCTCCTTGGCCCGGGCAAGCCGCTGGACGCGTTCGGCGCTGCTGATCGGCGGCGGGATCCGGATCTTCGGCAGCGCTTCCGCGGCGGCGGCCACGATATGACCCAATGGCAGGGTCATGGACGCGGCCAACATCCCGCCACCCGCGAGGATCGAGCGCCGCGAATATTGGATGGTCATCATGTTCTCCCCGCTAATGCTGCCAGCTCTTTGACCAGCTTCGCCGCAACGACCGCGGTCATGCCGTTGAGGTCGCGCGTCGGGTTGTACTCGACGATGTCGGCCCCGACTATCGGACCCTGCACGCGGTGCAGGACCGAGATCAACTCGCGCACCGATAGCCCGCCGGGCTCATGGTGCGACACGCCCGGCGCGAAGGCCGGGTCGAGCCCGTCGAGATCGATGCTGATGTACAGCGGCGCGTCCGGGATCGGCACGCGGTCCGGCGCAAAGTCGCGCATCTCGATCACGTCGACGCCATAGGTTTCGACTTGCCTACGGCACTCGACGTTCAGCGTCCGGATACCGACCTGCACCAGGCGCGAGGCAAGGCCGCGTTCGAGGATGCGGGCGAACGGCGACGCATGGCTGAGCGGGTCGCCGCCAAAGTCCTCATAGAGGTCGGGATGCGCATCGAAGTGCAGGATGTTCACCGCACCGTGCGCCTCGGCGAGCCCCGACACGATCGGAAAAGTCACCATATGATCGCCGCCGAGGAAGATCGGGACGACCCCCGCCTCCGTCGCCTCGCGCGCAGCGGTGAAGATCTTCCCCAGATCCGCTTCAGTCTCGTCCAGCGGCAAGTCACCAACGTCTTCGACGATGATGTCTTTGCCGAGCTCCAAGCCGCTCTCGGTGGCGGCGTTGCCGTGGTCGGACCACAGCGCCTCACGGATGGACGGCGGCGCACCTGCCGCGCCGCGCAGGAACGATGAATGGCTATCCGTCGGCAACCCGATCAGGCGCACCGTGGCCACAGTCTCAGTCAATCGCACCGCCTCCGCCTCACCCTATGTTGCACGGCCCATCGCAATCGGCCAGCACGCCCCTCCCCATGTTCGATTCGGCTTTCCACGACGGCATAAAGCGCCCGGGCACGCGCGAGATGACGGCATTGCTCGCCGGGCTGATGGCGCTGAATGCCTTTGCCATCGACGCGATGGTGCCGGCGCTTCCGGCGATCGGCCAGTCGCTTGGCGTTGCGCAGGAGAATGAGCGCCAGCTGGTCGTCATTGCCTACTTCGTCGGTTTCGCCTCGACCCAATTGCTGTGGGGGCCGCTGGCCGACCGGTTCGGACGCAAGCCCGTGCTCGCTGCGGGCATTGTCCTCTACGGCCTGTTCGCGACGTTGTGCGCCTTCGCTGGCAGCTTCGAACTGCTGATCGCCGGGCGCGTCGCGATGGGCGGTTCGGCCGCCGTCACCCGCGTGCTGGTCATCGCCATGGTTCGCGACCTGTTCGAGGCGGAAGCGATGGCGCGGGTGATGAGCCTGGTGTTCATGGTCTTCATGCTGGTGCCGGTGCTGGCCCCAAACATCGGCCAGGCAATCCTGCTGGTCGCGTCGTGGCGCGCCATTTTCTTCGTCCTCGGCGGCTATGCGCTGGTGATGCTCCTGTGGTCGTCGTGGCGGCTGCCCGAGACGCTCCACCCGGAATACCGCCGCTCGCTCAAGCCGAGCGAGACGCTGCGCGCGATCGTCGACACGCTTCGTGACCGCCAGTCGCGCGGTTACACGCTGGCCCTGACCATCATTTTCTCCGCGCTGATCGCCTACATCTCCTCGATCCAGCAGATCGTGTTCGATGCCTTCCACGAGGGCCGCTACATCGGATTAGTGTTCGCGGCGGTCGCCGCGCCGATGGCGCTCGCGTCGTGGACCAACAGCCGGGTTGTCGGGCGCTATGGCTTGCGGCGGGTGGGCCACACCGCTGGCGCTGCTCTGGTCGTCGTTACCGCGATCCACGCCGGCTGGGCCCTGCTCGGCGGCGAGAATTTGATCGTATTCATCGTCATGCAGGGGCTGACGATGTGCTGCTTCGCCTTCGCCTCGTCGAACCTCGGCACGCTGGCGATGGAGCATATGGCGCCGATCGCCGGCACGGCGTCGTCGGTCCAAGGCGTATTCAGCACCCTGGGGGCGGCGCTGATCGGCTTCTTCATCGGCCGCTCGTTCGACGGCACCGCAACGCCCTACGTCGTCGGGACCGCCGTCTGCGCCACGCTCGGCTTCCTGGTCATTGTCCTGACCGAGCCCAAGCGCCTGTTCGCGGCAATCCGCATCGACACCGGCGAACCGATTGGCGGCACCTCCGGCTGACCGCGCGCCAGCAGCCCCTCCGCGGCAGCATGCGAAGGGGCCGCCGGGGAGTTCTAAGCGTCGGCGTCTTCGCCCTCGTCCGGCCCGGCGCCAACCATCAGTGCCTCGGCGACGACCTCGGTCTTGCCGCGAATCGCATTCTCGATCCGCAGCCCGACATCCGGGTTTTCCTTGAGGTAGGTCTTCGCATTCTCGCGACCCTGGCCGATGCGGATGCTGTCAAAGCTGAACCACGCGCCCGACTTTTCGACCAGACCGGCCTTGACCCCGAGGTCGAGGATCTCACCAACCTTCGAGATGCCCTCACCGTACATGATGTCGAACTCGACCTGCTTGAACGGCGGCGCGATCTTGTTCTTCACGACCTTCACCCGGGTGGTGTTGCCGACGATGTCGTCGCGGTCCTTGATTTGCCCCGTGCGGCGGATGTCGAGCCGCACGCTGGCGTAGAATTTCAGCGCATTGCCGCCGGTCGTCGTCTCGGGATTGCCGTACATCACGCCGATCTTCATCCGCACCTGGTTGATGAAGATGACCAGGCATTGCGAGCGGCTGATCGAGCCGGTCAGCTTGCGCAGCGCCTGGCTCATCAGCCGCGCCTGAAGCCCCGGAAGCTGGTCACCCATCTCGCCTTCGATCTCGGCGCGCGGCACCAGGGCCGCGACCGAATCAATCACCAGGATGTCGACCGCGTTCGACCGTACCAGGGTGTCGACAATCTCCAGCGCCTGCTCCCCGGTGTCGGGCTGCGACACGATCAGTTCGTCGATGTTGACCCCAAGCTTCCGGGCGTAGATCGGATCGAGCGCATGTTCGGCGTCGACGAACGCCGCGGTCCCGCCGACGCGCTGCGCCTCGGCGATTACGTGCAGCGCCAGGGTCGTCTTGCCCGAGCTCTCCGGACCGTAAATCTCGACCACCCGGCCGCGCGGCAGGCCGCCAACGCCGAGCGCGATATCCAGCCCCAGGCTCCCGGTCGAGATCGTGTCGATCTCGATCTTCTCGCGGCTGCCCAGCCGCATCGCCGAGCCCTTGCCGAACGCGCGATCGATTTGTGCGAGCGCTGCTTCGAGCGCCTTCTGCCGATCCATGCTGGGGGTTTCACCTCCGCTACCAATGACTTTGAGCTGCGCTGCCATGTCCCCTGCCTCCGTTCAAGCACCAAATGGATGGCGGCCAAGCCCCGCCGGAGACAGGCATGTATCTGATTTGTTCATGGAGAACAAGTAGGGAACATTGGTTAACTCAAGAGCGTCGAATTGGTGTATTGACATAATAACACACTTCCTCGTAACCGACGCCGAATTACGGGGGAAATCGATGGTAACACTTGGCTCTACCGGCGTCCTCTCAGCAGGGAAATGGCGGTGGCTCCGGTCCCTTGCCTGGCTCACGTTGCTGTGCGTGGGCATCGTCATCGCATTCAACGCTGTCGCCAAGGGCGTGCTGTGGGTCCTCGCGCTGAGCCACACGACGAGTAACACTGACAAGCTGCTGGCGGCAGTCGCGGGATCGGTCGCGATCCTGATCAGCTACGGCGCGGCGGTCCGCCGGGGCGAGCGCCGGACGGTCGTCGAGCTCGCCCTTCGCCCTGCCCCGGTGGAACTGGCCGTTGGCATGATGGTCGGTGGCGTCGCCATCGCTGCGATCATCGCCCTCCAGTGGCTCGCCGGCTGGGTGGTCATCGAGCCCCGCTCGATCAACGCCGTGGCACTGGCGCTACGCGATTCCATGCGCTCGGGAATCCTCGAGGAACTCGTGCTGCGGCTCGTCATCTTCCGGCTGCTGTGGCGTGCCGTCGGGATTTGGCCAGCGCTCATAATAGCCGCGACAATTTTCGGCCTGCTCCATCTCGCCAACCCCGATTCCAGCTGGTTTGCCGCCCTCTGCCTCATCGCCGGCGAAGGCATCGGCATTGCCCTTTACCTCATTACCGGCCGCATCTGGGCGTCGATCGGCATGCATGCGGCGTGGAACTTCACCCAAGGCTGGATCTTCGGCGCAATCGTTTCCGGCACCACGGACATCGCCGGCGGCCCGCTCACGCTGAAGCCCGCAGCCAACGTGCCGAACATTCTTAGCGGCGACGGTTTCGGGCCTGAAGCATCACTCGCCGCGCTGGCCGTATCGCTGGCGCTGAGTGCAGCCTTCCTTCACCGGGCCTGGCGCCGTGGCGATTTCACGGCCGGCGAGCTTAGCGGATCAGCTTCCCGTTCCTGATCACGCCATCCACGTGCTCAAGGGCGCGGATGTCGCCCAGCGGATCGCCCTTTACCGCGACCAGGTCACCATAAGCGCCCTTGGCCAGCGTTCCGACTTGCCCGTCCATCCGCAGCGCCTTGGCCGCTTCGCCGGTCGCTGACTGGATCGCCTGCATCGGCGTCATGCCGTAGCGGACCATGTAGGCGAACTGCCGCGCGCCGAGGCCGTAAGGGTAAACCCCGGCATCGGTCCCGAAGGTCAGCTTCGCGCCCGCCTTGACCGCCGCGGCGAAGCCGCGCCGCTGGACATCGGTCGTCTCGATGTTCTTGCGCAGATATTCCGCCGGCCAGCCCTGCTTCGTCCCGACCTCGTTGATCCAGTCGCCGTTGTAGATATCCATGTCGAGCCACACGCCATTGGCCTTGGCCAGCGCAATGCCCTCGGCGTCGAGGTAGCTCGCATGCTCGATGGTCCGCGCGCCGGCGTGGATTGCCGCCTTGATGCCCTCGGCGCCGTGGGCGTGGGCGATGCAGTAGGAGCCGCGCAGTTTGGCCTCGTCGCAGGCCGACTTCATTTCTTCAGGCGACAGCTCGAGCGCACCGGGCTCACTGCCCAGCGCGAGCACGGCCCCGGTGGCGATCAGCTTGATGAAGTCCGCGCCATGATCGAGCAGGTAGCGCGCGCGGTCGCGCGCGTCGGCCGCATTGTGGACCTCGCCGATGCGAAAGGTCTCGGGCAGCGGGATGTCGGGCGCCAGCGCGTCAATTTCGCCGCCGCCGCCCGGCGTCGTGATGTAGCCGCCGGCGACAAGCATCCGCGGGCCTTCCACCTCGCCCGCATTGATCGCGTCGCGCAGCGCAACGTCGGTCAGCCCGCGATAAACCCCAACATCGCGGACGGTGGTGAAGCCGCTGCGCAGCTCCGTCCGGGCAGCGGCGGCGCCGCGCAGGATGGTCCGCGCCTCGCTGCGCTTCAACGGCGCCGCGGGATCGCTCTCATTTTCATCGATCGCGCCGTCGGCCAGATGCGTATGAAGGTCGATCAGGCCGGGCAAGACCGTGAACCCGGACCAGTCCACGGTGGCCGCACCCTCGGAGTCGCGCCAAGCGGTGACGGACGCGATCTTGCCGTCGACGATGCGGATGCGCTGGTCGGCCAAGACCTTCGCTGCAGCCGGGTCGATCAGGCGCCCGGCGCGGACATCGACGGTCTCGGCGGCGGCGGTTCCGCCTAGCAGAAGCGCGACGACGCCCGCCATCAATGTCCGCATAAACCCTCCCCCGATTACTCCGGGGCCGACCTAACCCCAACATGTCTATTGCTAAAGTGCCTTCGCTCCCTAGGCTGGTCAGGGCCGAATGGAGGGGGTGCGGTGCGTATCTCAGGTAAAGCTTGGATTGCTGGAATGGCGGTGCTCCCGGCTGTTACGGCCCATGCGGCCGACTCCTTGAAGTTTGGACCGCCACCCGCGTGGGTGGTCGCGCAGGTCGTACCCGCGCCTTCTGACAAGGGCGCCGACCAGCCCGTCGCCATCCTGCTGCACGATCAGCAGGTTTTCCTAGAAGGCGGCAAGACCAGCACCTACGTCGAAACAGTCTTCAAAATCCAAAAGCCCGAGGGGCTGTCTGCCGGCAACCTTTCCATCGAGTGGAATCCGGCTTCCGATACGGTGACCGTCAACAAGCTCGAAATCCGGCGTGGCGATAAGGTCATCGATGTTCTGAAATCGGGCCAAACGTTCAACACGATGCGTCGAGAATCCAACCTCGAAAAGGCGATGCTCGATGGCGTACTGACCGCAAATATCCAGCCCGAGGGCCTGCAAGAGGGCGACGTTGTCGTTCTCGCGACAACCACGGACTATATCGATCCCGCGCTCATGGGGCACGTCGAGGCGCGGTTTGCACCGTGGGGAGTTGCGCAAGTCGGGCTGGCCCACGCGCGACTCGAATGGGTCCCTCCACTCGAGCTCAAGGTACAGAAGACGGGCGACCTCCCGGTGCCGCAGCAGTCCGGCCGCAATGGACACAAGGTCTACGACATCACGATGCGCGACGTTCAGCCGTTGATTTCTCCCGCGAGCGCTCCGCTTCGATTCAGCGTTGGCCGCATGGGTGAAGCGACCGATTTCCGGTCATGGGCCGACGCCGCTCGGATCATGGTTCCTCTATACCGCGCGGCTGCTGTCGTGCCCGCCGCGGGGCCACTGCGCGACGAAGTCGAAAAAATTCGCAAGGCGTCGGTCGACCCCAAGACTCGCACGGAACTAGCGCTCGCGCTGGTCCAGCAACGGACTCGCTACGTTGCCCTGCTGATGGGCGAAGGCGGCTATGTACCGGCTCCGGCCACGGATACCTGGTCGCGCCGCTTCGGCGACTGCAAGGCGAAGACCGCGCTTCTGCTCGCTATCCTGCAAGAGCTCGGCATTCCTGCCGAGCCCGTTGCGGTCAACACCGCAATCGGTGACGCCATTGCCGATCGCTTGCCGCAGATCGGGCTGTTCAATCACGTACTCGTTCGGGCCCACGTCGCCGGCAAGGATTATTGGCTCGACGGAACACGGACCGGCGACACGGCGCTCGACCGGATTCTCACGCCCGAGTTCGGCTGGGGGCTGCCAATCGTCGAGAAGGCCGCGTTGGTTCATATCGTGCCACCGCCGCTGACGGTCGCCGACTCCGAGCGACGGATCGCCGTCGATGCAAGCGCCGGCGTCTATACTGCAGCCAAGGTTACGATCGACGAGCTCTTTCGCGGCGATGCCGCCCTCGCCTTTAATCTCGGATATGCGAAACTGTCCGCGGACCAGCGCACCGAGCTCATGCGGCAGCGTGCCAAGCGCTACTTCGATTCGATCACGGTCGATTCTTCCTCGGTCCAGTTTGACCAGGCCACCGGCGAATTGAAAATTTCAACCAAGGGCGCGGCCAAGCTCGACTGGGAAGACGGCTGGTTCCGCGTTCCCAATGCGTCGATTGGCTACAATCCCGACTTGGATCGGGCCGCGGGTCCACAGCATGATGCGCCGTTCGCCACCGACTATCCCAACTTCGAGACCCGCAAGGTTACGATCACCCTGCCGAACGACTATCCCGGCCAGGACACCAAGATTCCGGTGGCTGTCCATGAAACCCTCGTCGGCGTCGAATATAATCGCACCGTAACGCTTGCCGGCGGCATACTCAGTGTCGACAGCAGCGAGCGCACAGTGACACCCGAAGTGCCTTACAAAGCCGCGATCGCCGATGCCGGACGGCTCAAAGCGCTGAGCAACGATGACGTCTACCTACGTATGCCAGCGCATTATCGCGACACGGCCCAGGACCTGGTCGCGAGAGCCGCCGACACACCAGGCTCGGCAGGAGAATATGTCGACCGTGGGAACGCGTTTCTGTCGGCCGGCAAATTCGACGAATCGATCACGGACTTCACCGCAGCGCTCAAGCTCGATCCCAAGAACGCCCTGGCGCTCGCCGACCGTGCGCTCTCCTATCTCTCGAAGAAAGACGACGCCGCAGCAGCAAGAGACATCGCCGCAGCGGAAGCGATTGATCCGCGCAACGCAGTCCTGTGGCGAGCGAAAGGCGTTCGCGCCGAATATCAGCGAGATACCAAGGCGGCGCACGATTTCTTTAGCCGCTCGCTTGAGCTCGAACCCGGTAACAGCTTCGCTTTGATCCACCGTGCGCTGCTTGCGATGAGCCTCCGTAAGTCGGACGAGGCACTCCACGACGTGAACGAAGTCCTCGCTCGGACGCCCGACAATGCGGACATCCTAGCGCTCCGCGCCACCATCTACGCCAATATGGGAAAGACGGTCGAAGCCCGGCGGGACATCGCTGCGGCCAAGGCCCTCAAGCCGAATGCCACCAGCCTCGGAGTACCTGAGGCCGTGCTTGCGTCGGATGACAATGACTACACCGCGCAAGTCGCGACCTTCACAGCGCTGCTGACCGCCAATCCTGAAAACCCGGTAGCGCTGATTTCGCGCGGGCAAGCCTACTTCAAGCTCGAACGGTACGACGACGCCCTTGCGGATACGGAGCACGCGCTCAAGCTTGGCTACCACGAACCGGATTTGCGCGTTCTTCGTGCGAATGTGTTCATGATGCGCAAGAACCACGACGCGGTCGCGCGCGAAGCCGAAGCGATGACCCGGGAAAATCCGAATTCGGAGTTCGCATTCGTGGCCGCCGGCAAGACGTACAACGCCTTGGGCCGCAAACCCGAGGCCATGCGCGCATTCGACCGCGCGCTGCAGCTCAGACCGGAAGCCTATGTCTACATTAATCGCGCACAGGTCAGGCCCTATGCCGATTTGACGGGGCGGCTGGCCGACCTCGACGCTGCGCTGAAACTCGACCCGGACAATAGCGATGCGCTGGCGATCAAAGCCGCTCACCTCGTCCGGCAGAAGGATTATCCAGGTGCCTTGGCCCTGTACGATCGGGCTGAGAAAATCGAACCGGAAGACAAAGACATCCCGCTGCGCCGGGCGTGGGCACTCTACAAATCGGGAAAGACCGCGGAGGCCGAGTCGATTTTTGCCAGCCGGCGCGCAGCCGCCAAGACTCCAGCGGACTTCAATTCACTATGCGGGACTCAAGCGATGCTCGGTGGGGCGCTGCTCAAGCCGGCGCTTAAGGACTGCGAGGCCGCACTGAACCTGCGCACGCAGTACGGCGCCGCCATCGGTAACATCGCGCTCATCGAGCTGCGAACGGGCCAATATGACGCCGCGATCACGCATTACGATCAAGCCATTGCCAGCCGCCCGACGGCCGCCTTCTATCTCGGGCGCGCAATCGCTTACGCGCGGAAGGGCGACGCCGCCCGCTCCAAAGTCGACCGGACGGAGGCAGCGAAGCTCGACGCGGACGAAGAGGCTGAGTTCGCGGAGGTCGGCGTCACCTTTTGACGCCCGCGATCAGGCCGGCGTGACTTCGCCTGCCCCCGTGCCGCCGTCCTCGCCCGGCTCGGGGCGCTTGTCGAACACTTCGTCGATCAGGCCGAAGGCCTTGGCTTCGTCGGCTTCGAGGAAGGTATCGCGATCCATCGCCTTCTCGATCTCCTCGATCTTCTTGCCGGTATATTGGGCGTAGAGCGCGTTGAGGCGCTGGCGCATGCGGAGGATCTCGCGCGCCTGGATCTCGATGTCGGCCGCCATGCCCTGGGCGCCGCCCGACGGCTGATGGACCATGATCCGGCTGTTGGTCAGCGCAACCCGCATGCCGGGCTCGCCCGCGGCCAGCAGGAAGCTGCCCATCGACGCCGCCTGACCGATGCACACGGTGCTGATCTTGGGGCGGATGTATTGCATCGTGTCGTGGATCGCGAGGCCGGCGGTGACCACGCCGCCCGGCGAGTTGATGTACATGAAGATGTCCTTCTTCGGGTTCTCGGACTCGAGGAAGAGCAACTGGGCGGTAACGAGGCTGGCCATATGATCCTCGACCGCGCCGGTGATGAACACGATCCGTTCCCGCAGCAGCCGCGAATAGATGTCGAAGCTGCGCTCGCCCCGGTTGGACTGCTCAATGACGATGGGAACGAGCTGCGAAACGATGTCCTGATGGTCAATCACGGGAAACGGATCCTTGTACTGCTGATGGCGACCTACATCGGCGCGAACGCCGCCAGGTTCAAGCCGGGCCATGGCCCAAAACGAAGAAGGGCGGCCCGGATGTGCCGGACCGCCCTCTCCCCTCGCTCAAAGGCGAATGTAATTACATCTTCACGCTGATGCGACCGTAATAATAGCGACCAGGGATGTCGTACATCGTCGGGTCGAAGTTGTTGAGATCGCAGGTGTCGCATCCCGGCGCCCGCGTGTTCAGCAAATTGTTCGCGCCGACCGCGAAGCTGAACTGCTTCTCCAGGAAGGTCGGCGACCACCGCAACTGCAAGTCGGTGTAGAACCGCGACTTCAACGTGTTGCCGTCAGACTCGTGCAGCTTGGAAACGCGACGGCCCGTCAGGCTCGCCCCGAAATTCTCCAGATCCCAGTCGAGGATGGCAATCGACTTCCATTTCGGGAAACCTTGTGCCGGGCTGCCGACTTCCGTGCCCTCGCGGCTGATGACGACGTTGCCGCCAGTGACCGGAACGACCAGGTCGTAGTTCTTCAGGAACGTATTGTTCCAGGTCACTCCGAACTTGCCAGCACTGGTCTTCGGACCGCGGTAAGCGACGTTGATGTCGATCCCCTTGGTCTTGATCCCGGCGATGTTGCCGAGGATTCCGGAGATCGTCGTCAACTGTCCATTCCCGGCACGCGTAACCAACGCGCACGAACCCGGATCGTTGTTGACGACGCAGTTGGTGACGATGAACGCGGCGTCAATCGGCTGGATCGCCTTCTTGATCCTGATGTTGTAGTGGTTCGCCTCGATCGAGAAGCCCGGCAGGAAGCGCGGACTGATTACCCCGCCGAAGATCCAGCTCCTCGAGGTTTCCGGCTTCAGATCCGGATTTCCGCCGACCTGAACCGAAATTTGCGGGTTCGCCTGTGCGTAACTGCTGTTGCCCGGCACGCCTTGGGCAATGCAGTTCGCCTTAACCGCCGCGCTGTTGTTGTAGTTTTGCGGCGCGAGGCTGCCCTGCGAGCAGGGATCGTCGATCGTCTGGTCGAAACGCGACAGGCTGCCGAACAATTCACCAATCGAGGGCGCCCGGAAACCTTGCGCCCATGACGCACGCAGCCGGATGTCCTTGATCGGCTTGTAGTTAGCCGCAGCCTTGAACGTCGTGTGCGAGAAGGTGTTGCTCGCTTGACCGCTGCCCGGCTCAGGCTCGGTCTTGTAGCGCGAGTAGCGAACGGCGCCGCTCAGCTCGAGCAGGTCGATGCCGGTGATACCCTTCAAGAGCGGCGCGTTCAGCTCGGCATAAACTTCGCCGGAGTGATAGCCGCCGCCGGTGTGTCCGGCAGGAATATCGGAGCTAAAGCCGTCCTGGACAACCTGATCCGGATCGAAGCTGCCGCTTTGTTCCCGATACTCCGCGCCCATTGCGATACCGAGCGGTCCTCCGGGTAGCTCGAACAGTTCGCCCGAGATATTCCCCGTCGCATCCCACAGGTCCTGCTTGCTGCTGTCATTCTGGATGAAGGTTACATAGTTCATCATCTCCGGCGTGATCGAACCGGCACCGCCGAAGAAGTTGAACGGCACGCACCCATTTAGCGGGGAGCCGGCCGGACCCCCTGCCGAGCAAGTCGCGAGATCGCCAAGGGCAAAGCGCAGTTTTTGGGCGTTGATGTTGCCCTGCATGCGCTGCTTGGCCTGGTTATGGCCGTAGACGCCGTTGACGTCCCAGTACCAATCGTGACCGCCGATGTTGAAATTGCCATCAAACGTGCCAACGATGTAGCTGGTATCGACCTTCTGCGAGAAGCGCCGCGGGCCGCCTTCGACGAAGCGGCGAAGGATCAAGTCCATGTTACTGGAATCGATATCCACGCCGAACGGGTTGAACGGGTTGGTCGAATCGATCGTCGTTGCGTCCAGGAACGGCGTAATACCCGCCGCCTGCCCGATACCGAACGGCAACGGGGCCGCCTGGTTCTTCGACTTGCGCTCGTTCCACATCCCCTTGATCGAGAAGTTGAAATTGTCCGCCATTTCGTACTTGGCGTTGACGAACAATCCGTACCGATCGAGCGGGATCTGCATGTAGTTGAAGGGCGCGAAATTGAACCGGTCCGCGGGGCTGACGAAGTCCCTGAAGTTCGCGATGGTGGGCGTGTTCGTCGGCGCGTTGATCAGCGTCTCGTCTCCCCCGTTCGGGAAGATCGAGCCGATGTAGCGGCCGTTCGGAAGGAAGCTCGAGCAGCCGCCGTCGGCGCACGAGCTGCCGTATGGCGCTGGGAAGCGCGAAATTGCCCGGTCGCCCGCGCTTACCCCGCCCTGCTTCACATAGTTGCCGCCGACGACGACCGACAAGCGATGGCTGTCGCCGTTGCCCCAGCTCAGCGAGTAGTTCTGGGTTTCACCATCGCCCTGCTGGTACTGGCCGTATTGAGCCGATGCGATGATACCTTTCTGGTGCTGCTTGGTGATGATGTTCACCACGCCGGCGATCGCATCCGAGCCATAGACTGCCGAAGCGCCGTCCTGCAGGACTTCGACGCGCTCGATCATGCTATCGGGGATCGCGTTGAGGTCGACCGACGGCGGGACGCCGCTCGCCGAAGCACCTGGTACGAAGCGCAGGCCATCGACCAGCACCAAAGTGCGCCGCGAGCTCAGGTAACGCAGGTCGATTTCGGCCGCGCCGGCGCCGACACCGCCGCCATCCGGCGGGTTGCCGAGGTTGCCGGAGTTGTTGAATTTCGAGTTCGCGCCGCCGCCGGAGCTCGGCAGGCGCTGCAGTACGTCATTGATCGAACTCAAGCCCGTCTTGGCAATGTCCTGCGCATCGACGAACACACGTGGCGCATCGAGGTCGAGCGGATTGCGGCGGATGCGCGATCCGGTGATGACGATGTCGCCAGCCGGCGTCGCTGGAGCAGCCGAGGCCGGGGTCTGGGCGGCATCGGCCGGCGGTTGAATATCTTGTGCCTGGGCCGCGGTTGCTCCGCCAATCAGCGCCGCAAAGGCAACGCTCGCGCGAAGTGCCGTGTTCGTCCGGATCATTTGTCAGTCCCCTTTTTTGCTCCAACCCACGCCGAAACGGGAGTGAAACAACAGTAACTAGGGGCTTGGTGTGGCGGAAGCGCCTTCTGTCACCTGCCTGACACAATTCCCGGCAGGTGTGCCATTCGGGTCACTCACCTCCCGGAGCGGGAAACGAGAGATAAGCGAGCCGCCGAATCTCCCGCCGGCCACGCGTCACGGTGTCGAGGATGAGTCCGGCAAAGATGCACAAGACCGCCACGATGATCATGCCGGTGACGAGAACGGCGGTGGGCAGACGCGGCACTAGGCCGGTGTGCAAATATGTCAGGATCAGGGGAACGGCGAGCACGAACGCCAGAATGACAAGCAGCGCCCCGACCCCACCATAGAACAGGACCGGCCGTTCAACCCGGTACAGGGTGACGATGGTCTTCAGGATCCGCCAGCCGTCCGAATAGGTCGACAGCTTCGACTCCGACCCCTCCGGCCGGGCGCCATAGGCCGTCTCCACCTCGCCCACCGGCATCCTCAGTTCAAGGGCGTGGACGCTGATCTCGGTCTCGATCTCGAACCCCGAAGAAAGCACCGGGAAACTTTTGACAAACCGTCGCGAAAAAACCCGGTAACCTGAGAAGATATCGGAAAAACTGCGGCCAAACAGGCCGGACAAAATGCCCGTGAACAACATGTTTCCGAGCACATGGCCGCCCCGATAGGCTTCTTTCGCTTCGTGCTTGCGCGTGCCCACGATCATGTCGAGCTGCTCGGCGAGCAGCATGTCGACCATCGCTGGCGCGGCCTTGGGGTCATAGGTCAGGTCGCCGTCAGCCATGACGTAGATGTCCGCGTCGATATCGGCGAACATCCGGCGGACGACATGCCCCTTGCCCTGCTGACGCTCGGTGCGGACAATTGCTCCCGCCTTCGCGGCCACCGCTGCGGTCTTGTCGCGGCTGTTGTTGTCGTAGACGTAGATGGTCGCATTCGGCAGCGCCTTCTTGAAGCCGGCGACCGTCGCGGCGATCGCCGCTTCCTCATTGTAGCAAGGCAGGATCACGGCGATGCGTGGCTGCGAAATCTTCGTGTTCAACTGGTCCCCCAACACTGACCAAGCCGCTATAAAGGCGAAATCCTAACCGTCCGCTAGTCCAAGTTCGCCGTCGTCACGCGCAGCAGCTGAAAGTCGTCGGAGACATTGCCGAGACGCCATGGCCGATCCGGCGGAATGACAAAGGCATCCGTTGGATCAAGTTGGTGGGCGCCCTCGCAGTCGAGTTCCCCCTGCCCCTCCATCACAAAGCCGAACACCAGCTCACCGTCGTGCGCGGGCACGTCGATTGCAGTCCGAACCAGGCAGGCGTCCGCAAGGCCTCCGGTTGCCCCGGCCAAGCCGATCGGCCCACCGTCGGCGGCGACGTGCCACAGGAAGCGCTGGCCGGCGAACAGCCGAGCCGGATCGCCGCGGGCGATCGGTAGCTCCATTCCATGATCCGCCAGCGTTTCGTGGAGCGCCGGGCAGCCGACTTCCACGACTTCCAGTCCCGGGGAACTCTCGAGCACGCGATGGCGAATCCCCGGCGGCTGCAGGACAAGGTCGCCGGCCTGCATGACAAAGGGCTCGCCCTGATCCTCGTAGACGACCCGCACCCAACCGCGCCGGACGGCAATCATCTGGAACCGGACGTGGTGATAATGAACCCAGTCGGCGACTGGCCCACCGGTTATGGTGATGTGCGAGGCAACGTACCGGCCGCCGAGCCGGCCCGGGATCAGGTCGCGGTAGCTCATGCCGGCGCGGCCCATGCCCGCTGCGCCGCCCCGCGTGACCGAGAACTTCGGTGCGAAACCGGGCAAGGCGTCGGTCGGCGGCGGGGATTCCGGCCGGGAGGTGACCCGAACGCGCTCGCCGTCCCTGCTGAGGACTGCGGAATACGGTTCGTCGGCTGGATAGATCACATCGAGCCGGAAGCCCTGCGCGCGCCAGTCCGCGATCGCGCCGTCGAGATCGGCGCACACGATTTCTCTGTCGGCAGAGCCGATCGGCGTCAGCCTTTCTTCGCTGGCTTCTTGGCCGCGGCCTTCTTGGCCGGAGCTTTGGCCTCGGGCGCCTTGGCCTCGGGCGCCTTGGCTCCCGCTGCGTCCTTGAGCGGCTTGGCCGGCTTGGGCTTGGCCGCGGCCTTCTCGACCGCGCCCTTGGCTGGCGCCTCGGGCTTCGGCTTGGCCTCGGTCTTGCCCTTCTTCGCCGCCGCCTTCTTGGGCTTCTCGGCGTGATCGTGACCGCAGCCGGGCCCGTGAACGTGGCCTTCCTCGCTCTCGAGATCGGCTTCGAGCTGGGCGCGGCTAGCCTTGCGGTCGGCGATGTCCGCGGTCGAGAACAGGAAGTCGACGACCTTGTCTTCGTACAGCGGGGCGCGCAGCTGGGCGGCGAACATCGGCTCGCGCTGGATCAGCTGGAGGAAGCGCTCGCGATCCTCGCCCTGATACTGGCCGGCGGCCTGCATCACGAGGTTGCGCATTTCCTGCTCACTGACCTCGATGCCATTGGCGGCGCCAACTTCCGACAGCAGCAGCCCAAGGCGGACGCGGCGCTCGGCGATCTTGCGATACTCCGGCGCGTCCTTCTCGACCTCGGCCAGCGCGGCCTTGGTGTCATCCTCATGGCTCGCTTCGTGGCGCAGCTGGTTCATGATATTCTCGAACTCGGCGTCGACCATCGATTCCGGAACGCCGAAATCGTGCCGCGCGGCGAGCTGATCGAGCAGCTGGCGCTTCATGTGCGTCCGGGTGAGCCCGTTGAGCTCCTGCTGCTGCTGCTCGCGCACCAGCGTCTTCAGCTGGTCGAGGCTCTGCAGCCCGAGCGCCTTGGCAAACTCCTCGTCGACCTTGGTCTCGCCCGAGACTTTCACGTCCTTGACCGTGACGGCGAACACCGCCGGCTTGCCCTTGACCGTGTCGGACGGATAGTCGTCGGGGAAGGTCACCTTGACCTCCCGCGCGTCGCCGGCCTTGGCGCCAACCAGCTGATCCTCGAACCCCGGGATCAGATTGCCGGAGCCGATTTCGACGGCCATGTCCTCGCCAGTGCCGCCCTCGAACGGCACGCCGTCGACGGAGCCGGCGAAGTCGACCGTGACGAGGTCGCCACTGGCCGCCTTGTGGCCCTTCTTGGCGTCGACCCAGTTCTTGGTCTGGCCGGCAAGCTGCTGCAGTTGCTCGTCCACCGCGCCTTCGTCGGCGTCGACGGTAAGGCGCTCGAGCGCCAGCTTGTCGATCTTCGGCGCGGGAATGTCGGGCAGCGCTTCGAGGCTGACACGGACCTCGGCATCCTTGCCGGGCTCATATTTGTCGTCGAGCACGACCTCAGGCTGGAGCGCCGGTCGAACCTTATTGTCCTCGAGCAGCTGCTGGACGCCTTCCTGGACCGACGCCTGCAAGGCATCGCGCTGGATCGCCTCGCCGTGCATCTTCTTGATCAGGTTGGGCGGCACCTTCCCGGGGCGGAAGCCCGGCATGCGCACTTGCGGCGCAATGCGCTTCACCTCCTCGTTGACGCGGGCCTCGATGTCCGCGGCGGGGATGGTCAGCATGAAGGCGCGCTTCAGGCCCTGGTTCTCAGTCTCGACAGTCTTGATGGTCACGTTCCTGCAGTCCCGATGAATATGCGCGCCTTGGTCGCGGGTGGTGCGGGCGGAGGGACTCGAACCCCCACGGTCTCCCACTTGGACCTAAACCAAGCGCGTCTACCAATTTCGCCACGCCCGCGCGGACGCCCTGAAAGGAGCGCGGCCTATAACAGGCGAGCGTCATTGGGCAACCCGCGAGCATGGCGTTCGTTGGGAACGAAAGGAGATAACCATGCAACAGCTGCCCCCCGAGATGCCGCCGGAACCAAGCCAGCCCGGCCAACCGACCGAGCCGCCACCGGAAACGCCGCCATCAGGGCCTGACATTGACGTACCCGCACCGCCGTCGCCGGGGACGGACCCAACGCCGGGCCCGATTTCGCCGGTCGCCTAACGGCGGAGCTCGGCGGAAGCCGCGATCGCTTCGAAGTCCGGCAAAACGGTCGCGTAATAGTGCGAGCGGGCCGCATCCATGAGGATGAGGTAGAGCCTGCCGTTGATGACCGCGCCCACCGCGCGGCCCTTGCGCCACAGCTCGTCGCTGTCGAGATGCTCATAGTCGAGCTGGAACCCGCCGGTGCCAAGGAACGGGCGTGGCTGGAGGGCCAAGGTGCGGAATTCCACCGCCCCGCCCTTCACCCGATACAGGCTTTCGAGCATCGCGGCGATTTCCGGCGGAGTCATGTCCTCGCGGAACTTCGGTACCTGCTGGTCGGCGCGCTTGCTCTGGCGAACCAGGTAAGCGCCGCTTTTGAGGCCGCTGACGAAGCTGATGCCGTCGAGATAGGGCCCGTTGAGCGTCCAGTCCTCGACATCGCGGACGTCGGACCACAGCAAGGCGCGATGGCGATTGTACGGCCGCGGCGGCGTGACGATGAGCGAGCCGTCGCCGACCGCAACCCGGCGAACGTGGACCAGCGCATAGCTGCTGTAGCCATATTCCCCCGCACCGATGGTCGAACAGCCTGGGAGGGCGATCGCAACGCCCGCGGCCAAGATGAGTTTGCGCATCACCGCCCCTTCAACCGATCGTCTGCCGGACCCAGGCCGCGTCGGCGGCGTCGGGTTTCATCGTCAAATAGCGTGCGAATGCCGACTTCGCCTCGCCGGCCCGCCCGGCCTTCATCAGCGTGATGCCGTGCCACCGCCACGCCTCAGCCGGCGCGTCCGGATAGGCCACGGCCGCGGCATAACTCTGCCCGGCCCGGACATCGTCGCCGTGCCGATTGCGCAAGCGCCAGACCTCACCCTCGTAAAAGCGCAGCAAGCCGTTCCACCCGTCCTGCGCCAGCGTTTCGATCAGATATTGGCTGGCCCCCGGGTCGTTGAGCTTGACCTGATCGTCGAGCAACAGCGGCCGGATCGACGCGATCGTCGCCAGGTAGCGCTCACGCCCGACGTCATACGACCGCCCCGCCGCCCGGACCTCCGCCGCATCCAGCTTGAGGTCGGCCAGCCGCGAGCCCGACGACGGATGGGTGTCGAACAGCGATCCGCGCCGCCGCCGCTTGCGGCGGTAGCGCGCGCTTGCGGTCTCCTCCCCGATCAGTTGCTGCCAGATGATCGACATTTCCAGCGGGTCGTAACCGGCTTCGGCGACGAGCCTGGCGCCCATCGCATCGGCCTCGGCCTCCATCTCGCGGCTGTATTGGAACAAGGACAGCAAGGTGCCGAGCTCGGCCAGCTGGACATAGTCGCCGAGATAGATGCCGCCGGCCGCGCCGCCGACGCCCGCGGCCATTGAAGCGATCGCGAAGATGTCGGTCTTGCGCCGCTGGTCGCGCCAGCTGCGGATCATGTGCCGCCGCAGGAAATGCCCGGACTCGTGAGCAATCACCCCGGCAAGCTGCGCCTCGTTGCGCATGCGCAGCAGCAGGCCTGAAAAGACCACCGCGAACCCGCTCGGGAACATCATCGCGTTGAAGTCGGGAATGTGGGCGAGGTAGATTCGGAAGTCCTGCGCAGCCGGCCCGCCGACCCGTCCGATGATGTTTTTCAGATATCCGGTCAGCGCGGGATCGGTGAGCAGCAGGTTGGAGCCAGCAATCTCCTCCTCCGCGCGGTCCATGAGCTGCCAGATGCCCTGCTCGTCGCGGTCGGTCGGCTTGAACCCCGGTCCGACCAGCGGGACCATGTCCCTGGGCAGGATCCGCGCGTCCGCGATACCCGTCGAGAGCGACGCGGCCGCAGCGCCGCCGCCGAGCAGCAACGAGCGCCGGCTGAGCGCAAGGCAGCGCCCGCACATCAGCTCTTCTCGGCCGCCTGCGCACGGCGCACGGCAGCGCCGGGCTTCATGCGGTTGAGCAGCCGCTCGACCATCTGGGCCGAGCCTTCGGGCGTGCGGAGGTCGCCGAACTTGATCCCCGGCACCTCGCTTCCGGCGCGGACGACGTTGAACCACACGACCTCGCCCGTCCGAAGATCGACCAAACCCGCATAGTCGAGCTGGGTGGCACCACCGATGTTGGGTGCGCAGAAGCCAACGAAGCAGCCGGCAAGGCCGAGGACGCCAAGCGCGATGCGCCCACCGGACGCCACCGAATCCTCGGCATGCAGGAACAGGGCATAGTCGTAGCCGGTCTTTCGTCCGAGCCGGACGGCATCTTCGCCGAGCGTCCAGTCGAGCCCCTGGCGCCGCTTGGTCGGCAGGTAATCGCCGAGATATTTGTGCAGCACGATCGACTGCCCGACCGCGTAGAACAGGCGCTCGAAGTCCGCGATTTCCTGTTCCCCGGCACCGTCGACCTGATTGCGCCGTTCGACGATATGAACCTTGCCGCCGCGGCCCGCCTGCTGCGCCTTCAAGGCGGCGATGATGTTGGTCCGGGCCTGCTCGGTCCAGTCAGCGCGCGGCTCGACCAACCCACCGGTCGTCAACGAGCCCACCGTAACGTCCGGGCGCAGCACCAGCAGCTTGTAATCGCCCTCGGGCGGCGTGAATTGCACGTCGGCATATTGGCGGGTCTGGACGCAGGCGCTCAGCGTCAATCCGGCCAGCGCGACACCCCACTTGCGCATCGGGCACCTCCAGGGCGCGCCAATGCGCCCTCCCCGCATTTTCAGTGCCCGACTATTACCGATCGGTGCATGAAAGAAAAGCGCGCATTTTTAGGTGCTTAACGCTTACCTCGCTCGGTTCCAGCGCGCGCTGCAGGACAGGCGGCGACACCTGCGAGACAATGTCCGTCTACTGAACCGGCAGCGATCGGAACGCCCAGCCAGGAGGCGAGCGTCGGCATGATGTCGGTGGTCTCGACCACCGCCTCGCTCGGCCCGGCCGTGATGCCCTTCCGCCAGAAAATCACCGGTACGCGCCGGTCGTAGTCCCACGGACTGCCGTGCGTGGCGACATAGCGGCTGGTGTCGGGAATCGGGGTAACATCCTTCTTGAGCAGGACCACCAAATCGCCGGAACGCGGCGCGTAGAAACTGGCCCGCGCGCGCTGGACGAGGGTCCAGGCGGTCGGGGCGCCTGTCGGCACGGCCGTTCGCGACAGCTGGTCCGCGGTGAAGACCGCCTCGACCTGCGGATGCGCCTTGTACGCCGCGACCGCGGCCGCCAGCAGGCGCTTGCGGTCGGCCGGCGAAAGGCTGCGGTCGAGGTAGATGTCGCCGCCGATGTCGCCGAACAGCCCCGGGCCCTTAAGGCCAAGTTGCGCGACGAGCTTTGGCCCGATTACCGACGCGCGGAGATCGGCATTGGCGCGCGCCGCCGAGACGACCCCGGCCAGCCGCTCGCGCTCGGGAATATCCTTGCCGCCATGGTCGGCAGTGAGCGCCACGGCGTAATCGATCCCGCGCGAATCCAGCAGCGCCAGGAAATCGCCCACCTCGCGGTCGAGCTCGAGCAGCTGCAGGCAGATCTCCTCGCCCTCGGTGCCGTAGGTGTGGCCGACATAGTCCGTCGCCGACAGGCTGATCGCCAGCACGTCGGGAGTCGCGCCGCGGCCAAGTTGCATTTCGTCGACTAGGCCGGCGGCAAGCGCGAGCGTATCGCCATCGAATTCGGGCGAGGCACGGAACGCGCCGGCGTCGCCGGCGGCTCGGCCGAGCTGTCCGCCACCGACCGGCTTGCCGCCACCCTCGACTGGGATCACGCGCGCCTTGGCCTGGCAATAAGGCGGCGGGACGAGCGGTTCGCGTGCCTGCGCCAACGCCGCTGTCACCGCCGCGTTGACCTTGGGCACCACGGCCGGGACCGCTGCCCCGGCCTGGTCGGTGACGTAGGACTTGCCCGCCCAATACCAGCGCTGGTCGACACTGTGGCCCGTCATCATCACCGCGGCACGGTCCTTGCCGGCGACGGCAACGCTGCGGCTGGTTGGCCAGCGTTGCTTGACCAACTCGCCCAGCGTCGGGACCAGCAAGTGATCGGGCGACACCGTGTAGTTCGATGAATTGCTGCCCGGCGCGCGCTCGTCCTCGGCGCAATAGACGCTCTTGTCGGTCCGTGCGACGGACTGGTCGGTCCACGTGTTGGCGATGATCCCCGTCCGGTATGGATGATCGCCGGTCAGGATCGTCGAGTGGCCGGGGCAAGTCTCGGTCGCGGCATGGCTCTGGTAGCCGTTGCGGAAGGCCGCGCCTTGACCCAGCCGCGCCAGCCCGCCGGTGAAGTGCGGACGATATTCGTCCCACAGGTTGGCGGAGAATTGGTCGACCGAGATGACTACGAGCAACTTTGGCGCACCCGCGGAAACCGGAGCTGGTGCCTGGGCGCAGGCTGCCGCGGCAAAGCTGAAGACGATGAACGCGGCGGCAATCTTAGGCATGAACGTCCTTTCGTCATTCCAGCACAAGCTGGAATCGATGAACAATTTCGTCCGTGATCATGACACTGCTGTGTTCATGGACCCCGGATCAAGTCCGGGGTGACGGACTAATCCAATTTTGCCCGCAGCCGCTCGTTGACCACGCCCGGGTTGGCCTTGCCGGCCATCGCCTTCATCGTCTGGCCGACGAAGAAGCCGAACAATGCCACCTTGCCCGCTTTATATTCGGCGACCTTGTCGGCGTTGGCGGCGAGGATCTTGTCGATCTCCGCGTCGATCGCGCCGGTGTCCGAGGTCTGCTTGAGGCCGCGGCTCTCGACGATCGCGCCCGCGTCCTCGCCGGTCTCGAGCATGATCTCGAACACCTGCTTGGCGATGGTCCCGGAGATGGTGCCGTCGGCGACCAGCTTCAGCAGCTCCGCCGCGCCGGCGGGCGTGACCGGGCAATCCTCGATGTCCTTGCCCAGACGGTTGAGCGCGCCGAACAATTCGGCGACCACCCAGTTCGACGCCTGCTTCGGCTCCGCGCCGGCTTCCAGAAGCGTATCGAACCAGCGTGCGGTTTCGACGTCGGCGGTCAGCACGCCGGCATTGTAGGGCGTGATCCCCCCGCCCTCGTAGCGCTTCCGCTTCGCATCGGGGAGCTCAGGCAGCGACGCGCGGCACTCGGCGAGGAAGTCCTCGTCGAGCTCGAGCGGCAGGAGGTCCGGATCGGGGAAATAGCGATAGTCGTGCGCGTCTTCCTTCGACCGCAGCGAGCGCGTTACGTTCTTGTCTGGGTCGTACAGCCGGGTCTCCTGGACGATCGTCCCGCCCTCTTCCAGCACCGCGACCTGGCGCTTGGCCTCATGCTCGACCACCGCCTGGACGAAGCGGACGCTGTTGACGTTCTTGGTCTCGGTCCGCGTGCCCAATTCGCCGCCGACCTTGCGCACGCTGACGTTGACGTCGGCGCGCATCGAACCTTCGTCCATATTGCCGTCGCACGAACCGACGTAGCGGAGGATCGCGCGCAGCTTCTTGAGGTAGGCGCCGGCTTCGGCGGGTGAGCGCATGTCGGGCCGCGACACGATTTCCATCAGCGCGACGCCCGAGCGGTTCAAGTCAACGTAGCTCATCGTCGGATGCTGGTCGTGCATCAGCTTCCCAGCGTCCTGCTCGACGTGGATGCGCTCGATGCCGATGCGCTTGGTCGAGGATTCATCCTTGTCGTCGAGCAGCACCTCGACCTCGCCCTCGCCGACCAGCGGATGATACAGCTGGCTGATCTGATAGCCCTGCGGCAGGTCGGCGTAGAAGTAGTTCTTCCGATCGAAGCGCGACCATTTGTTGATCTGCGCATCGAGCGCCATGCCGGTGCGCACTGCCTGGCGGATGCATTCCTTGTTCGGCACCGGCAGCATGCCCGGCATCGCCGCGTCGACCAGCGAAACCTGCGTGTTGGGCTCGGCCCCGAAAGCGGTCGCCGCACCGGAGAAAAGCTTGGCCTTGCTCGCGGTGATCTGGGCGTGGACCTCGAGGCCGACCACGACCTCCCACTCGCCAGTTTCGCCCTTGATACGATAAGGTGCAGTTGCGTCAGCCATCGTCACCACCACTTCTCCGGCCGGGCGGTGAAGCCGGCGCGTTCCTCGATCGCTAGGCTGGCGTTCAACACCATCTGCTCGTCCAGTTCGTTGCCGATCAGGTGCAAGCCGAGTGGCAGGCCCTGCCCGTCGAGCCCGCCCGGCACGCTCATCGCCGGCAGCCCGGCGAGGCTCGCCGGAACCGCGAACACATCGTTCAGATACATCGCCAGCGGGTCGGTCGTCTCGCCGATGCCGAACGCAGCCGATGGTGCGGTCGGGGTGAGGATGACGTCGCAGCTCTCGAAGGCCTTGCGGAAGTCCTGCTTGATCAGCGCCCGCACCCGCTGCGCCTTGGTGAAATAAGCATCGTAGAAGCCGGCCGACAGCACGTAAGTGCCGATCATGATCCTGCGCTTCACTTCCTCGCCGAAGCCGGCGGCGCGGGTCGCGGCATACATGTCGTCGAGCGTCTTCACGCCCTCTTCGCGGAGGCCGTAGCGGACGCCGTCGTAGCGTGCGAGGTTGGACGAGGCTTCGGCCGGCGCGATGATGTAATAAGTCGGCAGCGCGTACTTCGTATGCGGCAGGCTGATCTCGACCGGCGTCGCGCCGGCGTCCTTCAGCCACTCGATGCCCTGATCCCACAGCGCGTCGATCTCGGCCGGGACGCCGTCGATGCGATATTCTTTCGGAATGCCGACGCGCTTGCCGGCGAGGTTGCTCGACAGGTTCGCTTCCCACTGCGGTACGGGCAAGTCGAGCGAGGTCGAGTCCTTCGGATCGAACCCGGCCATCGCCTCGAGCATGATCGCGCAGTCGCGCACCGTGCGGCCCATCGCGCCCGCCTGGTCGAGCGAGCTGGCGAAGGCGACAATGCCCCAGCGCGAACAGCGGCCGTAGGTCGGCTTGATCCCGCAGATGCCGGCGAAGGCGGCGGGCTGGCGGATCGAGCCGCCGGTGTCGGTGCCCGTCGCGCCGGGGGCAATCTGCGCCGCAACGGCAGCGGCAGAGCCGCCGGAAGAGCCGCCGGGCGTCAGGCCGACGTTGCTGCCCTGGCGCCGCCACGGGCTGATCACCGGGCCGTAGTGGCTGGTCTCGTTCGACGAGCCCATCGCGAACTCGTCCATGTTGAGCTTGCCGAGCATGCCGGCGCCGGCCTTGCGGAGGTTTTCCGTGACGGTGCTTTCGTAGGTCGGTTTGAAGCCCTGAAGGATGTGGCTGCCGGCGGTCGTGTCGACGCCCTTGGTCGCGAACAAATCCTTGATGCCGAGCGGAATGCCGGCGAGCGAACCGCCCTGTCCTCGCGTCTGATCCGCCACATCGGCCGCGGCCAGTGCATCGTCGGGCGTCTCCACCGTATAGGCATTGAGCGACTTCGCCGCCGCTACCGCTGCATTGTAGCTCTCGGCGATTTCTCGCGCGCTGAAGTCGCCGGCGCGAAACCCGTCGCGCAGCTCGGCGATCGTCTTGGTCGTAAGCTCCGCCATTATTCGATCACCTTCGGCACGGCGAAAAAGCCGTGCTGGGCCTCGGGCGCATTGGCGAGCACTTCATCGCGGACGTCGCCATCCGTGATCGCGTCCTCGCGCAAACGCAGCTTCTGGTCGATCACTGCGGTCAGCGGCTCGATCCCGTCGGTGTTCACCTCGCCAAGCTGCTCGACCCAGCCGAGAATGTTGTTGAGCTCGGGCAGCAGCCGCTCGAGCTCCTCATCGCTCATCGCGATCCGGGCGAGCTTGGCGATGTGGCGGACCTGGTCATTGGTTACGGACATTGCTGAGGGCGGATAGCGGGGCCATCAAAGGGCGGCAAGCCGAGGCGTTCAGGTCAATATTTCAACTTGTGTCGACTGGGCGACTCGGGATGGCGCATCGGCTGAATCAACGAATTTGGCGCGATCGTTGCTGTCCCAGAACGGTACACATTTGTGGATTATCCTTAGAAATCCAACAAATATGAGGGCTTAACCATAATGACTTTAATTGTTAGTAAACGAGCCTTCGGCCTTCGAGTCGGATGGGGACGCTCTTGGCACCATTAATCGGCGCGCTGCCGAATACGCGCGCCGTTCAGGGGAGCGTGTACCATGCCAGACATCACAGGCGACGGCGTTAACGACGTTGATATTACTGCTGCAGGTTCCAGCACGACTATTGGCGGGGTGGTTTTCACCGACGCCGTGAATGTCGGCTCCGGCACGGGCGGCTACAACACCTTTCTCGCCATTTCGAACAACCAGGGCATCGAGTCCGGCTTCAACAGCGACGACACTCCGCCCATCGACAATACCAACAAGGACATCGACCAGGCCAAGACCCACACGGTCCTGCTCTCCAGCCTGGTGGTCGTGACCGTCAACGGCCAGCAATATTACGAAGTCCGGGTCGATCTGAACGAGGCCAATAGCGACCCCAACGCGCAAATCTCGCTCGACCAGTTCAAGGTTTACACCTCGACCAACGGCGCGATCGAGAGCACGACCACGCTCTTCAATCCGGCCAACGCGACCCTCAAATATGACATGGACGCAGGCGGCAACGTCTCGGTCCTGATGAGCGATGCCGAATCGAGCGGCAGCGGCACCGACGATTATTCGGTCCTCATTCCGGTTTCCACATTCGCCGGGCAGGATCCAACGACGACCTACGTCTACTTCTACATCCAGATGGGCGCGGCCGGCACGGACTGGACCGCCACGTCGACGTTCGAGGAATGGAACCTCCAGAACGGCGTCACGCTGAGCGGCTCGAAGTTCAACGACCTCGACGGAGACGGCGTCAAGGATGCTGGCGAGGGCCCAGTCGCGGGCGTCACCATTTTCATCGATGCCAACCAGAACGGCAGTTACGACGTCGGCGAGCGGACTACGGTCACTGACGCCAACGGCAATTACAGCTTCTTCGGCGTCGCCCTCAACCAGACGGTGTGGATCGACGAAGTCATCCCCGCCGGCGCGACGCAGACGACCGGCGCGCACGAGACGGTAACGATCTCCGCAAATGCTACGCCCGGATCGACCATCGTCGTCGACCCGATCGGCAACCATTATCCGATCCCGCTGGTCCACCTCGAAAAGGCCGCGACCGTTCCGGGCGGCACCGCCAACGTCGCCGGCGAGAAGATCAGCTACACGCTCGCGGTCAGCAATCCGGGCGAAGTCGCGCTGACCGGCATTGTGATCACGGATCCCTATGCCGACGCGGGTAGTATCCAGGCAGTCCTGTCGGGCGGGTTCAACGTCGGCGATACCGACCACGACAATCAGCTCGATCTGACGGAAACGTGGCAATATACCGCGCAGCACACCGTCACGCAGGGCGAGATCGACAGCAACGGCGGCGGCGACGGCAACTTGGAAAATACGGCCACGGTCAACACCGACCAGGGTGTTTCCGATGACGACGACGCCAGCGTGCCGGTTGACCAAAATCCGTCGCTCAACATCATCAAGGACGTCAGCTCCATCGATGGTGGCCAGGGCAGCTTCGGTCTCGATGGCGCCGACAATGCGGGCGACGTGATCAATTATGCGATCGCGGTCCAGAATACCGGCAACATCACCCTCACCGGGGTAACGGTGACCGATCCGAATGCGGACGCCGGCAGCATCCAGGAAGTGTCCGCGGGCGGCTTCAACGTCGGCGACCTCGACCAGGATGGCGCGCTCGATGTGGGCGAGGTCTGGTACTACACCGCCGAGCACACCGTCACGCAGGCCGAGCTCGACAACAACGGCGGCGGCGACGGCGACGTCGACAATATCGCGACCGCCGACAGCAACGAGACCGGTCCCGACACCGATCCGGCCGAGGCTCCGCTGCTTCAGGACCCGGCGATGGACGTGACGAAAGAAGTCACGTCGATCGACGGCGGCCAGGGCACGGACGGCCTCGACGGCGCCGACAGCGACGGCGACGTGATCAACTACGAGATCCACGTCTCCAACACCGGCAACATCACGTTGACCGACATTACGGTCACCGACCCGAACGCTGACGCCGGCTCGATCACCTACGTCAGTGGCGACACCGACTCCGACGGCAACCTCGATGTGGGCGAAGAGTGGGTCTACACCGCGACGCACACCGTCACCCAGGCCGAACTGGACGGCCAGGGCATCGACAATACCGGTGCCATCGACGGCGACGGCGACGACGACAACACCGTTACCGCCGACAGCGCTCAGACCGACGAGGTCACGGCCGATGCCTCGGCTCCGTTGATCTACGATCCGTCGATGGACGTCACGAAGGCGGTGACATCGATCGATGGCGGCCAGGGCACCGACGGCCTCGATGGCGCCGACAGTGACGGCGACGTGATCAATTACGAGATCCACGTCTCCAACACCGGCAACATCACGCTGACCGGCGTCACCGTCGACGATCCCAACGCCGATGCCGGCTCGATCGTCTATCAAAGCGGCGACAGCGATGGCGACGGCGACCTCGATGTGGGCGAAGAGTGGGTTTACACCGCCCAGCACACGGTGACCCAAGGCGAGCTCGATAATCAGGGCATCGACATCGCCGGCGCGTACGACGGCGACGGCGATGACGATAACCGCGTCACTGCCGACACCAACGAGACGCCGGAAGACACCGCCGATGCCGCAGCGCCATTGGTCTACAACCCGAGCGTTGCGATCGATAAGACGGCGAGCGTCGACGGCGATTGTGCCGATACGGTCGGCGAGCTGGTCAATTACGACATCAGCGTCACCAATGACGGCAACATCACCCTGCTCAATGTTGATGTCACCGACGACTTCGCCGATGTCGGAAGCATCGCCGCAGTCGACCTTGACGTTGATGGACTCAACGACGGTGATACCGACGGCGACGGCGAACTCGATGTTGGCGAGACGTGGCTCTACACGGCCTATCACACCGTCACCCAGGACGACATCGACAGCAACGGCAATTACGACAGCGACCAGGACGGCACGAACGATGTCCTGCGCAACGTCGCCACCGTTGTCGCCGACGTCATCAACTCGGACAGTACGGTCACCGACGACGACGACGCCACGGTCGAAGTCTGCCAGAACCCGCACATCACGGTCGACAAGACCGCGACACCCACGGGCGATTGCGCCGACACCGCCGGGGAACTGGTCAATTATTCGATCAGCGTCACCAATGACGGTAACGTCACGCTCGAAAACCTCGTCGTGACCGACCCGATGGCGGATGTTGGCAGCATTGAAGCGGTCGATATCGACGCCGACGGCTTCAACGACGGCGACACCGACGCGGACGGCATGTTCGATGTCGGTGAGACCTGGCTGTACACGGCCTTCCACACGGTCACGCAGGACGAGATCGACGCCGGCGGCAATTACGACAGCGACGCCGACGGCAAGTTCGACCAGCTGCGCAACGTCGCGACGGCCGATGCCAATGCGGTCACGACCGGCGAAGCCGTCAGCGCTGACGACGATGCGGTTGTGGAAGTCTGCCAGAACCCGTCGGTCGACCTGACGAAGTATGTCGACGTTGGCTTTGGCTACGACGATGCCAACACCGGCCCAGGTCCGCAGAATGTTAACATCGGCGGCGATGTCAGCTTCAAGATCACGATCGAGAACACTGGCAACGTCACGCTGACCGATGTCGACGTCACCGACACGTACCTGTCGGGCGGCCTGCCGGGCACGCCGAACCTGCTAATCGATGACGGTGCCCTCACCGCTTATGCGATCGCGCACGGTGCGGCACTCACAGGCGACACCGACGGCGACGGCGACCTCGACGTCGGCGAAACCTGGGAAATCACCTACACCGAGGCCTACGATCCGCTGGCATTCGCTCCGGGGGCGCACCTCAACACGGCCGACGTCACCGACGCCCAGGGCGCAACCGACGAGGACTCGGCTTACTACTTCAGCCTCGTCGACACCGGCCTCTGCCCGCGTACTCCGGGCTTCTGGCAGAACCCGAACAACGGCGCCCAGTTCTGGGACGGCATCTCGGGTAACGAGAAGCATGCCGGCGAAGAAGGGTTCCCGGACGGCGAGCTGCTCTACGCGGTCGACAGCAATCACGACGGCGTGGTCAATGGCAGCGACGCCAAGGGCCTGCTGATCGGCGATTACAACAAGAACGGGCTGACGGACGCCGGCGAAGACACGTTGTTCGTGTCCTATGCCGACGCCCAGACGCTGATCAACGCGTCGAACAAGCAGCTTAACGGCTCGAGCGGCGATGGCCGGTTCATGCTCGGCCGCGACATGGTCGCGTCCTGGCTGAACTATCTCCAGGGCTCCGGCTTTGGCGATGCCAGCGATCCAAACAGCCCAACGCACTATATGGACGATGCGATCGACTGGATGCAGATCTACTCCGGCACCAACAGTGGCGGAACGACCGAGACCTTCGACAAGCTGAAGATCACGGGCGGGGCGATCAAGACCAGCGATCCGATCTGGAAAAACGTCCAGTCGGGCTTCGACCACAGCGGATCGCAGATGCATTCCGCGCTCGATTACTACAACAACACCGGCCAGACGCAGGTTGGCGGCGTCCACTACGCCAACTGCAACTGCGACGGCTTGTTCGATGCGCTGGCGGTTTACCAGCAGGCGCACGACTTGGTCTGAGTGCCGAATGCGTAATGGGCCGCGCCGCTTCGGTGGCGCGGCCCTTTTTTTGTCCGCGCTTGCCCGATGTCCCGCCGCCCAATAGGCGCCGAATGAATGTGCGCGCGGCGATTCCTCATTGCGGTGTTTATCCTGACCCTGATCGTCGTCGCGGCCGGATTCGCGCTGTTCCAGTGGGGCGGCGACGTGTTGCTCAGGAGCGCCACGCCGCAGGGGCATTTCGCCGCGGCCGCGGCCGGCGGGGCGCCGGATTACGCAAGGGCCGAGAACTGGATCTCGCGGCCGGGGCTCGTCGACGATCCGGCGCATTGGACGCCCGAGGGCGCCTCCGGAATTCCGGCCGCCATTGCCAAGACAGCGACCTTCTACATCCATCCCACCACCTATTTGAAAACCGATCTCTGGAATGCGCCGCTGGACCCCGACAGTGACACGGAGAGTCGGACTCGCCTGTTCGTCCAAAGCCAGGCGAGCGCCTTCGATTTCAATTCGGAGATTTGGGCGCCCAAATACCGCCAGGCAGCCTACGGCGCATTCCTCTTGAAATCGGAGGATGCGCAAAAATCGCTCGACCTCGCTTACTCCGACGTTCGCGCCGCGTTCGACTCCTTCCTGGCTGCACAGCCGAAAAGCCGCCCGATTGTCCTCGCCGGCCACAGCCAGGGCGCGCTCCATCTGATCCGTTTGCTGCGGGAGCGGCACGATCAGCTCAAGGGACGCCTAGTCGCCGCCTACGTGATAGGATGGCCGGTCAGCACGACCGCCGACCTTCCCTCCCTTGGCTTCCCAGCCTGCCGCACCAGGCAGCAATCCGGCTGCGTCCTCTCGTGGATGACGTTCAGCGATCCACCGAACGCGGGGCTCATCCTCGACGGCTGGGCGAAGACGAAAGGCCCGACCGGCCTGGCCCGCAAACCCAGCGACGTGCTTTGCACCAATCCGCTGACCGGAACGCAGAATGGAATCACGGCGCCCGGAGCGAGGGGGAGCGGAACGCTCGTGCCGACTGCCGACCTTCGCTCGGCCAGGCTGGTGAAGCGTGCGGTTGGCGCGCACTGCAAGGATGGCCTGTTGATCCTCGACGGCGACATCCCGCCGCTCGGGCCCTACGTGTTGCCGGGCAACAACTACCACGTCTACGATTACGCGTTGTTCTGGGAGGACATTCAAGGCGACTATATCGACCGTACGGCTGTGAATTGGTCGGCGCTGTGATCACCGCCGGCACGACCGAATTTGCCTCGGCAGTCCCACACGGCAAGCTCGCCGGCCTGGACGTGGGGACAAAGACCGTCGGCGTGGCGATCTGCGATGCCGGCTGGCATTTCGCGGGGCCGCTGGAGACGATCGGCCGGACCAAATTCACCAAGGATCTCGAAGCCCTGAAGGGGATCGTCGCGCGCGAGGCGATCGTCGGGATGGTCGTCGGCCTCCCGCTCAACATGGATGGCAGCGACAGCCCGCGGACCCAGTCGGTTCGCGCTTTCGCCCGCAACCTGGCGCCGCTGAGCCTGCCGATCTTGCTGTGGGACGAGCGCTGGTCGACGCAGGCCGTTGAACGGGCGATGATCGAAGCCGACGTCAGCCGGGCGCGCCGCGCCGAGAAGGTCGACGCGCTCGCCGCCGCCCATATCCTCCAGGGGGCGATCGATGCGCTGGTCAATCTGCCGCCACCGCAATAAGCCGCACCCTCGTGGACCTGCTCTCGATTGATTCGCTAGGCGACGACCAGATCGCGACGATCCTCGATCGGGCCGACGTTCATTTCGCCGCCAATCGCGCCCGCCAGGCGAGCAGCGCGCTCACCGGCCGGGTCGTCTTCAACCTGTTTTACGAAAACTCGACGCGGACCGCGATGTCGTTCGCGACCGCTGCTCACCGCCTCGGCGCCGCGCCGGTCTTCCTGCCGGTCGAGCAATCGTCGATCAAGAAAGGCGAGACGTTCGAGGATACGGCGCGGACGCTGAACGCAATGCGGCCGGATGCGCTGATCATCCGCCATCGCGAAAACGGCGCGCCCGCAGCGATGGCGCTGGTCATGGACTGCCCGGTGATCAACGCCGGCGACGGCACCAACGAGCATCCGACCCAGGCGCTGCTCGATGCGGCGACGATCCGCCAGCACTTCGGGCGGCTCAATGGGCTCAAGGTCGCGATTTGCGGGGACATTCGTCACAGCCGTGTCGCCCGATCGAACGCGGCGCTGCTGCCCCGGTTAGGCGCCACGGTACGGCTCGCCGGTCCCCCGGAATTCCTGCCCGATGGACTGACGCCGCTCTCCGTCGACGACGCAATTGCCGGGGCTGACGTGGTGATGATGCTACGGATCCAGCGCGAGCGGCTCGAAGCGGATCTCGACGACGGCCCAGGCGAATATCTGGAGCGCCACGGCCTGACCGCCGAGCGCTTGGCGCGGGCGGCGCCGCACGCGGCGGTCATGCACCCCGGGCCGATGAACCGCGGGATCGAGATCGAAAGCGCGGTCGCCGACGATCCCGAGCGATCGCTGATCACTCTTCAGGTCGAAATGGGCGTGGCCGTGCGAATGGCCTGCCTGGAACTGCTCGCCGTTTAGCGCGACGCGAGCTGGACCGGCGTGTCGCCCGCAAACTTGCGGACGAAGCAGGTGCCGCCACCGCGGCGCACCGACGCGCACAGCGCATTGGCTTCCCCGACACTGCCGAAGCCCTTCACCGACAAGCGGTAGAAGGTGCCCTTCCCGCTGTCGAACTTGGCGCTCATCGGGGTGTAGTTGCGAAGCGCGCCATAGCGATGGGCGGCCGCATTCCACGCAGCAGCGACGCGCGAGGCATTGCTGTAGGCACCGATCTGCACGACCGCGCCGGAATTACCATTGCGGATAACCGGCTTGGGCAGCTTGGCGTGGACCACGCGAGCCGACCGAGCGGGCGGCGGCGGCGGCGCCGTCACTTCCTGGGTAAAGGCCGGTGCGACCGGCGCGTCCGTAACCGGCGCGTCGCCCGGGGCCGCTTCCATCAGCGGCGGCATGGGCGGCGGGACCGCTTCGGCGACCTGAACCGGGGGCTCCGGCGCGGCCGGTACGGCGACCGGCGTAGCGACGGCCAGCTGGGCGCCGCCCTTGTTCAGGGCGAGTTGGACGGGTTGGCCAGGGTCAGCCGCCGCGGGCGTAACGCCGATCAACGCTGCGATCTGGTCAGACGGCTTGGCCGGGTTGGCGAGCTGCATCCACTGGTGGAGACGAGCATCGAGCTGGTCGGCCGGGACATCCTGTGCGGCAATGGTGCGCGCGTTGGTCCAGTCGCCGGAGAAGGCATAGGCCAGCGCCAGGTTCTGGCGGACGCGGCCTTCCGCGCCTTCGACGCGGGCCGCCGGCTCGAGAGCGGCGATCGCATCGGCAGAGCGGCCGGCCAACGCAATAGCGAGGCCGTAGTCCGCGGCGTCGAGCGCACCCCGGTTCGCATCCAGCAGCGCATTCGCCTCGGCGTTCCGGCCCTGGGCGATTTGGACGAGCGCGAGCTTGAGGATCGCCTGCGGTTGGTTGGGATCGATCGACAGCGAGTCTTTGAAAGCGGCTTCGGCCGAACCAAAGCGGCCGGCCGCGAAATAGGCATTGCCGAGGATCGCGCGGAAGCTGGCATCGCCCGGAGTCTTCTCAACCGCCTTTTCGGCGAAGATAACGGCGTTGGCCGTGTCGCCCGAGCCAAGCGCGGCGAGCGCGCGGGTTGCGAGACCCGCCTCGCCGACGGCTGTCCCTGAAGCACTGGCCGCATGGTGTTGCGGTGCGGCGCATCCGCCAATCGCAGTCGCCAGGGCGACCAGCGAAATAGCAGTTCCGAAGCGGACAGGCTTGGACATTGGAATTACCCCCTCTTTTTGGCCTTCTCGGCCATCCCCTCGAGTTCGGGCATGTCGACGAGCAGCTGATCGAGCGCGTCGGTTACAAGCTGCTGTGCGGAACGACCGTTGACCGCACATGCGAGTCGCAGCTTGAGGTGCCTTTCGGGATCGAGACGAAGTGTGAATGCGGCTTTGGCTTTGCTGCCCGGCGCGGAACGCAGGCGGGGAGCGCGGCGCGGAATCGGCGGCGCGGTCGGCAGGATGGCGACCGGCGCCGGCGCGACCAGCGCGACGTCGTCCTGCTCATCCTGGTAGAGTTCGGCGGTATCGTCGATCTCATCGTCGGTGTCGTCGACACCCAGGCGGTCGGCAAGCTCGGCGTGCTGGCTGTGCACCGGCGACTGGACCGGCGTCAGGCCGGTCGGGTGATGAACCGGCGTCTGATCGTCGATTTCCTCACCGAAGGCGTCATGCTCGCCATCGCGCGGTGCGATATGCGGCTTGGGCGCTTCGAAGCCCATGTCGTTCCAGCCGAGATCCTCGAGATTGCCGCCGGCTGCGCCCATCTGGTTGAAGCCTTGCGGCTTCATGGCCGGGCGGGCGGCACCCTTGCGTGCAAGGAGGCCGGAGGAGAGCGATGCGAAAGGCTTGGGTTCGATACTGGCCACGTTGTGCCCCTTACTGACCGACCACGCGGCGGCCGAAGCCACCAACCGGACGCGGGCTCGCCGCGGCGATGCCCGGCGCCTGACCCGGCGCGGAAAACACGGTGCGGCGGAAATTCTTCTCGAGCCGGTCGGAAATATATTCCCACAGCTCCACAACTTCCTTGGCCGAGCGGCCTTCGGGGTCGATTTCCATCACGGTGCGGCCGTCGATCATCGACGCCGCAAAATCGGTGCGGTGGTGAACGGTCACCGGCGCCACCGTGCCGTGCTGCGACAGCGCGACAGCGGCCTCATAGGTGATCTTGGCCTTGGGCGTCGCCGCATTGACGACGAAAATCAGCGGCTTGCCGGCGCGATCGCACAGGTCGACCGTGGCGCCGACGGCGCGCAGATCGTGCGGGCTCGGGCGGGTCGGGATAACGATCAGTTCGGCGACCGCGATCACGCTCTGGATCGCCATGGTAATCGCCGGAGGGGTGTCGATCACCGCCAGGCGGAAGCCCTGCTGGCGGAGTACTTCGAGATCCGAGGCGAGCCGGGCGACCGTGGTCTGGGCAAAGGCCGGCATTTCGGCTTCGCGCTCGTTCCACCAATCGGCCAGGCTGCCCTGCGGATCGATATCGATTAGGCAGACTGGGCCTGCACCCGCCAGCTGCGCTTGCACCGCAAGATGGCCGGACAGGGTCGTCTTGCCCGATCCGCCCTTCTGCGATGCCATAGCCAGTACGCGCATGCTTATCCCCTCGCATGAAATGACGTCAGTTCCGGATGGTGAGTGACACCCAAGCCTCTAAAATCTGGTTAACACTCACACGACTGTGTTTGCCGATCGTGCCAACTTCGCTACACTTTGTTCGAGGTGAGATTATCAATGCGTTACAGCCACTTAACTTCATTGATCTTTAGCGCGGCGTTGGCCGCGTCCGTTTCGGCTCAGTCCGTGAAGACCGGCATCGATGCCTGGCAGCGGTCCGATTACGCCACCGCGGTCGCGGTCTGGCGTCCGCTTGCGGAAAAAGGTGACGCCGACGCGCAATTCAACCTCGGCCAGGCCTATCGCCTCGGCCGCGGCGTCTCGATCAACCTTGCCGCAGCGCAGACCTGGTTCGAGCGAGCGGCGGAAAAGGGACATCTCGACGCCCAGACGACGCTTGGCCTGATGCTGTTCCAGAACGGCAACCGTACTGGCGGCCTACGCTGGATCAAGCTCGCCGCCGAAAAGAGCGAGCCGCGGGCCATGCTGGTCTACGGCACGGCGCTGTTTAACGGCGACGGCGTTGGGCAGGATACGACACTCGGCTATGCCTACGTCGCGCGCGCCGCGGCGCAGGGGCTAATGGCAGCGCGCGATACGCTGACGCAACTCGACGGCATGCTCTCGCCCGACGAGCGCAAGAAGGGCCAGGCCCTAGCCGCGGCGCGAGCAAAGGCCGCCCCGCCCCCTCCCGGCGCAAAATCACCGGCCAAGGCAAGCGTAAAGGCGGTGAAGCCGGCGGCTCCGCCAGCGGCTCGTGTCGTACAAGCGGCTCCCAAGTCGCCCGCTCCCGCGACCGGCAACTGGCGCATCCAACTCGGCGCCTTCTCGCAGCGGTCATCCGCGGAAGCCCTGTTCCGGAAGGTGACCGGCAAGCTCTCCGGCCGTCAGGCCTATTACCTCCCGGCGGGGACCGTGACCCGCCTGCAGGTCGGGCCGTTCGAGAGCAAAGCCGCGGCGAGCGCGGCTTGCCAAGCGGTCGGCCAAGCCTGCTTCCCCGTCGCTGCGAAGTAGCTAGCGGCGGAACCAGTCGCGGCGACGCACGCCCTGGACCCACAATAATGCGTCGAGCCCGTGGTGCTTCAGCTCGACATCGGCGACGGCGACCAGGGTGGGCTTGGCTTTGTAAGCGATCCCGAGGCCGGCTTCCTCGATCATCAATTTGTCGTTCGCCCCGTCGCCGACCGCCATGACGTCCTCGCGGGCCAGGCCAAGCTGCTCGCGCGTCTCGATCAAGGCCTCATATTTGGTCATGGCGTCGACGATCGGGTCGCCAACCTCGCCACTCAATTTGCCACCGGCGAAGATCAGGCGGTTGGCTCTGACCCGATCGAATCCGACGGTCTTGGCGATCGGCTCGGCGAATGTCAGGAATCCCCCCGAGACGAGCAGGCAGCTGGTGCCGCCGGCACGCATCGTCTGGACCAAGGCCTCCGCACCCGAGGTGATCTTCACCCGCTCGAGGAGGCACCGCGCGAGTTCGCTCTGGTCCATTCCTGCAAGCAGTCGCACCCGCTCCCGCAACGCGCCGCTGAAATCGATCTCACCCCGCATCGCGCGCTCGGTGATGTGCGCGACCTCGGCCTTAAGGCCGGCATAGTCGGCAAGCTCGTCGATGCATTCCTGGCCGATGATGGTCGAATCCATGTCCGCGACGAGCAAGCGCTTCCACCGCGGCTCGTCCGGCTGGACGGCGGTGTCGACGCCCTCGAGCGCGGACAAGGCCCAGCGGGCGGCCTTGAAATCGCCGTTAAACGACAGGTCGGCGGCATCGCCCTCGTCGATCCAGTTCGCAAACCGCGCCGCAGGATCGACCTCGCGGAGCAGGCCGAGCGCGCGGTCGATCAACCTGTCATCCAGCCGCCCCGCTGCTATCACCGTTGCTATTGCCATGACCGAACCTGCGAATCCTCCTCTCGCTCTAATTGCCGGGCCGACGGCGAGCGGCAAGTCGGCGCTTGCGCTAGCCCTTGCGGGCCACACCAATGGCGTGATCATCAACGCTGACAGCGCGCAGGTCTATCGCGACCTTTCCGTGCTCAGCGCGGCCCCATCAACGGAGGAAGTCGAGCGGGTCGAGCACCGCCTGTACGGATTTCTCGACGGCGCCGAACCTTCGTCCGCGGCGGATTGGGCCGAGCGCGCGCGACGAGAAATTGCGGACGTCCAGGCTTCCGGTCAGCTGCCGATCCTCGTCGGCGGGACGGGCCTCTACCTTCGGACATTGCTCGACGGAATCGCCCCCGTGCCGCCCATCGAACCGGAAATTCGCCTGCGTGTCCGGGCGGCCGGCCTGGCCGACATCCGGGACCAGCTTCAGCGCCTCGACCCGGATGCGGCCGTTCGGTTGAGACCAAACGACACCACCCGGCTCGCGCGCGCACTCGAAGTGATCCTGTCGACCGGCAAGCCGTTGGCCGACTGGCAGCAGCAGCGGATCGGCGGGATCGGCGGCGAGGTTTCGCTCCATCCCCTGATCCTGCTCCCGCCGCGCGACTGGCTCTACGCGCGCTGTGACGCCCGCTTCCGGCACATGATCGATCAAGGCGCGGTCGAAGAAGTCCGGCGATTGCTCGCGCGAACGCTCGATCCGAACCTGCCGGTGATGCGGGCGATCGGCGTGGCGGAGATTGCCGCTCACCTCCGGGGCGAAGTGGTCCTCGAGGAAACCATCACCGCCGGCCAGCAGGCGACCCGCCGCTACGCCAAGCGCCAATATACCTGGTTCGCGCACCAGCCGCCGGCGGAATGGCTGCGATTTGCCGAGCCCCTCACCGACGCGACCATCGATGCCGCGCTGGCCCTGCTTTCGTTGAACCGCTAGGCGGCGGCGATGGAGCTGATCCGCGACGCCGACATCGACCCCGTCCCCCTCGCGGGCAAGCGCGTGGCGATCATCGGCTACGGCAACCAGGGCCGCGCGCAGTCCCTCAACCTGCACGACAGCGGCATCGACGTCGTTGTCGGGCTCCGTGGCGGCTCGGGCAGCCGGAACGAGGTCGAGGCGGCGGGCGTCGAGACCGCATTGCTGGAGGATGCGGTTGGCTCGGCCGACGTGGTGATGATGCTCGCCCCGGACGAAATCCACGCCGCGCTATACCAGGAGATCGAGCCCAGCCTGCGCGAGGGTGCGGCGCTGGGCTTCAGTCACGGCCTGTCAGTCCGGTTCGGATTCATCGAACCCCGTGCGGATCTCGACGTGTTTCTCGTAGCGCCGAAAGGTCCGGGCACCGCGCTCCGCTCGCTCTATCGGCAGGGCAAGGGCATGATTGCGTTGTGGGCCGTGGAGCAGGATGCAACCGGCCAGGCACGCGACATCGCGCTTGCCTACGGGCGAGCGATCGGCTGCGCGCGCGCCGGGCTGATTGCGTCGAGCTTCGCCGAGGAAGCCGAAGCCGATCTGTTCAACGAGCAAGCCGTGGTGTGGGGCGGCGTGCCCGAATTGCTGGTTGCCGGGTTCGAGACGCTGGTCGCGGGCGGAATATCGCCGGAAGTGGCGCTGCTCGAATGCGTCGGCGAACTGAAGCTGATCGCCGACCTGATCGACGAGCGCGGCATCGCGGGCATGCGCGAGGTCATCTCCAACACCGCCGAATTTGGCGCGTTGCTCGGCGCCACGAGGATTATCGACGACACCGTCCGGACGCGGATGACCGAAGTGCTTGCCGAGGTCCGCGCGGGCCGCTTCGCTGAAGCCCTCAGGCGCGAGGAAGCCGAGGGCTATCCAAGGTTGGAACAGTCACGGGAAAAGGGCCGCACGACCTTGCTCGAACAAACCTTCCGGAAGATTCGCGAGGCCGAAGCCTAGGCGACGGGTTCTGAAACCGGCTCTGGCCGGGCGCCAACGCTGGCGCGCTCGAGATATGCGAGCTGCATCCGACGATGGGCTTCGGCGACCACAGGGTCGCTCGCTGCGACCGCCAGCTCTTCCTCCTCGGCGGCGCGCCGGGCGTTATAGATCCGGTCCTGGTCGGGCATGGCACCGCTCCTTCGGAAGCGACTACCTAGCACGAAACTGCGGAAAAGTCCCGTTCAGTCAGTCCCACCGGCGCGTCGGATCGCATCGGTCAGCACCCGTTTCGCCTCGGTCGCATCGCCCCAGTGCCCCACCCGGACCCATTTTTCGGGCTCGAGATCTTTGTAATGGGTGAAGAAATGCTCGACCTGCTGGCGCACGATTTCGGGCAAATCCTCGTGGGTCACGACGTCCGCGTAATAGGGAAAGGTCGAATCAACCGGCACGGTAAGCAATTTCTCGTCGCCGCCATGCTCGTCCTCGAGGAACAGCACGGCGATCGGCCGGGCCCGGACGACGCAGCCGGGGATGAACGGGGAGCGCGCGACGACCAACGCGTCGATCGGATCGCCGTCGGGCGACAGCGTATGGGGCACGAAGCCGTAATTTGCCGGATAGCGCATTGGCGTGTGCAAAATCCGGTCGACGAACAGCGCGCCCGATTTCTTGTCGAATTCGTACTTCACCGGCTCGCCACCGACCGGCACCTCGATGACGACGTTGATGCTTTCCGGCGGGTTGTCGCCGATCGGGATGAGTTCGATGTTCATGGCAGCTGGCCGGCGCTCCTAAACAGCGCGAGGCCGAGAAACAATGCGACGATGCTCGCGGCGACGGAACCGGCGACATAAGCAGCGGCAAGCGCATAGGCATGGCGCTCGACCAGCAGCGCCGTGTCGAGCGAAAAAGCCGAAAAGGTCGTGAATCCGCCGAGCACACCCGTCGTCAAGAACAGCCTGAGCTCTTGCGAATAGCCGGGGCGGAGCAGGAAATAGCCCGCGAGGAGGCCCATGGCGAACGAACCCGCGACGTTGACGATCAGCGTCCCGAACGGAAAGCCGAAACCGAACAGCCTGGCGGAGCCGACATTGACTCCGTGACGCAGCGCGCCGCCGACTCCCGCGCCAAGAAATACAATGAGATAGGGCACAATCCTCACTTCCGTCCGAACAGTTTTTCGATCTCGCCGTGGCCGAGCTTCACCCAGGTCGGGCGGCCGTGGTTGCACTGGCCCGAGCGCGGCGTCACCTCCATCTCGCGCAGCAGCGCGTTCATCTCGGCAACCGAGAGCACTCGCCCCGCCCGGACGGAGCCATGGCACGCGATCGTTGCCGCGACATGATCGAGCTTGTCGCGCAGGCTGAGCGGACCCCCGAGCTCGGCGATCTCGCCCGCAAGGTCGGCGAGCAGCCCGGCGACATCGGTCTTGCCGAGCGCCGCCGGGTACGTCCGAACGAGCATGGCGGTCGGGCCAAAGCGCTCGAGCTCCAGCCCCATATCGCCAAGATCGGCAATTGCGCCTTCGAGCCGATCGCAATCGGGTTCGTCGAGCTCGACGACTTCGGGGATCAGCAGGACCTGGCGGGCAACTGCCCCGCCCTCGCGGGCCGCGCGCATTCGTTCGAGCACCAGCCGCTCATGCGCGGCATGCTGGTCGACGATCACCAGCCCGTCCTCGGCCTCGGCGACGATGTAAGTCGCTGCAACCTGGCCACGCGCGACTCCGAGCGGATAGCTCGGCACCGGTTCGACGGCCGGCTCGGCGCGGGCGGCCGGCGCATGGTCGAAGAGACGTCGGGTTTCAGCCAAATTCGTCACTTCCGCGAGAGCGGGAGCCCAGGTTTCTTGTCTTGCTGGATCCCCGCTTTCGCGGGGATGACGATTCAATGCCTCGTCATAGGTCGCGCTGCTGGTCCACATCACCGGTGCCGCAGCTTGCTCACGGGCGGCGCTGCGCTGGCTCTCCGCGTCGAGCGCGCGCCGCAGGCCGCCTACGATGAGACCCCGCACGGCCGACGGGTCGCGGAAGCGGACTTCGGTTTTCGCCGGGTGGACGTTGATGTCGACTTCGTCGAGCGGGATGTCGAGGAACAAAGCGGCGATCGGATGCCGGTCGCGGGCGATGAGGTCGCGGTAGGCTGCGCGCAGCGCGCCAACCAGCAGCCGGTCCTTCACTGGCCGGTTGTTCACGAACAAATATTGCTGATCGGCCACGCCCCGGTTGAAGGTCGGCAGGCTGATCACGCCCGTCAGCCTCAGCCCGTCACGCGCGCAGTCGATGCCGACGCCATGCCGGTCGAGTTCGTGGGTGAGCAACTCGGCGACCCGTGCCGGCGGCTCGGTTGGCTGCAGCGTCAGGATCCGCCGGCCATCGTGATCCAGCGTGAACCCGACATCGCTCCGCGCCATCGCCAGGCGCTTCACCGCATCGAGGCAGGCGGCATATTCAGCGCGCGGGCTGCGCAGGAACTTACGCCGCGCCGGCACCTTGTCGAACAAGCCCTCGATGCTGATGCGGGTGCCGGGCGGAAGCGCCGCCGGCCCGTCCCCGACCGATGCACCATGATCGATCTCGACCTGCCAGCCGTCGGCGCCGCGTACCCGGCTTTCAAGGCGAAGCCGCGACACGCTAGCGATCGACGGCAAAGCCTCGCCGCGGAAACCGAAGCTGACCACACGGTCAATTGAATCGTCGGGCAGCTTCGAGGTGGCGTGGCGTTCGAGCGCTAGGCGCATTTCGGCCGGGCTCATCCCACTGCCATCGTCCGTGACCTCTATTCGCTCCAACCCGCCCGCCGATAGACGGACCGCAATTTGCGCGGCTCCGGCGTCGAGCGCATTCTCGACCAATTCC
>Ga0207668_10000196_pt1 | contig 41526 bp, 46 predicted proteins | sample KBSS43metaG_FD_184323 | JGI IMG/M metagenome (GOLD analysis project Ga0207668, IMG submission 184323) | Switchgrass rhizosphere microbial communities from Kellogg Biological Station, Michigan, USA - KBS S4-3 metaG (SPAdes) (version 2) | ecosystem: Host-associated > Plants > Roots > Rhizosphere...
CAGCGGACACCATCAGGGCCAGCGGCATCAACGCCGCGCCAACAGGCCGGACAGATGACCGCACCCGACAGATCGCCAAATTAGCTCAGATCACCCCTTGCAGCGCAGGGGCCATCCACAGATGACAACGCCGGCGTGGGCCCAGGCCACAGTCGCTGCATGATCCGGGAAGGGCAGGGCTTTCTACGGCCCCGCGGAGTTAACCTGCCAAAACCCCAGCACCACTACCTGAGCCTGGAGCCGCTCGCCGATCTCGGCCAATCCGCCGACGAGGATCAGATCCTGCTTGTTCCACCCGCCGCAGCGCCGATACTTACGCCGCGCTCGGCCTGAGAAATCACACCGGCAGGCCAGCCCGATTTCCACCACTCAGGTGGACGTCACCGGCCCCGGCGGGCAGTCATACGCATGAACGCCGCCCAAGCACCGCTCAACAGCAGTGCTAGGGCGGCCAAAAGCACCTTCAGAACAAAGAGACAAGCTGCCGGCAGGAGCTTCGCGTTCTGCCGGCTGCGTTCCAACTCAATGCCTCCATTCGGTCCCGACGCCGCCAGGAGCGGTCTTCCTTTAGGGAAATCGCCAACGCGCAACGGGCGACCTCCCCCGCAACGTGAGATGCGGGGCAGAAGGCGGTGCTCAGGAGCCGATCCAGCCGGACGTCAGCGAGCTGAGCTGAGTGTTCTGAACGACAAAATCGAACCCGTTTGAGACGGTGACAAGAACGTCGGCGCCGCTCTGCGCGGTGGTGTAGGTGAGGTTCGCAGCGATCTGGATGTGATCGCCTTGGGATTGTTGGAAATCGGTGATCACGTCCCGCCCGGCCGCTGCGCCATTACGGAAGGTGTCTGCACCTGCCCCCCCGGTGATGGTGTTCTGACCCAAGTCGCCGTAGATGATGTCGTTCCCAGCGCCGCCCTGGATGACGTCGTCGCCCTGGCCGCCGCGGATGGTGTCGGCCCCGGCGCCGCCGGTGATGGTGTCGATGCCGATATTGCCGTTGATGATGTTCCCCGCGGACGAAGCGGAGGCATCGATCACGTCGTTCCCCTGGCCGCCGAGCAGCCAGTCTCCGACCGCGGACCGGCCCACGATGGTGTCCTCACCGGTATTGCCGTTTACTTGATTGAACGCCGCACCGCCGCTGATCGAGTCGGCGCCGTCGCCGCCGAAGAGGGTATTGCTCCCGCCGCCGCCCGCAAGCGTGTCGTTGCCGGCGAACCCGCGAATGAAGTCGGCTTCGCCACTGCCGGTGAACTGATCCGACCCCGCAAACATCGTCTGCAGGGCAGTCGCATTATTGGTCACGGGAAGCGCCAGACTGGTGCCGGTGATCGAACCCACAAAGACGCCGGTGTCGGTCTCGGAAAGGGACGTCATGGTCCCCCCAGTGACGTGGCCGGCGGTATCGAAGGTGAAGCCTGTTCCGTCGATGGTGATAACATCGCCGACGTCGAGGGTGACCGTAAAGTGCGTCGAGCTTCGGTCTCCGGCAACCTTCGCCAAGGGAGTGATAAGGTCCAAGTCGTCCAAGTTCTTTACTTCGCCGGGATATGCCGGACCCGCGGTATATGTCGCCATTTGGCACTCCATCGCCTTGCGCTGACGCGAGCTCCGAAGCGTGACTCCACGCCGCCAACGGCATCTTGGCCCCACTCGAACTCCGCAACCGAGCGAGGCTATGGAAGGCTGAAGCGCATCTCATCCCCCCACAGGGTGATGCGCCACAATCGAGCGCAACCAACTCGACATGCGGAGTAGAGAAGGGATAGTCGCCGGTCGAGCGCCGGCGCATCGTCAATATTGTGGATACGTCCTGCGCACCTCGGGCGGGATGCGGAAGGCGCTCACGAAGAGGGGAGCGCGAGCAGGCCTCAAGCTCCAGGGATGGACGCTGGGATCGGCTCAATCCGACCCGTCGACTTTCCGTCGCGCCGGCGCCGAGACGACAAGGGCCGCGATCTGCGCTAGGCCCCGCGCCTCGGTCTTGTGGAGGATCTCGCGGATCTGGGTGCGGGTGGTGGCGACGGAAACACCTCGATCGATGGCGACTTCTGTCGGCGTGCGGCCATTAGCGAGCCCGGCGGCTGTCTGCGCCTCGGCGGTGGTGAGTCCGTAGTAGCCCCGCAACGCCTCGACGACCCCGGGGTCCGGCTGTGCGGGATCGTTGACGACCACCAAGGCGAGGGCTCCGGCCTTGGTGCCGAGCGGGCTAATCATCACCCGGAGCGGCGTCCCGCGGGCACCGGACAACTGAAAGGCGCCGCCCTGTGGCCCTTTGCGCGCGCATGCTGTCTCTATGGCGTGGCGGAGGCGGCGTTCGTCCTCGAAGCGCAGCGCCTTCAGCCCCAGGCGCGTGAGCAGGACGGAGTCGCCCTTGGCGACGAGCGCCGAGGCTTGCTGGTTCATGAAGCAGGGGCGCCCGCGCGCGTCCACGACAAAGACGGCGTTCGGCTGGGCCTCGAGCGCCGCTTCGGCGAACCGGGCGCGTGACTGGGCCGCGCCGAGACTATTTCTCATCTCGAATACACGACGCACATGCGGCGCGAGGTTGCGGCTGCGGGCGAGCTCCGTCTCCGAGAAATCGCGCGCGCCGAGTCCGCGGTGAAGGCCGACGGTGAAATATCCGTTAGACAAGCTAAAGACACCGCCAAGGCAATGGACAGTGTCATCGCCCCAAAATCGGAAGTTCTCATGAAAGAACGTCGAGTTCATCAGGCCTTGGATCGGCACCGCCTCATCTAATACGACGAGTTGATCAGGCGCCCGAGCGGCCGGAGCCTTCCAGGGGTCACGCCGCCAAAGCTCCAATTCGACATAGCGAGACAGCATCTCTTCGGTGAAATAGTTCACGTGAGCGCCTTGGATCTCCCACTGGCCGTCAAACACTTGCAGGATTGCAGATCGCGCCCCGGCGGCGGACGCCAAAATTTCCGGGAGCCGCGCGAACGCCTCTTCGCTATCGAGCGCTTCGTAGATCTCTGCGATCGCGTCCATGAGCCCCGCTCGCGCCTCACTCGCGCGTGTTCAACTTTGATCCATAACGTGCATATGCGGTAGACTAAAACCGCCTGTGCGCGGATGACCCTGAGCACAGCACCACAGTGGGCCTCTTACGTCAGGGCTTCCGGGCGCGACGGTTTACGTATTAGGCTGAGTTCATCCTCATTGACCCTGTAGAGTGCGCGTGGCGTTCAACTGAAGATGCGTGTCTTCAAAACACGGGAAAATATTGAGCATCCTGGACGACATCTACGATTCCATGGCGGACGATGTTGCCTTCGCCAGGCTTCCAAAGGCGCTGGCGGCCGTCACCCGCGCCCGCTCCGGACTTATCCTCGACCACGATCCCGACTTCCGGGTCAACGACTATGAGCATCACTATTACTCGGCGGAATTGACCAGCAGATATATGGCGGGTGGATTCGACACCCAGGATGTGTGGACGCGGGTCGTGGTCTCCCAAAAACTGGACCAAATCCTTCTGCTCGAAGACTTTGTCGATGCTACTCAATTCCGGCAGACGTTCATCTACAACGAACTCTTCCGGCATTGCGGCGACGACGCCGCGCGCTGCATGGCGGTGATGATGCCGAGAAAGAGCGGCTTCATGTCGTTCGCAGTCCACCGAGCCTTTGGCGATCACCGTTTCAACGCCCGCGATGCGCAGGTGATGTCGAAGCTGTTGCCTCACCTCCGCCGCCTCGTGGAAATGCGCGATCTTCTGGGTGCGACGGCGGATCGTGAGGCCCTGGCCCGCGCGACTTTGGACACTCTGGCGTCGGCGCTCCTGATCACCGACGCCTCGGGCAGGATCCGTATCGCCAACGCCGGCGGCGAGGACTTGCTGCAGGCGCAGTCCGGGATAAGGCAGAAGGCGGGCCGCTTGACCACGCTGGACCCGAGGCAGTCGGACCGGTTCGCCGCGGCAATTCGCAGCGCCGCCCTGCGGATCGGCCGCCACGGGGACGTGCTGGATCTCCCGCGCGGCGAGGGCATGTCGCCGTTGCGGGTGCTGATCGCCCCTCTGGCGGGCCACATCGCCGGCGCCTTGATCCTTATCGAAGACCCCGAAGCTGAACTCCATGCCCTCGGGACGACACTCAGCAGCCTCTATGGCCTCACTCAAGCCGAGGCGGAAGTCGCGGTGCTGCTGGTTCGCGGCCGCTCCCTGACTGAGATCGCCACCCGGTGCCAGGTGTCGCGGGAAACCGCGCGCTCCCAAGCCAAGACCGTCTACGACAAGGCTGGCGTGGACGGCCAGATTAAACTGATGTCAATCTTGAAGGGGCTCCAGCCCCGATGCTGACAGTCTAACGCTAACTAGACCTCGTACTCAATCAGCTTGCGCGAGAGGCTGAAGGCTGATTCTAAGATTTCCGGGAGGTAGTCCGGATGACGAAGCGCAAGCAGGTTTATTGGCTTTCGGACGCGGAATGGTCGGCGATCGAGCTGCACCTGCCGAGGGGGCGCAGTGGCGCTGCGCCCGGGCCAAACTCTGATCGATCAGTCGAACTCGCTCTCGATGATGGGTCGATCTATCGCCCCAAGCCCAGCGATCGCGCGCGCGTTCACACCGATCTCTTCGTCGGCCGCCAGCGCCGAATTGTAGTCCCTGGCGGCCGAGTCGAGGTCGCCAAGTCGGGCATGGGCGTCGCCCCTGACGAGCCACGTGCGGCCGTGAATGGAGTCGAATTCCTCGATCGCATCGGTGGCGATCCTGATAGCGCGCTCGGGATGGCCGAGCGCAAGCTGTGCTTCCGCAAGGAAAGTCAAGCTCAGCGCATCGTGCCCGCCCGCAGGTCTGCCATTCACGACGGTCTTACCCTGCAGCCGTTCGAACGCGTCGACGGCGCCGGCGGCGTCACCCAGGCGCAGCCGCGCCAGGCCAAGCCCGGCGATCGCCCAGCGCTCGTTCTTGCGTCCCTTGACCGCCTCCTCGAAGGCGGCCGCCGCCTCGGCGGGGCGTTCGCGGCGCAGATGGAGCCAGCCCTGTGAGATGAGTGGCCGCGTGCTCGCCGGAGCAAGCTCACGATGGCGCGCCCAATCTGACCCGGCGACGTCCGGCCTGTCGGCCAGGCCGAGCGCCAGAGCTCGCCGATCGTAAAGTCCGGCATCGGCCGGCGAACTCCTTAACGCCTTGTCGAGCAAGCGGATCGCTGCGGGCAGGAACTGGTTGTTGTGCAGGTACAAGGCCGCGAGCCGGTCGAAGCCTTCCCGCACGTTCCAGACCTTCAGATAGAGCGCCATCCTGACCGCGAGAAACGGCGTGGCGGCGATGACGCCGACGCTTGCGGAATGCAGCAGAGTGTGCGGCTCGTCGAACACGTTCCGGTAGATCCATACGGCGGCGCAATTGGCGGCCGGGCACGTGACCGCGCTCGTCAGAAACCAGCTTTCATTCGGCCCTGAGGTCGGCGGCTCGATCTGCGCGCCCGTGATGCCGAGAAGGAAGAAGCCCACGCCGCCGGCGACGCCGTAAGCCCAGCCGGCGGCTGACAACTGGGCGCTCCAAATGGAGAGCGCCGCGACAAGCGAGCCGAAAAAGACGGCCCACCCGGCGAGATAGGCGATCGACGCTCCGAACATGGCCCGCGTCGATCGATCGACCGCCACCCACATCGCCGGTCCGACAATCAGCAGGACCACGAAGGTGGGCCAGACGCGCGAAAGCAACTCGGGGCCGGCGCCTATGCCGGCTAGTGCGCCGGCGGTTGCTGCGACCGCAGCGAGCCAGAAGCCTGCCAGGACTTTTGAGCCGGTGAAGACCTCGAAGCCAGGCTTGCGGAGCGTGCTTCGGATGACATCGGGCCGCAGGACGATGGAGAAATCCTCCAGCCAGCCGTCCTCATCTCTCGATCGCCCCATGACCCCCCTCTCGCTGCCGAGCTGCCGGTTGGTCGCCGTGGTCGGGTTCGTCGCGCGGTCCGGCCAGCATGGCGTACAAGACGAACAGTGCAGCGGCGGTGAAAAACAGCCCCACACAGACCAGAGGCCAGCGGATCCACGGGCTATGGATCAAGGACGCCGCGTACGTCATTCCGCCGATGACGGCGACTATGGCCAGGGCCTTCACGAACTCCATCGGCTTGGGGCGGCCTGCGGGCTCGACGTCGGTCAGCAGATACTGCGAAAGCTCCGAGATGAGCTCGTCGGCGACGGCCATGAGCGGGGACAATGGACTCGCGCCGCTCAGCAAGTCGCCGCCCGCCACCTCTGCGGAGGACAGCAGGGGTTGGGTCAGGAAATAGAAGCGCACCGAGCCTGGCGCGGGCGGTGACGGGGCGTCTGTGGGGCTGGGCAGAGGCGCGAGGCCAGCGGCGGACGCCACAAGGCGCTTCGCCTGTTTAACGACGTGCACGTGGTTCTGGCGACCGATGATCCCCGAGCCGTCTTCGTGCAGCAGGCTGGCGCCACCGTTGGCGAAGGCGGTGAGCGTCGAAACCCCCTGTCGCCCACCCCATTCGATGATCACGCCGAAGGGGGCGTTGCCCCAGTCAACGGGCAGCCCAAGATCCTCGGCCGTCATCTTGAACGCCGCGGCGCGTCGCGCCGCGCAGTTGTCGGGGCTGTTCGGCGCGTCATAGGTTCCATCGTCCTCGACGCCGCTGGCGGCGGCCTTGACCGAGTCCCAAAGCCGCATGCGAACTCCCCCGAAACGCTGAGATAACAGCGTATGCCAACTCCTATTCTGTCAACTTCGTTCGGGGCTTGAGCTCGTGGGGTGCATTCGGCTGGCGGTGCGAAAGTCCGGAAGCCGGAGGCAAGCTAACGTCCGGAAGTGGCAAACTTCGGCCTCGTCGCCTGGCGCGAACTTGCCTGCGAAGCGGACATCACAAACAGCCGGGGAGGGTGGATGGCAGACCTTAGCCTCGGCGACCGCAATGGACCCAATGCGCGAGATGCGGGGCATTGCCGAGTTCCTGGAGATCGAGACGCCCCGATCTGGAAGTAATCCGCAGGATCCGGCGGGGCTGGCGGATAGGGCGTTACGCACGAGACTGGTCAAGCTCGTTAGGATCCAAGTCATCCTCCCGAAAGCGAATACCCATATGCCAGAGGGAAAGCGGCACTTCATAGCTTCGCGGCGAGACTCCCCAGGAAGCCAATTCATATATATGGTGAAAAGAGGAGCGCTCACGCCAAATGGCCGCCTCCTGCTGTCCAGTGTGTTCCTGGTTCTTCCGCCTTGGAGATCGCGACGAGCGTTGCAAATAATCGTGGGAGGCCAAGATGACCATCGTCACGGCAGGCGACACCGAGGGCCTCAGCCTGCTGGGGCTCGGGCGGATAACTTTCACCATCGGCCTTGCGTACACCCATCCATGGGTCATCGCTGCGACGTCGAACCTTTATGCGGTCTCGTCCAGCGCCTACCGGAATGACGAGGTTAGCAAGTTCTACGGGACCGACCTCACCTATGATGCGGCGGGCTATCTTGCCGGGGGGGTGGTCACCCGCTGGGAGGCCTGGGGCCCCACCTATGAGAATCCTTCGGACGCCATGCGGTTTTCATTCGAAGGCTTCTCTATTCCTGCGACGACAGTCGAAAGCTGGATGACCAAAAGGGACGGCCCGGAGTACGATGACCCGAACCCCCTGCTCGGCGGCGACGACAGCATCACCGGCTCTGCGTTCCACGACTTCGGGCTCGTCGGCTACGGCGGAAACGACACCATCAGCGGCGGCGCGGGCGACGACTGGTTGGTCGGTGGCAGCGGGATACAACAAGACCCTCTCCACCCCCAGATCCACATTCCGGTCGATCCGCTGCACGACGGCTCGAACGTTTTGCGAGGCGGCGACGGCAACGACGCAATCTGGGGCGGTGCGGGCTTCGACGACATCAACGGCAACCAGGGGAACGACGAGGCTCTCGGCTACGGCGGTGATGACTGGGTGCTGGGCGGCCAGGGCGACGACATCCTGATGGGGGACACGGGGCAGAACGCGGCCTCGAACGGCATGGACAAGGTCCTCGCCAGATACGGGGATAACGGAGCCTCGGACGGCGCCGACTTCCTCCAAGGCAATCTCGGGAACGACACCTGCGATGGCGAGGGTGGGAACGACACCATTCACGGCGGCCAAGGCAACGACGTGCTCTATGGCAGCGCCGGCAACGACTGGCTCTACGGCGACCGCGGCGACGATACCGAGACCGGCGGGGCCGGGGCCGACCAGTTCCACAGTTTCGGCGAGGCCGGGACCGACAAGGTGTTGGACTTCAACTACGCCGAGGGCGACCGGGTCGTGATGGCCCCCGGAAGCCAGTACACAACGAGCCAAGTCGGCGCTGACACGGTCGTCAACATGACCGGCGGGGGGCAGGTAATTCTGGTCGGCGTGCAGCTGTCCTCGCTAGGCGACGGGTGGATCATCTCGGCTTGAAGGAGCGTCTGAAAAGCAGCCCTTCTGAACTTCCGACATGGGTCGTTCCTACGCATTGGGGTCGGTCCGCAAACCGGACGTTCGGACCGTCCGCTCGTCGGCTGGGGTGCCAACGCGCAGGAACGACCCGTAGCGGACATCGCCTATCGACGCGACTCCGCGCGATGAGGACGCGCACCGCGCCGCATTGATCGCGCCGGATGCCGGACAGCAACTTCCGTAGATGGTGAATGCGACCTGGACGAAATCGGCCAACTCGGCCTTGAGGCCTTATGATTTGGCGCGGTGGGGATCCGAGGTGCAAGAGGGTCGCTGAGCGCCTGCTCCAAAGCCTGGCGACGCCGTCCACGATCTCGCCAGTCGAAGGCGACATCGATCAGTTTTTGTGTGCCTGCGACGGTCACGACAAACGCGATTGGCAAGCCGAGTTGCAGCCACGGCGACATTTCCTGACCCCCGGAGACGCCAAGCAAGCACGCCAGAAAGGGGGGAAGCGTTCAACATAGCTCGCCTGTGAGGCGATTCTGCGCCCCGTTGCGGATAGTCAGGCGCGTGGCCGGAGATACAGCGGCCCCGTGCGGTTGCAACCTTACGCCGGCCTCCTGGCGGTCGTGGGGTTGCACCCGGTCGCGTGCGCCCCCGCATGCTGCGACAGCGCGGCGGTCTGCCCGCGCGGTGTCCACTCGCGAAAAAGAGCTCGCACGCCACAGTGCACCCCACAGCCGAAGCTTGCGGTCGCGGCGAGTAGGCCAATCGCCGCAACGATGACCAGGCAGGCTGTGGCTTTGAGGGATCCGCGGAGGAAGCGCGGAAGGCGCGCGGTTGCGGATATAACGCGATATTCAGGTCGTCGCGCTTGCCCATTGTGCTGCGGCGACGGGGGGCAGGCCGTCGCTCCGTCCCAACCGGCCGCAGGCCAGTTCGACCTGTTCTCGGAAGGAAATGGCGTCGAGGGCACTGGGACGCCCAGGAACGCGCAGAGCTTCTCCCAGCCGTCCCCGGCCGTGACGTCCATGATCAAGAGACGATCCGGCGGTGTTCGTGCGACCACGGCCGCATTGTGCTGCAGAAACGTCCTTTTGTAGAGATGCTCGATCGGCACTGGCGAACCGAATGCGCAATACCTCAGGTTTCGACGGAAGACGGTTCCTTCTGACTCCCGGCCAACAAGGGGGAGCTTGAGCTTCTTGGCGATCTGCTGCCTCAGGGACGCTTGGGGGGCGACTGGCACGTCCGTGTAGAGTCGACGAATGCTTCGCCACCAGCTATCGACGTCCCTAATGGTTAGAATGACCTTGGCGTCAGGATAGGCCGTCATTAACTCGTGATAGAAGAGCGCCGCCGGAACGTCGCACACCGCGTCTATGTCGTCATAGCGCCGGAAATCTGGTGCTTTCGTCGATCCATCAAGAACATCATTCAAGCGATGTTCGTCAAAGTGCAGGCAGTTCAAACCTAGCTGCCTCAGCGCCTCGTGGAGAGACGTCGTGCCAGTCCTCCCTAGCCCCGCGCCAATAATCTTCAACAATTGCTAAGCCCCACGAATACTCAAAAAATCCAGGTTTTGGGCGGCGCACGATCCGCCGTGAGCTCACGTACCTAGCGTGCCCGTCACCCAGCCGCACACGAAGCCGGCGACCATGATCCCGGTGAAGAAGAGGCAGGCGTTTATAAAATCATCCAGCATTGCGCCATCGCGGGACAGCTTCAGCCATACGCGCTGATAGGAGCAACTCTTGTTCCGGTTCTTCGTATAGACGCGGAACAGTCCGATGATTGCTCCCCGGACGGTCGCCTGCACAACCGCGCCTGCAAATGCAGCCGGCGCGTGAACGTCGAGTTTCCACCCCGAACGGTCTTTCGTGGCGTCCGCTTATCGGGGTCCCACAGCTGTGCCGTGTGAATGTCTCGAATTCGGAGCGGCGCCAGAGTCCGTTAGTGGCGCTCAGCCGACGGGTCGGCGGCTCAGCGCGAAGTCGATCGCCTCGATGTCGACCTTCAACTTCACAAGGTCCCTGATGCGTTCGTGATCGCCTGACCCCGCTGCCGCAACCGCGGTCGGCCAGATGCTCGCTTCGAGTTCGGCTTTCAGGGAAACCAGCTTGGCGCAGACCGCCTCGGCATCGTCATTCATCGTGATGAACCTGGTGAGGCAGCGCTAACGAGCGGTCGCCGATTAGGCTCCCCTTCCAACGCCCGATGTCCGGCAGGGCGCCAAGTTCCGCTCCTGGCACGCTGCCGTCGCGACGTTGCGTTGGGAGGCTTTCAACACGACGTCCAGCATGGGCCGCCTGACCCTCAACGTGCTGCTCTCCTTCGCCCAATTCGAGCGTGAGGTGACCGGCGAGCGAATCCGCGACAAGGTCGCTGCCTCCAAGGCCAAAGGGTTGCGAATGGGCGGGCGGCCGCCACTGGGCTACGACATCGTCGATGGGCGGCTGGCGGTGAACGAGGCCGAAGCGCCGCGCGTCCGGGCGATCTTCGAGCGCTATCTCCAGCTGGGTTCGGTTCAGGCGCTGGCGCACGAAGGCGTGGCGAGCAAGAGGTGGATCACCAAGGGCGGCCAGACCCTCGGGGGAGGAAACCTGAGCCGGGGCGCGCTGCACTACCTGCTCACCAACCCGGCCTACCGCGGCGTCACCCGCCATCATGACAGACGTTACCAGGACACTCACCCGGCGATCATTCCAGCGGAACTTTGGGAAGAGGTGCAGGCGCATCTTGGCGGGACCAACGCCAGCCAGCCCAAGACGCAGCTGCGCGGAGAGAAGGCGATGTTGGAGGGCTTGGTCTTCGACGACCAGGGCCATCCTATGAGCCCGGTGCATACCAAGCGGGGCGCCACACGGTACCGCTATTATCCATCGCGGGCGTCGATCATCGGTAGCGGACAGCGAGGCACCCTTCATCGGATCTCCACCGGCACGCTCGAGCAATTCCTGCTCGAACGCCTGGTGTCGCAGCTGGCTCCGACCTGGTGTCCGCAAGCGGCGGATGACCAACGGCTCACCGCGGCCCTCGCCCGGGTGACGCTCAGCCATAGCGAAATCGAGGTGCGGATCAGGCGCGAGGCACTGTCGGTAGAGGCGCTGGCGACGGCCCAGCGTGACGAGATTGAGCTCGTCGCGCTGCGCCTCGCATTTCACATGCGTCGCCCGCAAGGGACGTTGATCCTCGAGCCGGCAGGCGATGCGTCGGCACCGGCCGCAAAGATCGATCGAGCGCTGGTCCGATCACTCGTGTTGGCTCGTCAATGGGCGCGTCAGCTCGAGCTGGGCGAAGTCAGCTCGGTTAGCGCGCTCGCGGCGCGTCAGAACCTGTGCAAACACTACACAGCTCGGATGCTGCCGCTGGCGTATCTCGCCCCAGATTTGGCGCAGCAGATCCTGAACGGAACACAACCGAGGGGCCTGACCCTCAGCAGGCTCACTCCGGAGCCGGTGCCGCTCAGCTGGAGTGAGCAGCGAACGTTCTTCAAACGCCTCGCCGCCGCCTAGCGACGAACATTCCCTGTTCCGTTCCTGAGAATTCCCAGCTCGCAGCGCCTCGCGACCGGTAGGTCGGCGTGCTTTCCGTTCTGGGTCAACGTGTTAATGCTCCCTGCGCGCTTGTGTCCGGTAGTGAGCGAGATGCGAGTTTTCTGTTATCTTCCCTGTTAGCAGGGAATAGGCGACCTGCCCGCCGCCGCAATGAGCAGAGCGCCAGCCCATAACTGACGACAATGATTGAGGGCGGAGCGCGCGCCGGACGCGGCGGGAGGCCTAAAAGGGCGTCGACTTGCTGGTCGAAGTTCCAGGATTCGAATGTTGCACACCCGGGGCGATGCACTCGGATTCGCGGCCTGCCGGCACGCTGTCGGATTGCTGATAACGCCAAGTCGGCGCGGAAGGGGGAAAGTGACACTTCCCGTCGAGGCCCAGAGAGCAGGGCCGGTTTTCCGGGAATTGACGGCCGAAAGCCGCTCTCGGAGAGCCAAGGGGCGGCCCTGAATAGGGCCTAACCCTCGGTATTACCGCGAGAATTTCGGTGTCGACTCGGGAGCCCTAAAAGGGCGTCGACTTGCTGGTCGGAGTGGCAGGATTCGAACCTGCGACCCCCGCGTCCCGAACACGGTGCTCTACCAGACTGAGCTACACTCCGACTTGGGAGCGGCCTTATAGGGGAGCAATTCGGCGGCTGCAAGGAGCCGGAATTGTCGCTGAAAGTAGGGCTCGTGGCCGTTGCATCCGGGCAGCCTTCGCGCTATCTCGACCGCCTCGCGAGGGGAGCCCCCTCTGCGCCTTTCCTGCTGGGGAATGGTGTAATGGTAACACTGCGGTTTTTGGTACCGTCATTCTAGGTTCGAGTCCTAGTTCCCCAGCCACGGAATTGCTTCAAGAATTTGCCTCTCCAGAGGCCGTCTTTGAGGCGCGGTTTACAGCTTTCGTTCTGGCGGCGTTCCGGCGTAGGCGCTCGACCATGGCCAGGCCGATCTCCTGGGCGGTGACGTAGCGGGCTGCAATTTCCTCCACCTTGGTCTTCTCCCAGCCGAGAATCGTGGCGACGCCGCCGAGGTCGAAGCCGCCGCGGATAAAATTTTTCGCGGCCGTCCCGCGAAGATCGTGGAAGCGGAGGTGTCCGATTCCGCTCTTGGCTTCTGGGTCGTCCGTCCGCTCGCGCGCAGCCTCGCCTTGAGCGCCGGTGTGAGCGGTGTCACGACCGTGCGCCGGCCGCGGCTCGTGTTGTCTGCCAGACGATCGCGTGCTCGCCCACGGCCGATCGAGGAAGTTTGATCAGGTCCCCGAGACTTAGGCCGGTAAGCGCCGCCAGGCGCACCGCGTGGTTCAGCTCTTCAGCGCAATGCAGATGGAGCGCCGCGAGCGTGGCGGCTCTCTAAAGGCGCGCAACTCGTAGGGCGGCGTATATCGGCCGTCAGGTTCGCGCGATGAGGCGGCGCCGATCGAGGCGGGGAGGTCCTCCGCTCCCCAGCGGATTGAGCCGGACGAACAGCGCAAGGCCGGCGCGCGCAATCCATGAGGGAACCTGCGGCGCGTCGAGGCGTTTCGTGAGACGGACGCTAGCGGGGGCTTACGCTGGAGGTCTTGGCGTTGAGCTTGCGATCGCCCGTGGAACCGCGAGGCGTCTCCCCGGCCGCCCGGCGTGCCGCACATGACCCCGATCCCGAAACCGACTTCCGTCGCCGCGCCGAACATTTGTTGACGCGGGCGAACGCCACGACGGACGCCGCCGCGCGGGCGGAGCTGGTGATCAAGGCCGCCACACTGCATCACCTGGCGCTGCTGCAGGAGGCGGCCCGCCGGGCCGCGCCGCTAAGCGAGCCGGCCAGCTTCGCGCGCTGCAAGGTCGAGGCGCAGATACTGGGGCAGGACGGCGAGCGGCGGGGCTTGAGGGCCGGCCCGCCGGCCTTGCGCCAGGCCCAGGCCGCCTATGACACCAGCGTCTCTTCGGTCGAAGAGGCTCAGACCGCCCACGCCCGCCGACTCCTCTAGGCTTTTCAGCGACAAATTCCCGCAGCTCAGCTTGCTCTTCGCAGCGCGGCGCCCCAAATGGCGCCCGCTGGAAGCGCGGGAACAGCCCGGGCGTCATCTTGAAGGACCGGTCATGGATCGCGTACGCGCAGAACGCCTCGGCACCCTGTTTTTGGCCGTCTTTTCAACCGGCCTGGCGGCGCGCTTCGCCGAGGACGGGCTCGCGCCGGCGCAGTGGCCAGGCGCCCTGGCGGCCGTGCTGGGATCGCTGGCCGCCGCCGCGGTCGTCAGGCTCTGGCCGCGCCCGCAACCTGTCCGCTCGCGTTAGGCCCGTCCGCGGGCGGGGGAATCCCTCCGCGTGCTGTCAAAATCCAAGTCCGCCACAGCATCGCCTTTCGAGCGTCGCAATTGATGCGTTCATAGGGCGTGCGGAAGAGGCCGCTCGCAGATTCGCGGGCGAAAAGAGGGACGTGTAATGCGGGACACCACCACTGAGCGCGGCGCGCTCTGGATCGATTTCGCGTTTGTGGCCAGCTGCCTGGGCCTTGTGGCCGGGATTCTGGCGCTGATCGGCCAGGTCTGAGCCCGGCTCCGCCTTTTAAATACTCCTAGGACGGCGGAAGCGGCGGCTTAGCCGCCTACTCGGCGCCGTCCCAGAACAGCGCGCCGTCCGTATCCCAATCCCAGCCGCCAAGCCAGGCGATGCGGCCCTCGTCGGCGCTGCGGCCAACCATCAGAGAGACAGGTTCGGGCGAGCGGCGCCCCTCCGCCTCGGCGATTCGCCCCGCCGCCGCGATCGCCTCGGAATCAGACACGAACGGAATCAGCCGCGACCACTCTGGGTGCGGCCCGCGGCGGAGCAGGGCCAGGGTGTAGACGCCGGTCATGCCGGCTAGAAAACTCAGGCTTGGGGCTGAAATTGGACGCCCGCCGATTGCGCGAGACACGCCCGGTCGCGCCCACTAGGAGCAATCAGCGCTACGGTGAAGGAGCTGGCCGGCCGTGGAGATCGAAATCGGGGCGGAAGCCAAGGACAAGCGGCTGAACAGCGCTGTCGCCATGACCGTGGTGGCGCTGTCGGTGTTCATGGGCCTGGCCAACGTCAAGGACGCCAACATCGTCCAGGCGATGCAGCAGGCGCAGTCGGACGCGGTGGACACCTGGGGCGAATACCAGGCGACGCGCACCAAGCTGCACATCGACGAGACCGCGCTGGCCCAGCTTCGGCTGCTGGCCGGGGCGGCGACGCCGGCCGGCGCGGCCGAGCAGGCGCGCCTGACCGAGGAGATCGCGAAATATCGCCAGGAAACCCCTAGGCTGCGCGCCCAGGCCCAGGCGTCCTCCGCGCACTACGACGCGCTCAACGTGCACGACGACCAATTTGACGCGTCCGACGCCCTGATCTCGATCGCCATCTCGATCGCGGCGGTGGCGGCCCTGGTGGAGAGCAACCTGGCGCTCTACGCGGCCTGGGCGTTCGGGGCGGCGGGCGCGGTGATGGGGCTGGCGGGCTTCCTGGGGTGGAGCCTGCGCTCGCCGCTGGCCCAGCTGTTGAGCTAGGCCGCCGCTGTCATCTTGAAGATCCCCTGGGCGTTTGCGCTATCGAAAGCGAGGTCGAGCGCCCCGTCCTCACCGCGCGCGCGGGTGATAAATTCGTAGAAGGAGCCGGGGACCAGGCGGCGGACGGCGCGCTCGCCGTCCGGGAACATCCGCTCGACCGGATCGGCGACGAAGGCGGTCTGGCGCACGCGGCCGCTCTTGGAGCATTCGACGGCCTCCTTGATCGGCCGGCCGAGCGCGCGCTGCGCAACGGCCAGGGCCTCGACGTCGGCGACGCGGTCGGTGGCGTGGTTGAAGGCGAAGCCCTCGGTGGCGATCCAGGCGGCTTCGGGAGACTCGGCCAGCAGCACCTCGTAGGCGAGCAGCGACGGCGCCTCATGCCAGCGTCCGAAGGCGGCGGCGAGGACGGGAAGGGCGCGCTTCGCCAGCGCGACGTCGCAGCCGCCGTCGCGGGCGAAGGCGTCGAGCGCAGCGACGGCGGTGGCGTCGAGCGGGTCGCGGGTGGAGCCGAACACCCGATGCGCCGCGGCTTGGAACGACGGTGAGAAGCGGTCGACGTGCAACTCGCTGACGAAGAACTGCGGCAGGTCCTCCGGGTGGTCGCGGTGGCGGAAGGCGCGGCCGGTCATCTTCAGCTGTTCCAGCGGATAGAGGCCGGCAAGCTCGTAGCCGAGCGGCTCCAGGATGCGGGCGAAGGCCAGATAGCCGGGGGGCTCTGCGCCGGTGGGCTCATCGGCGAAGCGCACGGTGCGAAGCGCGCCGTGATCGAGCAGCACCTGGCCGCCGGCTGCGCGCAGGTCGGCGACGTAGGCCGCGCCGGTGGGAACCCGCTGCAGCAGGCCGTGGAACAGGGCGGCGTTCAGCGCCATGGCGAAGGCGGCGCGCGAAACAGCCGGGCCGCCGTTCGAGCGAAGCTGTTCCGGAAGCGCAAGGTCGTCCAGCGCCTCGCGCGCGGCGGCGGCGCCGATGGCGGCGGCCAGGAGGTGTTCGATCTGGTGGAAGCCGTCTTCGGGCATGGGGCGCCTCGCGGAGTCTAGATGTCGAAGCTGACGCCTTGGGCGAGCGGCAGGGTGCGGCCGAAGTTCACGGTGTTGGTGGCGCGGCGCATATAGGCCTTCCAGCTGTCCGATCCCGCCTCCCGGCCGCCGCCGGTCTCCTTTTCGCCGCCGAAAGCGCCGCCGATCTCGGCGCCCGAGGGGCCGATGTTAACGTTGGCGATGCCGCAGTCGGAGCCCCGCGGAGAAATAAAGAGCTCGGCCTCGCGCAGATCGTTGGTGAAGATCGAGGAGGAGAGGCCCTGGGTCACGTCGTTCTGCAGGGCGATGGCGTCCTCCAGCTCGCGGTAGCGCATGACATAGAGGATGGGGGCGAAGGTCTCTCGCTTCACCATCTCGGCCTGGGACGGCATCTCGACCAGCGCCGGCCGGACATAGGCGCCGGGCCGCTCGACCCGCTCGCCGCCCAGCACGGTCCCGCCCGCGGCGGTCGCCTCGGCAACGGCCTCGCGCATCCGCGCCAGCGCGGCCTCGTCAATCAGCGGCCCGACCAGGACGCCGGCTTCTCGCGGGTCGCCGACGCTCACCGAGCGATAGGCCGCCTTCAGGCGGGCGAGGAAATCCTCATAGCGGCTCTCATGCACGAACAGGCGGCGCAAAGTCGTGCAGCGCTGTCCGGCCGTGCCTATGGCGGCGAAAGCTACGCCGCGCAGGGCGAGATCGAGGTCGGCGGACGGGGCGACGATGGCGGCGTTGTTGCCGCCGAGCTCCAAGAGCGCGCGGGCGAAGCGGCGGGCGAGCCTGGAGCCGACCTCCCGCCCCATGGCGGTCGAGCCGGTGGCGGAGACGAGCGGGACGCGCGGGTCGTCCACCAGAGCTTCGCCGACCTCGCGCCCTCCGATCAGCACGGTGGAGAGGTGCGGCGGCGCCTCGCCGAAGCGCTCGCAGGCGCGCTCGAAAAGCGCCTGGACGGCCAGCGCCGTGAACGGCGTCTTCTCCGACGGCTTCCAGACGCAGGCGTCGCCGCAGACCAGCGCCAGCGCCGCGTTCCACGACCAGACCGCGACGGGGAAGTTGAACGCGGTGACGATGCCCACCACGCCCAGCGGGCTCCAGGTCTCCATCATCCGGTGCTCGGGGCGTTCGGTCGCCAGGGTGAGGCCGCACAGCTGCCGCGCCAGGCCCACGGCGTAGTCGCAGATGTCGATCATCTCCTGCACCTCGCCCAGCGCCTCGGAGACGATCTTGCCGGCCTCCAGGGTGACCAGGGCGGCGAGCTCGGCCTTGGCCGCGCGCAGCTCCTCGCCTAGCAGCCGCACCAGCTCGCCGCGCCGCGGCGCCGGGACGTCGCGCCAGGCGAGGAAGGCCTGGTGCGCGCGAGCGACCGCCTCGGCGGCCTCGGCGGGCGACGCCTCATGGACGGCGCCGATGACGCGGCCGTCGATCGGCGAGCGGACCGGGCGGCCGCCGTTCGCATAGAGGCGCGCAGGGACGCCGATCGCCGCCAGCACGTTGGCGGCGGCGCGGGCGGTGTCGGCGGGGCCGGGATGGACGGACATCTGCATGGTCAGGCGGCGGCTTGGGCTGGGGCTTGGGGCGCGTAGAGGCGGCCGAAGCGGTTGGCGACGAAGTCGGCGAGCGCGACCTCCTCCTGGCGGACGAAGCCTTGCTGCGGCAGCTTGCCTTGCGCCAGCAGGTCGAGGACGGCGCAGAGGCCGGCGGCGGTGGTGATCTGGATCGCGCTGCGCAGCCGGCCCTGCAGCGGGGCGGCGTAGATCTTCTGGGCGTAGGTCTCCTGCACCAGGCGCCCGTCGCGCTGGCCGCTGACGCTGGCGTAAACGATCACCACGTCCTGGAAGGTGGCGGGGAGCGCGTTCTCCAGGATGTCCTTCAGCACGTCGCGGCGTTCCCTGAGCCGCAGGTCGTGCAGCAAGGCCTTCATGATCGCGGCGTGGCCGGGATAGCGGATCGTGCGGTAGCTGAGGTTGCGCAGCCGGCCGGCGAGGCTCTCGCAGAGGGTGCCCAGGCCGCCCGAGGTGTTGAACGCCTCATAGACCACCCCGTCGAGGGCGAACTGCTCGAGGTCCTCCAGCGGCTGGATCTGCCGCAGCGCCCCGTCGATGATCGCCTCGCAGGGTTCGCAGTATTCGTTGATCAGGCCGTCGGTGCTCCAGGTGAGGTTGTAGTTCAGCGCGTTGGCCGGGAATTGCGGCAGCGCGCCCACGCCCATCTTCACGTCGAGTAGGGTGTCGAACCGCGTGGTGAGGTCGTGGGTGACGATGGAGATGAAGCCCGGCGCCAGGCCGCACTGCGGGATGAAGGCGCTGGCCGCGTCGTCGGCCAGCTCTTTGACCAGGCGGGTCGTCGCCACGTCCTCGGTCAGGTCGAGGTAGTGGGCGCCGGCCGCCAAGGCGGCGCGGGCGATGAGGCCGGTGGTGTGGAAGGGCGCGGCGCTGGCCACGGCGAAGGCGCCGTCGAGCACCTCGGCGAGCGCGCGCTCGTCGGCCGCGTCGACTTGGCGCGTCTCGAGGGTCGGGCCGGTCCCCAAACGCTGCAGCGCCAGCGCCGAGCTGTCGGCCACCACCACCTGATAGTCGCCGCAGCCGGCCAGCAGGTCAGCGATCGTCGAGCCGATCTTGCCTGCGCCGAAAACCACCACCTTCTGCATCCGCGCCTCCGTAGCCCGGATCCAAATTTTCAAGCTGAGCCGAGCCGGACGCCAGTGGCCGAACTGACGGAATGCGGGCTAGACTTGGGCGTTTTGCAGGGGAAGCTCGGCGAAGTGCAGTTGGATCCCATCGATCAGAAGCTGGTCGCGGCCTTGCGGCGGAACGGCCGCGCCTCCACCGCCGAGCTCGCACGGCTCCTGGGGCGCTCGCGCACCACGGTGCAGGCGAGGATGGAGCGGCTGGAACGGGCAGGCGTGATCCTCGGCTACACGGCGCGGCTCGCGCCCGAGCGAGAGCATGGCGCCGTTCGCGCTCATGTGATGGTGAAGGTGGAGCCCAAGCAGGAAGCCGCGGTCGGCGCGGCGCTGCGGGCCATGGACGAGGTTCGGGTCCTGCACACCGTCACCGGCGCGTTCGACATGATCGTCATGGCGGCGGCAGACACCCTGGGCGAAATCGAGGGCGTCATCGACCGGATCGGCGCGCTGAAGGGCGTGGAGCGAACGACCTCCTCGATCATACTTTCAACCAAGCTCGAGCGCTGAGTCTCGCCATGCCGAACGTCTTGACATGATGGCGAGGCGCAGCCTTCAAGCGGAGGCCGGCCGACATGAGCAGCGGGCGCGAACTGGACAGTATGCATGCGTCTCGACCGACCGGCCGACCGCCGGCCTCCTGCTGCAGCCGGGCAGCTGATCTCGGGCGCACATGAGTCCATGACGCGGACCGACGACCCGGCCGTGACCGCCGCGGACGAACCCGCGCGCCGCAGCGATGCGCTTGGCTTCTGGTGCGGCGGGGTGATGATTTGCGCCGCCGCCTTGATTCCACTGGTCGCCTGGCTCTCACCGCTAGGATTCGCACCGCTCATGGCTCTGGTCGGGCTGCTCTGCGCGCCGGCCTTCCGCATTTCGGAGAAGGATCGCCCGCTGGCGATCGTGCTGATCTGCGCCTTGGCCTGGGGGGCGGCCTCATTGCTGTGGAGCCCGTTCGCGAACCAGCGTGGCGGCCATTCCATGTTGGTCGAGCTTTCGCTGGCGCCGCCCCTGTACTGGTGCGCTGTCTGCGGCGCGCGGCGGGCCGATCCCGGCCTGATCGACATCGCCTTTCGGATCCTGGCGTTCGGCCTCGCCGCCCACGCCGCGATCCTGCTGGCGGACGTTCCGTCCGGCGGCGAAATCTATAGAGGGCTTCATCAGTCCTATTACGAGCCGATCTCGCCCGTCCTGGCCAAGATCAAGCTTGCCCAGACCACCTTCGTGCTGGCGGTGCTCTGGCCCTTGGTTCTGCTGAGCGGCGGACGAGGCTGGACCGGAAGGGTGCTGCTGGGGATCGTTCTGGCGGGGGTGATGATCCCGGCCTACGCCTTCGACGCAGCCGCTCCGCTCGCGGCCGTCCCGCTGTCGCTGGCGATCTTCGCCGCGGTCTTGCGGTGGCCCCGCGGCGCGCCGCGGCTCATCGCATGGAGCGTAGGGGCGCTTTACCTGGCTTCGCCGGCGATCATCTGGTCGCTCCGCTGGGTGGGGTCCGACAAGCCGATCCTGGCCGCGATGGAAGCCTCGTGGGCCGCGCGCGTCAGCTACTGGATTCACACTACGGACTGGATCATGGCCCGGCCGCTGCTGGGCTGGGGCCTCGACGCCAGCCGGCACATGGGACCTGGAATCGTCCTGCATCCGCACAACAATGCGCTGCAGGCTTGGCTCGAGCTCGGCCTTCCGGGCGCGGCGGCGGCGGCGGCCTTCTGGCTTCTGAGTCTCGGCCGCACCGCGCGGGCCGCGCCGAGCCCGGCTGCAGCGGCGTCAGCCGCCGCCGCCGGCGCCTATCTCCTCTTCGCCTGGGTCAACTTCGGGCTCTGGCAGCAATGGTGGATCGCCCTTGGCGCGCTCGTGGCCATGCTGAGCGCGGCGGCCGAGCGGCGGCGTCCGCCGGCCCGATTGACACTGTAGCCCCGGCGTCGCTTGGCGGAGCCGTATGTCGAGACGTCGACATCGTTGCCAAAACGTCGCACCCCGCCAGACGGCGGGGAGGGTCGGCCCGGCTAGAGCTCTCGCGAAAAAAGTCCTTCTGAATCAATAACTCGCGTCTCACGCGAGCACGCTCCGCGAGTGGCTGCCCGCATGGGGCGAGCTGTGCTGCAACCCCAAGAAGGCGCGCGTTAACCATAAAAACCATTTGTTGTGGCCGGAAGGAGGTGGTTAAGGTTATCGGGCGGTTAATCTTAACCGCGGGTTAGCCGTAACCTTTTGGGGTTTGGAGAGGGCAATGGACAAGCAAATCCGCGCTCAGCGAGTGGCCGCCAAGGTCAACGCCGTCGAGCGCAGCATCGATGAGACCATGGCGCTGGCCGCCGAGCTGATGATCGAAATGCGCGGCGCCTGCGTCGACCTGGAACTCGCCGCTCAGGTGAGCGACGGCGCGTTCGCCAAGCTGGTCGAAGCCATGACCGAACTGCAAAGCGCCCGCACCAGCGTGGTGGCCTCGCACAAGCGCATGGACCACATCCGCGAAATCACCGGCCTGCGCACCACCGCTGGTCCGATGAAGTACCCAGAGCCGACCCGCACCGAAGAAGCCACGGTCGCCGCGCTGCGCGCCTGAGGTCTTTGCGGAGGCTTAAGGACTGTGTGCTTCTGCTGAACGCGGAGGCGCACAGTCCATGCCCGGCAACCTTATCGTACTGATCGAGTATGCGCTGATCGCCGCCTGCGTGGGCTTCGCCTATTGGCAGGGTGGTCGTGCGGATCGACTTGGCGCCATCTGGTTCGGCGCGAACATGATCCTGAGCGGCGTCGTGACCGTCGCCGGCTTCCGCTCCACCGTTGTTCAGCTGGTGATGGACGGAACCTACGCCCTCGGCCTTTTGCCGCTGGCGATGATCTATGTCAGCTATTCAATGGGTCTGCTGACGCTGCTGTCGGCTGCGCTGTTTTGCCTTGAAGCGCTCTACCTGTTGAACGATTGGCCGGTCGACAAGACCTATATCGACATCAACAACATCCTCTGGTTCATCGCGCCGCTCATCTTCCTGGGGTGCGGACTGGTCAATCTGCGCCGTAATCGGCGCGCGGCCCGTGCGGAGCGAACGGCGATGGCCGCCGCCTAGCTATTCCGCGGCGCACCCGAGGGACGCCGCCAGCAATTCCGACAGAGCAACGCACGCGCTGCGGGACTCGGGCCGTTCGAGCCTGGCGAGGGCGGTGAGCGCAACGCCGATCTCCGCCGGGCAGGCGAGGCGGTCAGGGTCGGCGAAGCCGCGCGCGAAGGCGGCGCGGGCTCGCTCCACGGCGCCCGAGCACCCGGCCTGCTCCAGTCGTTCGAGACAATCGAGCAGCCTGCCGCGAGGGCCAAGGGCGAAGGCGCGTGCGCTGGCGAGCGCGGCCGCCGCCTCCGATTTGAGAGAGGCCGGATTCCGAGGCGGCGCCGGCGCGGGCGCGCCCATCCCCGACCAGGCTACACCGCTCGTCCGCTCCGCCTCCCGGCGGTCGGCCGACCGGCGCACGGCCTCGCGGCGGTGCGCTTCGGCGAGGTGGGGCGCGAGGATCTCGCGCGCGTCGGCGAAACGGAAGGTGCTCAAGCCGCCTCCTGATTGACTCACAAAGACGGTATAAAACATACCAATCCATGTCAAGAGAAGGTAGGTAACCGATCTGGGATCTGGGGTCAGGCGACCTGTCGCTCGTCGGCGCGGCGGATGATGCGGCGGGCCTGTTTGGGGGGGATGATGGCCGTCGGCTCCGCGGCCCAGCGCAGGCGGACATCCTCGATCGGCGCGCCGACCTGACTTTCCAGCACGTAGAGGCCCGCCGCCGAACCGCGCAGCAGCCGCTTGAACAGCACCCGACCATCCTCGGTCTCGACAATGCAATAGTAGCCCAGCATGTCTGGCGTGGGCGGATTGCGCTGGTCCTCGAAGTAAATCAGCGAGCCGTCCTCGGCGATCATACGCATGGAGTGGCCGGCGACTTCCAGCGCCACAGCGGCTTCCGTTCCGCCGGGCGGAATCGGAACCATATCAAAGCCTTCCTGGCCATCCGTCTGGATCACAGCGCCGTCGGCGTCGGCGCCGACGCGGCCGATGATGCGCACCATCCGGTCCGACCCGCCCCGTGCGGGGCCGGTGTCGTCGTAGAGCCATTCAGCCCGCACCGCGAAGGCTTCCGCATATTCCTTCGCCTTGCGGAAGGAGAACGGCGCATTGCCGTTCTCGTTGGACTTGTAGGTGTTCTCGTTCCAGCCAAAGCGCGCGGCCGCATCGCTCGCCCGCTCAAAACCTGCAGTGAGGCGCGCCTGGCGGAGGCGGTCGTGACGTTCGCTCATGGAATGCTCCTATCACGCGGCCGGTAGGAATTCTACCAAAACCATTGACAGCGCAGCGGTAACAAACCTACCGTAGGAACAGATCGAGAACGCGGCCGGGGGGCCGGCGCGATCTTCCGGAGAGCCTCATGACATGGACCGACGCGCGTATCGGCGAGCTTGCGCGACTTTGGGCGGCGGGCGTTTCCGCCAGTGGGATCGCCGAGGCCTTGGGAGGCCTCAGCCGCAGCGCGGTTCTCGGCAAACTGCATCGCCTGCAACTGCTGAGAAGCCGCAAGGCTGCGTCCGTCCCGCGTCGGTTCGACGGAGCCGTCGGCGCCTTTGAGCCGGGCGCGCCGCAGCCGAACCCCGTGAGGCCTCGTCGGCGCGCTGGCCCGCCCGAGCCGCCGCGATCGCCCTGGCGGGAAGCCGCCTTCGCGCCGCTTCCCGGCTCGCAGCCGAGGCCCTGGCTTTCACGGAACTTCGGCGAGTGCGCCTTTCCGGTCGACGGCGAGAGCGACCGGACGGTCTCCTGCTGCGGCCCCGTGCAGGCCAACAGCGCCTACTGCCCGGCGCACCATGGCGTGGTCTTCCGCCCTCGCTCCGCCGGCGCGCGGGCCGCCGAGCAGCGTCGCTGGGCGAGGATGGTCGATCGCGAAACGGATCAAGCCAATTCGGAAAGGAACGCCGCATGACGAAACGGGGCCGCCCGCGCAAGGCGGGGCCAAGACATCCTTCGGGCCAACTGGTGCAGAAGGTCGAGCCCAACGCCAAGGTGGTGGAACTGCGGCGCGCGCTGCTGGGCGACGCGCCCAAGGCCAGATTGGCCGACGCGGAGCACCCGATGGCGCTGGCGCTCGCGAGGGGGTGGATCACCGAGGCGCAGCATCGGGCGGGTTTGGCCTACGCCACCGCCTGGCGGCGGTCTCATCCGCAGCGTCGCGCCCCGGGGCTCGACGAGATGCAGGAGGTCCCCGCGCGCGACACCCGCAGGGTGGGCGAGATGTCGGACGCAGAACTGGCGCAGGCTTTCGACGCGGTGTTCCGCGATCCCGAGGCGCGTGGGCCGCTCAGCGAGGCCGACCAGATCGAGGCCCGCGTGCGCTACAACGCCATGAGCCGCTCCCTCTCGCCCGCCGAGCAGAACGAGGTCTTTCTATGCTTCTGCCTGGCCTCCTGGCCGCAATGGATCCTGCAGCGATGCGCAGGGCGGTTCGACACCAGCTGGGAGCGCAAGCACCAGTTGCTGGCGAGGGGGCTGGAGACTTTGGCCGCCTATCGACCTGCACGGCGCCTGGCCACGGCGTGAGCGCGCCTCAAGGCGCCGCCTCGGCCGGAGTGTCTTCCTGCGGCGGCGGTTGCGCAGGCGTGGCCGTCGTGAGGCCCGTCGCCGCCGCGTCGTCGGCGACCTCGGCCGTGGACGGGGACATCGGCGCGGGCGGCAGAGATGGCGGCGGCGCCGCAAGCTGGGGCGGCTCTGGCGCCGCTTCGGTTGGCTCCGCCGGCGGCGCAAGCTTCGGCCGGGGCTTGGGCGCCAGTGCAGGCTCGAGCTGGGCTAGCGCAGGACGCGGCAGCGGCGGCGGCGCGTCGCTGGGCGGCATCACCACGACATTCGCGGTTTCGACGGCTCGCGGGAGCTGAAGGGTGCGGACGAGCCCCGTAGCGAAGCTCGCCAGGGCGAGGGCCAGGATCGCCAGTCCCGCCAGGCTGACGGAGATCGGATCCGTGAACGGCCGCCGCGCCTCCATGCGGACCGAACACGCTCGCGACAGGCGCTGTTCCATGCGGGGCGGTCGTCGCGAAACTTCCACCCAATATTGCTTTTGATGTGCGTCATCGGCGCAACTCACTTGCGCGCCGGGTCGTTTGCTGGGAGCTTTATTCCACTGACCACGGGCGTGCCATGACCGAGCCTCATTGCGAATCCGCGCTCAAGCATATCCAGCGGGTGGTGACCATCGCGTCAGCCGCCAACGCCCCGATCACCATGGCCGAGGCCTTGGAGCAGATCGCCGAGACGCTGGACCTGGCGGGCTTCGCGCCGGGCGTGCCCAAGGCCGGCCTGGACGGCCAGGGACCGCGCGCGACCCTCCAGTGATCCCGCGCGGCCGGGTTCAGTCGCGATAGCCGCAGCAGTAATTCCGAGCGCCGAAGCGCCCGTCGTAACGGTCGTAGTAGGCCGCCCGGTTGGCCAGGCGGGTTGCCCAGGTGGGCAAATCGCGGCGCACTCAGGAAATGCGACGCTCGCCGATGTGGCGGTTCAGGTCAGATCCGGGCTCGATCCAACGCACGATGTCGTCCATCACCTGCTCGCGGCCGAGCTCGCCTCTTCGAAGAACTGCTGGCTGCCGGCTAACTGCTGATCGGAGGCTTGCACAGGGCCGCAAATCACCTCGCACTTCACGAAATGAGATGATCGCAAAGATGGCGGTCTGGGCGGGCCTCGCGGGGGCTGCGGGACCTTTTGTCTGGGGCTGAGGCCCGGACAACCGTAATTTCGTTTACGATTTGTTCTTGATCTTCTCCCGAGCCTGTTCGAAGGATTGAACACGGCCGTGCCGCCGTGGAACGGGAGTTCTTGGTGAGCCGACTAATCGACACATCATACTTTCCCATAGCTGCGGACGAGATCGACTACGCTGAAGAGGCGCATGCCGCAGGGTACGCCGATCTGCGGGCGCGAGCGGAGGCGGAGGTCATACGCTGGCGATCCGCGCAGCCGATCAAAGAGATGGTCCTCGCCTTTGGCCTGCCGCCGATGCTGGGCCTGTATCTTGTGCGATTTGATCGCCCGATCGAGCGGGGTGAACTGGCCGGGGAGATCGAAATGTGGGCGGTGGCTGGCGATCTGCCGCCGATGTGTTTCGAGACCACGGATGCCCCGACGCCAGCGGAGGCGCTGCGCCTTTATTGCGCAATCGCCTGGGACTGGGGCCGAGCAGCCCTCGGCCGGCGAGACACATCGCAATGCTATCCGATTCAATTGGAGCCCACGCGCGAGCTGGGAAAGATGCTGCTGAGCCGCGTGAAGTTGCTGCGGAAGAGCTGGATTCCGCGAGCACGGCGGGGCCTTGCGCGCGCGCGCAAGGCAAGTCGTAGGGCGGCGATTCAACAGCAACGCAAGCTGCGCTGAACCATCCTGGCGCCGACCTCGCTCAACACAGGGCTAACAGTCGGGCATGAGTCCCGACATAACGGGTATTCTCGCCGGCCGTATCCGCACTGACAGTTTCGACATCCGAAGTGGAAGTGGGGCCATCCAATGGCCTTCGAGACGTGAGGGCTACGTTCCTTGCCCCTCGCCGCAAATCACCTCGCAATTCACGAAATGAGATGATCGCAGAGATGGCGGTCTGGACGGGCCTCGCGGGTGCTGCGGGGCTTTTTGCTTTTCTGGAGAGATCGTGTGGCGCGACGGCCTAGGCGGGCGGCGGCGCCCGTGTCGGCGACTGAGAGGCTAGCGGCCATCGAGGCGTCGGGTTCGACGCCGCTCGACTACATGCTGCAGGTGATGCGCGACGCGAGCGTGGAGCCGGCCAAGCGGCTCGACGCCGCCAAGGCGGCTGCGCCCTATGTGCATCCGAGGCTGGCTAGCGTGGCCGTCGGCAATGAGGGGGACAAACCATTCGAACAGGTGATCCGATGGGCGCTGACGGACGCGGAGGGAATTCCGGAGCCGTCCGCGAAGTCGTGATCCCTTACAAGCCGCGCGCGGTGTGGCTACCCTATCACCATAGCGCGGCGCGCTGGCGGGTGGTGGTGGCGCACCGGCGGGCGGGCAAGACGGTGGCGGCGCTGAACGGGCTGATCCGGACGGCGCTGACGTGCCAGAGGCCGAACCCGCGGTGCGCCTACGTCGCGCCCTATCTGGGGCAGGCCAAGGCGGTGGCGTGGGACCATCTGAAGCGCTTTACCGCGCCTATTCCCGGCGTCAGCTGGAAGGAGGCGGAGCTGAGTTGCGACCTGCCGAACGGCGGGCGGATCCGGCTGTTCGGGGCGGACAATCCGGACGCGCTGCGTGGGCTTTATCTGGACGACGTGGATTGCGACGAGTTCGGGGAGACCGCGCATACGATGCGTCCGATCATGGAGTACGGGCGCGCTGCCTATTTCACGCGGATGTACGACCCCGAAGGGCTGCGGCCCGCGGTGGCCGCGCAGCTCGGCAACACAGAGGCGGGCGACGGCTGCCGTTTCTGCGGCCGGGGTTATGTGCAGCTGACGGGGCGGGCGAACTATGCGCGCGCGGGCCTCGTCGACGATCCCGACCGGGCGCTTCAGCCTACAGTGGCCGCCGAAGTGCTCGAGCGCGGCATGCGCGAGGGCTGGTTCGGCCGGCGGCTGATGGATGTGCTGCCGCTCGGGGGACAGGCGACGCGCCGGCAGTTCATCGCTGCGCGCCGCGCCGTCAACGGCCAGGACCGCGCCGCGCTGATCGCCGATTACGCCCTGCGCTTTCAGGACGCCCTGCTGGCCGGCGGCTGCGCCTGAGCGCGGGCTCTCCACCTCTCATCGATCTGAAAACAGGAGACCTTGATGTCCGATCAACCGATCGCGCATGCGCCCGACGCTGCGCCGCTCGCCGCTGAAGCCGTGGATGCGCCCGCCGTCGTGGCGAGTGTCGTCGATACGGTTCAGAGCCACCCCGACATCCCGCCCAATCGCGCCGCCGCGGTGATCACCGACGTCCTGGCGGGGCTGTATCAGGCGCAGCCAGCGATCTTCGCGGTGTCGCGGGCCAGTCCGCGAACGCAGGCGGAAGTCGCACTGGGGCTTGGCCTCGCACAGATCCTGGTCGGCGCGCTGCTGCGGCGGCCCTCTTGAGCGGCTTCTCGAACGCCCTCGTCGTTGAGGTGCTGGAGGCCAAGCGCGACGGGCGGGTCACGGCCAAGCTGCTGCAGGGCTTCAGCTATACGCCGCAAGCGCCAGATGCAGAGCCGATCGAGGCGCCGAAGGGCTTCGTGACCGATTTTGCATCCGTACCGTGGGGGTTCTGGAACATCGAGCCCCCGTTAGGCCAAGCCGGTCGGGCGGCTGTGGTGCACGATTACCTCTACGCCACCAAGGGCCTGGACGGCCGCTACAGCCGCGCCCACGCCGACGCGATCTTCCGCGAAGCGCTGGGCGATCTGGGCGTGGCGCGCTGGAAGCGGTCGTTGCTCTGGGCGGCCGTGCGCGTCGGCGGACGACGCGGGTGGGGACGTGACGAGATCCTCTCAGTGACCTGAGAGCTTGAGGCCGTCGGCCTTCGGCGAGTCTCGGTCGCCGCCGTTCAGCGCCTTCTGCATCCAGACGATGTCGACCCAGCGGCCGTGCTTGAAGCCGACGCTCTTGGCGACGCCGAGATGCTCGAAGCCCAGGGCGGCGTGCAGGGCGATCGAGGCGGCGTTGGCGGAGTCGCCGATGACGGCGACGGCCTGGCGCAGGCCGAGCGCCTCGCAGTCGGCGAGGACCCGCGCCAGCACCGCTTTGCCGACGCCGCGGCCGGGCGCGCCCGGGGCCACGTAGACGCTGTCCTCGACGGCGTAGCGGTAGGCGGCGCGGTGACGGAACGGGGCGGCGTAGGCGTAGCCGAGCACCTGGCCGACGTCCTCCGCGAGCAGGTAGGGCAGGCCGTGGCCGACGACGGCGCGGCGGCGCTCGTCCATTTCCTCCGGCGTGGGCGGGACCTCCTCGAAGGTGCCGAAGCCGTGCAGGACGTGGTGGGCGTAAATGGCGGCGAGCGCCGGGGCGTCGGCCTCGGTGGCGGGACGGATCAGCACGAACGCCTGGGGTTGCGGCCGGCCCCCTCCACCACTTCGTGGTCCCGCTCCCCCTGAGGAGGAGGAGAGGGGCGCGCGCACGTCGAACGCCCCCTCCGTCTCCCGCCTGCGGCGGGATCCACCTCCCCCGCGGTGCGGTGGAGGAGCCTGGCCGTCATTGCTTCCAGCCCAGGTCGAGCGCCCAGATGGCGAAGGCGTAGTCGAGGGCGATCTCCTTCAGGAAATCGAATCGGCCAGAGGCGCCGCCGTGGCCGGCGTCCATGTTGATCTTCAGCAGGATCGGCGTGTCGGCGGTGTTGTGCTCGCGCAGCTTGGCGACCCACTTGGCCGGCTCCCAGTAGGTGACGCGCGGATCGGAGAGGCCGCCGGTGGCGAGCACCGGCGGATAGGGCTGGTCCTTCACCTGGTCGTAGGGGCTGTAGCCGGCGATCCGGTCGTAGGCATCCGCGTCCTCCAGCGGATTGCCCCACTCGGGCCATTCCGGCGGGGTGAGGGGAAGCGTCGTGTCGCTCATGGTGTTGAGCACGTCGACGAAGGGGACGGCGGCGATGATCGCGCCCCACAGGTCGGGGCGCAGGTTGGCGACCGCGCCCATCAGCATGCCGCCGGCCGAGCCGCCATAGGCGGCTATCCGACCCTTGGCCGCGTAACGCTCCACGACCAGATGCTCGGCCGCGGCGATGAAGTCGGTGAAGGTGTTGGTCTTCTTCTCGCGCCGGCCGTCGAGGAACCAGCCCCACCCCTTATCGGAGCCGCCACGGATGTGGGCGGTGGCCCAGATCCAGCCGCGGTCGACCAGGCTCAGGTTGCGGATCGAGAAGGCCGGCTCCATGGCGTGGCCGTAGGAGCCGTAGCCGTAGAGCAGGACGGGCGCCGAGCCATCGAGCGGCGTGTCCTTGAGCATCAGGACGGTGATCGGCACCTGCTCGCCGTCGGCCGCGCTCGCGTAGAGTCGGCGGGCGACATAGCGCGACGCGTCGTGCCCGGACGGGATCTCCTGGGTCTTGCGTAGGGTGCGCTGGCGGCTCTCCAGGTCGTAGTCGAACCACTGCCTGGGCGTCGTGGGCGACTGGTAGACGAAGCGCGTCGTCGTGGTCTCGTATTCGTAGCCGCCCTCCAGGTGCAGGGCGTAGGCCTCCTCGTCGAAGGCGATCTCGTGCGAGCGTCCGTCGCGGGCGGTGACGACCAGGCGGTCGAGCGCATCGACCCGCTCGGCGCGGACCAAGTGGCCCGCATAGGCGGCGAAGCCAGTGAGATAGCGGCCGGGCTGATGCGCGATCCAGTCGCGCCACGTCGCCTTGGCCGGGACCGCGGCGTCGGAGACGGAAAGCTTGAAATCGACCGCGCCGTCGTCGTTGGTGCGGATCACCCACCGGTCGGTCCAGTGGTCGAGCTCGTATTTCACGCCGACGCGGCGCGGCTCGGCGACGACCGGCGCGGCGGTCGGGTCCGACGCCGGGATCAGCCAGAGCTCGGTGGTCTCCTGGTTGCCGACGTGGATCAGGACGTGGCTGTGGTCGGAGGCGACGCCCACGCCCAAAAACATGCCCTCATCCTTCTCCTCGTAGATCAGGACGTCCTCGCCGCCGCGCGCCGGCCGGCGGAAGATCTTCGAGGGACGGGCGTTCTCGTCGCGCCAAATCCAGTAGAGCCACTGGCTGTCGGGCGAGACGGTGAAGTCGCCGTAGGCGCTGTCGATCGGCGTTCCTAGCAAGTTGCCCGAGGCCAGGTCCTTTACATAGATGACGAAGTATTCGGAGCCCTGCTCGTCGGCCGCCCAGGCGAACAGGGCGTGGTCGGGGCTGTGGCGCGCTGCGCCCACCTGATAGTAGGCCTTGCCCTTGGCCAGCGCGTCCTCGTCCAGCAGGATCTGTTCGCCGTCGCTGGCGCCGCGGGGGCGGCGGGCGTGGATCGGATGCTCGGCGCCGATCGCGTAGCGGCTATAGTATTCCCAAGGACCATCCGGCGCCGGAACCGAGGCGTCGTCTTCCTTGATCCGGCCCTTCATCTCCGCGAACAGCTCCGCCTGCAGCGGCTCGGTCGAGGCCAGCATGGCCTTGGTGTAGGCGTTCTCGGCCTCGAGATGCTCGCGGACGTCGGCGCGCAGAGCCTTGGGGTCCCGCAGCACCTGCTGCCAATTCTCGTCCTTCAGCCAGGCGTAGTCGTCGGTTCGGACGCGACCGAGCTGCTCGATACGGTGCGGAACCTTGCGGGCGAGAGGCGGGGAGGGAAGGGCCATGGCCGCCTAGATGCGCCCGCACGCCGGGCAGCTCAAGGTCAGCTTGGAATTGCGTCGGAAAGGCGGCGTAAACCTTCCCCCGCGTCGCTTGGGCGCAACCTCATCACGCGCTCTTTGCTCGACGAGGGCGGCTGACTCTGATTCACTTGGGATCATCGAGATCGCGCAGAAGACGCGAAGGGTGTGGTAGAGTTTTCAGTCGTCGGGGCTCCAAATGAACATGGATCTCTCCGTCGAGCTGATGCATGCGACCGTTCAGCTTGAGCAACCGCTCGGCAACGGCACACGCACAGTCGGCACGGGATTCCTCATCTCCGAAACTGCGCCAGACGGGCGGCCGCGCACGGTGCTCGTCACGGCCAACCACGTCTTCAAGCAGATGCCCGGCCAGGTCGCGCGCATCGGCTATCGCGTGGCCAACGCCGACGGCAGCTGGAGCTACTCGCCGCAGCCGCTGCGGATCCGCGACGGCGCGGGCAAGGAGCTCTGGACGCGGCATCCGGCGCGCGACGTCGCGGCGATTACGATTTCCGCCCCGCCGGAGTTCGCCAAGGCGGCGATCCCGAAGGATTATCTGGCCTCCGACGACACCTTCACCAAGTACGAAGTGGAAGCCGGAGACGAGTTGATGGCCCTGGGCTTCCCGCGCGGACTCGCCGCAAACCAGGCTGGTTTCCCGATCCTGCGATCGGGGCGGATCGCCTCCTATCCCGTTGCGCCGGCCAAGATCTTCCCGACCTTCCTGCTCGATTTCTCGGTCTTCCCGGGCAACTCGGGAGGTCCGGTCTTCATGCATGGCGTGCGCCGTACGCCGGCGGCTCTGGGTCAGCCTGGGCAGGACGTCGAGTTCATCGCCGGCCTGCTCACGCAGCAGGTCGAACTCAACAACGAACGCCTCGAGATCGGCATCGTCACCCACGCCAAATACATTCGCGAGACGATCGACCTGATCGACAACCCGAGCGCGCCGGTGACAATCACCGCGGCCACCGAGCCGATCACGGGCGTTCGGGCTGCGTCCGCCGAAGAGGCCGCCACCCCCAACTAAACAGCGCAGGCCCGCGCGCGTCGGATCCTGCGCCAGGCCGGAGGGCCGGCCCGAGGCGGCCTTGATAGCACCTTCGACGGCTGCGGAGCGAGGCTGGTGATGCCGCTCGGCCCCGCCGCGCCGCAATCGCATGCTCTGCATGCGAGATCGCCTTCGGCCATCTCCTGGGAAAGTCTGCCGAAAAGCTCAGCCCTTCCATTCCTTAACACGGGTAGTTTCCCTGTGGCATACCTGCGATACGCAACCTCTGCTGAGCCGGGGCCCAAAATTCCGCCACGCAATCCTGTTACTACGCCTTGTCACTTATGGGCTCACGCACGCTTAGCTTCATAGCTGTGATCTCCTCTATTGCGACGACAAGCCGGCTGAAATCGTGCATAATAAATCATCCGAAGCTTGTGCTTGAGCTGAGTTCCCGTTAGGACGCGGTACTGATGATATGAATCGCATCTGCGGCGTTTCGTTCGCAGATCCCATGGAATGACAAGAATGGACGAAAAGTCGGAAGTCATCGAGATGACGGCGGACATTGTCTCCGCTTATGTGGGAAACAATACGGTGGCGGCCACGGACCTGCCGAGCCTCATCCAGAGCGTGCACCGCGCCCTGGCGGGCGTCTCGGGAGGCCAAGAAGCCCCTGAGGTCGCGCCCAAGGAGCCGGCTGTCCCTGTGCGCCGATCCATCACGCCCGACTATCTAGTCTGCCTGGAGGATGGCCGGAAGTTCAAGTCGCTCAAGCGGCACCTTCGGACGAAGTACAACATGAGCCCCGAGGAGTATCGGGCGAAGTGGAACCTGCCGAAGGATTACCCGATGGTGGCCCCGAACTACGCCAAGGCGCGGTCGGATCTGGCCAAGCAGATGGGTCTCGGCCAAGGCGGCCGTCAGGCGCCCCGCAAGAAGCGCTGACTCCAATCCTATTCTGACATCGAGAAGCGCCCGCCAAACGGCGGGCGTTTTTCTTTTGTCGCACTGCTGCGACGAAACGCAACTTCGCCACAATTTTCGCTTGCCGCCGATTCGCGGCTCAGGCGATAAATGATTCATTATGATTCCAAGAACTTGTTAAGGAATCTGAATATGGTGGCGCAGATCGGGGCTCCTGCCGCCGCGGCCCGCGCGCACGAGGAGCTGTTCGCCTACTGGGCCTCGCTGAGGACGCCCGGCCGCCTGCCCGGGCGTGCGGACATCGACCCCGGACGGTTCAAGCGCCACCTGCCGACCGTCAGCCTGATCGACGTCGCCGATGACCCGCTGGATTTCCGAATGCGGCTGGCAGGCACGGCCCTCTACGGCGTCTATGGGCGTGAAATCACCGGCCGCAGTCTGAAGGACGTCTACGCCGGCGGGGCGGCGGACTACTGGCGTCTCGAGCTGGCCGAGGTGGTGCGCGAGCGGCGGCCGGCGGTCGGGGCGCATAATTTGGCCTGGCGCGGCGCCTCCCACCTATCGATCCTGTGGCTGCGGCTGCCGCTGGCCAGCAACGGCCGCGACGTCGATATGATTCTGGGCTTTGACGCGGTTCTGGGCATGGGCCAGGCCGCGAGCGGCATCAAAGCCGCCTAATCCCCTTAGGCCGCTTCGCGCTCAGCGTCGCGGCGGATGCGGGCCACCATCGAGGCCAGACCATTGGAACGCTGGGCCGACAGCGCGCCGGCCAGCCCAAGCCTGTCGAAGGCGGCCCTCGCGTCGAAATCGAGAATTTCGGCACCCGTTCTCCCGCCATAGAGCCGCAGGAGTATGGCGATCAGGCCGCGTACGATGTGTGCGTCGGAATCGCCGCGAAATCGGATGGTTCCGTCCGCCTGGGGCTCGGTGACCAGCCAGACTTGGCTCGCACAGCCCCGCACCTTGTTGGCGTCGTTGCGTTCGGCGTCGGTCAAGGGGGCGAGTTCGCGGCCGAGGTCGATGACGTAGCGATAACGCTCCTCCCAATCGCCGAGCATCTCGAATTCGGCGGAAAGGTCGTCCAAAGCCTGGTCAGCGGCGCTCATCGGCAGCGACTTAGGGGCGGGAGGGCTTCAGCGCAACGGCCCTCAGGCCAACGGCAACATGACGTGTGCGGCGAACCCATCGCCGGGCGCCGAAACGAGCCATAGCCGGCCGCCCATGGCGCGGCAGGAGAGGTCGCAGATCGCAAGGCCGAGGCCCGCGCCCTCGACCTGCCGGGTCAGCGCGTTTTGCCCCTGCTCGAAGGGGAGCATCAGCCGAGCCAGGTCGCCGGCGTCCACCCCTTCGCCTTCATTCCTGACGACGATTTCGACGCCGTCCGCCGTCGCCTGCGCGCCAACGGTGATCTCGCCGCCGCTCGGTGAGAAGGCGATCGCATTCTGCAGCAGGTTCGACATCACGGTTCTAAGGGCGCGGCCGTCGGCCATGACCTTCAGACCGGCGCAGGGCTCGGTCCGCAACCGGAGCTGCGTCCCGGCCAGATCCGGCTCCATGCCGTCGCTCAGGCCCTGCAGGATCGGCGCGAGCGGCTCGGGCTGGAGCACCAGCTCCATGTCCCCGGTCTGCAGGCGCGTGATTTCCACCACCTGATTCACAAGTTTCAGCAGCTTTTCCCCGCTGTGGTGGATGATTTGCGCATACTCCCGGTACTGATCGGCGCCCAATGGGCCATACAACTCCGAGGCGAGGATTTCGGAGAAGCCGAGGATGGAATTCAGCGGCGTGCGCAGTTCGTGACTGACCACGCGCAGGAAGGACCGCTTCTGCTCCTCCTGCGGCGCCCGCGTTCGCGCACCACGCTTGGGGGCGCGGATCGTCGCGTCGGTCTTGCGAGCCGTCTGAGGCATGAGGAACGATGTTTACCGTTGGCGATAAGCACAGAGTGTCTGACTGCGCTTACGATTTCGTTTCGCCCGGCGCGTGCGGCGGCGATTCGATCGCGCCGGAGGCGAGTGATCTTAACCGGGGTGCCGACGAGCGTTAGGCTCGCCTTGTGACGAGGACATGAAGCAGGTGCGGACGCCTTGAAGCCCATCCGCCGTTCCCGGCGGCCGCAGGTGAAGCCCAGGCGAGCCGAAACTCGCTCCGGCTTCGCAGCGGGCTGGCACCTCGCCTGGGCGATCGGCATCGCGGCGACCGCGGGTGGCCTGGCGGTCGCTGGAGACCTTCGCGCCTGGCCCGAGTTCGCGCCGCTCGGCTTAGGGCTGTTCGCCGCGCTGACGGGCGCAGCGCTCGCCGGGGTCGGCGAGCGCGCCTGGAGCGCGGTTGTGCTGACCTGGGCGGCCGCCGCAACGGTCGCGGTGCTGACCACAGGCGGATCCGCCAGCCCGCTCGCCGCCTGGTGCTTCGCCCCCCTGGCCGCCGCCGCCGCCTTCCGCAAGCCGCAGTTGCTGCCGCTGGGTGCGGCGGCCGCCATCGCTTCGGCGGCCGTCGCCGCGCTGAGCTCAACGCTCGCAGTTCTTCCGCGTCCGACCGGCCCGACGGCTATCTGGCTGGAGCTGCTCGGCTTTCTGGGCATGACGCTTGGCCTGGGCGTCGCGATGGTGATGCTGTTCGCCGAGACGATCCGCGAGCGCCGGCAGCGGGACGACGCCGAGGCCAGCCTGCTGGAGATGCTCGAGAACCAGCCCATGCTGCTGCTGTCGATGCAGCCAGGGGGCCGCATCATCGACGTCTTCGGCCAGGCCCCGCCCGGCTGGCGGCGGCGTGACCTCGCCGAGCGCAACCTCGGCGACCTTGTCCACTCCGACGACCAGGGCGTCTACGACGACGCCTTGCACGCGGCCATGCTCGCCGGCTCGGCCGAGATCGGCCTGCGTCCCGCGCACGACGGCGACGGCTGGTGGGAGCTGTCGCTTCGGCGGATCAGCGCTAAGCGCGTGCTGGCGGCGGTGCGCGACGCGCGCGCCCAGCGGAAGCGCGAAGCCGAGCTGGAGGCCGCACGGGACTCCGCCGAGCAGCAGAACGCCGGCAAGAGCCGCTTCCTGGCCAATATGAGCCATGAGCTGCGGACGCCGCTCAACGCGATCATGGGCTTCTCCGACATCATGCGGCAGCGCCTGTTCGGCGCGATGTCCGACCGCTACGCCGAATACGCCGACCTGATCCACGAGTCCGGCGCGCATCTTCTGGAACTGATCAACGACGTGCTGGACATGTCGAAGATCGAGGCTGACCGCTTCGAGCTGGCGCGGGAGGATTTCGACGCCCGCGAGGCGGTCGCGGCCGCCTTGCGGCTGATGCGGGGCCAGGCGGACCGAGCCGGCGTCAGCCTGCGTGGCGTCTTGCCCGCCGATGTCCTGCCGGCCAACGCCGATCGCCGGGCGGTGAAGCAGATCGCGCTCAACCTGCTCTCCAATGCGCTGAAGTTCACGCCGCGCCGGGGCTCCGTCACGTTGACCCTTCGGCCGGCGGGCGAGGTGTTGGAACTGGTCGTCGCCGACACGGGCGTGGGCATCGCGCCCAGCGATCTGGAGCGTCTCGGACGGCCGTTCGAGCAGGCCGGCGATCCGGCTCAGAAGGCTGCGGGTTCCGGCCTGGGGCTGTCGCTGGTCCGCGCCTTCGCGCGCCTGCACGGCGGCGACATGTCGATCGAGAGCCAGCTCGGAGAAGGGACAACGGTGATCGTCCGCATGCCGGTCTTAAGCGACACCTCCGCGCCCGAAGGCGCGCCCGAGACGGCGCACGCCTGAAGCGCCTCAGCGCGTGGCGAGTTGAAGGAAGGCTCGCCCGGCGGCGAAGTCGCCCACTTCGACATAGGCGCGCCGGGCCACGTCGTCGGCGAACAGGAATTCGACCGCGATCGCTTCGCGGGGATCGAGCGCGGCCAAGTCGCGGGCGGCTTGCGGCGGGAACCTGAAGGCCCATCCGCCGCGGGACCCCTTGGGCAGCAGGTCGGCGCCGGCCGGGCTGCGCGCCTCGGCTGCGTAGGTCCGCAGGCCAGCGCGCGGCGGCAGCCGCCTTTCCAGCGGCAGCGTCTGCGTGGCGGTCCTGAACTGGTCGAGATAGGGGCCGACGGTGCGCGTAGTGTCACGCACCACCAGCCGGGCGGCGTAGGGCGTGCGGCCGTCGGCGAACTGCGCCACCGCGACCAGCACACCGCGTGATTCACGACCCGCCAGGCCGAAGGTCATCCGGTCCTCGCCGAAGCGGGCGTCCTGGGCCAGCCGCCAGCGGATCGCGCCCAGGCCGGTGCGGTCCGCCCGCCAGCCCGACGTCTCGCCGGGATAGCTGTAGCGTTGCAGGCGGGCGTAGGCGGAAAACGCGCTGCGGACGCGCTGCGCCGCCAGCGCCATGTCCTGCGAGGCGCAGTCGGCCGAGGCGGCCTTTCCGACGCCGCGTTGCTCGGCCAGGCGAACGTCTTCCGACGAGGCGCCCTGGCGCAGTGCCGCGCCGCGCGCTTGCAGCCGGGCGGCGTCCAGCGCCGCGGAGATCTCCGGCGCGAACAGGCCGCACCGCCCGCCGGCGGCGGTCATGACCGTGCGCTCGAAGACCAGGTCCAGGGCGCGCGCGTGCGCGAGCCCTGGCGTCGCGACGGCCGCGACGCTCAACAACCCCAACCATCGAGACGCCGGCCGCGCTTTGCGCGTGCTCGTCATTTGCGTCTTTGTCTTGTCGGCCCATGACGGCCGTGACGGTCAAGCTAAGCATTCGACCTTGCTGTTCGGTTAGCGGTGAGCAGGTGACTTTTCCGGCCGCTTCGGCGCATGGTCCGCCGGCCATGCTGCTGTCGACCGATCTCTGGGTGAGCGCCCTGATCCGCCGCGCCGAACAGGCCGGCGCCTTCGCCGTCGTCGTGCGCAAGGGCGATCCGCGCGCAGGCGCGGTGCTGGTCAAGGTGCTCAATCGCTCGGACCGAACCACGCGACTCTACGCCGAGGCGACCCGGCTGGACGGCGAGCAGGTGTGGATGCGGCCCTCCAGCTCCGACGAGGAGCCCGACATCGACGCTTATCTGGAGCGCGCGGCCCGCTTCGATCCGGACCTGTGGGTGGTCGAGATCGACGACCGCGACGGGCGGCATTTCCTGACCGAGCCGGTCGACGCCGGATAGCGCCTCGGAACGGCCGGGCGGGCTGCGAATTGGCTGCGCATGCCCCTCGCCGACCTGCCGATCCCGCTTGACCTGTCGCCGATGGAGGCGAAGCTGGTCGACACCGTGCCGACCGAACCCGGCTGGCGGTTCGAGCCGAAGTGGGACGGCTTCCGCTGCCTGGCCTTCCGCGCCGGCGACGAGGTCGAGTTGCGCGCCAAGTCCGGCAAGCCGCTCGGCCGCTACTTCCCCGACATGGTGGCCGCGCTTCAGGCGCTGCCCGTCCGCCGCTTCGTGCTGGACGGCGAGCTGACCATCGCCGTCGACGGCGAGCTGTCGTTCGAGGCATTGCAGATGCGCCTGCACCCGGCCGCGAGCCGGGTGGCCAAGCTGGCCGCCGAGCATCCGGCGTCGCTGGTGCTGTTCGACTGCCTGCTGGACGCGCGGGGCGGCCCGCTGCTGGACGCGCCACTGACCCGCCGCCGCGCCGAGCTGGAAAGGGTGTTCGTCAAGTTCGGCGGCGCGCCCCAGCTTCGCCTGTCACCCGGGACCGAGCGGCGGGGCCAGGCCTGCGGCTGGCTGGAAGCGCTGGGCTCCTCGCTCGACGGCGTGGTGGCCAAGCGGCTCGACGGCGCCTACCAGCCGGGCGAACGCGCCATGCTGAAGATCAAGCGCATGCGCTCGGCCGACTGCGTCGTCGGCGGCTTCCGCTACGAGCAGGGGAGCCGGCAGGTCGGCTCGCTGCTGCTCGGCCTCTATGATGACGCGGGGCGGCTAAACCATGTCGGCTTCACCGCGACCATCACCAACGCCGAGCGGCCGGCGCTGACCCGCAAGCTCGAAGCCCTGGCGGGCGGGGAGGGGTTCACCGGCGATGCGCCCGGCGGACCCAGCCGCTGGTCGAACGAGCGCTCCAGCGAATGGACGCCGCTCCGGCCGGAACTGGTGGTCGAGGTCCGCTACGACCATGTCACCGGCGACCGCTTCCGCCACGGCGCGAAGCTGCTGCGCTGGCGGCCGGACAAGGACCCGCGGCAGTGCACCTTCGAGCAGCTGCAGCCCGAGACGGCGCCCAAGCGGCTCGTCCGCGCCCTCTGACCCGCCGCCGCATTTGCTTATGACAGCCCCGCAGGCTACCTGCCGCGCATGAGCACCTCCCCCGCGGCGGAAGCCGCCCGCCGGCGCACCTTCGCGATCATCTCCCACCCCGACGCCGGCAAGACCACCCTGACGGAGAACCTGCTGCTGGCCGGCGGCGCCATCCGCGCAGCCGGCGCGGTGCGCGCGCGGGGCGAGAACCGGCGCACTCGCTCCGACTGGATGAAGATCGAGCGCGAGCGCGGCATCTCGGTCTCGGCCAGCGTCATGACCTTCGACCACGACGGCTTGATGTTCAATCTGCTCGACACGCCTGGCCACGAAGACTTCTCCGAGGATACCTACCGCACGCTGACCGCGGCCGACGCGGCGGTGATGGTGCTGGACGCCGCCAAGGGCATCGAGCCGCAGACGCTGAAGCTGTTCGAGGTCTGCCGCCTGCGCGACATCCCCATCGTCACCTTCATCAACAAGATGGACCGTGAGGCGCAGGACCCGTTCGCCCTGCTCGACGAGATCGCCTCCAAGCTGGCGCTGGACCCCGCGCCGCTCTATTGGCCGGCGGGATCGGGGGGCCGGTTCCGCGGCATGCTCGATCTGCGCCGCGAGCAGTTCATCCCCTTCGCCAAGAAGAGCTCCGACGCCGAGGAGGGCCATCCCGATCCGGTCGCCTTCCGCGGCAATGCGGTGGTCAGCTACCTCGACGCCGACGAGCAGGGCGAGCTGGAAGAAGGCTCGATGCTGGTGCAGGAGGCCGCCAAGCCGTTCGACCCCCAGGCCTTCCTGGAAGGCCATATGACGCCCGTCTTTTTCGGCTCGGCGCTGCGCCATTTCGGCGTCGACCAGTTGCTGGAAGGCCTGGGCGCCTACGCCCCGCCCCCCAAGCCGGTCCGCGCGGTCAGGGGCGGGGAGGAGACCCACGTCGCGCCGGGCGACCGGGAGGTCTCCGGCTTTATCTTCAAGGTCCAGGCGAACATGGACCCGAACCACCGCGACCGGATCGCCTTCCTGAGGCTGACCTCGGGCAAGTTCAGCCGCGGCATGAAGCTGAAGGTGCAGAACACCGGGCGGCAGCTGTCGGTGAACGCCCCGATCATGTTCTTCGCCTCCGACCGCGAACTGGCGGAAGAGGCCTTCGCCGGCGACGTGATCGGCATCCCGAACCACGGCGTGCTGCGCGTCGGCGACAGCCTGTCGGAAAGCGGCGCCCTGCGGTTCGCCGGCCTGCCCAACTTCGCGCCTGAAATCCTGCAACGCGTGCGGGTCAAGGACCCGCTCAAGGCCAAGCACCTGAAGAAGGCGTTGGAAGGGCTGGCGGAGGAAGGGGTCACCCAGCTGTTCCGGCCGATCATCGGCGCCGACTTCATCGTCGGCGCGGTGGGGCAGCTCCAGTTCGAGGTGATGGCCGACCGGCTGGCCAACGAATACCAGCTCGACGTCGTCTTCGAGTCCAGCCCCTACGCCGAGGCCCGCTGGCTGTCGGGCGAGCGCGCCGACGTCGAGGACTTCCAGAACAAGCACCGCTCGGCCATGGCGGTGGACATCGACGACCAGCCGGTATTCCTGGCGAAATCCGCCTGGGAGGTGGGCTACGTCGGCGAGCGCTATCCGAAGGTGAGCTTCGAGCGCTCGAAGGAACGGGCCTAGGCGAAGCCGGCCCCGCCAACGGCCCTATTCGTTAACAGTCGCAGGTAGAAGCGGGCCCGCATGCGCAGGCGCGGACGATCTTTATTGTGGATCGTCACACGTTGTTAACCATACCAACAAAGTTAAGGGATTGTTAAAGCCGACGGCTCCGGCTTTGCTATGGGCAGACGGTAGCGCTTGCAACCGTCTCATCGCGAGACGGCCGCTAATCGGAGCCACTGCATGTTCGAACTCGGTCGAGAGCTGAAGCGTCTGTTCGGCGCGGAGGCTGCGTTCGGCTCCGGAGACGCGCTGACGGGAGGCGACGGCGCGCTGCTGGAGCTTCTCGACCTCCACCTGCTGCTGCACGAGGGCCGCTCGGCGGACATTG
>Ga0207668_10000199_pt1 | contig 40942 bp, 33 predicted proteins | sample KBSS43metaG_FD_184323 | JGI IMG/M metagenome (GOLD analysis project Ga0207668, IMG submission 184323) | Switchgrass rhizosphere microbial communities from Kellogg Biological Station, Michigan, USA - KBS S4-3 metaG (SPAdes) (version 2) | ecosystem: Host-associated > Plants > Roots > Rhizosphere...
TGGAAGATGCGGCTCATGTTCGCGGTCTGCAGCGCGAAGCCGATCTGGATGCCGAAAAAGCCGAATGAAATGTTCCACAACGCCGGAAGGGATTTCCACGGCTTCTCGGTCACTGTCGCCATTTTCGCCCCTCTCGAACTTGCCGCGCGGTCGTTCTATCGTGCGGTCCATGGCGACGATAGTGGAGCGCTCGCGGCTGTCCAGCGAGCTCGAGGACCAGGGCTTCATCCAGGCGCGCCGCCTGTTCGACGCGGCTTTCATGGATAATCTCTTGCTGAAGGCCCACGCCTGCCTGTTCCGGCAGACGGCGGAATCGCGCGAGGCGGTGAAGTCCAACGGCTCGCTGATCCATCTCGCCGATAATCCCGAGTTCGCGGATGTCATCGCGCATCCGAAGCTCGAAGCGCTGCTACGCGAATGCGGCGCGACCGATCCCCGCTTCACCGGTGGGTTCCTGATTTCAAAGCCTGGCATGGGCCCGCCGTTGTTTTGGCACCAGGATTGGTGGGGTTGGGACGATGCGTCCGCCTACCAGCCGGGCGGGCAGCAATGGTTCGCGATGATCTATCTCACCGACACGCGGGTCGAGAACGGCTGCCTCCGGGTCATTCCCGGATCGCACCGGCACGATCACCCGCTGCATCATCTCGACACAGCGCATTCGGAAGGAATGCAGGGCTACAAAGACCCGACCAACCCGGCTTATGCCGACAGCGCGGACCAGCGCGCGGTGCCGGTGACCGCGGGGGACGTGCTGATCGGCGATGCGCGGCTGATCCACGGCGCCTTCGCCAACCGCACCGACGAGGAGCGGCCGCTGCTGACCCTGTGGTTCATGCCGCACTGGTCGTCGATGCCGCCGGAAATGCGCGCCCTCGCTTACAAGGGCTACATGCGCGGCGACGACATTCCGTCGGCGGCCGCGGCGCCGCGCACTTTCCTCGACTGGCCGACGCCGCTGCGGAGGCGGATCGCCCATCTGCTTCCCCCGGACGATGGGGGGGTCGCGCCGATGCGCTGGAACCGCATCCCCGATTTTGAGCGGCTGGCCGCTTGAGGGTGGTCGCCGCGCTGCTGGCGACGGTGCTGGTCGTGCCGGCACCGGCCGCCGCCGCGCCTCAATCGCTCGACGACGAAGTTTTCTACCACATCTTCACGCGCTCGATGCGCGACAGCAATGGCGACCGCGAAGGCGATCTGAAGGGCATCGAACAGAGCCTGCCGTACCTGCAGAAGCTCGGCGTCAGCTCGATCCTGCTGACCCCGCTCTACCCCTCGCCCTTCTACCACAATTATTTTGCCAGCGGCTTCGACGGCATCGATCCCGAATTTGGGACGATGGCCGATTACCGGAGCCTGGTCCGGGCAATCCACGCGCGCGGCATGAAGCTCTATCTCGACCAGGAATTCCAATACGTCGCCTACGACCACGACTGGTACAAAACGGCGCTTGGCAATCCGGCGTCGCCATACAGCGACTTCCTGATCTGGCACGGCCCCAACAATTCGCAGCCGGAGACGGCGGTGTTCAACATCACCGTCGCGCCGCGCTTTCCGGGCGCCGAGACGGGGATCACCACGGTCAATCTGAAGTCGCCCAAGGTCCGCGCGTGGGCGACCGATTATCTGCTCGGCTGGGTCGACCCGAACGGGGACGGCAAGTTCGACGACGGGGTCGACGGCTTCCGCCTCGATCACATGATGGACGACCTCGACGGTAAGCACATCCTGACCAACCTGTTCGACACCTTCTGGCAGCCGATTTTCGCCAAGCTGCGCTCGACCAATCCCAGGCTGCAACTCGTCGCCGAACAGTTCGACTGGGGCGACGGCGCCGACTTCCTCAAGCGCGGCCACGTCGATGCGGCGTTCGCCTTCCCGCTGACTGGCGCGATCCGCACGTTCGACAAGGCGAAGATCGTCGCGGCAATCGCCACCGTCGCCGCGGCCATCCCGGCCGGCAAGCATGAGCTGACGTTCGTCGAGAATCACGACATGAGCCGGATTGCCTCCGACCCCGGAATCACGCCCGAGAAGCTGCGCGCGGCGGCGACGCTGATGGTCCTGCTCAAGGGCACGCCGTCGATCTATTACGGCCAGGAATTGGGGATGCGTGGCAAGCCCTTCGACCAGTTCAAGTCCGACGAGCGAGAGATCGGCATGCGCGAGGCGTTCGAGTGGAGCGCCAAGGTCGAGGCGCCGGGCGAGGCCATTTGGTACAAGGGCCCGAAGGCCTACTGGACCGAACGCTATGCCCGGGACGACGATGGCGTGTCGGTCGCCGAGCAGGAGCGCGATCCCAAGTCGCTGCTCAATCATTACCGCAAGCTGCTGAAGCTCCGAACGGCCAGCGCTGCGTTCCGCAGCGGCGCGCAGCGGATTGTGCCGACGAGCGACGGCTTCCTCGTCGTCGCGCGCGGCGCTGGTCGTCAGAAGTATCTGATCGTCGCCAACCTCTCCGATCGCGCCGCGGAATATCTGGCGTCCGGGCGGGACGCGTTCACCGACCGTGCGGTGAGCGGGCTTCATCTGAAACCGTTCGAAACGGCGGTGCTGCGCCAATAAATGGCGCAGGGGGTGACGGCAGCGATCTTACCCGATAGCCATGCCGCCGAATCTGGGGAGATTGACGCGATGGTGATGGCCACCCAAGCCGGCGAAGGCGAAGCCAACTCGAGCACGATGGATTTGCCGGACGGCGGCGTCGACGCCCCGAACTTGCGCTATTTCGTCATGGCGTTGTTCTTCATCTTCGGCGGCATCACCAGCCTCAACGACGTCATCATCCCCAAGCTGAAAGAACTGTTCACGCTCAGCTTCTTCGAGGCGAGCCTGGTCCAGTTCTGCTTCTTCATTGCCTATGCACTCGTCGGCATTCCAGGCGCGCGACTGGTCAAAAGAATTGGCTACATGCGCGGCGCCGTTGCCGGCCTAGTGACGATGCTTGCCGGATGTTTGCTGTTCATCCCGGCAAGCCGGGCGGCGGTCTTCCCGCTGTTCCTGTTCGCTTATTTTGTCCTCGCCGCCGGCGTTGTGCTCGTCCAGATCGTCGCCAACCCCCTCATCAGCTTACTTGGCCCGGCGCGGACCACCCACAGCCGCCTGACCTTCGCTCAGGCGTTCAATTCGCTCGGCACCACGATTTTCCCATATTTCGGCTCCATCCTGATCCTCGGTGGCCTCGCCAAAGTCGCTGCCAAGGACCTGTCCGGTCCCGCGCTCGACGCTTATCGAACGTCGGAAACGCACGCCATTGTCAGCGGGTATCTCGGCCTGGCGGCCGCGCTGGCCGTGGTTGCCGCAGTGGTCTGGGTCTTTCGCAATCGCCTGAAGGGCGAAAAGCATGACGCGAGCAGCCTGGCCGACGGCCTCGCCCTCCTCAAGCGCACGCGCTTCGGTTGGGGCGCAGCGTGTATCTTCCTTTACGTCGGCGCCGAGGTCGCCATCGGCAGCTTTATCGTCAGCTACCTGAAGCAGCCCAGCGTACTGAGCATGACGGACCTGGCAGCGGGCAAATTGATCCCGCTCTATTGGGGCGGTGCACTCCTGGGCCGCTTCATTGGGTCCGCTGTCTTGCGCGTCATGAGTCCGGGCAAGGTGCTCGCGTTCAACGCGGTAGGCGCCATCGTCCTCATTCTCATCAGCGCGAACTCGAGCGGCAACGTCGCCGCCTATTCGCTCCTCGCGATTGGCATAATGAACTCGATCATGTTCCCAACGATCTTCAGCCTAGCGTGCGAGAAGCTGGGGCCCCGCGCGGCGGATGGGTCAGGCATCATCAACGTCGCCATCGCCGGCGGCGCCGTCATTCCGGCGATTTATGGTGCGATGGCCGACAAGATCGGCCTAGCCGCGGCGCTCGCCTTGCCGGCGGCCTGCTACGCCGTCATCGCCGCGTTCGGCATCTACGCCCGGCGGCCAGCCGAAGGCCCGGTCATGGACGCGGTCAGCGTCTGACGGAAGTGCCGGCTAGTTGTCGGCGCTGACGCTCGACTCGCGGACCGTCAAATGGACGGGCAGCAGGCTGTTGCGGCCCTCGCCCGATTCTACGGCGTCGATCAAAGTATCGACCAGCATCTCGGCGGCGCGGCGCGGGTCCTGCGCGACCGTCGTCAGGCGCGGCGTGGACAGGCCCGCAGCGGGAATGTCGTCGAAGCCAACCACCGCGACGTCGCCGGGGATCGTGTGGCCGTGGTTCTGGAGCGCGTGCATGGCGCCGATCGCGGTGACGTCGCTGGCCGCAAAGATCGCATCGAACGCCGCGCCGCGCTTTAACAGTTCCTCGATCGCGTCGACTCCGCTCTCCTCGCTCGGGTCAGCGTTGATGCAGAGCTGATCGTCTGGCGCGATGCCCGCGGCGCGGAGCGCCCGGCAGTAGCCACGCCAACGCTCCTGGAATTCCGGATAGCCGGGCTCGGCCGTGCCGATGAAGGCGATCCGGCGGCGGCCCTGCTGGAGCAGATGCGTGGTCGCGTCGAACCCGCCTTGCTCGTTGTCCGACGAGACCGTGGCGCCGATCTGTCCCTCGGTGGCCGCGCCCCAACGGACGAAGTGCGCGCCGCGCTCGATCAGTTGCTCGAGCTTGGGCCGATATTCGAGATAATCGCCATAGCCGAGCAGGACGATGCCGTCGGCCTTGCGGCTGTCTTCGTAGTCGACGTGCCAATCCGCCGACAGCTGCTGGAACGAGATCAGGAGGTCGTAGCCATGATCGGCGCAGCGGCGGACCATCGGCCCGAGCAGCGACAGATAAAACGGATTGATCTGCGCCCCGCCCGCTTCCCATTCCTCGAAGAACAGCACCGCCAGCGTCCGCGAATGGCGGCGGCGGAGGCCCGAGGCATTCTTGTCGACCTTGTAATTGAGCTGTTCGGCGGCGGCGAGAACACGCGCCCGGGTCGCGTCGCTGACCGACGAACTGCCCGACAATGCGCGCGAAACGGTCGGTTGCGACACGCCGGCCAAAGCCGCGATGTCGAAGGAGGTCGGCCGCCTCTGCGTCATAGATGTGAAGCCTTAGCGACTTGAATACGTATGTATAGCCGTTCGCCCCCGTTCCGCTCGCGCCAACCTCTGATAGTCTAAGCTTGGGAGAGGGGTCTTTGCCCCTTTGCGATTTTCGTGCCCGGCGTGCGGCGCCGGTTTGAGGGGGCTTACTAATGATGAAATTCACCACGCGTACGCGGTTCGTGGCGGCGACGAGCTCGCTGGCCATGGCAACGATGCTCGCGTCGAGCCCGGCGTTCGCGCAGGATACGACCGCCGCTTCGGTGGCCGTTACCGGCGCCGCGTCGCAGGACACGGTTGCGCAGGATCCCGCGCCGACGCCGCCGGCTGCCGAAGAGCCGGGCATCGTCGTCACCGGCTTCCGCGCCGCGCTGCGCAGCGCCACAGCGAAGAAGAAGAATGCGGAAACGGTCGTCGAATCGGTCACCGCCGAAGACATCGGCAAGCTGCCCGACAACAGCATCGCGGAATCGATCGCTCGCCTGCCCGGCCTCGCCGCCCAGCGGAACAACGGCCGCGCGCAGATCATCTCGATCCGCGGCTTCGGTCCCGACTTCTCGACGACGACGCTGAACGGCCGCCAGCAGACGACCACCAACGACAGCCGCGCGGTTGAGTTCGACCAGTTCCCGTCGGAAGTCCTCTCGGGCGTCGACATCTATAAGACGTCGGAAGCCGACCATACCGCCGGCGGTCTCGTCGGCAGCATCGACCTGCGGACGATCCGGCCACTCGATTTCGGCAAGCGCGTCATCGCCGTCGGCGTTCGCGGCACGTACGTCGACCAGAAGCTGCTGCCGGACTCGAAGGATTTTGGCGGCCGCGTCTTCGCCACCTACGTCGACCAATTCGCCAACGATACGTGGGGCCTCGCCGTATCGGCCGCCTATACGAACGAGCCCTACCAGACGCGCGACTGGAACGCCTGGGGCTATTCCGACTATCCGAGCGGCAACCAGGGCATGTTCGGCGTCAAGACCTGGTTCGAGACCGACCAGCTGAAGCGCTTCGGCGGGACCGCCACCTTGCAGGGCCGGCTCAGCGACAACCTGACGATGACGTTCGACGGCTTCTATTCGCACTTCGTCGACAACATCGACCAGAAGGGCTTCGAGATGCCCTTCAAGTTCAGCCCGTTCAACCAGGTGCTGAGCGAATCCTCGGAAGGCGGCGTCGTCACCGCCGCGACGATCCAGGGCCTGCCGCTGATCGAGAATTACACCAACGACAAGAAGGCCGACCAATATTCGTTCGGCTGGAACACCCTGTGGGACGGTCACAACGGGTGGAAGGCGCTGGCCGACCTCAGCTGGTCGCGCACCGACCGGACCGAGCACCGCATCGAGACGACCGCCGGCATCATGTACGGCCGCAACCAGGGCGCGAACTGCGTGCTCGCCAATGGCTGCGCGACGGTGTCGTACACCATGACCAACCATGGCCCGGAATATGTCAGCAACTTCAACGGCGCCAACCCGGCGCTGGTGCTGACCGACGTCGAAGGCTGGTCGGGCGGCAACTTCGTCCAGGCGGGCTACGACAAGGTCCGGTCGAGCAAGGACGACCTCAAGGAAGCGCGCGCGGAAATCGAGCGCGAGCTCGGCACCTTCGTCAAGTCGATCAAGGTCGGCTTCGACTATACCGACCGCGACAAGAAACTGGGCCAGATCGAGGGCTTCCTCGCGCCGCCGAATGGCCAGACGTCGGTGGCGATCCCCACGGACGTTCTTCAGGATAGCTTCACGCTTGACCGCGGCTTCGGCGAGATCCTGTCATGGGATCCCCGCGCCATTCGCGACCAGGGCATCCTTACGTTCATCGACAACACCCAGCCGAACACCGGCTACCATGTGACGGAAAAGGTGTGGACGCCGTACATCATGGCGCCGCTCGGCGCCGAGCTCGGCGCGGTCACCATGACCGGCAATATCGGCATCCAGGGGGTCCACACGGATCTGAGGTCGTCCAGCTCCGCCTTCCCGACGGCCCACGACAAATATTGGATGTGGCTGCCCAGCCTGAACCTCAACTTCCGTTGGGATAATGGCTTCGTCGTCCGGGTCGGAGCGTCCAAGCAGTACATGCGGCCGCGGCTGACCGACCTCAATAACGCGATCGATTTCCACTACAGCAATATCCTGCAGGTCTATTCCGGCAGCGGCGGGAACCCGTTCCTGCGGCCTTATCAAGCCAAGGCGGTCGACCTCAATCTCGAGAAGTATTTCGGGAACAAGGGCTACATCGCGCTCCAGACCTTCTACAAGCACATGGACACGTACATCGCCAACGGCAACACGACGAACTTCGATTATTCGCAGTTCCCGCCGCCGGCGAATGAGCCGGTCCCGCCGACGCCGATCGGGGTCTTCAACGGCAACGTGAACACCCATGGCGGCTATATCTACGGTGCGGAACTGGCCGGCACCTTGCCGTTCGACGTCTTCACCCCCGCGCTCGAGGGCTTCGGGATCACCGGCGGCCTCGGCTACACCAAGACCAAGGTCAAGGACTTCAACGGCGATAAGACGGTCATTCCGGGCTATTCGAAGTGGGTCGCGAACTTGACCGCTTTCTACGAGGCGCACGGGTTCAACGTCCGCGGCAGCATGCGTTACCGCTCCAAGTTCCAGGGCGACTTCGTGCTGTTCAGCGGCGGGCTCGATCGCCAGTTCGTGCTGGCGGAGACGATCTACGACGCGCAGATTGGCTACGACTTCCCGAACACGTCGAGCCTCGCTGGCCTCTCCCTCTTCGTCCAGGGTCAGAACCTGACCGACGAGCGGCAGGCGACGATCGGCGACCGGAACAACACCGACACCTGGCTCAAGTATCAAACCTACGGCCGCCGGTTCCTCGCGGGTGCGACGTACAAGTTCGGGGCGCGCGCTGCACCGCCGCCGCCGCCGCCACCACCTGCTCCGCCGCCGCCTCCGCCGGCACCGCCGCCGGCCACGCAGACTTGCGCGGATGGTTCGGTGATCCTGGCGACGGATGCGTGCCCGGTGCCGCCACCGCCGCCACCGCCGCCCGCGGCAGCGCCGGAACGCGGCTTGTGATTTGAGCGGACCCGGCGGTGTTGCACCACCGCCGGGCCACCGCGTAACCGCTTTCAATGACCCAGCCCGCGCCTCTTGAGATTGTCATTGCCGGCGGCGGGACTGCAGGCTGGGTTGCGGCTGCAACCTTCGTCCGCTTCCTCGGCAACCGCGCCACCATCACGCTCGTTGAATCCGATGAGATTGGCACCGTCGGCGTCGGCGAAGCGACCATCCCGCAGATTCACAATCTGATCATCGGCCTCGGGCTCGATCAGGCCGACTTCCTCCGCCGCACCAACGCCACCTTCAAGCTCGGCATCGAGTTCACCGAGTGGCTGGGGGACGGCCACAGCTACATCCACAGCTTCGGGTCGACCGGACGCGGGGTCGGATTGATCCCGTTCCGCCAGTTGTGGCTGCGCGGGCGCTCGCTCGGCGTCGCCGGAGAGTTTGGCCAGTACGCGTTCAACATCGCCGCGGCGCGGCAAGGCAAGATGGCCGTGAACACGGCGACGAACACCGTTCCCGAACTCGCTTACGCTTATCATTTCGACGCTTCGCTGTTCGCCAAGATGTTGCGCGAATATTCAGAGGAGCTCGGCGTCCGGCGCATCGAGGGCATGATCCAGGACGTGGAGTGCGACGGCGACACCGGCGACATCGCCGCACTGCTGCTGAACGGCGAGCGGCGCGTGCCCGGCACCTTGTTCATCGATTGCACCGGCTTTCGCAGCCTGCTGATCGGGAAGACGCTCGGCGTCCCCTATCTCGACTGGAGCAACTGGCTGCCGTGCAACAGCGCGCTCGCGGTGCCGTGCGAATCCAGCGACGCGTTCCGGCCCTATACGCAAGCAATGGCGCGCCCGGCCGGGTGGCAATGGCGCATCCCGCTCCAGCATCGCACGGGCAACGGCCACGTCTATTGCAAGGAGTTTATCTCCGACGACGAGGCGACCGCGATCCTGCTCGCCAACCTCGACGGCAAGCCGCTCGCCGACCCGCGCCCGATCCGCTTTACCAGCGGCCGCCGCGAGACGTTCTGGTCGCACAATTGCATCGCGCTCGGCCTCGCCGCGGGCTTCATGGAGCCGCTCGAATCGACCAGCATCCATCTCGTCCAGTCAGCGATCGCGCGGCTGCTCACCGTGCTCCCGGACGATCTCGCGCGGACGCAGCCGGCGCGCGACTATTTCAATCGCCTGGGCGGGATCGAGTGGGCCCGCATCCGCGACTTCATCACTCTCCATTATTACGCCAACGCGCGCGAGGGTGCGTTCTGGGAGCTGTGCCGGAACATGACCCTGCCCGACACGCTAGCCGAGAAGATCGCTTTGTTCCGCGACTCCGGCCTCGTCATCCGCGAAGAGGAGGAACTGTTCCTCGACGACAGCTGGGGCCAGGTGATGATCGGTCAGGGCATCCTGCCCGACGGCTGGTCGCCGCTGGCCGACAATGTCCCGGGCGATGACATTGGCCCGTTCCTGGAAAGCGTCGCCAAAAGCTATCGGGTCAAGGCCGAGAGTCTGCCGTCGCACCGCCAGTTCGTCGCGAGCCTGGTCGGTGAACCCATGAAAGAGGTCCAATGAACAAGTTGCGCGCGCTGATGGCGCTGACGGCGTCCTGCCTGGTGCCCGCGGCAGTGAATTCCGCGACGCCGCAAGGCAGCTATCGCGCCCGCCTGCCCGAGGACGAGGTGATCTATTTCCTCCTCCCCGACCGGTTCGAAAATGGCGACCCGTCGAACGACCGCGGCGGTATCGCCGGCGACCGGCTCGCGACCGGTTTCGATCCGACCAGCAAGGGCTTCTTCCATGGCGGCGACCTGAAGGGCGTTCAGCAGCGCCTGGGCTATATCCAGGGCCTCGGCGCAACGGCCGTATGGGTCGCGCCCGTCTTCCAGAACAAGGCGGTGCAGGGCGCGCCGGGCCAGGAGAGCGCGGGCTATCACGGCTACTGGATCACCGACTTCACACGAGTCGATTCCCACCTCGGCACCAACGCCGACTTCAAGGCACTGGTCGACGCGGTCCACGCCCGCGGCATGAAGTTCTACATGGACATCGTCGTCAACCACACCGCCGACGTGATCCAGCTCGAAGGGTGCAAGAGCGGCGTCGAGTGCCCGTACCGGAGCATCGCCGATTATCCGTACCAGCGTCGCGGCGGGATCAATGGCGCGCCGATCAACCCCGGCTTCGACGGGACCAATTTCGACCGGCTGAAAGACCCGACCTACGCCTATCCTGTCAGCGTCCCGGCGGCCGAGAAGGACATCAAGCGCCCGGCCTGGCTCAACGACCCGATCTATTATCACAACCGCGGCAACTCGACCTTCCGTGGCGAGTCCAGCACGATGGGCGACTTCTTCGGGCTCGACGACGTCTACACCGAGCATCCGCGGGTCATCGCCGGGATGATCGACATCTATTGCCGCTGGATCACCGATTTCGGCGTCGACGGTTTCCGCATCGACACCGCGCAGCACGTCAATCCCGAGTTCTGGCAGAAATTCGTGTCGGCGATGGAGAAGTGCGCGCGGGCCAAGGGCATTCCCAACTTCCACATCTTTGGCGAGGTCGCGACGGGCGACATGGACCCGGCGCACACCGCGGTGAACACCCGGCTCGACAAGCTGCCGAGCGTACTCGATTTCGCGTTCGGGCGAGCGGTGATCGACACCGTCGGGGGCAAGGCGGGGACGGACGAACTGGCCAAGCTGTTCCGGGCCGATCCGCTATACGAGCGCGGCGCGGCCGGAGCGCGCCAGCTGCCGACGTTCCTCGGCAACCACGATGCCGGCCGTTTCCCGGCGCTGCTGCAAATGTTCGGGCTTAAGCCGGGCAGCGACGACGAATTGCTCAAGCGTGACATGCTCGGCCACGCGATGCTGCTGACTTTGCGCGGCGTGCCGACCATCTACTCGGGCGACGAGCAGGGCTTCGTCGGCAAGGGCGGCGACCAGGACGCGCGGCAAGATCTCTTCGCCTCGCAGGTCAAAACCTACAACGAGGACAAGCTCCTCGGGACCAGCGCCACCACCGCGCAGGCGAACTTCAACCCGGATCACCCCATGTATCGGGAGATTGCCCAGTTGGCTCGAATTCGTACGTCGCATCGCGCGCTGACGCGCGGCCGCCAGGTCATTCGCTACGCGCAGGACAAGCCGGGGCTGTTCGCGGCTTCGCGGTTCGACCCGGCGAGCGGGCGCGAAATGCTGCTGCTGTTCAACACCTCGACCGATCGCATTCAGCAAAACGTTGCGGTTGAGACGCGCTCGGCGCGCTTCGAGACTTTGGCCGGGACATGCGCCGCCGCCACGGCGCCGGGCAGCGTCGCCGTCGATCTTCCGCCGCTCGGGTTCGCGGTGTGCAATGCTCGCTGAGCAGGTCAGTGCGGATGCGGCCGTGAACGTGGCGTCGCCGTGGTGGAAGGGCGCCGCGATCTACCAGATCTACCCGCGCAGCTTCGCCGATTCGAATGGTGACGGGATCGGCGACCTTCCCGGCATCACCGCTCATCTCGACCATGTCGCGAGCCTGGGCGTGGACGCCATCTGGCTGTCGCCGTTCTTCACCTCGCCGATGCGCGATTTCGGCTATGACGTCGCCGATTATTGTGGCGTCGATCCGGTGTTCGGGACGCTGGCCGATTTCGACGCGCTGGTCGAACGGGCGCACGCGCTGAACCTCAAGGTCATGATCGACCAGGTCTATTCGCACAGTTCCGATCAGCATGCCTGGTTCCAGGAGAGCCGTTCGAGCCGCGATAACCCGAAAGCTGACTGGTATGTCTGGGCCGATGCCAAGCCCGACGGCTCGCCGCCGAGTAACTGGCAATCGGTGTTCACCGGCCCGGCGTGGACGTGGGATGCGCGGCGCGGCCAATATTACCTGCACAATTTCCTGTCGGAACAGCCAGACCTCAACCTGCACAACCCGGCGGTCCAGGACGCCGCACTCGATGTCGCGCGCTTCTGGCTCGATCGCGGCGTCGACGGCTTCCGCCTCGATGCGCTCAACTTCGCGATGCACGACCTCGAGCTGCGCGATAATCCGCCGGCGCCGGCGGGCGGCAAGCGGACGCGCTCGTTCGACTTCCAGCAGCATCTCTACAACCAGTCGCATCCCGACATCGTGAAGTTCCTCGAGCGGCTGCGCGGGCTGACCGACAGCTACGGCGACCGCTTCACCCTGGCCGAGGTCGGCGGCGATCATGCGCTTGGGGAAATGCAGGCGTTCACCGCGGGCCAGCATCGCCTCAACAGCGCCTACGGCTTCGACTTCCTCTATGCCGAGAAGCTGACTCCGGCGTTGGTTGCCGGCGTCGTCCGCGACTGGCCGGAGAGCCAGGGCTGGCCGAGCTGGGCATTCGAAAATCACGACGCACCGCGAGCCATCACCCGCTGGGCGGGCGACGGCATTCATGCCGAGCAGTTGAAGCGCGCCAAGATGTTGCTGCTGTGCACGCTGCGCGGTTCGATCATCCTCTATCAGGGCGAGGAGCTTGGGCTGTCGCAGGTCGACGTGCCGTTCGGGCACCTGCAGGACCCCGAGGCGATCGCCAACTGGCCGCACACGCTCAGCCGCGACGGCGCCCGAACGCCGATGCCATGGCGCGCGGATGCGCCGAACCTCGGTTTTTCATCAGGGACGCCGTGGCTGCCGACCGGCGCCGACCACCGCGAGCTCGCGGTCGACCGTGAAGAGCAACGTCATGATTCGCTGCTCCACTTCACCCGCCAGTGCCTGGCGTTGCGTGGACAGAATCAGGCGCTGCGCGACGGGAGCATTGAGGTGATCGAAGCCGGCGATGCGCTACTGGTGTTCGACCGCCGCGGCGGTACGCTGCACCTTCGCTGCACCTTCAACCTGTCGGACCAGCCCGTGCCCTTCGAACCGTCGGGCAAGGCGCTGTTCGAGACGGGGCAGGTCGACGGCGGTTCGATCGCTCCTTACGGTGCGCTGATCGAGGAGCTTTCATGATCGTTCGCGCCTTCCTGCTCGGCACCGCTATCCTGTCCGCGCCCGCCGTGGCGCAAGCGCCGCCGACCGCGCTGCCGAACGGGGTCGAGGCCGCGAACGCGACTGCCCGGATCCAGGTTACGGCGCTGACGGACTCAATCCTTCGCGTGCGGATCGGCAAGGGCGGCACCTACGCCGAGGATTCGAGCTGGGCCGTGCCCGCCGGCGTGCGCCGCCAGAAGGTCTCGGTCAGCGCCGCCGCGGACGGCTTCTCGACCAAGTCCGTCGCCGTCCATCTCAATCCGGCGACACTGCAGCTGACCGTCACCGACCTTCAGGGCCGGACGATCGTCGCCGACGGCGCCGAGCCGATGCGCTTCGACGGCAAGGGCTTCATGCTGCGCAAGGTGCTGCCGTTCGACCAGCATATCTTCGGCATGGGCGACAAAACCGCATTGCTCGACCGGCGCGGCTACACCTTCACCGACTGGAACACCGACTTCTTCGGGTTCACCCCGGCGAGCGACCCGATCTACAAGTCGATCCCCTTCTACATCGGGACCAGCAACGACGGCTATTCCTACGGCCTGTTCCTCGACAACAGCTGGCGGAGCACGTTCGATTTCGGCCATCGCGACGCCGATGCGATCGAGATCAGCGCGCCCGACGGGCCGATCGATTATTATGTGATCGCCGGGCCGAGCGTCGCGGAAGTCACGCGGCGCTACACGGACCTGACCGGCAAGGCGCCGCTCGCCCCGCTATGGTCGCTTGGCTACCAGCAATCGCGCTGGGGCTATTCGAGCGATGCCGAGGTCCGCGCCATCGGCCAGCACCTGCGCTCCGACCGCATCCCCGCCGACGTGGTGTGGATGGACATCGACTATCAGGACCGCAACCGGCCGTTCACGGTCAACACCAAGATCTTCCCGGACATGAAGAAGCTGAACGCCGACATGGCGAGCGATGGCTTCCGCCTTGTCGCCATCACCGACCTCCACGTCGCCTACCTGCCGAACCAGGGTTACGCTCCCTATGACACGGGCACCGCCGGCAACCATTTCGTGCACAAGGCCGACGGCTCGGTTTACGTCGCGCCGGTCTGGCCTGGCCCGTCTGTCTTCCCCGATTTCACCCGCGCAGCGACGCGCAAATGGTGGGGCGACCAGTATAAGGACTTCATCGCCGACGGCTTCTCCGGCTTCTGGAACGACATGAACGAGCCGGCGGTGTTCGAGACCCCGGACGGCAGCAAGACCATGCCGGTGACCAACATCCACCGCATCGAGGGCGACGATTTCGCGACGCGCGACGCGACTCACTCCGAAATCCACAACGTGTTCGGGATGCAGAACACGCGCGGAACGTTCGAGGGGATGGAGCGGCTACGGCCCAACGTCCGGCCGTTCGTCATGACCCGCGCCTCCTACGCCGGCGGCCAGCGCTATTCGGCGACCTGGACCGGCGACAATAGCTCGACGTGGGATCACCTGCGCCTGTGCGTCCAGCAGATGATCAACCTCGGCCTGTCGGGCTTCAGCTACAACGGCTGCGACGTCGGCGGCTTCGTCGGCGGGGCAAGCCCGGAGCTGCTGACGCGCTGGTACGAGCTGGCGGCATTCTCCCCGGTGTTCCGCAACCACGCCGCCAATGATGCGCCGCACGCCGAGCCGTGGGTCGACGGCCCCGACCACCTCGCCATCCGCCGCAAGTTCATCGAAGAACGTTACCGGCTGATGCCCTACTTCTACGCGCTGGCCGAACAGAATTCGCGCACCGGCGACCCGATCATGCGGCCGACGTTCTACGATTATCCCGACGCACTGAAGCTCGGCTGCGACCAGGCCCTGAGCTTCACCGTTGGCCGCAGCCTGTACGTCGCCGCGCCGCCGAGGCCGGAGTCGCCGCGGCCGTTCAAGATCTGCCTGCCCGCCGGCGGCTGGTACGACTATTGGACCGGCCAGGCGGTCGCCGAGCACGCGTTCAAGCAGGACCCGAAGCTCGACTATGTCCCGGTGTTCGTGCGCGCCGGGACGATCCTGCCGCGCCAGCCGCTGGTGCAAAGCACGATGCAGGTACCCGACGGACCGCTCCAGCTCGACGTCTATCCGGGCGACGATTGCCGCGGGGAGCTGTACCTCGACGACGGCACCCACGTGACCGGGCCGAGCCTGCGGCAATCGGTGCAGTGCACCGTCACTCCGAAGGGCGTTTCGCTGACCTTCGGTGCGCGCGCCGGAAAGTATCGCCCGTGGTGGAAGCAGATCGCGGTCACCGTGCACGGCGCCCAGCCGGCGCGGATGACGATCGCCGATCACCCGCGCGCCGGTTCGGTCCTGATTACCGGCCAATGACCGGGCGGCCGCCGCCCGCTTCGATCTGCATCCTCGGCGGCGGCACCGCGGGGTGGATGGCCGCCAACCTGCTCCAGCAGCGCTGGGGCGCGGCGGGCACGAAGGTCTCGCTCATCGAATCGTCGGCCATCGGCATCGTCGGCGTCGGCGAAGGCTCGACCCCGCAGCTCAAGTCCTTCTTCGATACCCTCGGGATCGCCGAGCGCGACTGGATGCCGCGCTGCAACGCCACCTACAAAACGGGCATCGAGTTCATCGGCTGGTCCGACAAGCCGGGCTTCGAACGCTATTTCCACCCCTTCCCGACCGAGGTCGACGGGCACACCGCGCCGCAATTCGTGTTCAACACCCGCGCCCGGCGCAACGGCGTCGACTTGCCCGCGCACCCCGATCCATTCTTCCTCCCGACCGCGCTCGCGCACCATAAGCTCGCGCCGATCGCGCCGGCGAATTTCCCGTTCGAGGTCAGCTACGGCTATCATTTCGACGCGCATCTGGTGGGCGCGTACCTGCGCGAAGTGGCGGTCGCGCGCGGGGTCGAGCATGTCGACACGCGCATCGCCGACGTCGAGCTCGATGAAGACGGCAATGTCGCGGCGCTGGTCGCCGAGGACGGCCAGCGTTTCGCCGCCGACTTCTTCCTCGACGCCAGCGGCTTCCGCGCGCGGATCATCGAGCAGGCGCTGGGGGAGCCGTACCGCGAATTCGGCGACAATCTGTTCAACGATTCCGCGGTCGTCACCCCGACCCCCGTCAGTGCCGCCGGACCCGACGATTGCACGCGCTCGTTCGCCGCCTCCGCGGGCTGGATCTGGCAGATCCCGCTGACCAACCGCACCGGCAACGGTTACGTCTATTCGTCGCGCTATCTCGACCCCGAGGCCGCCGCCGCCGAGCTTCGCGCGCATTGCGGCCTCGCGCCCGATGCCGAGGTGCGACACCTCAAGATGCGCGTCGGGCGAATGGAGCGCAGCTGGGCCCGGAACTGCCTCGCGATCGGCCTCGCGCAGGGCTTTATCGAGCCGCTCGAGGCGACCGCGCTGCACATCGTGCTGGCAACGGTCGGCGGGTTCATGGACACGGTCGAAACGTCGGGCATGACCGCGGACGCGCAGGCGGAGTTCAACGCCCACATCGCGCGGCGCTACGACGGCATCCGCGACTATATCGTCTGCCACTACCGCACCGCCCCGCGCCGCGACACGGACTATTGGCGCGACGCCACCAGCCACGACCATTTATCCGACAGCCTCAAGGGCGTGATGACCAGCTGGTTCACCGGCGGCGACCTGGTCGAGGAGGTCGCGCGGCAGGATATTGCGTCGGCCTACACCGCGACCTCATGGCATTGCATGCTCGCCGGTTACGGCAATTTTCCCGATCAAGCGCGGCTGCAACCGCCGCCGCCGGGCATGACCGTCGACATGGCCGCGATCGAGCGCTTCGTCGCCGGTTGCGCGATGAATTTCCCCACCCATAGCCAAGCCCTCGGTGTGCTTGAGGAGGCCGCGTGATTCGTCAGCTCTTAATCGCTCTTGCCCTGATGTTCGGCGCATCGCCCGCGATCGCTGGCGACGGGTCGGGCCCGGTCCACGTCAGCGCCGGCTCGATCGTCGACCTCGGCGTCCTCACTTCGAAATATGCCGACCCGCGCCGCGTCGTCGTCTGGCTGCCGGACGGCTACCAGCCGAAGGGGCCGAAGTACGCCGTGCTCTACATGCATGACGGCCAGAATTTGTTCGACAAGGCGACCGCTGGCTACGGCATGGAATGGGAGATCGACGAGCATCTCTCCAAGCTCATCGCCGAGAAGAAAGTACGGCCGACGATCGTCGTCGGCATCTGGAACACGCCCAAGCGGCTGCAGGAATATGTGCCGTCCAAGGCCTTCACCACCCTGCCCGCCGATTATCGATCGAAGGTGAAGGCGCTGTACGGCGGCGACCCGCTGTCCGACGGCTACCTCAAGTTCATCGTCAACGAGCTCAGGCCGATGATCGACAAGCGCTTCAACGTGAAGACCGACCGCGCCAACACGGTCATCATCGGCTCGTCGATGGGCTCGCTCATCTCGCTCTACGCGATCGACGAATATCCGAAGATTTTCGGCGGCGCGGGGATGATGTCGACCCACTGGCCGCTGTCGTTCAACCCGGACGGCAAGCCGCTCAGCGACGCCGATTACGAGACGGTATCGGCGGCTTTCGAACGCTATCTGGCGCCGGCGCTGGCTGACCCGAGGACCCATCGGCTGTACTTCGATCACGGCACCGAGACGCTCGACGCGATCTACAAGCGCTACCAGGACCGGGTCGACGCGGTCGTCGCCAAGCGCGGCTACGTCCCGGACCGGAACTGGCTGACCCGCAACTACCCCGGCCAAAAGCACAATGAGATCAGCTGGGCGTCGCGGGTCGAAGTCCCGCTGCAATTCCTTCTCCCGCCGGAGAACAAGCGCTAAAGGCCGGCGCCATGGCCGCCATCCCCGAGGACATCTTCACCGAACCCGAAGACGTCGATCCCGATACACTGGCCAACCTCGGGCCGCTGCGCCGCTTGGCCGGCACGTGGGAATCGTCGACGGGGCTCGACATCAATCCCAAGGCCGACGGGCCCGAGCATCGCCAGTATATCGAGCGGGCCGAGTTCGTGCCGATTGACCCGCAGGCCAACGGCCCGCAATTATTCTACGGCCTGCGCTACCACGTCCACATCAACACGCCGGAAGAGGACATCACCTTCCACGACCAGACGGGCTATTGGCTGTGGGAACCGGCGACGGGCCTCATCATCCAGACGCTGTCGATCCCGCGCGGCCAGGTCGCGATTGCGTCCGGTCACGCGACGCCCGACTCCGACCGGCTAGTCCTCAAAGCCGAGCGCGGCTCGACCGAGTATGGGATCTGCTCAACCACGTTCCTCGAGCAGGCTTTCCGCACCGACCGCTACGAAATCGCGGTCACGTTCAACGCCGACGGCACTTGGAGCTACGACCAGCACACCACGCTGATGGTCCATGGCCAACCGTTCGACCACCACGACCAAAACACCCTGGCAAAGGTCGCCGAGCCCGAGCCCAACCCCCTCGCCCGGCTGCTCGCCGCGCGCGCAGCGTCCGAACCCATCACAGTTGTGTAGGAATGGAGGCCCGAGCCGGAATCGAACCGGCGTGCAAGGATTTGCAGTCCTCTGCGTAACCACTCCGCCATCGGGCCGGGAGAGCGAGGAGCGCCTTTGAGGCGAGCGTCGCTTCAGGGTCAAGTGCGAAGTGCCGCGGCCGGCGCGAAAAGGCCACAGTGGCGCCCCTTCGTTCGTCGTTCGATCAACGACGGTTGGCGGGCCGTGCTACGGTCGGTAATAGCGCACTTGAACTTCAAGTGTATTAGCGGCATAGAACAGTCATGACCGTCCAGACCCAAATTCCGGATTTCGCCGCCGCCCGGACGGCGATGATCGACAGCCAGTTGCGGCCCCAGGGCGTCACCGACCCCATGGTCCTCGAGGCCATGGGCGCGGTGCTGCGCGAGCGTTACCTGCCCGACGGCACGCGGCCGCTGGCCTATGTCGACCGGGGCGTCGGCATCGGCGACGGCCGCTTCCTCTCGCCGCCGGCGGTCCTCGGCAAGCTGCTCAACCAGATGCGGCCGCGCACGAGTGAGCGCGCGCTCGTCGTCGGCGCGGGCAGCGGTTATTCCAGCGCCATCCTCACCCACATCGGGCTCGACGTCGTCGCGCTCGAAAGTTCGGCGGCACTCGCCGCCCAGGCCCGCGAGCTTGGCGTCGAGGCGGTCGAAGGTCCGCTCGAAACGGGCTGGGCCAAGGGCGCGCCCTACGACCTGATCCTGATCGACGGGGCCGTGGAGCAAATCCCGGACGCGATTATCGCTCAGCTGGCCGACGGCGGGCGGCTCGGCACAGCCCTTATCGAACGTGAGGTTGCGCGTCTCATCGTAGGCCGCAAGGTTGCCGGCGCTTTTGGCTATCTTACATTGGGTGATGCTGGCACACCGGCACTGCCCGGGTTCAGTCGGCCGACAACGTTCAAATTCTAGGGGGCAGTGGTGTTTCGCAAGCTTTTCACCGGATCATTGCTGGCCGGGCTCCTGGCGGGGACGGCATCGGCCGACACGCTGCGTGACGCCTTGGTCTCCGCCTATCAATTCAACCCGACCCTGACCGCCCAGCGGGAATCGCTGAAGGCGACCGACGCGACGGTCGGCATCGCCCGGGCGCAAGGCCGGCCGCAGATCAGCGCCGACGTCGGGCTGAACCGCGACCTGTCGCGCAGCGGCATCCTCGACAACGGGGGCAGTCGGGGGCCGACGCTTTCGACCAGTGTCGACCTCAGCGTGCCGCTGTTCAACGGCGGCGCGATCCGCAACTCGATCCAGGCCTCGAAGGCGCGGGTCGAGGCGGGCCGTGCGACCTTGCGCGGGGTTGAGGGCGATGTCTTCACGACGACCGTTGCGGCTTACATGGATGTGATCCGCGACCGCGCGGTGGTCGAACTCAACCAGAACAACGTCCGGGTGCTGCAGACCAACCTGGAAGCGACGCGCGACCGGTTTGAGATCGGCGACGTGACCCGCACCGATGTCGCCCAGTCGGAGGCCCGGCTTCAGCTTGGCCGCTCGCAATTGGCGATTTCGCAGGGGCAATTGGAGGGCAGCGAGGCCAATTATCGCGCCGTCGTCGGCCATGCGCCCGGCACGCTCGCGCCGCCGCCGCCGCTGCCGCCGCTGCCGGGCACGGCGGACGAAGCGGTGCGCATCTCGCTCTACGACAATCCCGACATCATCTCGGTCGTGCGCGCCGCCGCCGCCGCCGGCTATGACGTCGGCGTCGCCATGGCCGGCCGCCTGCCAACCATCGCCGGCGTCCTTAGCGGCACCCACGTCGAGGTGCTCGGCGACCGCGCGGGTGGCAACGTTCCAAATTCGGGGACGACGACCCAAATCGGCCTTCAGGCGCGCGTGCCGATCTACCAGGGCGGCTTGCCCGGTGCGCGCGTCAGCCAGGCCCGTGCGCTCGAAGGCCAGGCGCTCGAACAAGTCGTCGGGACCGAGCGCAACGTCGTGTCGCAAACCCGCTCGGCATTCGCGGCCTATGATGCCGACCAAAAAGCGATCGCGGCCAACACCATTGCCGTTCAGGCCAACGAACTTGCCCTCGAAGGCACCCGCGCCGAACAATCGGTCGGCACCCGGAACGTTCTTGACGTCCTCAACGCCGAGCAGGAACTGCTGCAGTCGCAGGTCACCTTGGTCACCGCCAAGCGCGACGCTTACGTCGCCGGTTTCTCGCTGCTCAACGCCATGGGCCAGGCCGAGGCGGGCAAGCTCGGGCTCGATGGCGGGCCGCTCTACGATCCGCTCGGCAATTACCGCCGCGTCGCCAACAACTGGAACGACTGGATGGGCACGCCCCGCCACGTCCCCGTCGCGACGCGCACCGTGTCGCCGCCGGAGATGCCGCCAAACCCGACGGTCGCGCCGCCGCTGGTGCCCGCTCGGGTGGACAGCAGCCCGGCGGTCGTCGCGCCGGTCGTCACGCCGACCAACGCGGTCACCGGTGCAGGGGTGACTCGGCCGCAGCAATAAGCGATATCGCGCCGCCATGGCGTCTCGCGAACCCTCGATGGAAGACATCCTCGCGTCGATCAAGAAAGTGATCGCGGAGGAAAAGGAACAGCGCACGGCGGAACCGTCGCCGGAGCCGTTCGAGGATGCTCCGCTCCCGGAAGAGACGGCCGAAGGCGACGAAGCCGATATTCTCGAACTGAACGAGCCACTGGCGCCGCCGGTCGACCTTGGCCCGCCGTTGCTCGACGAGGGTGTCGCCGGGCACAGCCGCGGCGCGCTCGAGGAACTGCAGACCATCGCCGCGACGGTCCCGCCGGTGGCGCCGGTCAACCCGCTCGAGGACATGGTCCGCGCGATGCTGAAGCCCATGCTCAAGCAATGGCTCGACGATCATCTGCCGCAAATGGTGGACGAACACGTCAAGCGCGAGATCACGCGGATTACGGGCCGGCCGCTGTAGTTCTTGCACCCCGCCGCGGCTTTGCTACGCCTGCGGCATGAACCGCACCTCGCTCTTCCTCGCCGCGGCCAGCGCCGCGCTTGCCGCCAGCCCCGCCCTCGCCCGGCCGATGACTGCGACCGACATGCACATGATGCATCGCCTCGGCGCGCCGGAAGTCTCGCCCGACGGCAAGTGGGCGGTGTTCACCATCTCGAACACCGACCTCGAGAAGAACAAGCGGGTCAACACGCTCTACCTGCTCGACCTGACCAAGGCCGGTGCAGCGCCACAGCCCGTCGCCGGAGCTGAGAAAGGCCATGACGCGACCTTTGGCCCGGACGGCGCCCTGTGGTTCCTGATGGCAGTCGACGGCCAGGACCAGCTGTTCCGCATGCCAATGGGCGGCGCACCCGCCGCAGTGAGCGCCTTCAAGGGCGACATCGGCGGGTTCAAGGTCGCGCCGTCGGGCGACCGGGTCGTCGTCTTCGCCGACCGCGACCTGCGCTGCGCCGACCTCACCTGCGCCGGCCTTCCGGAAGCGCAGAAGACCGGCAGCGCGCGCATCTATGACAAATTGTTCGTGCGTCACTGGGACACTTGGGCGACGCCCGGCGTCCGCTCGCGCCTCTTTGGCTTCACGGTCGCGGACGGCAAGCTGACCGGCGGACAGGTGCTGACGGGAAACCTCGAAGGCGATACGCCGTCCAAGCCCATGGGCGGTGGCGAGGAGCTGAATTTCTCGCCCAACGGGAAGACCGTCTATTTCGCGCTGCGTGAAGCCGGCCGCACCGAGGAGCTCTCGACCAACCTCGACATTTTCTCCGCGCCCAGTGATGGCAGCGCGCCGCCGACCAACTTGACCGACGCCAATGACGGCATGGATAATCTTCCGACCGTCTCGCCCGACGGCCGCTACCTCGCTTATTTTGCCATGGCGCGACCGACTTACGAGGCCGACCGCCAGGTGCTGACCGTGCGCGACCTGACCACCGGCCAGACCCGGGCGCTGACCCAGGCCTGGGACCGCTCGGTCGATTCGATCGAATGGGCGAAGGACGGCAAGAGCCTGCTGGTCACCGCCGGCGACACGCTGGAAGAGCCGGTGTTCCGCATCGACGCGCGAACCGGCGCCGTCACGCGCCTGACCCGCGATGGCCATTACGGCAACGTCCACGCGCTCCGCGGCGGCGGGTCGATCGTCACCATGAACAGCATCATGGCGCCCGACGACCTGTTCCGGCTCGATGCCAAGGGCAAGGTCACCCGCCTGACCGACGTCAATCACGACCTCCTCGCCGAGATGGACCCGGTGCTGTTCGACAAGTTCAGCTTCAGCGGCGCCAATAACGACATTGTCTGGGGCTGGAAGCTCGCGCCGACCCGCGTGTCGACCAGGCTGCCGATTGTCTTCCTCGTTCACGGCGGGCCGCAGGGCAGCTTCTCCAACAGTTGGTCGTACCGGTGGAATCCGCGCGTCTTCACCGGTCCCGGCTACGCCGCGGTCAGCGTCGATTTCCACGGGTCGACCGGATACGGCCAGGCCTTCACCGACGCGATCCACCAGAATTGGGGCGGCTGGCCGCTCGAGGATTTGCAGAAGGGCCTCGCTTACGCCGTCGCGCACGACCCGCAGCTCGACGGCGCCAACGCCTGCGCGCTCGGCGGCTCCTACGGCGGTTACATGATGAACTGGATCGAGGGGAATTGGCCCGACCGGTTCAAGTGCGTCGTCCAGCATGACGGCGTGTTCGACGCCCGGGCCATGGCCTATGAGACCGAGGAATTGTGGTTCGACGAATGGGAGCACGGCCAGCACCCTTATTACGAAGCGCCGGGCGAGTATGAAAAATGGAACCCGGTCAACCATGTAACGGCGTGGAAGACGCCGCAGCTGGTGATCACGTCGGAGAATGACTTCCGCATCCCCTACACCCAGGGGATCGCCGCCTTCACCGCCCTCCAACGCCGCAACATCCCGTCGCGGCTGCTGGTGTTCCCGGATGAGAACCACTGGGTGCTGAAGCCGAAGAACTCGATCCAATGGTATGACGAGGTGTTCGGCTGGCTGAACCGCTGGCTCGGCAGCGGCGCGCCGGCGCAGGCTGAACGCGGGAAGTAGCTATTCGCGCACGGATGGATCGCTTGGCGGTCCACTAACGTTCTGCCGGTATGAAACAGCGTATTCGTATCGGCGGGGCCGTTGCCCTTGCCCTGTGCAGCGTCGCTTTTACCGGATGCTCCGGTGCGGGTGACAACCAGCAATCCACCACGGCCAACGCCTCCGGAATCGACCTTAACGGCCAGGCCGAACAGCAAATCCGCGACGCGATCGCGGGCGCTTCGGCGCACGGCCTCAAACCCACGCTGTTCCTGAAGGGTGGCGAAAGTGGCGACGCGTTGGTGCAGGCGGGCCTCAAATATGCCTCCGCCCTCGCCAATGGCTACACGGATCCGAAGCAGCTGCACGAGGTCTACACCATTCCCCGGCCAAAGGTGGACGTCCGCGCCGGGTTCCAGCAGGCCGTCCAGCAGGGGAATGTCGGCGAATGGTTCAACTCGCTCGCGCCTGAGACCGCCGAATATAAGGCTCTCGGCCAAGCCTTCGTCCAATATGGAAAGCTTGCCCAGCAGGGCAACCAGCAGCCAATCCCTGCCGACAAGCCGATCAAGCCCGGCGCTCAGGACTCGCGGATGCCGGCAATCGTCGCGGTCCTTCGCTCGGGCGGTTATGTTCCCCCGCAGCAGCAAGGCACACCCGACTCAACGAGCTACACGCCGGCACTGGTCGCGGCGGTCAAGCAGTACCAGTCGGACATGGGCGCCAAGCCCGATGGCGTCCTCGGCAAGGACACGATCGGCGCGCTGAGCTGGGGCCCGGCCCAGCGGGCTCGGCAGCTGGCGGTGGCGATGGAGCGGCTGCGCTGGCTCCAGCGCGATCCGCCCAAGACCCGCATCGACGTGAACACCGCCGCATCCTTCCTCGATTACTGGCGCGATGGGCAGCACGCTGACCATCGCAAGGTGATCAACGGGGAGAGCGACAAGCCCACGCCCCAGCTGCAGGCGCCGATCGTGCGGCTGGTGGCAAATCCGACGTGGAACATTCCCGACGGCATCGCCGCCAAGGAACTGGCGACCAAGAGCGGCAGCTGGCTGGCGAGCAACGGCTATGCGCAAAAGAACGGCAAGTGGATCCAGAAGTCGGGCCCGAAGAATTCGCTTGGGCTGGTCAAGTTCGACATGGACGATGACGAAGCGATCTACCTCCATGACACCCCAGCCAAAGCGGTATTCGCGCTACCCGACCGCCATCGCAGTCATGGCTGCGTCCGGGTCGACAATGCGGTCCAGTTCGCCACCAGCATTGCCGAGCAGGAAGGCGTCCTCGATAAGTTCCAGCAAGCGATGCAGAAGGACGATGAGGGCTTCATCAAGCTGCCCAATGCGATCCCGGTGCGGCTGCTTTATCAGACGGCCTTCTGGGACGGGTCGCGCGTCCAGTTCCGAGAGGACGTCTACGGGTGGGACGAGAATATCGCCAAGGCGCTCGAGCTTGCGCCGGGCGAGCCGCGAAAGATTCAGCAGCCCGAAAGCAGTGACGACGTCGGGCCGTAGATGCGCAGAGGGCGCCGGACCGAGACCGGCGCCCTCGCCCCCTCCCCATGGAACTCTTTAGTTGCGCATTTCGGGCAGATAAGTGTCGTCGACGGGGTCGCTGAACTTAGTGATGCGCCCGTCGAAGCGGACGCGGACGATCCCGGTCGAGCCGTGGCGCTGCTTGGCGACGACGATCTCCGCCTTGCCGGCGACATCGTCGAAGCGCTGCTTCCAGTCGTTATATTTGGCCGCTTTTTCGGGGTTGGAGGCGGCTTCCTCCGGCGTCGGCATTTCGACCTCGACGCCCTTCACGTAATAATCTTCGCGGTAGATGAAGAGGACGATGTCGGCGTCCTGCTCGATCGAGCCCGATTCCCTCAAGTCCGACAGCTGCGGACGCTTGTCCTCGCGCTGCTCGACCTGGCGGCTGAGCTGGGACAGGCCGATCACCGGCACGTCGAGCTCCTTGGCGAGCTGCTTCAGGCCGCGGCTGATTTCCGAGATTTCCTGGACGCGGTTGTCGTTGCCCCGGCCAGTGCCCGACAGCAGCTGGAGGTAATCGACCACGATCAGCCCGATGCCCTTCTGCCGCTTGAGGCGGCGGGCGCGGGTACGGAGCGCAGCGATGGTGAGGCCCGGCGTGTCGTCGATGTACAGCGGCAAGCTCTGCAGCTCGGCGGCAGCGCGGGCGAGGTCGCGGAACTCGTGCTGGGTGATCCGCCCGGTGCGGAGGTTCTCCGACGTGATGCCCGACTGCTCGGCGAGGATACGCGTGGCGAGCTGATCGGCCGACATTTCGAGACTGAACAGGACCGCCGGCGCCCCGGCCGACTTCTCCGGCGGAATCCCGTCTTCGGCATCGCGCAGGAAGCGCTGGGCGGCGGCAACCGCCATGTTGGTGCCGAGCGCGCTCTTGCCCATGCCCGGACGGCCGGCGACGATCGTCAGGTCGGACTTATGCAGCCCGCCGATCTTGGTGTTGAGGCTGTCGAGGCCGGTGGTGAAGCCCGACAGATGCCCGCCGCTGTTGAGCGCGCGCTCGGCCATTTCGAGCGCCAGCTTCGACGCCTCGCCGAAGCTCTTGGCCTTGCCCTCGGCGCCGCCTTCTTCGGCGACCTTGTAGAGCTCGGTCTCCGCTTTCTCGATCTGGGCGAGCGGGGCGACCTCCTCGCTCGTATCCAGCGCGCCTTCGACCAGGTCGCGGCCGACGCCGACAAGGGCGCGGAGCAGCGCCAGATCGTAGATTTGCGCGGCGAAATCGCGGGCGCCGATGACGGCCGCGCCGGACCCCGTCAGCTGGGCGAGATAGGCCGGCCCGCCGACCTCCTTCATCGCCTCGTCGCCCTCGAACATCGGCTTCAGGGTCACCGGGTTGGCGACGCGGTTGGCGTCGGTCATGCGGAGGATCGCTTCGAAGATGCGGCCGTGCAGCGGCTCGAAGAAATGGTCGGCGCGAAGCTTCAGCTGGACGTCCTCGACCAGCCGGTTGTCGATCATCAGCGCGCCCAGCAGCGCGGCTTCCGCCTCGACGTTCTGGGGCAGGGTTTGGGTCGCGGGTTCGGACGCGGACTCGGCAATGCGGATAACTTCGGCCATGGCTTCGCTCCTACGCCGCCAAGGCCCCGCGGCAACGAGAACGAAAGTAGCACAAACTTAGCCGCCTGTGGATTGTTTGTGTGCGAATCGGATAGCCGTCCGACAGAAGTCCGCGATTTGTCACGCGGCCGCCATCCACAGAAATAATCGGCGCCAAATTGAAGGCTTCCGGCCGCCTCGTTAGGCCTCGAAAATGCGTCGCTTTGGCCCGCCGCTCGTCGCCCTTCTGCTGCTGGTTCTCGGGGTGTTCCTGTGGGCACCGCGCTGGACGCCGTCGCGGGCGTCATTTCCGCAGCAGGGTATCGACGTGTCGAGCCATCAGGGCCAGATCGACTGGGCCAAGCTGCGCGATCAGGGCGTCGAATTTGCCTACATCAAGGCAAGCGAGGGCGGCGACTTCAGGGATCAGGCCTTTCCACGGAATTGGAATGCAGCAGGTCGCGCCGAGATCCGGCGCGGCGCCTATCATTTCTTCACCCTGTGCCGACCCGGCGCCGACCAGGCCGCAAACCTTCTCGCCGCCATGCCGCCCGACGCCGACGCGCTGCCACCGGCGGTCGATCTCGAGTTCCTCGGCAATTGCCGAACGGCAAGTCGGATGACCCCGATCGATCTTCGTCGCGAGCTCAAGGCCTTTCTCGATCTTGTCGAGAAGCGGACTGGCCAGCCGACGCTGTTGTATCTGACGCAAGAGTTCGACGACGCGTACCAGGTGAGCGCCAATTTCGATCGGCCGCTCTGGCTTCGGCGGATCGTCCTCGAGCCCAAATTCGGGTCGCGGCCATGGACCTTGTGGCAAGCATCGAACTTCCGCCGGCTGGATGGGATCAACGGTCGCGTCGATTGGAATGTCGCCCGCTTGACTTGGCCACCGCAGCCGCCTCACTCCAAGCCATGAGCATCCTTTCCGACCGCTGGATTCGCGAGCAGGCGCAGGCGAACGCGATGATCGAGCCGTTCGTCGAGGCCCAGCGACGCGACGGCTGCATCAGCTACGGCCTGTCGTCCTATGGCTATGACGCGCGCGTCGCCGACGACTTCAAGATTTTCACCAATGTCGACAGCGCCGTGGTCGACCCCAAGAATTTCGATTCGAACAGTTTCGTCGACCGCAAGACCGACGTGTGCATCATTCCGCCCAACAGTTTTGCCCTGGCGCGGACGGTCGAATATTTCCGGGTGCCGCGCGACGTGCTCGTCATCTGCCTCGGCAAGTCGACCTACGCGCGGTGCGGGATCATCGTGAACGTCACGCCCCTCGAGCCCGGCTGGGAGGGCCATGTGACGCTCGAATTTTCGAACACCACGCCGTTGCCGGCCAAGGTCTACGCCAACGAGGGCGCGTGCCAGTTCCTGTTCCTCCAGGGCAATGAGCCGTGCGAAGTCAGCTACGCCGACCGCGCCGGCAAATATATGGGGCAGAAGGGCGTGACCCTGCCGAAGCTTTAGTTCGTCATCCCGGACTTGATCCGGGATCCATGAACACTGCCCCTGTTCAACTTCACGCGCCGTGTTCATGGATGCTGAAACAAGTTCAGCATGACGGGCTGGTGCAGTGACTCTCGACGAAGCCAAACAACTCGACGCCACTGACCCGCTGGCCTTCGCGTGCGAGCGGTTCTCGCTGCCCGACGGCGTTATCTACCTCGATGGCAATTCGCTTGGGGCGCTGCCCGCCGTGACCGCCGCGCGCTTGCGCGAGGCGGTCGAGCAGCAATGGGGCGCCGACCTCATCGCCAGCTGGAACGCGCATGGCTGGATCGACTGGCCGACGCGGATCGCGGCCAAGCTTGCACCGCTTGTCGGCGCGAAACCGAGCGAGCTGCTGATCGCGGACTCGACCAGCGTGTGCCTGTTCAAGCTGCTCGCCGCCGCGGTCCGCGCGCGGCCCGGCCGGACCACCATCCTCACCCAGCAACAGAATTTTCCGACCGACCTCTACGTCGCGCAGGGTTTGGCGGACATGCTCGGCATGAAGCTGAAGGCAGTGCCGGCCGATGAGGTGATGGGCGCGATCGACGAGGACACGGCCGTCGTCACGCTGACCCACGTCGATTATCGCAGCGCCGCCATCCACGACATGGCGGCGGTCAACGCAGCCGCCCACGCAGCCGGCGCTTTGACGGTGTGGGACCTGTCGCACAGCGCCGGCGCGATCGAGCTCGATCTCGACGGGACCGGTTGCGACCTCGCAGTCGGCTGCGGCTACAAATATCTCAACGGCGGCCCCGGCGCTCCGGCGTTCGTCTATGTCGCCGAGCGCCTGCAGGACGAACTGCAGCCGCCGCTTCAGGGGTGGTTCGGTCATGCGGAGCCTTTCGACTTCGACGACGACTACCGGCCCGTCAGCGGCATCCGGCGCTTCCTCACGGGGACACCATCGATCCTCGCGCTGGCCGCGCTCGATTGCGGACTCGATACGTTCGACGGCGTCGCCATGCGCGACGTCGCAGCCAAGGCGCGCGGGCTGTCGCAAACGTTCATCGCCGAGGTCGAAGCGCGCTGCGGTGGCGAGGTCCGCCTCGCCTCGCCGCGCGACCCGGCCAGCCGCGCCAGCCACGTCGTCTTCGCCCACGCGCAAGGCTATGCCGTGATGCAGGCGCTGATCGCGCGCGGCGTCATCGGCGACTTCCGCGCGCCAGACCTGATGCGCTTCGGCTTCACGCCGCTCTACACGCGCTTCGCCGACGTGGTCCGCGCCGCCGAAATCCTGGGGGAGATTCTAGCGACGCGCGCCTGGGACCGCCCCGAGTTTCGCGAACGAAAAGCGGTTACCTGACCGCCTTGCCCCGCGTGCCGTCGATGCTCCACGCGCCCGCGCCCGCCGCGGCTAGGTAGAGGAAAATGAAGCAGAACAGGATCGCCGGCTCGCCCTTGTTCGCCGCCGGCCAGAAGCCGCCCGTCGAAAAGTGCTGCATGAAATAAGCGACGGCCATTTCGCCCGAGGCGATGAAGGCGGCCAGCCGGGTAAACAGCCCGAGCGTCACGAGAATTCCCGCGACCAGCTCGATCACGCCGGCCGCAATCAACAGCGGCGGCAGCGGCAGCACCGGGAATGGAACCGGGAAACCGAAGAATTTCTGGGTCGCATGTTCGAGGAACAGCAAGCCGGTGACGATGCGCAACAGGGCCAGGATCTGCGGCCGGTAGGGTTCGAGCAATCGGAAATCCATCACGCTGCCTCCGCGGTGTCGATGCGGCCGATTAAGGGCCCCGCCGACGAACCGCCAAGTGTCAGGCGTGTTCCCGCTGCTTCGCGGCGTGCGCCGAATCCTCGGCCAGCAGCCGCCGCGAGGTGTGAATCATGTCGACCCAGTTGGCGAAGGATCCGGCGATGACCATGATCAAATCCTTGAGCGGGCCGTCCTTGAGGCACCCGCTTTCATCGAAGCTGTCGTCGCTGACGTGGCCGAAATAGGCCTCGGGCTGCTGCATGATCGGCATGTTGAGGAACACCGCCGCCTGGCGGATCTGATGGTTGGCGCCGAACCCGCCGATGCTGCCCGGCGACGCCGTCACGATCGCGCCCGGTTTCTTGTCGAACACGCTCTGCCCGTACGGCCGCGAGCCGACGTCGATCGCATTCTTGAGCACGCCGGGAATGCCGCGATTATACTCGGGGCTGCAGAACAGGACCCCGTCAGCCGCTGCAATCGCCTGCCGGAACCGAGTCCATTGCTCGGGCGGGTCGGTGTCGAGGTCCTGGTTGTATAGCGGCAGGTCGCCGATCTCGACGATCCCGCAATCGAGGAGGTCGCCGGCGAAGGAGCAGATGGAGCGTGCGACGCGCCGGTTGAGGCTGTCTTTCCTGAGGCTGCCGACGATGATCGCGATCTTATGGGCCATGCGATTCTCCTTGGGTCGCCGGGCCAATACGCCGCGCGCCGGAAAGTTGCGACGGTTGATCAGCGAAGCCGCGGCATGATCACCGCGGCGGCGATGCCGATGGCGAAGACGATCAGGGCGATCTTGAGGATCAGGATCCCGGCGGCGCGCTGGCGTTCCTCTACCGCGCGCTCGGCGTCCCGGTCGAACCAGTAGGTGCCGTTGCCCGTCGGGCGGAGAATGGCGCGGCCGACCAGCGCTTCGAACTGCAGCCGGTGGACGCGATCCGGCGGATCGTAAGCGACCGCCCGCTCGACCGAGAAGGCGTCATTCCGTTCGAAATGCTCGCGGATCTCGCGCCGCGCGCGAGCGACGACGGCGGCAGCGACGGTTGATGCGGATGTCGCCATTAGCGTTTCCCCTGATGACGAATGTTGGCCGGGCGCCCGCGCTTGCCGACTGGCCGGCGCTGGCGGTCGCTGCGCGGACGCGACGGGCCGCCGTAGCTGCCCTCCGGCAATTCGAAGCGGAGCGAGCCCGACACTGGATTGGCTTCGGCCAGCCGCAGCGTCAGGCGCTGGCCGACGCGATAGGTCTCGCCCGTCTGCTCACCGACCAGCAGGCGGGCGCCTTCGTCGTAGCGGAAATATTCGGTGCCGAGGTCGCGCGCGAAAATGAGCCCGTCGCCGCCGAGATCCTCGACCGTGGCGAAGAAACCGAACGGCTGGACGCCAGTGATCCGGCACTCGACCAATTGCCCGACCCGGTCGGACAAATAAGCCGCGACATAGCGATCGATCGTCTCGCGCTCCGCTTCCATCGCGCGCCGCTCGAGCATCGAGATCTTCTCGCCGATCTCGACGAACTTCTCCTCTTCGCCGCGCGGCAGCCCGCCGTCGCCAAGCTTGTAGGCGTCGACCAGCGAGCGGTGGACGAGGAGGTCAGCGTAGCGCCGGATCGGCGAGGTGAAATGAGCGTAGGTCGCCAGCGCCAGCCCGAAATGGCCAAGCCGCTCGGGCCCGTAACGCGCCTGCATCTGCGTGCGCAGCAGCTGCTCCATGATCTCCTCGCGCCCGTCCCCGTCCCCGACTTGGCTGATGATGCGGTTGAAGGTGCCGGGCTTGACCACCTGGCCGAGCGCGAATTCGACCCCGAACGTCTTCAGATAATCCTTGAGCGCGACCAGTTTCTCGCGGCTTGGCGCTTCGTGGACGCGGTACATGACCGGCGCCTTCTTCGCTTCGAGCGCGCGGGCCGCGGCGACGTTGGCGGCGATCATGTAATCCTCGACCAGCCGGTGCGCATCGAGCCGGTCGCGCGGCGCAATCGAGGCGATGCGGCCCTTCTCGTCGAGCATCACGCGCCGTTCGGGCAGGTCGAGCTCGAGCGGGTCGCGCTTCTGCCGCGCCGCGAACAGCGCCCGCCAGCACGCCCACAGGGGCTTCAGCGATTTCTCGACCAATTCGGCCGGCACGCGGCCCTCGACCGGCGGCATCGCGCAGGTCGGCGACGACACTTCGATCCGCGCCTCGCCCGCCGCGTCCATCGCCGCCTGCGCGTCCTCGTAGGCAATGTTGGCCGCGATCCGGACCCGGGCGCGGGTGAAGCGAAACTCCTTAAGTGCGCCGTCCTTGCCGATCTTCATATGGCAGGCGAGCGCGGCCCGATCCGCGCCTTCCTTCAGCGAGCAGATGTCGGCCGACAATTCCTCGGGCAACATCGGCACGACCCGGTCGGGAAAATAGACGCTGTTGCCCCGCGCCCGCGCCTCGCGGTCGAGCTCGCTGCCCGGGCGGACGTAGAAACTGACGTCGGCGATGGCGACGATCGCGTTCCAGCCGCCCTCCCCGTCGGCTTCCGCCCAGATCGCATCGTCATGGTCGCGCGCGTCCTCGGGATCGATGGCGACGATCGGGAGGTGAGTCAGGTCTTCGCGGCCTTCGCTGCTTCCAGCGCTCACATTGAGCTTGTCGAAATGCGAGCGCTTCCCTTCGACAGGCTCAGGGGGAGCGCTGTTAATGGGGAACTTAGACACGCGATGCGCTTCGGCGATCGCTTCCTGCGCGAATTCGGCGCGCAGGCCATGCTTGTGGATCGCGATCAGCGAGAAACTGCGCGGCGCGAACGGGTCGCCGAGCACGGCATCGACCCGCGCCGTCACGCGCGGCGGCCGCCCGCTGACCTCGCACAGCACGAGGTCGCCGGGTTCCGCGTCCTTCAGCTCGGCAATCGCGAATTCGCGGCGTTCCTTCTTGTCGACCGGCGACAGCCAGAAACGGTCGCCGTCGCGTCGCACGACGCCGAGCACCAATTCGGCCGCTTTCGCCAATTTCTTCAGCGGATGCGCAATCCAGCCCTGCCCCTTCTCCTCGGTCCGGCACAGCACCCGGTCGCCGAGGCCGAGCGCACTTCGCCCCCGCTCGACGATCTTGAGTCGCGGCGGCGGGGTCTCGGCATGCCAGCTTTCGGGCACCGCGAAGACATGGCCGCTGTCGTCAACTTGGGAGACGCGCAGCACCGTGACCTTGGGCACGCCCCCCATCTGATGGAATGCCCGCCCGCGCGAATGATCGATCAGCCCCTCGTCGGCCATGTCCTTGAGCAACGCCTTGAGCTCGATCTTGGCCTGGCCAGCAAGCCCGAACGCGCGGGCGATTTCGCGCTTCCCCGCCGGCTGGTCGGACGAGGCGATGAAGTCGAGGATCTGCTTGCGGCTGGGCAGGCCGGTGGGGCGCTTGCCCGACTGATTGCGCGGCGGCCGCGACGGCCGTGCGTCGCGGGCCGGCCGGGGCGTTCGCGGTGTTCGGGGCGGTCGGGCCATGTCTCGCCCTAACCGCGCCTAGCGCAGCTGGCTATCCTTGCTGCCGCGGCGGTTGATGGTCGAATGGACGACCGCTTTGTCGCGCTCCGACTGACAGGCGACGCAGGTGCGGACGCCGGACAGTGCGTCGCGGCGCTTCTTGGGGATCGGTTCGCCGCAATCGTCGCATTCCTCGGCGCTAGCCCCCGACGGGGTTAGCGCGCGGGCGCGGAGCACCGCGTCCTTCACCGTATCGTCGATCTGGTCCTGAACCGCACCGTCGCGCGTCCATCCGCCGGCCATGTGCCTTCAACCTTCGTCATGCTGAACTTGTTTCAGCATCCATTTAGGAGACGCGCGGCGACCTTCAACGAAATGGACCCTGAAACAAGTTCAGTGTGACGATCAGGGCTTCTTCTCGTCCTTCGCCGGCGCGACCCAGGGCTTGAACGCGCCGCCCGGCACGGCCGAGGCGACCGCGCTCTCGAACCCGTCCTTGCTCACCGACGAGACGCCGAAGATCCAGTCGTCGACGCGGATGTGGGGCAAGACGACCTTGTGGTGCAGCCCCCCTGATTCACATTCGGGGGGCGCACTTTTCATGCAATCGCTCGACAGCACACTGATCACGAGGGGTCTGCCCCATTGGTTTTCATCCGTGCGGCGAGCGTAGACATTCCAGTAGACCATCCCCGGCACGTAATCGAAAGTCACCGTCGTATCCGTGCTCACCGCTCCTTCGACCTTGGGCTCCGGCGGCGGCGGGGCGCTGGCGATGGCGGCGAGCGCGGCGACGTTCAGCTTGGTCATCTTGGCGAGATAGGCGAAATCGACATGGTCGATGGTGTCACCGTAGACCTTGCCCTTTTCGGTCCTGAGGTCCTGGTGCTGCCAGTCGTAATTCTCGACCGCGACGCTGATCCGCGCGGCGGGATAGCCGAGCTCGAGGAACGGGATGTGGTCGCCGCCGCGGCCGAAGCGGTCGGTGCGCCAGATCTGCCGCACGTCGAGCCCGATGTTGAGGCGGTCGGCGAGGCTGTCGAGGTAACGCGAGATGTTGCGCGACGGGCTGTCATTCTCGCCGCCGAGGCTGTGAATTTGCTTCGCCAACTCCGCCTCGCCCTGCGAGCGCGGCCCCTCCGACAGCACGCGCGCATGGGTGGAATCGCACACGCCGTCGGACGAGCATGAATTGCCGATGATGTCGTTGTTGAGGACGGTGACGACGTTCCAGCCCTGCGCCTTGGCATAGTTGGCCAGCACCTTGCCGCCGTAAAGGCCCTGCTCCTCGCCCGACAGCGCCGCGTAAACGATGGTGCCGGGGAATTTGTGCTTGCTGAGCACCCGCGCCGCCTCGATCACCGCCGCGACGCCCGAGCCGTCGTCGTTTGCGCCCGGCGCATCGGACGTGAAATTCATCACGTCGGTCACCCGGCTGTCGATATGGCCCTGGATAATGACCACGTCGTTGGGGCGCTCGGTCCCGCGCTGGATGGCGACCATGTCGCACACCGGGGTCGGCCGCGGCACGCGTGCACCCGTGAACGTTTCGCACGGCCGAACTGTTGTCAGCCCGAAGCTTTCGAACTGGCCCTTGGTCCAGCCGAGCGCAGCGCCGATCCCGCGCTTCGGATCGGTCTGCGACGACAAGGTGTGCCGCGTGCCGAAGCTGACCAAAGCCTCGATCGTGTGGCGCAATTGCTTCTGGCTGACCGGCGCGACGATCGCCCGCAGCTTCGCGTCCGGTGACGGCGGCGGCGCGGCGGCGATGATGGCGAGGGACGAACAGGCGATGGCGATGCGGGGAAGTGTCATTCCTGGACTTCTGGCACCGCCGCGACTGCACTTCCAGCGATTCGAAGCCGGTGCTCGCGCCACAGGATGACGAGGCCCGCGCCGATTACGATCGGCGCTCCCGCCCACGTCCACGTCGATGGCGCCTGCCCGAACAGCAGCAGGCCGAGCATCGTCGCCCAGAGCAAGGCCGAATAATCCATCGGCATGACCAAAGCGACGGGCGCCATCCGCAGCGCCCCGGTCAGCGCCAGCTGCGCGATGCCGCCGGCCAGTGCCAGTCCGGCGATGATCGCGAAGGTGCCAGGGTCATGCGCCTGCGCGACGAACGGCATCGCGAGGCCGAGCGGGATCAGCGAGGTCGCACCGAACCAGAAGACGGTGGTCGCCACCGCTTCGGTCGCGCCGAGATGGCGGATGGCGATGGTTGCGCAAGCGGTGGTGATCACCGCGCCGAGCGCGATCAATCCGCCGTAGACGCTGATGTGGCCGTTCCCCGGCTGGACGATGACCAAAACGCCGAGGAAGCCGACGATCACCGCGCCCCAGCGCCATTTGCCGGTCGGCTCACCCAGCACCGCCGCCGCGAACAGGGTCGCGAAGATCGGCACCGAGAAACCGATCGCGGTCGCTTCGGCCAGCGGCAGCAAGGTCACCATCAGGAAGTTGAGGAGCATCGCGACCACGCCGATGCCCATGCGGATCGCATGCGCCTTCACTCGCTTCGTCCGCAGCGATGCAAAGCCCGGCCCAAGCGCGACGAACACCCCGGCGCACACGACCGAACCGATCTGGCGATAGAATAAGGTCTCGACGATTCCGGCCCCCCGCTGGCCGGCCCATTTCACCCCCGCGAACATCAGCGCCAGCGACAGCGCGCTGACCAGCCGCAGGCCCATGCCGAGCACGATACGCGGCTCGGCGGGTTGGTCGGTGGTCTCGGCGCGAGTCATTCCTCGTCCGCCTAGCCATCGCGCGAGCGAAGGACTAGGGGAGCCGCGATCCCCAATCACAGCATTCAGGACGCGTATCCATGCTTCGCAGCATCGACCATTTCATCGGCGGTTCCAGCTTCGCTTCGGGCGAACGGCAGGGCGACGTGTTCGACCCCAACCAGGGCGAGGTCCAGGCCAACGTCCGCTTCGGCACCGCCGCCGACCTCCAGAAGGCGGTCGATGCCGCCAAGGCCGCCCAGCCGGGCTGGGCCGCGACCAACCCGCAGAAGCGCGCGCGGGTGATGTTCAAATATAAGGAGCTGGTCGAGCGCAACATGGACGAGCTCGCTCATTTGCTGTCGAGCGAGCACGGCAAGGTCATCGCCGACGCCAAGGGCGACATCCAGCGCGGCCTCGAAGTCATCGAATATTGCTGCGGCATCCCGCAGGCGCTGAAGGGCGAATATACCGTCGGCGCCGGCCCCGGCATCGACGTTTATTCGATGCGCCAGCCGCTCGGCATCGGCGCCGGCATCACTCCGTTCAACTTCCCGGCGATGATCCCGATGTGGATGTTCGGCATGGCGATCGCCTGCGGCAATGCGTTCATCGTCAAGCCTAGTGAGCGCGACCCGACCGTCCCCGTCCGCCTGGCCGAGCTGATGACGGAAGCTGGCCTGCCCGACGGCATTTTGAACGTCGTCCATGGCGACAAGGAAATGGTCGACGCGATCCTCGACCATCCCGACATCGCGGCGGTCAGCTTCGTCGGCTCATCCGATATCGCGCAGTACATCTATTCGCGCGGCACCGCGAACAACAAGCGCGTGCAGGCGTTCGGCGGGGCCAAGAACCACGGCATCGTCATGCCCGACGCCGACCTCGACCAGGTCGTCAACGACCTTGCCGGTGCGGCGTTCGGCTCGGCCGGCGAGCGCTGCATGGCGCTGCCGGTGGTGGTGCCGGTCGGCGAGGAAACCGCCGAAGCGCTGAGGGCCAAGCTGATCCCGGCGATCGCTGCCTTGCGCGTCGGTGTCTCGACCGACCCCGAGGCGCATTACGGCCCGGTGGTCAGCAAGGCGCACAAGGAGCGGATCGAGAATTACATCCAGATGGGTATCGACGAGGGCGCCGAGCTGGTCGTCGACGGCCGCGGCTTCACGCTCCAGGGGCATGAGCAGGGCTTCTTCGTCGGCCCGACCCTGTTCGACCATGTGAAGCCGAGCATGACCAGCTACAAAGAGGAGATTTTCGGGCCAGTCCTGCAGATCGTCCGCGCCAAGGATTTCGAGGAGGCGGTCGCCCTCCCCTCGAACCACGATTACGGCAACGGCGTCGCCATCTTCACCCGCAACGGCCACGCCGCGCGCGAATTCGCCGCCCGGGTCAATGTCGGGATGGTCGGCATCAACGTGCCGATCCCGGTGCCGGTCAGCTACCACAGCTTTGGCGGCTGGAAGCGTTCGGGCTTCGGCGACATCGGCCAGTACGGCCAGGAGGGCTTGCGCTTCTGGACCAAGAACAAGGTCGTCACCCAGCGCTGGCCCGACGGCTTCGTCGACGGCGCCGGCGACAAGAGCGCATTCCACATTCCCACGTTCGGCTAACAGCAGTACAAGTCCCCTCATCGTTCCGACGATGGGGGTGAGACATGATCCTGATGGCGCTTGCGCTGGCGGCCCAGCCGCTGTGGACCGGACCGCGCACCGAGGAATATAAAGGCCCGGGCAATTTCTGCGGCGGCGGATATCGCATCATGCTGAGCCACGGCGACCGCGCGCTGGTGCTGCCGCAGGACACCGGCGGCCAGGCTACCCGGCTGGTCATCGGCGGGCGCGAGGTCAACATCCGCTCCGGCGCCCGCCCGGGCCTCGGCAAGGTCGTGCTGCGCGTCGCGGGCGGCGCGGTGATGCAGGCCAGCGTCGACGGCCAGGTTACCTATTTCGCGACCGACGCCACGCCCTACGCGATCAGCGTCACCAGCGACGCCTTCCGCGGCTTCAAGCAGGACCGCTGGTTCTTCAGCCACGCCAATTTCGCGGCGGATTCCGACGCTTATGCCAATTGCCTGTCCGCCTTCAGTCACTAGCAATTGAACTAGTTCGCCCGCCCGATTGTTAACCGGGCATGCTTCGCGCCATTGCCCCTGTATTTCTGTGCGGAATGATGGCGACGATCCTCGCCTGCAGCCAGCAGGACCCGGTCGACAACAACGCCGGCAGTACGACCGCCGTCCCCGCCGGCGCCGCGGCCACGCCTGCCGCCGATGTTAGCGGCGCACCGCCCGTGCACGGTACGACACCGAGCCAGACAACATCAGCGGAAAATATCCCGGCGTCGCTCGTGGGTCGCTGGGGGCTGACCCCGATGGACTGCACATCGACCCGCGGTGATGCCAAGGGCCTGCTGATCGTCAGTGCCGACAATCTCAAATTCTACGAATCGCGCGCCGTCCCGGCCCGGGACGCGCATAGCGGAACGGACTCGATCAGCGGCAATTTCGACTATAGTGGCGAAGGACAGACATGGACGAAGTTCGAATCGCTCGAGCTCAAGGGGCACGGGCTGGTCCGGACCGAAAGTAACCCGGTAGCGAGCTTCACCTATGCGCGATGCACGTAAACTGATCATGGCCCTGAGCTTCGCGGCGCTTGCCGCCTGCAAGCCCGCGAACGACAACAACAATGTCGCGATCGACATCAACAACGCTTCGCCCAATGACATCGAGGCGCTGCCGCCCGACGAGAGCAGCGACACGCCGTCGGACCAGCTCGCCAACGGCGCCGACAATGCCGACGTCAACGACGTCGACGCGAACGCCGTCGTCAACAACGACTAGCCGGACTTGCTGACTGCAGGGCGGCAACCTAATGCCGCCGCGCCATGACCCAGTTCGACCTGACCGACGACCAGCTCCAGATCCAGGAGATGGCGCGCAAGTTCACCGCCGACGCGATCAGCCCGAACGCGGCCGAGTGGGACGAAAGGCATATCTTCCCCCGCGACACGATCCGCGAGGCGGCGGAGCTCGGCTTCGGCTCCATCTACGTCAGCGAGGAATCGGGCGGCATCGGCCTTGGCCGGCTCGAGGCCGCGCTGATCATGGAAGCCATGGCCTATGGCTGCCCGTCGACCAGCGCGTTCGTCTCGATCCACAACATGGCAGCGTGGATGATCGACCGCTTCGGCGGGCAGGAGGTCAAGGCAAAGTACCTGCCGTCGATGATCACCATGGAGCGGATGGGCAGCTATTGCCTGACCGAGCCGTCGTCGGGCTCGGACGCCGCAGCGCTCAAGACCAAGGCTGTCCTCGACGGCGATCATTATGTCGTCTCGGGCTCCAAGGCGTTCATCTCGGGTGGCGGCGAAAATGAAGTCTACGTGACCATGGTCCGCACCGGCGAGGAGGGCCCCAAAGGCATTTCCTGCCTGGTCATCGACAAGGACATGAAGGGTGTCAGCTTCGGTGCCCAGGAGAAGAAGCTCGGCTGGCATTCGCAGCCGACCGCGCAGGTCAATTTCGACGAGGTGCGGGTGCCGGTCGCCAATCGCGTCGGCGGCGAAGGCGAGGGCTTTCGCATCGCGATGATGGGGCTCGACGGCGGGCGCATCAACATCGGCGCCTGTTCATTGGGCGGTGCCCAGCGCTGCCTCGACGAAGCCATCCAGTATACCAAGGGGCGCCAGCAATTCGGCCATCCCATCGCCGATTTCCAGGCGACCCAGTTCACCCTCGCGGACATGGAAACCGAGCTCCAGGCCGCGCGCTACTTGCTTTACGTCGCCGCGGCCAAGGTAACCTCCAACGCGCCCGACAAGACCAGGTTCGCAGCCATGGCCAAGCGCCTCGCGACCGACACCGGCTCGTCGGTGGTCGACCGCGCGCTCCAGCTCCATGGCGGCTACGGCTATTTGATGGATTACCCGATCGAGCGCTTCTGGCGCGATCTTCGCGTCCACTCGATCCTTGAGGGCACCAACCAGATCATGCGGGTCATCGTCAGCCGCGACATGCTCCGCCAGTGACCGACGACGTCCTGATCCTCCGGGAAGAGCGGATCGGACGGATCCGGCTCAACCGCCCCAAGGCGATCCACGCCCTCACCACGCGCATGTGCGAAGTGATGAGCGACGCTTTGCTCGAATGGCGCCACGACGACAGCGTCGAAGCGGTGATCATCGACCATGCCGAGGGCCGCGGCTTCTGCGCCGGCGGCGATGTCGTCATGCTGTGGCGCAGCGGCAATGAGGACGGCGAAGACGCCAAGCGTTTCTTCTTCGCCGAATACCGGCTCAACCACCTGCTCTTCACCTACCCCAAGCCGACCGTCGCGATCATGGACGGGATCACCATGGGCGGCGGGGTCGGCATTTCGCTGCCGTGCCAATATCGCGTCGCGACCGAGAACACGCGCTTCGCCATGCCCGAGACCAGCATCGGCTTGTTCCCCGACGTCGGCGGCGGCTGGTATCTGCCGCGCCTGCCCGGACGAGTCGGCGAGTTCATGGCGCTGACCGGCGCGCGGCTCGACGGCGCCGAGTGCAAATACCTTGGCCTTGCGACCCATTATGTCGAACAGTCGTCGCTCGCCGACATGGTCGAGCGGGTTTCCGCCGCTCCCGATCGCGTCCAGGGCTCGATCGGCGCGTTCGCCGCGACCCCGCCCGAGGCCAAGATCGAAGCGAACTTGCCGCTCATCAACCGGCTGTTCGCCTCTTATCGGGTCGAAGAGGTTATCGCCGCGCTCGAGGCGGACGGCAGCGACTGGGCCGCGACCGAACGGATGACACTCGGCACCAAGAGCCCGCTGTCGTGCAAAGTCTCGCTTCGGCTGATGGAGGAAGGCGCCAACCGCGCCAGCTTCGAGGATGAGATGCGCGCCGAATATGCACTCGCCAGCCGGGTCGTCCGCACCCACGATTTTCACGAAGGCGTGCGCGCCTTGCTGATCGACAAAGACAACAGCCCGCAATGGGACCCGGCAACGCCCGAAGGCATCGACGACGAAAT
>Ga0207668_10000202_pt1 | contig 40372 bp, 43 predicted proteins | sample KBSS43metaG_FD_184323 | JGI IMG/M metagenome (GOLD analysis project Ga0207668, IMG submission 184323) | Switchgrass rhizosphere microbial communities from Kellogg Biological Station, Michigan, USA - KBS S4-3 metaG (SPAdes) (version 2) | ecosystem: Host-associated > Plants > Roots > Rhizosphere...
CGTTCCTCGGCCAGTTCGCCGGAGCGTACGGCGGCGGCGACGGCGTCGCGCAACCGGCTCGCGGTGCTCTCGTCGGCGTGGTCGCCACCGACGCAGATCGCGTCGGCGCCCGCGGCCAGCGCGCGGACGGCGGCGCCGGCCAGTCCGTACCGCCGGCGGACCGCCTGCATCTCGATGCCGTCGGTGACGATCAGGCCGGCGAACCGCAGTTCCTCGCGGAGCAGCTCGGTGAGCAGGCGCCGGCTCAGGGTCGCGGGCAGCTCCGGGTCGTACGCCGGCACGAGCAGATGCCCGGTCATCACGGCCCGCACGCCGGCGGCGACGGCGGCCCGGAACGGGACCAGCTCGACGGCGTCGAGCTCGCGCCGGTCCCGGCCGATCAGCGGGATGTCATGGTGCGAGTCGACGCTGGTGTCGCCGTGGCCCGGGAAGTGCTTGGCGCAGGCGGCCACCCCGGCGTCCTGCAGGCCCCGGACGAAGGCCGCCGAGTGGCGCGCCACCAGCTCGGCCTCGGCGCCGAACGCGCGCACGCCGATGACCGGGTTGTCGGGGTTGCTGTTGACGTCGGTGTCCGGCGCGTAGTTCAGGGTGATGCCGGCGTTGGCCAGCTCGGTGCCGAGGTCCCGGGCGACCGCCTCGGTCAGCGCCGGGTCGTCGATCGCGCCGAGGGCCAGGTTGCCGGGGCGGGAGCTGCCGTGCCGGGACTCGAAGCGGGTGACGTCGCCGGCCTCCTCGTCGATCGCCACCACCACGTCGGGCCGCTCGGCGCGCAGCTGCGCGGTGAGCGCCGCGACCTGGGCCGGTGACTCGACGTTGCGGGCGAACAGCGCGACGCCGCCGAGGCCGTCGGCGAGCCAGCGCCGGACCCAGTCGGGCGCGCTGGTGCCGACGAACCCCGGCTGGAGAACGGTCGCGGCGAGCTGCGGCAATTCGCCCTGGTTCGGCATGGGTCCGGGTACCTCCGGTGACTGTCCGCACGCTGCTGGGAGCGTGCCTCCCCCGTTTGCCGGTCCATGGTCACACCCATCCGGCGATTTAGTCAACAAACCTTTCTATTAGCCGCGGCCCGGCGGTCGATACCATGCGTGCGTGGCCGCCACCGATCCCCTCGCCGCCGACGTCGACTGGTCCCAGGTGCACGCCGTGCGGCTGCTCGGCGTGGCCCTCGCCGTCCTCTTCCTGATCTGGGCGATCCGCCGCATGTTCGGCGGCCGGAAATAGGGGTACCCGCGCGCGATCGGATACTTCCCGCCCACGCTCGACCGAGCGTTTGTCTGACACATCCCTGGGGCACAATGGCCGCGCCATGAAGCTTCCCGTATATGGACCACGCCTGCGCAGGGTCGCCCGCCGACAGTTCGGGTGGCCCTCGCTGCGCCCGGGCCAGTTCAAGCCGATGCGCGCGGTGCTCCGCCGCCGCGATGCCCTGGTCGTGCTGCCCACCGGCGGCGGCAAGTCGGCGATCTATCAGGTCCCGGCCGTGCTGCTGCCCGGCCCGACCGTGGTGGTCTCGCCGCTGCTGGCGCTGCAGCAGGATCAGATCGCCGCGCTCAACGAGCGCGGCGATCCGCGGGTCCGGGCGGTGCGGGTCAGCTCCGCCGAGACGCCGAACCAGCAGCGCGAGGCGATCCGGGAGATCCGCGAGGGACGGGCCGAGTTCCTGTTCATCACGCCCGAGCAACTCGCCGACCCCGACCGGCTGGCCGAGGTGCGGGCGCTGCGTCCCGGCCTGGTCGCGGTCGACGAGGCGCACTGCATCTCGGCCTGGGGCCACGACTTCCGCCCCGACTATCTGGCCCTCGGCGACCTGATCCAGGGTCTCGGCCGCCCACCGATCCTGGCGCTCACCGCGACCGCCTCCCCGCCGGTGCGCGAGGACATCATCGACCGGCTGCGGCTCAACCGGCCCGAGATCCACGTCTCCGGCCTGGACCGGCACAACTTGATGCTCGAGGTGGCCTACTGCCCCGACGAGGATTACCGCTGGCGGCGGCTGACCGCGCTGATCGACTCGGCCACCCGGCCGGGCATCGTCTATGTCGCCACCCGGCGCGCCGCCGAGGAGCTGGCCGCGCGGCTGCGAAAGGCCGGCTACCACGCGGAGTTCTACCACGGCGGCATGGCCGCCGGCGCCCGCGAGCAACGCCACGAGGACTTCTCCGCCGACCGGATCGACATCATGGTCGCGACGTCGGCGTTCGGCATGGGCATCGACAAGGCGAACATCCGGTGGGTCGCGCACGTGGCCTTGCCCGACTCGCCGGACAGCTACTTCCAGGAGATCGGCCGCGCCGGCCGCGACGGTGCGCCGGCCCATGCCCTGCTTCTGTGGCGCGCCGAGGACGAGGCGATCCAGCGCTTCTTCGCCGGCGGCGCGCCCGACCTCGTCGAGCTGCGCGAGCTGGCGGCCGCGCTGCGCGCCGGCCCGCAGACCCGCGCGGCGCTGCGCGAGAAGACCGGCCTGGGCCCGCGCAAGCTCGGGCAGTACCTGGGCCTGCTGGAGCAGGTCGGCGCGGCGGTCGCCGGCGCCGGCAACAAGGTGACGGTCCCGCTGTTCGCCCCGCTCCCGGCCGCGGCGGCGCAGGCGGCGGTCGCCGAGGCCGAACGCCAGCAGACCGTCACCCGGTCCCGGACGGACATGATGCGCGGCTTCGCCGAGGCGCGGGGCTGCCGCTCGCAGCCGCTGCTGGCCTACTTCGGCGAGCAGCTCAAGAAGCCCTGCGGCCATTGCGACAACTGCCTGGCCGGGCCGCCGCTCCCGGCGGCGCGACCGGGGCGCGAGCCGTTCGCCGTGCACAGCAAGGTGCGCCACGGCGAGTGGGGCACCGGCATGGTGATGGCCTACGAGCAGGACCGGATGACGGTGTTGTTCGACGAGGTGGGCTACAAGACGCTGTCCGTGCCCGTGGTGCTCGAGAACCGCCTGCTGACCGCGCAGTAGCGGCTGCTGGCGGGTGGCCGATCAACTTTGCCGCGGGTGGGGTATAAGTCTCCAGACCGTGCCCGATGACCTGAGGATGGACTTGTGAGCGACGATCCGCTGTATGCGACGCTGGGCTTCACCGACGCCGAGTGGGGGCTGCTGGTCGGCCTGCCCCAGTCGGTGCTGACCGCGGCGAGCGCCGCCACCCCCGACAGCACCCGAAAGACCCGCGCCGAGATCGCGGCCGGGCTCGACGAGATCGCCGACGCGCGCGTGTCGCCCAGTCCGCTGGTCGCGGCGGTCGCGGCGGCGGTCCTGTCCCGGGCCGGCGACCCCGACCTGGGCGAGGAGCCGCCGGTGATCGAGCCGGGCGACCCGGCCGGCTACGCCGCGGACGTGCTCGGCCGGGCCGCCGAGGCGAACGCCCTGCTCGGCGCGAAGGCGGGCCAGGCGGACGCGGAGACCTACAAGCATTGGCTCGTGGAGATCGCGGAGAGCGTGGTGGGCGCCGCGTCCACCGGCGGCGTCCTCGGGGTCGGCGCGGAGACGGTCACCGACAGCGAGCGCGCGTTCCGCGATGACCTGGCCAAGGCGCTGGCCGACTGACCGGGCCGGTCACTGCTCGACCAGGTCCTTCAGCGGGGTGGGCTTGTTGATGTTCGCCGGGGCGTTCCACTTCTGCAGCTCGGAGCCGTTGCAGGCGGCCACCTTGACCTTGCTGGTGCCGTCGGTGTGCACGTCCTTCGGCGAGGCGTTCAGGTCGGTCGGGGTCAGGCAGTAGCCACTTTTGTCCTCGATGCGGTAACTCGTGGCGTACGCGCCGGTGTCGTGGAAGACCGTCCACTGGAACGCGGCGCTGCTCCGGATGGCGGCGGTGCAGGCTTCCACGGTGGTGTAGGCGGCGGCCGCAGTGGTCAGCGGCGACTTCAGGCAATATTGCGTGCCGCTGTGGGTGACCACGATGTTGCCGGTGGCCGAGACGGCCGGCAGGGCGGGCACGGGATGGGTCCATTGCTGGTTCCAGTCGACCACGCCGTTCGGGCTCTGCTTGCAGAACCAGGCGATCATGTAACTCCAGTCGGTTTTCTGGTTCGTGACGTCGAGGCAGCGGCTGAACTGGGCGTAATTGACCAGCTGGGCGGTGCTGTCGCCGGCCATGCCGGCCCCCACCCCGGGGCCGGATCGCCACCGGGTCCGGGTGTCGTCGACGGTGCAGGAGGCCAGCACGACGCTGCTCGCCGGGCTGAGCCGGCCGGGGTTCTGCACGTTGACGCAGAGGTTCTCGATGCCGCTCGACGAGTTGGTGGAGTGGAACAGGCTCTCCCCGTCGAGGCTCCACTGGAACCGGGGTGTCCGGGTGCTCGGGCAGGCCTGGAACGCGAGCAGGTTGCCGCTGACGTGGGTGGCGCCGGCATCCAGGCACATACCGTCCGGCGCGCCGGAGGACTCCGAATTGATCAGCTTGAGATACAGATCCTCGGTGTAGCCGAACAACTGCCGGCTGCTGCCGTTGCAGGCCTGCATGGTGACCTGAGTGCCGGCGGTCGGCGTCTTCGTCGCACCGGCGTCGATGCACTGGTCGCCGAGCGTGGACCGGTCGATCTTCAGCTGGCCGCCCGGGATGTTGGCGTTGTTGGTGGTGAACACGTAGGTCGCGGTCAGCGTCCGGGACACGCCGTGGCCGCCGCCGCGGCCGGTGACACTCACCGAGGCGGTGGCCGGGACGGTCTCGACCGGGCACGGCGTGAGCTCAGCGCCGTCATGATCCCGGTAAATGATCTTCACATCGAACGGCAGGCTGTTCCCGCCGCCCACCCCCGCGTCGCCGCTGAGCGTGCACGGCGGCAGGTCCTCGAGCAGCCCGAAGCGCGTGTCGTCGGACGCGGCCCGGACCCGCGCCATCATCATGTCGAGGCCCGCCTGGGCGGCGTTGAGCGCGAGGTCCCGGTCGACCACGTTGCGGGTCGAGGTGATCTGGCGGATCACGATCGGCGCGAGCATCGCCGACATGCCCAGCCCGACGGTGATGACCAGCAGCGCCATCGGCAGCGAGCCGCGGTCGTCCGGACGCGTCATGAGGCGGGCCTCCCCTTGCTGCAATCGTTGAGCTCCGGGGTGAGGTAGCTGGTGTTCAGGGCGGTGAAGACGGTGTCGAAGGGCAGCGACACCTGGCCGACCGCGGCGCTGAACCGCACCCGGACCTGGACGTAGTCGGGCGAGTAGTTCCGGCCCATGGCGGTGGTGCCCGGGCCGGCCGTGGCGTAGGGGGTGCTGCGGGGGGCGTACCGGGTGAAGGGGGTCGTGCCGGCCGGCACGGTCAGCTCGCCGGCGATCGCGGCCGGCGTACCCGGAACGGTGCCGGGCAGGGTCCATTTCGCCAGCGTCAGCACCCCGCCGCCGAAGACCAGCTGGCGGCAACCGCCCGGGATGGCGTATTCGAGGTACCAGCGCGACCCCACCTGCCCCGGCTCGGCGACCCAGGTGGCGTAGCGGAGCTCCTTGTCCAGCCGGCGGAAGCCGGCGGCGAGCTGGTCCCGGGCGAAGGAGGTGCCCTCGGTCCGGTTGACCGCGGAGTAGATCTGCAGGATCGCCCCGAGGGTGATCACCATGACGACCGACAGGATCGCCGTGGTCATCACGACGTCGAGCATCGAGTAGCCCTCGTCGCGCGGCTCCCGCGCCCTCACGTGATCGTCCAGACGAAGGTGAGGTAGCTGGTCTGTGCCGGATTGGCATTGGTCGCCACCACCGTGACCCGGTATGTCCCGGGGGTGTCCGGCGTGCCGAGGATGGCGTCCTTGCCCGTGTTGAGCTTCAGCCCGGGCGGCAGGCCGGTCACGTCGAGCTTGGGTTTGAGGTGCAGGGAGCCGGCATTCGTGTCGACCGGCAGGGAGACCTTGCTGCCCGCCGCCGAGGTCTGATCGGCGGCGGCGAGGCTGGGCGTGGTGAAGATGAGCTCGCTCGACGTGTCGACGATGAGCGCAAAGGTGTCGCTCGCCGTGCCGCCGAGGCTGTCGGTCACGGTCACCGTGGGGAGGTATCGGCCGGAATCCGTGGGCACCCCGGACACGACGCCGGTGCCCGCGTCGACGGTCACGCCCGCCGGCAGGCCCGAGGCGCTGTACGTGTACCCGCCGGATCCACCCTGCGCGGCGGCGGTCACCGTGAACGCCGAACCGAGGGTCACCGTCCGGTCGGCCAGGGCGTGCAGCGCGAGCGGGCCGGTAACCACATGACCGTACGTGCCGGTGGCCGTGCCGGCGTTGCTGTCGGTGACGGTGACCTCGACCGTGTAGGTGCCGGCCGTGGTGACCGTGCCGGTGATCGCACCGGTCGTGCGGTTCAGCGTCAGGCCGGCGGGCAGTCCGGTCGCCTCGAACGCGTACGGCGACACCCCGTTGACGGCGGTCACCTGCTGGCTCACCGCGTCTCCGACCTCGTTCCGGGTGCTCGCCGGCACGGTCACCGCGAGCGGCAGCACGACCTTGAACGTCACCGGCTCGGTGTCGCTGCGGTTGAGCTTGTCCTTGACCGTCACCGAGGCGGTGGACGTGCCCAGCGTCGTCGGGGTGCCGCTGATCACGCCGTCCGGCGACATCGTGAGGCCGGCCGGGAGCGCGGTGCTCGACCACGTGTTCGGCAGCTGCCCGCCGGTGGCCTCGAGCTGGTAGACCGATGCGACCCCGCGGTACACGACGACCGTGGTGGTCTTGACCACCGGCGCCGGCCGGTGGATGTCGAACGTCGGCTCGTTGGCGCGCGCGATCAGCGTGGTGGTGAGGTAGCTGCACGTCCCCGCCGGGCAGGCCCGTTCCGGCCAGGTGACCAGCACGACGACGCGGTAGAACTGCAGGTCCCGGGTGCTGTCGGCGGGCGGCGGGACCACGTCGGGGTTGACGCACCGGCCGCCGGTGCCGGCCACGCCGGAGCCGCCGACGTAGACGTCGCACTCGCCGAGAAAGATCGTGCGGGAGTACGGCGTGCGCTGCACCGTGACGGTCCGGGTCGCGGTGGGGATCGCGGCGTCGTCGCCCGCGGCCGGGGCGGCGCCGTCGTCCCAGGCGAGTTTCATGCCGGCGAGGTACGGCTGGACCAACGCCGGGGCGCCGGCCCACTGCTCGGTGCTTCGCTGCTGCCCCCGGCCGGTCACCAGCGAGCGGCCGTCGAGGGCACGCACCTGCTCGACGGCGGCACCGGCCAGCTCGACCGCGGCCTGCTTCGCGCTCTGCTGAGCGACATGCAGCAGGCCGTTGACGAAGAACGGGCCCAGCGCACCCATCGTGACGGCGAGGAGAAGCAGCGACATGACCACCTCGACGAGGGTGAATCCCTCGTCGCCCTCGATGTCGCTCTCCGCCACTACCGGTACATCGGCAGGCGGCCGGGAGGCTTTAGCAGTTCACCGGCGAAACCGCCCAAGTTCGGTCCGGCGGCGTCCGGGTTCAGTCCCGGGGTGTCCGGGTTCAGTCCGGCGGTGTCCAGGTTCAGTCCGGGCGGTGTCCAGGTTCAGTCCGGGGGTGTCCAGGAGAAGACCGGGTCGGTCTGCCGCAGCACCAGGTTGGGACCGAGCCGACCGGCGACCGTCATCGCCGTGTTGCGCAGGCCGGCGACCACCGGGTTGGCCAGGTTGGCGAGCCGGCCGATCCGCCGGGACGCGGCCGCCACCGCCGCCGTACGCGGCACCCGCTCCGCCGAGTAGCGGGCCAGGCTCTCCCCGGCCCGGGCGGCCAGCACCACCGCGTCCTCGATGGCCTGGCAGGCACCCTGGCCGAGGTTGGGCGTCATGGCGTGGGCGGCGTCCCCGAGCAGCGCCACCCGGCCCTCGTGGAAGCGCGGCAACGGCCGGTCCAGGCAGCGGATGTCAGTGCGGATCACCCGCTCGGCGGCCCCGATCAGCCCGGGGATCGGCGCGTGCCAGCGGCCGAAGTGGCGGATCAGCTCGGCCCGCTCGTCGCCGGCCCGGCCGCCGGCCGCCGCCGGGGCGGTGGCGAAGCAGTAGATCCGGCCGTCGCCGAGGCCGGCCACCCCGAAGATCCGGCCGTTGCCCCAGGTCTCCGAGGGCGTCGGCGGGTCGGCCGGGCGCGGCACCACGAACCGCCAGCTCGTCACCCCGGTGTAGACCGGTGCCGGATGGGCCGGGAACAGCTTGCCGCGTACGGCCGAGTGCAGTCCGTCGGCCGCGACCACCAGATCGGCCGTCACCGGCCCGTCGGCCGTGACCACCCGCCCGGTCGCCGGGTCCACCTCGGTGGCCGGCACGCCGAGCCGCAGCGTCCCCGGTTCGAGCGCGTCGGCCAGCAGGCCGACCAGGGTGGCCCGGTGCACGACGATCGTCGGATCGCCGTAGCGGGCCTCGGCCGCCGCCGCGTCCGTCCGGGAGATCCACCGGCCGTCGGGACGCTGGATGCCGGCCGCACCCTGCAGCGCGGCCTGCTCCCGCACGCGCCGGCCGACGCCGAGCCGGTCGAGTGCCTTGAGCGCGTTGGGCGCGACGGCCAGGCCGGCGCCGACGTCCTCGAGGGCCGGGGCGCGCTCGACGATCTCCACTTGCCAGCCCCGGCGCTGCAACGCCAGACCCGCCGCCAGGCCCCCGACGCCGGCCCCGATCACGACCGCGTGTGCCATCGCCCGATCCTTTCTCCGGTGTCATGCTCGACTCATGGTCGTCGACGAGTACGTCCGGGCGCTGCCCTGTGCCGCCCTTCGGCCGTATGTCGGCCACTACTCGGGATACCGGCAGTGCGGGGTCGCGCCCGGCCGTCATCGCGGACTCCCCTCGCCGTACCTCACGTTGATCTTCACGATGGACGATCCGCTGGACGTGGCGGCGCATCCGGACCCGCGGCAGCGGCCCGGCCGCTACGCCGCGCTGCTCGGCGGGCTGCATCTGGTGCCGGCCCTGATCACGCACGACGGGCGGCAGTCCGGGGTGCAGGTGGCGGTGCACCCGCTCGGCTGCCGGGCGCTGCTCGGCCGGCCGGCCGCCGAGCTCGCCGGCCTCGACGTGGAAGCGCCCGCGGTGTTCGGCGACCGGGCGGTCGAGGAGGTGCGGGACAGGTTGCGCTCGGCGCCGGACTGGCCGAGCCGCTTCGCCGCCGTGGACGCGATGCTGCTGCGCCGGCTGCGGACCGACCGGCCGGTGCGGTCCGAGGTGGCGTACGCCTGCCGGCGGCTCCTGCGCGGCGACGTGCCGGTCGCCGCGGTGGCCGAGGAGATCGGCTGGAGCGGGCGGCACCTCACCAACCTCCTGCGGGCCGAGGTCGGCCTGCGCCCCAAGGAGGTGGCCCGGGTCGCGCGCTTCGACCGGGCCCGCCGAGCGCTGCGGCCGAGCGTCCGGCTGGCCGACGTCGCGGCCCGGCACGGCTATGCCGACCAGTCGCACCTCGTGCGCGACTTCCGGGCCTTCGCCGGGTGCGCGCCGTCGGAGTGGCTGGCCGACGAGTTCGGTTTTGTCCAAGCGCTGGCGGATCTGCCCGGCGAGGATCTCCACCATGACTGACAACCCGGCGCCACAGGTGTGGCCCACCCTGCGGGCCGGCGACGCCCGCGCCCTGATCGCCTTCCTGGTCGACGCGTTCGGTTTCGAGGAGGTCGTGGTGTACGGCTCGGGCGACCGGGTCGACCACTGCCAGCTGGCCTGGCCGGCCGGCGGCGGCATCATGCTCGGCTCGGCCGGCCGCGGCCCGGACGACCCGTGGTCGCTGCCGCCGGGCACGTTCGGCGCCTACGTGGTGGCCGACGACATCGACGCGCTGCACGAGCGGGCGGCCAAGGCGGGCGCCGAGATCGTCCGGCCGCCGTACGACACCGACTACGGGTCGCGCGACTTCATCGCGCGTGACCCGGAGGGAAACCTGTGGAGCTTCGGGACCTATCGCGGCGAACCGCGGCCCGGATCCTGACCCCGCCACCCGGGGAAATCAGTCCCGGCCGAGCAGGCCCCGCTCGAAGGCCGCGGCCACGGCCGCCGCGCGGTCGCGTACGCCCAGCTTGGCGTACGCGTGCAGCAGGTGGGTCTTGACCGTGGCCTCGCTGATGAACAGGCGGCTCGCCGCCTCGCGATTGGAGTGTCCGCGGGAGATCAGCGTGAGCACCTCGAGTTCCCGCTGGCTCAACGGCTCCTTCGCGGGCGACCGCAGGTTGCCGATCAGCCGGCCGGCGACCGCCGGCGACAGCACCGACTCGCCCCGGTGGGCCGCGGTGACCGCCCGGAACAGTTCCTCGCGTGGGGTGTCCTTGAGCAGGTACCCGGTCGCCCCGGCCTTGATCGCCGGGAGTACGTCGCTGTCCGTGTCGTACGTGGTCAGCACGAGCACCCGGGCCCGCGAGCCGCGCTGCCGCAGCTCCCGGATCGTGCTGACCCCGTCCATCTCCGGCATCCGCAGGTCCATCAGCACCACGTCCGGGTCGACCGCCCCGGCCACCGCGAGCGCCTCCCGGCCGTTGCCGGCCTCGCCGAGCACCCGGAACCGGTCGTCGCCGGCGAACATGCCGCGCAGGCCGTCCCGCACCACCGGGTGGTCGTCGACGATGAGCAGCCCGATCACGCGGCCGCGCCGATCGTGATCGCGGGGACGCAGGCGGACAGCGCGGTGCCGCCGCCGGGCTCGGACTCGATGTCCAGGGTGCCGGCGATGCGCAGCAGCCGCTCGCGCATCGCCGCCAGCCCGTAGCCACCATGGTCCGACGGGACGGGCGGGACGGCCGGATCGAAGCCGGCCCCGTCGTCGCGGACGTCCAGCGTCACCATGTCCTCCATGTAGGACAGGGTGAGGGCCACCCGCCCGGCGTTCGCGTGCCGGGCCACATTGGCGAGGGCTTCCTGGGCCGTACGCAGCAGGGTCGTCTCGATCTCCGGCAGCAACGGGCGGGCCGCCCCGGTCGTGATCAGCTCGACGGCCACCCCGTTGCGCTCGGACCAGCCGTCCACCACCTCGCCGATCGCCTCGGGCAGCGCCGCCGCGTCGAGATTCTGCGGCCGCAGCGCCCGCACCGAACGGCGGGCCTCGCTGAGGCTCTCCCGGGCCAGCTGCTTGGCCGTGTCCAGGTGCCGGCGCCAGTCGGCGGGCCGGGCGGCGGCCGCGTCGGCCGCCTCCAGCTGGGTGACGATGCCGGTCAGGCCCTGGGCCAGCACGTCGTGGATCTCGCCGGCCATCCGCTGCCGCTCGTCGAGCACGCCCGCCTCGCGGGCCTGGGCCAGCAGCTGGGCGTGCAGGCCGGCGTTCTCCCGCAGCGCCGCCGCGAGTTTCGCATTCGCCTCGGCCAGCTCGTCGATCATCTGCGCCCGCTTGGCCGACTGCTTGTCGGCCATCATGGTCACATAGATCATCATGCCCGAGATGCCCACGTTGAACAGCAGCAGCAACGCGAACAGGCCCCACACGTCCGAGCCGGCCAGCACCGGGAAGCCACCGATCTGGGAGACCGCGCCGCTCACCGCGACCGCCACTCCGCCGGCCAGCCGCCACCGGCCGCGCAACGCATAGCCCGCGTAGAGATAGCCGGTCCAGCCGTAGAGGCCGAACAGCGGACTGCACCAGAGCAGCAGGTAGACCAGGCCCATCAGGCCGACGAAGAAGATCCCCATCCGCCGGGCGTCGGTCTTCCACGCCGGGTGCCGGTTGGTCCACCAGTAGGCCCACGCCGCGGTGCCCGCGACGACCGCCAGGAGAACGCCGTACGGCTGGTGCGGTGCACTGTCCCCGGCGGCCAGCACCAGCACCACCGAACCGGCCAGGATGACGTACGGCGCGATCAGCAGCCACCGGGCGTGCCGGCGGCCGAACTGGTCGAGCCCGGCCGTCGCCCTCGGATCCGTCATGCCGGCAACCTCACTCCCACCGGAAGAACCTGCGCGCGAGCGCCCCGAACACCACCGCGTACGCCACCAGAACGGTAACCGACGTCAGGTTCGGCCAATGTCCGGTCATCGCGTCGTGCAGCGCCCGCTCGCCGGCGCCCAGCGGCATGAAGTCGCCGATCCGCTGCAGGACCGCGGGCATCACCTCGCGCGGCGTCCACAGGCCGGCGAAGAACATCGACGGGAAGAACAGCAGCGTGCCGACCGCGTTGCCGGCCTTGCCGGTCGGCACCAGCGCCGCGACGGTCAGGCCGATCGCCAGCACCCCGCACGCGCAGAGCAGGAAGGCCAGCACGAAGCCGGCGAACTGGCCGGCCAGCGGCACGTCGAAGGCGATCCGGCCGACCGCCAGCACCAGGGCGGTGGAGAGGATCGCGCACAGCAGGCTCATCGCGAGCTGCGCGCCGAGCAGCATGGCCGGCGAGACCGGCGTGGTGGCCAGCCGGCGCAGGATCCCCTTCTCCCGATAGGTGGCCAGGATCGTCGGCATCGTCTGCAGGGCGAGCACGGCCAGGTTGAAGGCGACGGCGATGCCGACGTACACATCGATCACCCGCCCGCCGCCGAGGTCGGCCGACGGCTCCCGGAAGGCCGGGATGCAGCCCAGGATGCCCACCAGGATGGTCGGGAAGAACAGCACGAAGAACGTGAACATCGGGTCGCGCACGGCCAGCCTCAGCTCGGCCCGGGTCAGCTTGACGAAGACGTCCATGGTGGTCACTCCTTCTCGGCCTGGGTGGTGAGCCGGACGAAGGCGTCGTCCAGGCTGGCCTGCTCGATCCGCAGGTCGGACGCGATGATCTGGTGGCCGGCCAGCACCGAGGTGACGGCGTGCAGCAGGTTGCCGGCGCCGGTCACCAGGACCCGGTCGCCCTGCCGGCGCACCTCGCGCACCTCCGGCAGGGCGGTGAGCAGCGCGTCGTCGACGGGCCGGGACGGGCGGAACCGGATCCGTTGCTCGGTCTCCAGCCCGGTGACCAGGCCGGCCGGGGTGTCCAGCGCGACGACCACGCCGCGGTCGATCACCGCGAGCCGGTCGCAGAGCCGCTCGGCCTCCTCCATGAAGTGGGTGACCAGCAGCACCGTGACGCCCCGGTCGCGAATGGACTCGATCAGGTCCCAGGTGTCCCGGCGGGCCTGCGGGTCGAGGCCGGTGGTCAACTCGTCCAGGATGGCGATCCGCGGATCGCCGATCAGCGCGAGCGCGATCGACAGCCGTTGCTTCTGGCCGCCGGAGAGCTTCCCGTAACGGGTGTCCAGCTTGTCGCCGAGGCCCAGCTCGCGGGCCAGCGCCCGCCAGTCGACCGGGCGCGGGTAGAAGGCGCTGTACAGCTCCAGCACCTCACGGACGGCCAGCTTGTCCTGCAGCTGGCTCTCCTGCAGCTGCACGCCGACCAGGCGGCGCAGTTCGGCGTCGTGCGGCTCGCGGCCGAGCACCCGGATCGTGCCGGCGTCGGGCTCCCGCAGCCCGGCGATGCACTCCACCGTGGTGGTCTTGCCGGCCCCGTTCGGGCCGAGGATGCCGAAGATCTCGCCCTGTTCGACGGCGAAGGATACGTCCCGTACGGCGACGGTGTCCCCGTAACGCTTCCGGAGGTTGCCGACCTCGATGACTGTCATGCACCGAGCGTCACATCGGCGGCCGGGGTCCCGAATCGACCGGCGAGCGAGCGTTGCGATCCACCAACCGGTGGATGCCGTCCTACGCCGCCGCCTCCGAATTGCTGCCCCGGCGCAGGCCGGTCACCGCCGAGTAGACCGAGGAGACCTGGGCGGCGACCCGCTTCCAGGAGTACGCCTGGCGGGCCCGATCGAGTGCGGCGGTGGCGTACGCGAAACGCCGCACCTTGTCGTTGACCAGCCGGCGCAACGCCCCGCCGAGCGCCCGCGGGTCGCGCGGCGGCACCAGTTCGCCGGTCAGCCCGTCCACCACCGTCTCGGTCAGCCCGCCCATCGCCGTGCCGACCACCGGCACGCCGCAGGCCATCGCCTCCAGCGCGGCCGGCTCGAAGTGGTCGTGCCAGGGCGCGGCGACCAGCAGGTCGGCGGAGCGGTACCAGCGCGGCATGTCGCCGGACGGCACCGAGCCGACCAGCCGGAACCGGTCGGCCACCTGGAGCCGCTCGGCGAGCGCGCGCAGCGACTTGGCGCCCGGGTCGGCGGGCAGCTGGTCGGCGGGCGGGCCGCCGACGACCACCACCTCGGCACCCGGCACATACCGCATCGCCTGGACGACGTCGCCGAACCCCTTGCGCTCGACCAGCCGGCCGACGGAGAGGATCCGCGGCCGTTCCGGGTCGCGCTCGGCGACCGGGCCGTCGGGGCTGAACCGGACGCTGTCCACGCCAGCCGGGACGACCGTGAGCCGGTTCCGCGGCACGCCGATGCGCACCAGCCCGCGTACCTCGTCCTGGGTCTGCGCCACCACCCGGTCGACCGCCCGGCCCAGGGCTCGCTCGTAGCCGGAGCGGGACGGCCCGTCCGGCCCGGCCGCCTCGATCTCGCCGAGTTCGTGGAACGACTGCACGACCGGGATGCCGAACTGGCGGGCGGCGGTGACCGCGGCCAGGCCACTGGTCCAGAAGTGGGCGTGCGCCACGTCCGGCTGCCAGCCGCCGTCGCGCCAGAGCTCCTCGAGCCGGCGGGCGAACTCCCCCATGTACGGCAGGAGCAGGTCGGACGGGACGACGTGGGCCGGCCCGGCCGGCACGTGCACGACCGCGATCCCGCCCGGCGTGGTGACCACCTCGGCGACCGCCGGATCGTCGCGGCGGGTGTAGACCCGCACTTCGTGACCCCCCTCGGCCAGCGCGGCCGACAGGTCGGCGACATGAGTGTGCTGGCCGCCGTCACCCAAGGGGCTGGCGTGCTCGGAAATCATCGCGATGCGCACGTGGTCCCTCCGGTCCCGATTCGGTACGCGGTGCACCATGCCCGACACCCGAATCCGTAAACATGACGATCCGTTACGCGGGATTGTCGCAGGGTGTGCGGCCTGCCGCGGCCGCCGCCGCGCGCTCAGCCGTAGACCGTCCGGTGTGCCGCCGCGATCGCCGCTCGATACGCCGCCCCGGTGAGGTCCCGGTCGCGGGCCAGCGCGGCGCGGGCCGCGTTGCTGCCCGGGGCGCCGTGCACGCCGCCGCCCGGGTGGGCCGACGCGCTGGCCAGGTACAGCCGGTCGACCGGGGTGTCGGCCCGGCCCAGGCCCGGCACCGGGCGCAGGAACAGCTGCTGGAACGCCGCCGCCGTGCCGCCGCCCAGCGCCCCGCCGACCAGCGACGGGTCCTCGCGTTCCAGGTCGCCGGGGGCGAACACGTGCCGGCCCAGCACCGCGGCGCGGAAGCCGGGGGCGTGGTCCTCGATCACCGTCTCCATCCGCTCGACGTGCTCGGCGATCTCGTCCGGCTGCCAGTGCTGCCGGTGCGGCAGGTGGGTGTAGGCCCACAGCGCCTCGGTGCCCGGCGGCGAGTGCGACGGGTCGGCGGTGGTCATCTGGCCCAGCAGCAGCAGCGGCTTGGGCGGGATCTCGTCGACCGCCAGGTGGGCCGAGTAGCGGGTCAGGCCGTCGAGATCGGCGCCCAGGTGGACGGTGCCGGAGCGGGCGACCACCGGGTTGCTCCACGGCACCCGGCCGCCCACCGCCCAGTCGATCTTTACGGTGGCACCGTCCCAGCGGAAGTGGGCCAGGTCGTCGACCATCCGCGGCGGCAGCCAGCGGGGGCCGACCAGGTCGAGGAAGAGGGCGGGGGCGGGCACGTCGGCGAGCACCGCCCGCCGGGCGCGGTAGTCGCGGCCGCCGGCCGAGCGCGCACCCATCGCGCGGCCACGGGCGATCAGCACCTGGGTGACCGCGGCGGAGTACTCGATCCGGCCGCCGCGCTTCTCCAGCCGGGCCACCAGCGCGTCGGTGATCCGCTGCGCGCCGCCCGCCGGGACCGGCCAGCCGTACTGCTGGCCGAGCATCGCCAGCAGCCAGCCGTACACGCCGCCGCCGGCCGCCTCCGGGGACAGGTCGGTGTGCAGGGCGCAGCCGGCCATCGCCAGCGTCGCCCCCTCGCCGTGGAACAGTTCCGCGCCGAACTCGCGCACCGACAGCAGCGCGCGGCGGGCCAGCCGCAGCGCGCCGGCCGAGCCCAGCCGCCGGGCCAGGGCGAGGCCGTGGCGCACCGGCGGGAACGGTGACAGCAGCGCGTTCATCAGGTGCGGGGAGAGATCGGCCCACTCCCGGTAGGCGCGTTGCCAGCGTTCCCCGTCGCCGGGGGCGAACTGCTCCATCGAGCGCATCGTGGCCGCGATGTCCCGGCTGACGGTCGCGGTCCGGCCGTCCGGCAGCAGGTGGGTGAAGACGTCCGGCGCGTGCCGCCACTCGAGGTCGAGCTCGAGGCCGCGCAGCACCGGCGACGCGTAGCCGAGCGGGTAGAACGCGCTGAACAGGTCGCTCAGGTAGCCGGGGGCGGTCACCTCGCCGGACCGCACGGCGCCGCCCGCCTGCGGGGTCGCCTCGAGCACCAGCACCGACCATCCGGCGTCGGCCAGCAGGTTGGCGGCGACCAGGCCGTTGTGCCCGGCGCCGATGACGATCGCATCCGCGGACTCCACCCGGCTGAGGCTACCCATCCGCGTTTCCGGTAAACGGGCCGAGGGTAGTTGCCGGAAAACCCAAAGGGGCCGGCGATGAGCAGTGAACCGAGCACCGGCGCGGATCCGCCACGGCCGGTCCCCTACAAGATCCGGCACCTGAGCTGGCGCACCTGGCGCGGGGTGTTGTGGCGCAGCGCGGTGGGCTACTGGGACGACGACTGCTCGGACTTCGCCGCGGCGATGACCTACCAGACGGTGACCGCGCTGATCCCCTCGCTGGTGGTCGTCGTCGCCCTGATCAACCTGGTCACGGACGGCTCCACGGTGATCGACGCGACCGTCGGGATCCTCGCCGATCTCGGCCTCGGCTCGGTGGTGGACAACGAGAGCCTGCTGGCCGTGGTGCACGCCCTGCTGGTCCGGCAGAACCCGGCCAAGGTGCTGCTCGGCTTCGGCCTGGGGCTGGCGCTCTGGTCGGCGTCCGGCTACGTGGCGACCTTCACCCGGGCGTCCAACCGGATCTACGGGGTACGCGAAGGCCGTACCTGGTGGAAGCTGGAGCTGTTGCAGACGGCTCTCGCCGCGGTGGCTCTGGTGCTGCTCGCCGCCGGCGGCGCGGGGCTGGTGATCAGCGGGCCGCTGGTGGACGCCGTCGGCGACGCGCTCGGCGCCGGCGAGACGGCCCGCCGGGTCTGGTCGATCGGCCGCTGGCCGGTGCTGGTCGCGATCGCCATCGTGCTGCTGTCGCTGCTGTTCTGGATCGCGCCGAACGTGAAGCAGCCGCGCTTCCGCTGGCTCACCGTCGGCGGCGCGGTCTCGCTGGCCGCGTGGGCGGTCGTCTCGTTCGGCTTCGGCCTCTACGTGGCGAACTTCGGCTCGTACGACCGCACCTACGGCAGCCTCGGCGCGATCATGGCGTTCCTGGCCTGGATCTATCTGTCGAACATCGCGCTGCTGCTCGGTGTCGAGGTCAACGCGGAGGTGCAGCGCGGCCGGCTGCGGCAGGCCGGCAAGGAACCGCCGCCGCAGGCCCCGCTCGCGCCCCGGCTGGCACCCGACGACGCGGGAACCGGATAGCCGGACCACGCGCGTTTGGGGCGGCTCGCAGCGGGCACCGTGTTGCCGAACGGCTCCGAATTCTGGAGAACGAGCACGGCGGGGTAACACCCCAAGGAGGAGTACACCGTGAGTACCGTTACCGAGCACGTTGACGTCGACGTCCCGGTTCGCACCGCGTACAACCAGTGGACCCAGTTCGAGGAGTTTCCCCGGTTCATGGAGGGCGTCCAGGAGATCCGCCAGCTGGACGCCACGCACACCCACTGGAAGACCGAGGTCGCCGGCGTCAAGCGGGAGTTCGACGCCGAGATCACCGAGCAGCTGCCCGACGAGCGGGTGGCCTGGAAGTCGATCGAGGGTGAGAAGCAGGCCGGCGTGGTCACCTTCCACCGGCTCGACGACACCCACACCCGGGTGACCGTGCAGATGGATTACGACCCGCAGGGCCTGGTGGAGACCGCCGGCGACAAGCTCGGCGTCGTCGACCGCCGGGTCCGGGGTGACCTGAAGCGGTTCAAGGAGTTCATCGAGGGCCGCGGCGGTCTGGAGTCGGGTGCCTGGCGTGGCCAGGTGGACAGGCCAGGGGAGTAACGCCCACCGGGGACGGCCGCCGATCCGGCGGCCGTTTCCGTCTGCCCGGGCGGGGTACGTAGCGGCCATGACGCATCCGACGGACGACGGCGTGTGGCGGGATGAGGAGAAACTCCCGGTCGGCGAGCTCGGCAAGGCCATGGCCAGCTGGGACACCGACGGCCAGAACGACCCGGCCGACAACGACGCGGGCCAGGAGCCGGCCACCGAGGAACGCCCCAGCACCACGCCGCACACCGGACCGAACTAAATTTCGTACGGGTTAGGACAAGCACCGCTTCGGCGCGGGACGTCCGTGCGACGCACGCCGATCACCGGGCTTCCGGCCCGGATCTTCGGACAATCAATGAGCCCACCGCCGCCCGCGCGCGGACCGTATACCGGTCCCGCGCGGCCGGCCAGCCCGGCGACTGCACGGCGCCGCCGGCCGCGGGCCACGGGGTCGTCGCCTGGCCGGCGGGCTCGGCCAGATCGAACCGCACCTCGGTGACCGCAGAGACGGTGACCACCGCGGTGCCGACCGGGGCCAGGAAGGTCACCCGGACGCTGCCCGACGGCGGCGGCAGGCGCATCTCGACCAGTCCGCAGGCGCCCAGATCGAGCCGGGCGATCCGGCCGCGGCCCAGGTCGAGCCGCTGCTCCCCGGCCCCGGACGGCAGGCGGATGTCCCAGCGCACCTCCCGGTTGAGCACGATCCGCACCTCGTCCGGCCCGTCCGCGCCGGTCGGCCGCAGCGCCGCCCGGATCCGGCCGTCCCGGCCGGCCACCACGGGCGCCAGGCCCGACCCGGCCGGAGTGCTGATCCGGTAGAGCAGCCCCGGCAGTCGCGCCGTCACTATCCGTACCCGGGAAGCGGCATCCACGACGGTCAGGTAGGCCCCCGTACGGCCCTGGAGCGTGCCGGACACCACATGGTCGGTACCGGTCGGCGGCACCGGCACGGCTTCTCGGCACGACCCCAAAGCCAGCACACTGACCAGGGAAAACGCAACGGTTGAGCGAACCGGGCGCAACGTCAGGGGCACTATCGGACAACGCAGAATCGGCCGAACGGGTGACGGCGATCCGTCCGGTGCGAGCAAGACTGTCCGAATGCGTTCTGCCGGTTTCCTCACTGAGCGCCAGCGCCGGTTGGCCTGGGTCGGCTTCCTGCTCGCGGCCTTCCAGGCCCCGCTCGCCGCCAAGCTCATCGACGACGCTTCCTGGCTCTTCGCGGTCGTCGTGGCCATGGTCGTGGCCACCGTGATCCTGGCCGACGACGCCGAGCGCCGCCGCCCCGAGGCCGAACCGGCCGACTGACCGGCTCAGCGGGCCTCGTGGCCCGGCCGTCCCTTGGTGCGGCGGCGTTCCTTGAGCTGGGCCTCGTACAGGTGGCGGCGGCCCTGCGCGAGCGTGTCCCGGGCCGCCTTCTCAAGCGCCTTGAACTCGGCGTAATAGCCGTCGTCATACTCCTCGACCAGCTGGAACGTCCAGTGCCGCGGGGTGACGTTGCGGCCGATCAGCTCGCGCTCGATCCGCTCGGCGAAGCCGGTGTGCCCGGCCTGCATGAACAGCGACACCGCCTCGTCGAGCTGGAAGTCCGCGGTGCCGGTGAGCTGGTGCATCGAATAGAGGTGCCCGCGCACCCGCTCCACCGTCTCCAGCGCCTCGCTCAGCTTGCCGAGCGCCTCGACCGTCACGTCGTCCAGCCCGGGCGGCCGGCGATGCGCGGCGTCGGGGCCGTCCGGGTAGGGATCGGCCGGGTCCGCACGGCCCGGCACCGGGCCCGCGGCGGCCCACCGCTCCATCCCGCCCGAGCCGTCCGGCCGCTGCACCGGCGTTCCCGGCCGGCGGCCCGCCTGATCGACGCGCCCGTCCGCCTCTGCCGGGCGGCTCGCCTCTACCGGGCAGCCCGCCCACCGATCCGCCCCGTCCGCGCCGTCCTGCCGCCGGTCCGCCGCCACGGGGCTGTCCGGATTCGTCATGATCCCTCCTCGCTGCCGGACGGGCCGCCGGGCGGCCCGTGGACTTCAACCGACCTGCACCGATCGGGAGAACCGTTGGCTACCCCGGCCTCCCTACCTTTACTTCTATGAATGGCCTGTTCAGCGGCGCCGCCGCCCGTGCTGCCCTCCGTTCCGCCCACGCCAGCCTCGCCGAGCTGCACGACACCGTCGGGATCGGCGGCCTCGACGCCGCCGACGCCCACCCCGGCCTGATGGCCGAGATCGACCAGCACGCCGCGGGCATCCGCGACAGCCTGTCGGTGGACGTCCGGCCGCTGACCGCGGTGCTGCTGGCGGCCTACGCCGAGGGCGTGCGGGACGCCGCGTTCACGCACGGCTGGCGCCCGCCGGTCGGCCCGATCGACTGGGCCGAGGGCGACTGGGTGCTGCGCCGCCTGCTCGCCGTGTGCGTGCTGGCCCGCACCCTGCCCACGCCGAGCTGACCCACCGCCCCACCGATCCACGCCCACCGCGACAGGCTGCCCCTTTTCAGTCGGGCCGGCACCGGATTTTCCGGTGCCGGCCCGCTCATTTGTCCGGGGTCTTGCCGTCGGCCGCCACTCCCGGCGGGATTACCTGGGTGGTGTCGACGTCCTCGGTGCCGCTGCCGATCACCACGGTGTCGTTGGGCCCCGGATTGACGATCGTGGCGTCGCCAGCACCGCCGGCGATCACCGCCGTGGTGGTCGTGTCGTCGTCGCTGAACCCGGGCACCGGGTTGTCGTCGACCGGTTCCACGGCGGTGTCGGTGAGGCGCCGCGGCCCGGCCTGGCGTGGCGGGATGACCTGCGTCTCGTCCGGGCCGGCCGGGTCCTCCTCGCCGCCGGCGCCGGCGGCAGTGCGGGCCGGCGCGGCGGCCTTGCGCGCCCGCGCCTGCTCCTCGCGCCGCTCCATCTCGGCCCGGGCCTGCGCCGCGCGCCGTTCCTCCGCGGCCACCCGCGTCTCCTCCGCCGCCCGCGCACCCTCGGCCCGGCGTGCGTCCTCGCCCCGGCGCGTCTCCTTGGCCAGGCGAGCTTCCTCGGCCAGGCGCGTCTCTTCCGCGAGGCGGGCTTCCTCGGCCAGGCGCGTCTCCTCGGCCAGGCGGGCCTCCTCAGCCAGGCGCGCTTCCTCGGCCAGGCGGGCCTCCTCAGCCAGGCGCGCTTCCTCGGCCAGGCGGCTGCGCTCTTCGGCGTACGCCTTCGCGTGCTCGCGGATCGCCGCGGACTCCGCGCCCACCCTGTCCAGCCAGCCCTCCCAGCGCTGCTGCATCGGCCGGATCAGCCCGCCGCCGACGCCGACGATCACCACTCCGGCGACCGTGGCGAGCACGGCGATGAGCAGCGGCTGGGTCACCGCCGTGGCGATCCGCACCTGGTCCAGCGCGGCGATCACGCCCAGCGTGACGATGACGACGGCCACCGCCCGGGCCGCGATCCGCCCGTAGCCGAGCCCACCCAGCGCGCTGGAGATCAGGTCGTGCACGGCGCCCGCGACGGCCGCCGCGACCACCACGATGACGATCGCCACGAACGCCCGAGGCAGCCAGCCGATCAGCGCGGTGAGCAGGTCGCTGACCGGGTTGGGCCCCCAGATGCCGAACGCCAGTTGCAGGGCGAACAGCAATACGGCGTAGAAGGCGATCTTCGCGCACAACTCGCTCGCGCCGACCCCGCCGCTACGCAGCAGCCGGCCGGCCGCGCCGCGCTCGACGGCCCGGTCGAAGCCGGCCCGCCGCAGCCCCTTGGCCACCGCGGTGCGCAGCAGCCGGGCCAGCAGATAACCGATCAGCAGAATCGCCACGAACGCGAGGGCGGCCGGCAGAAACAACAGCACCGAGCGCCACATGTCGCTGAGTCCCCGGCTTAGCCCGTCCCCGGTCATGCCCGCTCCCCTGTTCCCGGCCGGCCGGCATCCTGCCCGCCTGTTGCGACCATAGGACGAAACGAACGAATCCGCCCCTCGAACCTCATGGCCACCGGGAGTCACACCTCCGTAGGCGGTGTCATCGCCGCCGGCGGCGGCTGGGCTCGGCGACGGGCCGGGGTCGGCGGACGAACGTGGTCTCCGGCGCACCGGCCGGCGGGACGGCGGGAACGCCCGCCGTATTCCGCCCTGCGGGAGCTGCCTCACCCCGCACCGCGGGAGCTGCCTCACCCCGCGCCGCGGGAGCCGCCGGGCGGAATACGGCGTAGCCGGTGCCTCCCGCGATCACGACGGCGAACGCGACGGTGGCGCCGAGGACGCCGGCCCGGCGGCGACGACCACGCTCGGTAACCGTCAATCGCGGCGGGACGGCGAGGTCGATCATCGGGCCGGCGAGCTGAACTCCCAGGTGGTCCTCGGTCACGGCGGCGACTATAGGGGAACCGATCAGACGTTTGGCAAGTCTCCACAACGGTCCACGAGGTCACGGATAGTGAATTCACGTCGACATCCGCGGCGCCGGCCCTCGGCCGTACCGTCAAGAATCGGACGGTTGGCCGGTGGGGCATCGTCCGAATGGCCGAGTCGGGATACCCTCTTAACCATGGCCGGGACGGGTGGGGTGAGTCCTTCGGTGATGCCCGCATTGCCCGCACAAGCGGGCGCGGCGCAGCCGGGATTCCCGTGCTGCGCCGACCTCGTGGCCGCCCACGACTGGGCGGCCACACCGTTGGGTCCGCGCGACCGCTGGGACCCGGCGGTCAGCGCGACCGTCGAGCTGATGCTGTCCTCGCCGATGCCGATGGCGTTCAGCTCGGGGCCCGGCTTCCTGCTGATCTACAACGACGCGTACGCGGACCTGATCGGCACCCTGCACCCCGCCGCGCTCGGCCGGCCCGCCGCCGAGGCGTTCGGCGATCTCTGGCAGACGCCCGGCCTGGGCGGAGTGATCGACGACGTCTTCCACAGCGGCCAGCCGTTCCTCGAGGCCGAGACCCAGCTGACCGTGGTCCGCGGCGCGGGCGGCCGGCCCGAGCAGGCGTTCTTCACCCGCGGCCACACGGCGGTGCGGGACGCGAGCGGCGCGGTGGCCGGGGTGCTCACGGTGGCCGCCGAGACCACCCAGGTGACCCGGCGCCTGCAGAACCTGGGCGAACTGACCGCCCGGCTGGCCGGCGCGCTCACCATCGACGACGTCGCCCGCGTCGTGCTCGCGTACGCGATGACCTCGTTCGACGTCGATCACTGTGTCTTCGCGGTGGACGACGGCGCCGCCTACCGCTACGTGCGCCGGCTCCGCGGCGAGATGCTCGACGAGGCCGACGAGCGGCTGCCCCCGGTGTGGAAGAGGGTGCCCGCCGACCCGCAGGCCCCGCTGGTCGCCGCCGCGCAGAGCGGCCGCCCGTCGTTCGTGCCGGACGGTGAGCCGCTGCGCGCCGTCGCCGCCGACCGGCACGACAGCCGCATCCGGGCGCTGGCCGCGCTGCCGCTGCGGACCCCGTCGCTGCACGGCGCGCTCACCATCGGCTACCGCGAGCCGCACACCTGGCTGCCGGCCGAGCGCGCCCTGCTGAACGCGGCGGCCCAGCTGGTGGCGCAGGCCGCCGAGCGGGCCCGCCGGTTCGAGGCGCAGCACGGCACGGCCCAGTTGCTGCAGCGCAGCATGCTGCCGGAGCACCTGCCCGAGCTGGAGACGTTCCGGATAGCGGCGCGGTACGACGTGGGCGTGGACGGCAACGCGGCGGGCGGCGACTTCTACGACGCGTTCCGGCTGACCGACGGCCGGCTGGCCATGGTGCTGGGCGACGTGGCCGGGCACGACGTGCGGGCGGCGGCGGTGATGGGCCAGGTGCGGGCCGCGCTGCGGGCGCTCGCGCTCACCGACCCGGCCCCGCCCGGCGTGCTCGCCGGCCTCGACCGCCTGGTCGGCTCGCTCGGCGCCGAGTCACGCAACGAAGAGATCTTCGTGACCGTGGTGTACGGCGTGCTCGACCCGGCCGACGGCACGATCACGCTGGCCAGCGCCGGGCATCCGCCGCCGGTGCTGCGCCGGGCCGGCGTGGCCGGCGGGGCGCCCACCGCCGAACTGGTGAAGGTGCCGCCGGGTGCGCCGCTCGGGCTGGGCGGCCGCTGGCAGACCGGCCAGCTGCAACTGGAACCGGGCGACACGATCCTGATGTTCAGCGACGGCGTGGTGGAGCGCCGCGGCCGGCCGCTCGCCGAGGGCCTGGACGCGCTGATCGCCGCGGCGGCCGCGGCGGCCAGTGGCGACCCGCGCAACCTGTGCTCGCTGGCCACCGCCGCGGTCGCCGGGGCGACCGACGACGACGTGGCGGTGCTCGCGGTCGAGCGGGCGGTGGCGCTGAGCCGGTCGGCGACCATGCTGGTGCCGGCCGAGCCGACCGGCCCGAGCCGGGTACGGCAGTGGATGAGCACCCGGCTGCGCGGCTGGCAGGTGCCCGAGCCGGTGATCGGCGCGGCCATCCTGTGCACCAGCGAGCTGACCACGAACGCGCTGCTGCACGCCGGCACGCCGGCTCAGGTCCACATCGACCTGAACGCGGAGCGGTTGCTGGTCTCGGTCGCCGACACCGGCACGCGGGGCACGGTGATCCGGGCGCACACCGACACGATGAGCAGCCGCGGCCGCGGTCTCGGCCTCATCGAGGACCTGAGCGACTCGTGGGGCACCGACCCGACGGTCCGCGGCACCACGGTCTGGTTCGAGATGCTCATTCCGAGTGACCGGCCGGCCACCGACGACCCGAATGGTTAACGATCACATCACATGCATCAATCGATTGATTACTCTAGGTAGCCGCAACACGCTCTAAAGCGGACATTGAACCCCTGGGTAGTGACGAAGCGTATTCAGTGCCGTAGAGTCATGAGCAATTCGGGGACGTCCACGTTGGAGCGGTTATGCGGATCAGAGGCTTTGCACCGTCGACCCCCTGCTGGGTGGAGTTGACGACCTCCGACCCCGACCGGGCGGCCGGCTTCTATGCCGGGCTGTTCGGCTGGGAGATCGAGGGTGATCGGTTCATGCTGGAGGGTCGCGCCGTGGCCGGCCTCGCGCGCAGCCGGCCGGATCGCCCCGAGGGATGGCTGACCTATCTGGCGACGCCCGATCTCGACGAGACGGTGGGGCGCATCCGCTCCGCGTACGGCCGGGGGTTGAGTCACCCCGAGCACCGGCCCGACGCCCGCAGCTCGATCGTCACGGACGCCTCCGGCGCACTCTTCGGCCTGTGGGAGTCGGCCGGCTTCGCGGGCGCCCAGCTGCGCGGCGAGCCGGGCACGATGGCCTGGTCCGACCTGCTCACCGACGACACGGCGGCGGCCACCGCGTTCTACGGCTCGGTGTTCGGCTGGACGCTGACCCACGAGTTCGGCAGCGGCGAGTGGCTCACCGAGGCGCACGACTCGGTGGCCGGCCTGATCACCGGGCGGCCCGGCGCACGCTGGCAGCCGTCCTTCCAGGTGTCCGACAGCGCCGAGGCGAGCGACCGGTGCGCCCGGCTGGGGGGGCGGGTCATGGCCGGGCCGGTGGAGATGGGCCTGGGCAGCTACGTCGAGATCATCGATCCGCTGGGCAACCCGTTCGCGGTGACCGCCCCGGTGCACCGCCCGGTCGAGCTGAACGTGGCCTACAACGACATCATCGGCATGGAGCTCATCTACGGCGGATAGGGCACAGGTGACGAGGCCGGCCCCGACGGGCCGGCCTTTTCTTCGCCCGCACCGTCAACCCGGGTTGACATTTCCGCGCTGTCAACGTAGGTTGACGGCATGACCGAAGCTACCGATCTCGCCGCGGCGGCGAGCAGCGCCGATCCCCGGGTCGGCCTGCGCGCGGTCGTGGCGCTGCGCCGCCTCCTGGAGGGCCTGGAGCGCCTGCAGGTGGCCAACGCCCGCAGCAAGGGCTGGTCCTGGCAAGAGATCGCGGATGCGCTCGAGGTGACCCGCCAGGGCGTCCACAAAAAGCACGCGCGCCTGCTGCCGATGAAAGACCCACGGGAGGATTGACGAGATGTTCGAGCGTTTCACCGCCCAGGCACGCGCCGCGGTGGTCGGCGCCCAGGCCGAGGCCCGCCTCCTCGACCAGCGCTACATCGGCACCGAGCATCTGCTGATCGCGCTGCTCGTGCAGGCGGACGGCCGGGTGGGCCGGCTGCTGCACGGCGACGGGGTCGACGCCGACTTCGTCCGCGCGGACGTGCGCCGCCGGGTGGATGTCGGCAGCAAGCCCGACCTGTCCTTCACCGACGCGGATGCCGAGGACGCCGCCGCGCTCAAGGCGATCGGCATCGACCTGCACGCGGTACGCGCCGCGATCGAGGCCAACTTCGGCGCCGGAGCGCTGCACCTGCCCCGGCCGGTGAAGAAGCGGCGCTGGCCGTTCGGCCGCGCCGCCACCGGCACCGGCGGGCACATCCCGTTCACCAAGCGGGCCAAGAAGGTGCTCGAGCTGTCGCTGCGCGAGGCGCTCCGGCTGAAGAACAACTTCATCGCGCCGGAGCACATCATGCTGGCCATCCTGCGCGAGGGCGAGGGCCTCGCCGCGCTGATCATGGCGGATCGGGGCGTCGATTTCGACCGGCTGCGCGCCGACCTGGAAAGCTCGTTGAAGGACCAGGCCGCCTGACCTCGGCCGTGGGGGCCTGGTCGGCGGCTGGCGGGGGCTGGTTCAGCCGCGGTAGTAGAGCCGCAGCTGGTGGCCCTCGGCGGTGTGGTGCCAGCCGACGTCGCCGAGCGACGAGATCTCCGGCCGCTCGTCCAGCCAGTCGGCGGCGAGCGCGAACACCTCGGCCGGGGTCTCGCCGACGAAGACCACCCGCCGCTCCCACTCCTCGAAGACCCGCGGCCCGGGCCGGCGCCGGTGCTGCGGGGCGGCGGTGAACGACGGCGGCCCGGAGACCACCGCGGTCGGGCCGAATCGCCGCCCGTTCCGCACGGCCTGGATGAACCAGTCGTTGATCGTCTCGTCGTGCTCGACGGCCCAGCCGTCGAGCCGGCCCACGTCGGTGGCGATCGCGTGGCGGGCGGCATCGAGGGCGGCGTCGAGCGTCGCGAGCTCGACGTCCTCGCCGTTGTATTCCACCCGGTACGCCATGCCGTCGCCCCCAGCCCGGCCCGAACCTCGCTCGATGATAAGGGAGAAGTCCCACTTCGTCGCCCGGTCGACCGCCGTTACGATCACGGCATGCCGGCCCGCGCAGCGCTCGTCCTCCTGGCCCTGGTCACCGGCGGCTTTCCGCTCGTCGACGGCATTCACGTGCTGGTCAACGGCAAATACCTCGGGCCCGAGACGCCCGGCCCGTGGCGGCACGTCGTCGCCGCCGCGGGCATCGACCCGTACGCGATGGGCCCGGCCTTCATCGTGCTCGGGACCGGCTGGCTGGTCGCGGCCGCCGCGCTGCTCGTGACGTCCTCGACCGCCGCCTGGTGGGCGCTGTTCGCCGTCGCCGTCCTCACGCTGTGGTATCTACCGATCGGCACCGTGGCCGCGTGCGCGACGCTCGCCGTCCTGCTCCTGGCCCGGACCTCGCTGACCGGCGCCCGCTGACCGGCGCCCGCCGGCGCTATTCGGCGGGTAGCCGCAGGCGCATGGCCGGGTCGGGCGTGCGGACGAAGCCGAGCGACCGGTAGAGCGCCTCCCCGTCCGCCGAGGCGCGCAGGTCGACCTTGCGGATGCCGCGCTCCCGGAACCAGTCGAGCAGCCCGGTGAGGCAGGCCCGCGAGTAGCCGCGGCGGCGCATGTCCGGGTCGGTGGCGACGTTGAAGACGTAGCCGGCCAGGCCGGACGGGTCGCCCGGACCGCCGATCCGGTGTTCGACCGTGCCGACGGCGCAGGCGGCCAGGCCGGCCTCCGGCCGGTCCACGACGAAGGCGGCGAGCGTGGACCCGGGCCGGGCCAGGCGTTCGGTGAAGGTGAGCCGGGCGGGCTCGCGCCAATCGTCGTCCCAGTGCGCGGGTGCCATACTGCGCAGCATTACGGCGCGCAGGCGTACCAGCTCGGCGGCGTCGCCGGGGGTGGCCGGCCGTGCGGTGATCATGTCGCGTTCAGTGCTCCCACGTGTGTTCCCTCGGCTTCCTCGAAGACCAGCAGGGTCCGGGTGCTCACCACGCCGGGCATGCCCTGGATCGCATCCAGCACCAGCCGGCGCAGGTCGGCGTTGTCCTTCACCCGAACCAGCATGATCACGTCGAAGTCGCCGCCGCACAAGGCGATATGGACGACGCCGGGCAGCGCCCGCAGCCGCTCGGCGACCACCCGCCACTCCGCCTGGTGCAGGTTGACCGTGACGTAGGCGGAGGTGCCCATCCCGGCCGCGACGGGGTCGACGTCGGCCCGGAAACCGCGGATCACCTTTGTGTCGCGCAGCCGCTGGATCCGCGCATACGCATTGGCGCGGGAGATGTGCAGCAGCTCGGCGAGCGTACGGATCGACATCCGTCCGTCCTGGGTGAGGGCCGACAGGATCCGCCGGTCGATGTCGTCGAGAGCGACAGCCACCTGTCTCCTCCTCCTTGCCCGGCAGGCCGGCAGGTTGGACGCTTGGCTCCTGAACAGCCGCCCTGAGCCTACATATTCTCGCGATTCGCCCGGCAGTGGAAAGCGAATGGTCGGCGAAGCACCATAACGACATGACACGTGACGCAGGTCATCTGTTGCCGTCGGCCGAGCCGGTCACCCTCCTCGACCCCGCGGGCCGGCCGGTCGGCGGGACGCCGTACGCGGCACCGGACGACGCCTCCCTCGTCCGCGCCCTCGGCGCCCTGATCACCGCCCGGCGGCTCAACGACCAGGCGTACGCGCTGGTGCGGCAGGGCCGGCTCGCCGTCTACCCGTCCTCGCACGGGCAGGAGGCCTGCCAGGTGGCCGCCGCGCAGGTGCTCGCCGCGGGCGACTGGCTGTTCCCCACCTATCGCGACACGGTCGCCGCGGTGTGCCGGGGCGTCGACCCGGTCGAGGCGCTCACCCTGCTCAAGGGCGACTGGCACTGCGGCTACGACCCCACCGAGCACCACGTCGCGCCGCACGCGACCCCGCTGGCCACCCAGCTGCCGCACGCGGTCGGCGTCGCCTACGCCGCCCGGCTGCGCGGTGAGCCGACCGTGGTCATGGCCCTGTGCGGCGACGGCGGCACCAGCGAGGGCGACTTCCACGAGGCGCTCAACTTCGCCGCCGTGTTCCGGGCCCCGGTGGTCTTCCTCGTGCAGAACAACGGGTACGCGATCAGCGTCCCGCTGTCGAGGCAGACCGCGGCCCCGTCCCTCGCCCACAAGGGCGTCGGCTACGGCATGCCGGGCGAACGCGTCGACGGCAACGACATGGCCGCGCTGCTGGCCGTCCTCGGCGCCGCCGTCGAGCGCGCCCGGGCCGGCGAGGGCCCGCAGCTGGTGGAGGCGCTCACCTATCGCATGCAGGCACACACCAATGCCGACGACGCCACCCGCTATCGCGACGAGGCCGAGGTCGCGGCCTGGGTGGAGCGCGATCCGATCACCCGGCTCCGGGCCCACCTGCGCGAGCGCGGGCTGGTCACCGACGACCAGCTGGCGGACTTCGCCGCGGCGGCGGAGCGGGTGGCGGCGGCCCTGCGCGACGGCCTCAACCGCGACATCGAGCCGGACCCGGCCGAGTTGTTCGCGCACGTGTACGCGACGCCCACCACGCAACTCGCCGAGCAGGCGGCGCTGGTCGCCGACGAGCTCGGCCGGGAAGGAGCGCTCCGGTGACCGACCACGTGAAGCTGACCATGGCGCAGGCGCTCAACCGAGCGCTGCGGGACGCGCTGGCCGAGGATCCGTCGGTGGTGGTCTTCGGCGAGGACGTCGGCCCGCTCGGCGGCGTCTTCCGGATCACCGACGGCCTCACCGCGGACTTCGGCGAGGCGCGGTGCTTCGACACCCCGCTCGCCGAGTCCGGGATCGTCGGGATGGCGGTCGGCATGGCGATGAACGGCCTGCGCCCGGTGGTGGAGATGCAGTTCGACGCGTTCGCCTACCCGGCGTTCGAGCAGATCGTCAGCCACGTCGCCAAGATGCGCAACCGCACCCGGGGCCGGGTCACGCTGCCCATGGTGATCCGGGTGCCGACGGCCGGCGGGATCGGCGGCGTCGAGCATCACTGCGACTCGTCCGAGGCGTATTACGCGCACACCCCCGGTCTGCAGGTCGTCGCCCCGGCCACGCCCGCCGACGCGTACACGCTGCTGCGCGCGGCGATCGCCGCGCCGGACCCGGTCGTCTTCCTGGAACCGAAGAAGCTCTACTGGAGCTCCGAGGAGGTGGAGTTCCCGACCGGCGCGCCCGGCATCGGCCGGGCGGTGATCCGCCGCCAGGGCACGGACGCCACGCTCATCGCGTACGGGCCGAGCGTGCCGGTGGCGCTCGACGCCGCCGAGATCGCCGGCCAGGAGGGGCGCAGCCTCCAGGTCGTCGACCTGCGCTCGATCGTGCCGTTCGACGACGAGACCGTGTGCGCCGCCGTCCGCTCCACCGGCCGGGCGGTCGTGGTGACCGAGTCGGCCGGGTTCGCCGGCGTCTCCGCGGAGATCGCCGCCCGGGTGACCGAGCGGTGCTTCCACGCGCTGGCCGCGCCGGTCCGCCGGGTCACCGGGTTCGACATCCCCTACCCGCCGCCCAAGTTCGAGCACTTTCAGCTGCCCGGGGTCGACCGGGTCCTGGACGCCGTCGACGATCTGCAATGGGAGCAGTGATGGGTGCGCAGACCTTCGTCCTGCCGGATCTGGGTGAGGGACTCACCGAGGCCGAGATCGTGCGCTGGCTGGTCGCCGAGGGCGACCCGGTGGAGGTCGACCAGGCCGTGGTCGAGGTGGAGACCGCGAAGTCGATGGTCGAGGTGCCATCGCCGTACGCGGGACGCGTGACCACGCTGCACGCGGCACCCGGCACCACGGTCGACGTGGGGCGGCCGCTGATCACGGTGTCCGCCGGGGCCGACGAGGGCGGCTCCGGCCACGTCCTGATCGGCTACGGCACCTCGGGCGCAACCGCCCTGGCCCGGCGCCGCCGGCCGCGCGCCGCCACCACGCCGGCCCGCCCTGCAGCCGGGCCGCGGGCCGTGCCCCTGGTGGTGTCGCCGCTGGTCCGCAACCTCGCCCGGGACAACGGCGTCGACCTGCGGCACGTGCAGCCGACCGGCCGCGGCGGCATCATCACGCGGGCCGACGTGGAGCGGGCGGTGCACGCCGCCGCGCCGGCCGCGGCGGACGAACGCCGCACCCCGCTCAGCGGCTTCCGCAAGGCGGTGTCGGCGGCGCTGACCCGCAGCCGCGCCGAGATCCCGGAGGCGACGGTCTGGGTGGACGTCGACGCGACCAGGCTGTGGGAGCTGCGCGCCGCGCACCCCGACGGGCCGGGCCTGCTGGCGTACCTGGCCAGGTTCACGGTGGCGGCCCTGCGCGCGTACCCGGTCTTCAACGCCCGCCTCGACACCGAGCGGCAGGAGATCGTCGAGCTCGACCAGATCGATCTGGGCATCGCCGTGCAGGGCGACCGGGGCCTCGTCGTGCCCGCGGTCGCCGCCGCCGAGCGGATGACGACCACCGAGCTGGACGCGGAGATCCGCCGGATCACCGCGGACGCCCGGGCGGGCCGGGTCGGCTCGCCGGCGGGCACGTTCACGCTGAACAACTACGGCAGCTTCCGGGTCGACGGCAGCGCCGCGATCATCAACCACCCGCAGGTGGCCATCCTCGGCATCGGCCGGATGATCGACCGGCCGTGGGTCGTGGACGGCGAGCTGTGCGTCCGTAAGATCGCGCAGATGAGCTTCGTGTTCGACCACCGGGTGTGCGACGGCGGCACGGCCGCCGGCTTCATGCGGTGCGTGGCGGATGCGATCGAGGATCCGGCCTCGGTCATCGCCCGGCTGTGATGCTGCTCCTCGCCGGCGGGCCGGTCGGGACCGACCCGGAGTACGACGTCACGCTCGGCCCGCGGCTGCTGCGCGAGGGCCGGGCCGGCGCCGACGAGTTCCTGCGGATCTACTCCCCCGCGCCGACCGCGGCGTTCAGCCGGCGGGACACCCTGCGCCCCGGGTACCGGCGGGCCGCCGAGGCCGCCCGGCGGCACGGCTTCGCCCCGGTGGTCCGGCCGCAGGGTGGCAGCCTGGCCGCCTACCACCGCGGCAGCGTCGTGCTCGACCACGTGCACCGAGCGCCCGACCCGTCCCTCGCGACGGTCGGGCGGTTCCGCGAGTTCGCCGCCCGGCACGCCGCGGTGCTCACCGGGCTCGGCGTGGACGCCCGGATCGGCGCGGTCCCCGGCGAGTACTGCCCCGGCGAGTACAGCCTCAACGCCGGCGGCCGCCACAAGATCGTCGGCTCCGCCCAGCGCGTCACCCGCGACGGCTGGCTGTTCAGCACGGTCATCCAGGTGGCCGGCACCGAGCGGCTGCGCGCGGTGCTGACCGACGCCTACCGCGAGCTCGGCTACGACTTCGACCCCGGCAGCGTCGGCTCCATCGAGGACACCGCCCGCGCCGTGACCGTGGAGGCGGTCACGGCGGCCATGTCGGCCGCCTACGGCGTGGCGAGCTGAGCGATGCGCCCGGCGACTCGGGCCGCGCGCGGTCAGGCGTGGGCGCGCCGGGCGTGGGACAGCGCCCCGTGATGGGTGTCGCCGGCGTGGGTGGCCGGGTCGACGTGGATCGTCGCGCCGGCCAGATGCGGGACGCCGTGGGTGAGCTGGTGCTCGGCGTCGGCCGCGATCTCATGGGCCGCCGACAGCGTCAGGTCGGCGGCCACCACCACGACGGCCTCGGCGTGCAGGCGATGACCGATCCAGCGCAGCCGCAGCGACGGTACGTCACCCACGCCGGGCACGGCGCGTAGCGTCGACTCGGCGCGGTCGACCAGCGCCGGGTCCACGCGGTCCATCAGCCGGCGGTAGATCTCGCGGGCGGCGTCCTTGAGCACGAAGCCGATCGCCACCGCGATGGCCAGGCCGACCACCGGATCGGCCCACCGCAGGCCGGCCCAGGAACCGGCCGCGGCGGCCACGACGGCCAGCGAGGCGAAGCCGTCGGTGCGGGCGTGCAGGCCGTCGGCGACCAGCGCGGCCGAGCCGATGCGGCGGCCCACCCGGATGCGGTAGCGGGCCACGAACTCGTTGCCCAGGAAGCCGATCACCCCGGCGGCCAGCACCCAGCCGGGGTGGCTCATCGGGCGCGGGGCGATCAGGCGGTCGATCGCGGTCCACCCGGCCGCGACGGCCGAGCCCGCGATGACCAGCACGATGGCGACGCCGGCGAGATCCTCGGCGCGGCCGAAGCCGTACGTGTAGGCCCGGGTCGCCGCCCGCCGCCCGACCAGGAACGCGATCCCCAGCGGCACCGCGGTCAGCGCATCGGCCAGATTGTGCAGCGTGTCGCCGAGCAACGCCACCGAACCGGACACGGCGACCACCGCCGCCTGCGCCGCGGCCGTGGCGCCGAGCGCCAGCAGCGACAACCACAGCGCGCGCAGCCCGTCGCGGGACGACTCGAGGGCCGGGTCGACCTTTGCCGCGGTGTCGTGCGAGTGCGGCGTGACCAGATGCCGGAGACCGTGCCGGTGGTGGTGATGGTGATCGGTCATGCCCCGACGATAGGCGCCGAACTAGGCATGCGACAACCGGGCACATGCCAATGACCTGCAAGAACGCCGCAAGGGCAACAACCACGCGGCGATTTTGTCCGCTGTCGCCTCTATGGTGGGGGGATGACCGGTGCGCGGGGGCAGTATCTGGAGCAGATCCGGCGGGGCGGCGTCGAGCTCTCGCCGGAACTGGCCGGCGCGTTCGCCGCGGTGCCGCGGGAGGTGTTCGTGCCGGACGGCTTCCAACGCCGCGACGGCACCTGGGCCAAGCCCGCCGACCCCGACTTCCTGGAGATCGTCTACAGCGACGACGTGCTGGTCACCAAGGTCGACGGGCGGACGCCGACCAGCTCGTCCAGCCAGCCGTCGCTGATGGCCCTCATGATCCTCGCCCTGCGGGTGCGGGCCGGTCAGCGGATCCTCGAGATCGGCGCGGGCACCGGCTACAACGCGGCCCTGCTCAGCTCCCTCGGGGCCGAGGTGACCAGCGTGGACGTGCAGCCCGACGTGGCCGACCGGGCGCGCTCCGCGCTGGCCCGGGCCCAGATCGACGGGGTACGGGTGGAGGTCGGCGACGGCTACGAGGGCTTTCCGGGCGTTCGGTTCGACCGGGTGATCGTCACGGTCGGGGTGGCCGGCATCTCCCCGCGCTGGGTCGACCAGCTCGCACCGGACGGCCTCGTGGTCGCCCCGGTGGAACACGCCGGCACCCACCCGGTGCTGGCCGTCCGTCCGGCGGACGGGCAACTCACCGCCACGGTCGTCTGCCCGTCCGGCTTCATGACCGCGGCCGGGCCGCTCACCGCCGCCCACCCCGGCTCGTTCCCGGCCCCGCACACCGCCGGCACGCTGACCGAGCTCACCGAGGTCGCCGGCCCGCGCTTCGAGCCGCCGCTCGACTCGCTCGCCTACCGCGACCTCTGGTATGCGGCGGGCGTCTGGCACCGCCGCGCCACCCACGGCGCCGTCCCGAGCCTCAAGCAGGGCTGCCTGCTGCTGCTCGACGAGGAACGCCGCGGCGGCGCGGCGATCCTGCCGGACGGCCGGGTGCTGGCCGGGGGCCCGCAGGCCGCCGGGTTCGCCGGCGACGCCGGCACGATCCTGGACCGGTGGGTGGCGGCCGGCCGGCCGGGCATGCGGGACTGGCGGGTCGGCCTGGCCCCGGCCGGCGACCCGGCGTCGCCGATCTGGGTGCCGGTCAGCTGGGAGCCGCGGTCATGACCCGGGTCGACGAGGTACGGGCGTGGTTGCTCGGGCGCGGCGCCGCGTCGGTGGAGCACGCCGGCGGGTCGCTCTACGACCATCTCGGCCGGGTGAGCGACCGGCTGGCCGGGCACGGCTGCTCGGCGGACGAGCAACTCGCGGCGCTGACCCACGCGGCGTACGGCACCGACGGCTTCCGGTTCCCCCTGCTGGACGTCGCCGACCGGCGCGAGTTGCGCGAGCTCGTCGGCCCCGCCGCCGAGGCGATGGTCTATCGGTACGGCGGCTGCGACCGCGGCCGCACCTGGCGGGCGCTGCCCAGCACCGGGCTGATCCGGAGCCGGTTCACCGAGCACGACGAGGCGCCGACGCCGGCCGAGCTGCGCGCCTTCGTCGATTTGAGCATCGTCAACGAGCTCGACGTCTACGAGCGGTCCGCGGAGATCGCGGCCAAGGCCGGCGACTACTTCCGGTCGCTGTTTCCCACCTGGCAGCCACTGGCGTCGCCGGCTGTGATGGCCGACTGCCGCCGCGTTCTGGGCTGCTGATCGCCCCACCCGCCTTCCGCGGAGCAGTGACGCCCGTGCGACCAGCCTTGCCGCGAACGTCGCCGTCGGCGGCGCCGACCCGATCGGCAAGGCGCTCGCCGGGTGGCCGGCGCTGTTTGGTGCGGAACCTGGACGAGCGTCACGATTCATAAATTCCTAGCATGAGACACCAGCGATTTTGGCATTGGACCTATGGATGAAGCCAGGCCATCGTCATCTCATGATGACTTTCGCGATCGCCGCGCTGGTGCTGATCATGCTGCCCGGCCCGGACCAGGCCCTGATCACCCGCAACGCACTGGTCAGCGGCCGGGCCGGCGGGGCACTGACCATGATCGGCGGCGTTCTCGGCCTGGCCGTGCACGCCGCGGCCGCTGTGTTCGGGCTCTCGGCCCTGCTGCTCGCATCCGCGACGGCGTTCACCGTGCTGAAGATTGTCGGGGCGGTGTACCTGCTGTGGCTGGCGGCGCAGATGCTGTGGTCGGCGCGGCGGTCGTCGCACCGGCCGGTGGACGACGAGGCCGGCGCGGTGCCGGCGCGCCGGTGGGCGCACCTGCGGCAGGGCTTCCTGTCCAACGCGCTCAACCCTAAGGTGGCGCTGTTCTTCGTCACCTTCCTGCCCCAGTTCATCAGCGCCGACAGCGGCTCACCGTGGGCCGAGGCGATGCTGCTGTCCGCGATCTTCGCGGCGCTCTACCTCGCCTGGTTCGGGCTGTACCTCACCGCCGTCGATCGGCTGGGCCGCTGGCTGCGCCGGCCGCGGGTGAAGGCGCGTGTCGAGCGGGTCAGCGGGCTGATCCTGGCCACGGTCGCTGTCCGGCTGGCTACGACGACCCACTGACCCGGGCCGAGTCGTTGCTGCATGCGGCCGGGCGCCGCACCCCGACGGAGGCAGCAACAGCGGCTCACCGCCCTACCGCACGGCGGTCGCGGCGTGGGTGAGGGCGTCGAGGAGCGCGGCGGTGGCGGGTGGATCGGGTGGTTCGCCGTAGGTGGCCGCGTAGATCCGGCGGGGTGGTGTCGGTATCGGTGTGGCGGTGATCGCGGGGTGTTGATGGGAGCGCAGGGCCAGCCCGGGAATGGTGGTGACGCCCATCCCGGCGGCGACAAGGCTTTGCATGACGACCATGTCGTCGGTGATGTAGGCCAGGCGCGGGGAGAAGCCGGCGCGTTCGCACATCCCGACGAGGTGGCGGCGGCAGCGTTGGCAGCCCGCGATCCAGGGCTTGCTCGCGTGGTCGGCGAGGAGGGTTCCGCCGCCGGTGGTGAGCAGGTAGAGCGGGTCGTCGAGCAGGTGGGTCAGGCGGACGGAGCCGTCCTCGGGGACGGTGTCGTCGTACCGGAAGATGACGGCGACGTCGACTTGGCCGGCCCGGAGCAGCTCCAGCGCGTCCTCGGGGTGGCTGTCGGTCAGGCTCAGCTCCAGGCCGGGATGCTGCCCGGCAAGGACGGTAGCCGCCTGCGGGACCAGTGAGCTCATGACGGAGTTGAAGCCAGCCAGCCTGACCCGGCCGGCGTTCAACCCGACCAGCGCGGCCAGTTCCGCGGTCGCCGAGCCGACCCGGCCGATGATCTCGGCGGCGCGGTCGGCCAGCAGGAGGCCCGCAGGGGTGAGCCGGATGCCCCGGCCGGCCTTCTGGACCAGTCGGGTGCCGACCTCGACCTCCAGCCTGGACAGGTGGTGGCTGATCGACGGCTGGGTGTACCGCAGCTCCTTCGCGGCCGCGGTCACCGAGGCATGCCGCCCCACGGCGTCGATGACGCGAAGCTGTACCAGAGTCACCATGCATAAATTCTAGGCATGCGTCCAGTCGAGAATTGGCATTGGACCTATCGATCGTCACTTGGCATCGTCGTGGTCGACCGGCCGGTCACCAGCGGCCGGCCCGGCGGTCCCGCCACGGGCGGCCGTCCGGGTCGTAGAGCAACCGGTATGCCGGGATCGCCCACCAGCGCTGATACCAGGGCAGCCGGGTGGTCTCGTGCGGGACGAGCCGGCCCGGCGGGCGGGGGCCGCGCTCGCCGCCCGCGTGCCAGTCGCGCAGGCGATCGGCGGCGGCGGTCAACGTGCGTACGGCGGAAAGCGGATCCACCAGATCGGCGTCCTCCGCCGCGTCGAGATGTTCACGCATCAGCGCGAGGCGCAGGTCGCGGGGGAACCGGCGGGCGCCGTCGCCCCGGCCCGCCGGGTCCGCGGGCGGCCGCTCGTCGGCCGTCGCGTCGAGGATCGCGCAGGACAGTTCGCTGTCGTGGGTCCATGACCGCCGGTTGAAGTTGTCGCTGCCCACGCTGCACCACACGTCGTCGACCACGCACACCTTGGCGTGCACATAGATCGGCGTGCCGTCGTGGTTCTCCAGGTCGAAGACGTGCACCCGGTCCGGCGCGACCATCGTGCACAGCGAGATCGCCTGTTCCCGGCCGACCTGGTTGGGCGGCAGCACGAACCGGCCGTCCACGTCCGGATGCCGGGGCACCACCGCGATCAGGTGCAGGTCGGGGTTGGCGTTGAGCGCGTCGGCGAAGAGCTGGGCCACCTCGGTCGACCAGAGGTACTGGTCCTCCAGGTAGATCAGGCGCCGGGCCCGCCGGACGGCCTTGGTGTAGCCGCGCGCCACCGTTCTCTCGCCGCGCGGCGCGAAGCCGTACGGCGGGCGCATCGCCGGATAGGTCCGCAGCACCTGGATGGCGAGCGGGCCGCACTCGGGCGGGTCGGGCAGCGGCTCGGGCAGCGGGTCGGCGTGCAGATCGGCGCGGTGCAGGTGATCCTCGGCGGTGGCGATCGGTCCGTGCTGGTCGAGCGGGGCGGGATCGCACCAGCGTTCCCGGAAGGTCTGGTCGAGGGCGCCGACGACCGGGCCACGCAGCGCGAGCTGCACGTCGTGCCAGGGCGGATGCGGACCGTACGCCTGGGCCATGGCCACCGCCTGCGGATCGCCGCGGTGGTCGGCGTCGTCCCGGCGGCTGTGGCACAGGTCGATCCCGCCGGCGAAGGCGATGTCGAGTTCGGGCCGGCCGGGGTGGCGCAGCACGACCAGCTTCTGATGGTGTGAGCCGCCACGGCGTACCCGCTGGTCGAGCAGCACCTCGCCGCCGGCCTGCTCGATGTCGTGGCCGAGGTTGCGGTTCTCCTCCTCGCTGTACGCCATCTTGTCCAGATGGGAGCGCCAGAGCAGACCCTTGACGATGACCCCCCGCTTCGCCGCCGCGGCGAAGAGCTCGGCGATGGACGGGCCGTCGTCGCGCATCAGCTCGTCCGGGTCGCCCCGCCAGTCGGTGAAGAAGAGGTGGTCACCCGGGCGGAGACTGTCCACCTCGGTCGCTAGCCGGGCAAAATACGTTTTACCGTGAATAAGCGGTTCGGCCGTGTTTCCGGCGCACCAGGTGGGTATGGAACTGCTCGGGTTGCCACGCTCCTCTTCACTGAGAAACCAGTCGTGCAGCGACACGAGCAGCCCTTCCGAGGTCGACGATGCCCTCACGCTATGCCCGTTGCCGGCTGGGCGCATGCCGAGTGCGCCCGCCTACTCCCGGAGGGATCAGCCCATGACCAGCGAGCCGCTGACCACGACGACCACGGAGACCGCCGCCTCCACCGAGAAGGGCCTGCTGATCGCCGTCCTGCTGCTGGTCCTGCTGGGCGTCGGCGGGATGCTGCTGATGGTCTGACGGCCGGGTCCTACAGCACCCACTCGTCGTCGCGGATGATCTCGACGGTGCCGTGCTGGCCGCTGCCGGTCACCGTGATGCCGTCGCCGCCGATCACCACGTCGGTGTGTACGCCCGACATGTTCAGGCCGAGGCCGGCGCGTTCGTCGGCGGTCATCGCGAGGCCGCCCTCGACCGCGAACGGGAAGCTCTGGCCCCACGCCACGTGGCAGCCGGCGTTCTCGTCGAACAGGGTGTTGTGGAAGACGATGCCGGCCGCGGCGATCCGGCTGTCCCGGTCGACCAGCGACACCTCGCCCAGATACCGCGCGCCCGGGTCGGTGTCGAGCTGGGCGCGGACCACGTCGGCGCCGGCCGTGGCCGACACGTCGGTGACCCGGCCGCCGGCGAAGGTCACCCGCAGCCCGGTGACCAGCTGACCGGCGATCACCACCGGCTTGGTCACCCGGATCACGCCCTCGGCCCGGTGCCGGTCGGGGCTGGTGAAGACCTCCTCGGTCGGGATGTTCGGCAGGTACGGCACGCCGGCCGCGTCGACCATGCCGCCACCGGTCCAGCGCACCCCCGCCGGCAGCCCCACGGTCAGGTCGGTGCCCTCGCCGACGTAGCGCACCTCGGTCAGCTCCAGCTTGTCGAGCTGCCGGCCGCGGGCGGCGAGCGTGGCCGACCGCTCCCGCCAGGCGGCGACCGGGTCGGTCGCGTCCAGCCGCATCGCCGTACCGACCGCCTGCCAGAGCCGGTCCACGTCGGGCTCGCCGAAGATCTGCCGGGCCCAGCCCGGGTTGGGCGCGCCGACCGCCGTCCACCGGATGCCGTCGAAGAACGCCCGCCGCATGGCGGCGGCCTCCTCGACCGGGCGGGCCGCCACCTTGGCCGGGTCGGCGCCCTCGAACACGTGCGGGTCGGGATCGCCGAGCAGGGTGATCGCGACGGCACCCTGCCGGCGCCACTCCTCGATGCGGGCGAGCGCCCACGGCCGGCTCGCGGAGAGCTGCTCGGCACTGGTGTGGTCGACCGCGGACCGGTGCATCGGGCCGTCGCTCCAGATCGGCTCCACCCAGGCGGCACCCGCCGCGTAGGCGGCCTCGACGACCGCCCGGGCGATCTCCAGATGTGCCGTGTCGGTGCGCAGGATGACTCCCTGCCCCGGCTGAAGGTTGACCCCCACCCGTACCACCAGATCCGCGAACCGCTCGATCAGCGCCATGCCGCCAGCCTAGATCAGTCGGTGTGCGGCACGGGTCCGGCCGGGATCACCCCGAGGCGGCCCTTCTGGAAGTCCTCGAACGCCTGCTGCAGCTCCTCGCGGGTGTTCATCACGAACGGGCCGTAGTGTGCCACCGGCTCGCGGATCGGGCGGCCACCCATGATGAACAGCTCCATCGCCGGGATGTTGGAGTCCTGCGTGGCGTCCGCGGCCACCCGGATCGCGTCGCCGG
>Ga0207668_10000204_pt1 | contig 40067 bp, 50 predicted proteins | sample KBSS43metaG_FD_184323 | JGI IMG/M metagenome (GOLD analysis project Ga0207668, IMG submission 184323) | Switchgrass rhizosphere microbial communities from Kellogg Biological Station, Michigan, USA - KBS S4-3 metaG (SPAdes) (version 2) | ecosystem: Host-associated > Plants > Roots > Rhizosphere...
CAATCTCACCAAATGTCAGCGACCAGCTGGCACAGCGCCTTGGCAAACCGCCATCGTTTGTTGCCAAGATCGAGACTGGGGAGCGGCGGTTAGATATTGTGGAGTTCATCGCCATTCCGCGCGCGCTGAATGTTCGACCAGCCGACCTTGCAGGGCAGGTTGATGGGGCGATACCCGAACAATTGGATTTCTGATGTTATCAGGGTTGGGTGGTGCCGCTTAGGTGACTCGAACACCTGACCCCCGCATTACGAATTTTAACTATTTGATATTGAACGACTTTTATGGAGTTTGAAGGAGCCTGAATTCGCTCCTGATCCCGAGGGGTTGCACCCTGAGAGAGCCGGACGCAGCCGGAGGGACTTTGAAACCGCCGCCCTACTAATACCCTACTATTTGCCTGGGGGCTTTCCGACCAAAGATTTCCTCAAAGGCTCATTCGCAACCACCGTCCGTTCAAGTGATAAGGACCTTCTATCCCGAAGACGCGCAACGCCGTAAGTGTACGTGAATATTGACGAGCGAAACACCATATACCCGGTCCCGCGCCTAGAACCCCGCCACGCCATTTGGAGTACCCAACCCGGTCGGGCCGTCATATCCCGGCCCAGCCGTGCAGAGATAGGAACCGCAGCTGCCGTTACTGCCGGAGATTACCTCGAAAATGGAACTCGGGTTGAAATAGGGATCGCTACCATAGTTCACCGATCCGCCGTTCACGCCATAGATGCCAGCGATGAGTGGCGCACCGACGCTCGTGCCACCGAAGACGAGCCAAGCGGATCTTCCACCCAGACCAGGACCATAGACGGCTACACCGGTAGCCGGATCCGCTATGGCCGAGACGTCCGCAACCGTCCGCTTCGCGCATCCGGTGTCAGATTGCCAAGTGGGTTTGGTGTAGACGGCGCTGCAGCCGCTACCAGCGCCCGACCATGCAGTCTCCGACCAGCCGCGCGTGGTAGAACTGCGCGTCAGCGTTGTACCACCGACTGCCGTCACATGATCAGACGATGCCGGAAACGATACGCCATAGCCGCTGTCGCCAGAACTCACCGTAATGGCGATCCCGGGATGCTTGTAGTCGGGCTCATACGTCGATGAGCCAACCTCAGACCCGCCATAGCTGTTGCTGATCGCATGTGCGCCAAGCGCGGCGGCCATGTCCTCCGCAGCGGCGAGGTTGGCGAAGGACGCTGTACTAGCTTCGACGAGGAGTATCTTGCAGTTGGGGCACATCGCGCTCACCATATCGAGATCGAGCGCTGTTTCCTGCGCCCATCCCGTATTCTGACGCGGATAATTTCCCTGCTGCCCGAGCTGGTTTACCTTTTTGAAGCAGCCATTGGCGGTCGTGCATACAGGCAGGCCATAGGTTTTGCGATAGACCGCCAGATCGGATTCCGCATTGGCGTAACCATAGGCATCGACAACGGCGACGATCGTTGTGCTGCTTCCGACGCCGGTCACATTATAGGCCAAGCGCAGGTCACTGGGACCAAGACCGGAAGGTGTCACAAAAGGCACAGCGTTGCGGGCCAGCGGATTGCCCTTGTTGTCCGTCACCACATGCGCATGACAACGCGCAAATCCAGCAGAGGCTGGCCCCGGGCAAACCGCGACATGAAAGGTGTTCCTGGACCGCTCAACGGTTTGCGCAGAGGAAGGTGTCGCGCCAAACATCTGAAACGAGTTGCCGACGTAATTCCTTGGAGGGCACGAGATATGGTACTCCCACTACTCGACCGGCTTACTATCCGCTTCATCCTCACCGCCGGAACCCTCACAGGTCTAAACGGTTTTGATTGGCGCGGGGGGTGCGAAGGAGAGAGCAATGAACAAGGCAATCCTTATGGCATCAATGTGCCTCTTGGGCCTCGCTGGCCCAGCGCTGGCGCAAGGTCGTGGCGGCGGAGCTGGCGGTGGCATGGGTGGCGGCGCTGTCGGGGTGGGTGCGGGCATGGGAGGCGTCGACGCGGGTATGCACGGGTCGATGGCAACCGGCATCGACCAGCGCGATATCGCGCGGGACAACCGCATGTCCGATACCCACGCCGCTGTCCAGGGTCAGACGCAAGCCAATGCCAATGCAGGCTTTGACGCAACCTCAACGGCGACCACCAATCACGGATACACACATCGCAGCGAGGCAAGGTCTCGTCGCCATGCCTATCAGGCAAAGGCCGAGGCGAAGGCAAAAGCAAACTCGAACTCAGACCTTTCGACCGCAACGGCACCAGCCCGCTGATACTGCTCTATTGTCGAGAAGGCCGGGTAGATCGAATTCGGAAGCTCGGCCTTCCGACTTTGTGCCGCGCCCATGCGCGGCGGCCGACAATTGGCTGACAACCTTTAATCTAATTCCCGAAACTCACCGATGTAGCCGTATGGCGTGCACAAGTGCCTGTGGCGGTGTCGTCCAGTTAGTCATCGGGCTGGTGGGCGCAGGCCACATCATATTGAGAGACCGATGCTGTATTCCGTGAGTTCTGTGGCTGCTCGCCCGCATAGCGTGTGCCTGCAACGCCATCTGGATTAAAGGCCGATCCTCGTGCGTCTTCGGCCCGGCCCGGCCGGTTCAAGGCCTCATCCTCGCCGCATTCCACGCCTGGCTGGCCGGTGCTGCTCGGCCCATTGTTATGCGTCCAGCCTGTACCTTGGGTGGAACCCTGGGCCATGACCATGGTCGGCAGAAGTGCGAGCGCGCTCGCCGTCAACAAGCCTTTGGTGAGATTCATGGTGGAAGTTCCTTAGGTTCGCGCTTCCCATCGGAAGCATACCCCTGTCATTTCGAAACGCGGTCGCGCTTCGGTTGTTCCTGTCTCCCGACGGGGCTAGGGTCCTCCAGGCTGTACGGACCCACATCGGCAAGATTAGGTGCCTGCACTACCTCGCGCATATATTCTTGCGACGGGAGCGACGATCAACATGGCGTCGGAAGACGAGCAGCAAAAATGCGACGAAAGCGAATGAGGCACCAGCCAGGAACGTTGCGCTGGAGCCAAGCTGGTCCCAGAGCAATCCTGCAACAATGCTTGCGACAAGGAGTGCCAAACCCGTTGCCAAGTTGAACACGCCGAAGGCGGAACCCCGGAGATGCTCAGGGGCATTGTCTGCCACCAGCTTCGCCATCAGCCCTTGTGTCAGCGCCATGTGAGCACCCCATAGTGCGATTCCAAGAAACGCACCCAACATCCCGGACAGCAGGGCGAGTGACAGGTCCGCTGTCACAAGGCAGGCCAGGCCCCACAGGAGAAGGTTGCTGGCCCGGATCTTGTCGGAGAGAAAGCCCGCAGGATAGGCTCCGATCGCATAAACAACGTTCATCACCACGAGTACCAGTGGGGCTAGCGCGAGCGGCAGGCCTTCGGCGCTGGCCTTTAGAATCAGGAAGGCTTCGCTGAACCGGGCGAGCGTGAACACGATGCCGATCGCAACGACGCCCCAGAAGGGCCGCCCCAACTTTCTGACATCACGGACTCGTACGGGAGCTTTGACGCTGGTCTTCCCGTCGGGTGACTGTCGATCCTCAACACCGATTATGACGAGCAGGACAGCGAGGATGGCCGGAATCGCCGCAACCCAGAACACCGACCGAATGTCGTTGGCAAAAACAATCATCAGCACAATCGCGAGCAACGGACCGAGAAACGCGCCTACGGTGTCGAGCGACTGGCGCAAGCCGAAAGCACGGCCGCGTATCGGCATTGGCGTCACGTCGGCCACAAGGGCATCGCGAGGCGCTCCGCGCAGACCCTTGCCGATCCGGTCCGCGAACCGCGCGCCCAGCACGATTCCCGCGCTGCTGGCGAGCGGGAAGAAAGGCTTGGATAGAGCGCCGAGACCGTACCCCAGCAAGATAAGGGGTTTCCTGCGGCCGATCCGGTCCGACCAATAGCCAGAGAACAGCTTCGAAATGGAGGCGGTCGATTCAGCGACGCCGTCTATGAGGCCGACCATCGCCACGCTGACGCCGAGTGTCCCCGTTAAGAAGAGCGGGAGCAGCGCGTGGATGGTTTCCGACGACAGGTCCATGAACAGGCTGACGAGACCCAGCGCCCACACTGTGCGGGGCATTGTGAGTTTTCGTTGGGCCGGATCCGAAGCGGGCTTGAACACCATCGGCCGGTAGCACGGGCATGATTTAAACACATAACAAAGCGTGATCGAACTGAGCATGGCTAAGTAGCGGGTCGTCCCAGGCGACATGGACCCATATCGGCGGGTAAGGGCGGCCGTCGAATACAATGAGGCCCGACCCACAGGACGCTTTGAAACCCCCTATCCAGGGAGTATGCTTTGCAGGCGGGGACTTCGAAGGATCCGCGATGGCTGTTGCCGCTGAAAACTGGCGTTGGACCTGGGCCACCAAAGCCAAGCCCTTGAGGCTCGCGTGAATTAACATCGCATCCGGGCCACAGTAAAAAACCAATCCAACCTTCGCCAGGCTGATTTGGTTTTTCGTCGCGGACCCGCCTCTATCGGAAGGAGCGCGCCATGACTGACAAAGCGTCGGAAGCCAACAAGGACGTGGAAGCACTAAGGCTGGCGCTTTCCCAATGGGATGATGAGGGCGGCGCCAACGCCCAGCGCCCGCAGTTGCACCTGTCGATGGGGGAAGCCGAAGCTGGCGGCCTGAAGCTGACCAATGTCGAATATGCCGAGCTTAGAACGCGCGTGATTGCGTTGGAGAACATCATCATTTCGTTGCTTGCCACTGCATCCGATCAACAACTGCAACAGGCTCGCCAAATGGCTGGTTATATCTCTCCCCGACCGGGATTCACCCCTCACCCGTTGACGATTCACGCAGCGACCCAGATGACCCATCTGGTTGAGCGGGCGTCTCGTTTTCGCGATTAAAGCGGTTCCAAGAGCCCTGTACTGTCCGTTTCGAGGCCAGTTGTTTGGTCGTGTTTCGTCTCGAAATGATTGAGAAATTGGCAGCAGCATCATTCTGCATGTTCGGGCATGCCATTGGCGATCACTATTCAGCCGGTCAGTTTCGGCTCAAGGTGATCGGCGGCGAGCGAGCAATTCGAAATGGCGCGTGAGGTCTATCCGAAGTTCACGAACGACCACGGTGTTCCGGAGATCCGCATCGGGGTGCGGGCGTTCAAATGCATCGGCGCATCACCGCCCCAGGACCACCCGCATATCTATCTTGAAATGCGCGAACAGGATGACAGCATTCTATGCCCTTATTGCGCGACCCGGTTCAGATTCGATCGCGGCCTCGATCCGTTTGCCGCTGATCCGGCAGACAGCGTTTTTGCGCGCGCGCTGTCACCCAACCGCGACGGCTTGGCGGGCGTAATCGATTTCGGGGATGTGGGCCTGGGGAATCCGGCGGACGATCTGAAGGGGTTCTGGCTATTTGGCGCTGCGGCCGCGTTACATGTGCTGGAGGGATATGCCGGGCGCAGTGGCGACCCACTTTTGTTGGAGCGGTCCAGACGCGCCTACCTCCGATATCGTATCGATCGATTTGCCGAGCTGCTGTACGAGGACGGCCCGGAGCTCGCGACGGCGGATGCCGGTCGCTTACACGGGCTGTTAGCGGGTATTCCTGATCATTAGCACGTCGTGCAGCTTCGCACGGATCGATCGTGCCGCCTTCCTCGTGGAGGCGACAGGCGATCAGCATTCTCGATCGACCGTGGGCGCACTTGCCCCCCCGGTGGAGTGCGCTTAAACCAACATCACTGGTCGTTATCGACGTGTTTGTACTCGGCTTCGATATCCGCCGGGGGATCGACAAAATCGTCCCAAGGCAAGTCCTTGTGCAATGCCAGTGACCATCGTTCGAGCCAGCCTATGCCATCGGGACCAACATAAGGGTCCGGGATTCTATAGGCTGGGTCTTTCATGGCCTTTTCGAGTGCCACCGCGTGCAATCCCGCCCGTCTCAGCAGTGCGGCCAGTTCGTTTATGCAGTTAGCGTTAAGCCGCGTCACGTGAAGCAGCATCACATAGGACATGTTTCTGCCAAGCAATTGGTGCGCAGCGCTGCGATACCAAGCAATCATCTGCGTGGTATAAGCCAAATATGAGGCTTTTATGCGCCCCGCGCGGTCATTGTCATGGCGGGCAATCGCATCGTCATAGGGCTCAGCAAAGAGCCAATCAGAATTTTCCATTGTCACGGGTGCAATGCGATAGCCATGCTCAGCGAGCCAATGATTGATCTGTTGTTTGGCTTTCTGCGTCGGGCCGGTCTCGAGATAGGGATGACGAAACCAGACAAGCCGAAGGCCCCGCGCGGCGAGCAAGGGACGGGTCACGCTTTCGCCGCGAACGATGTCTGCGACATAGGCGTCGGCCGCCATATTGTTCGGCGATTCATGAGAAAAGCTGTGATTGCCCAGAAGCATGCCGGCGTTCAGCCACATGTGCAGGACGTCGATCTGTTTGGCCCGCTCCAGCTCGTCGAATTTACCCTCGTTGACGAAGCCGATCGCCGGTAGATGATGACGCTTCAATCCGCGCAGCAGCATCGCGTTGGTACAGGTGACGTAAGTCTGGGAATGGAGCAGTGTCAGGGCCGGTAGATCGTCAAATGTTAGCGCGACTGCTTCTCGGCGTGCGGAGGCAGCCGAAGCGGCAAACATAGCCATTATGGCAAACATCATGGGGTGGCCGCGTCTCATGCCGCCATGGCGCACCTGAGCGGGGCATCTGGATGCTATCTTCCGTCTCAAGTCAAACGCCACAGCGTGCAGAGTGCCAGCACGACCAGCGCCGGCTGCGCGCTCAGGATCAGCCGGCGCCGCGACACCGGCGCGCCTGCGGCCAGATCGGCCCCGGCAATGACCGCCGCGATCGCTGTCCCCGTAATTGTCCAGAGATGATAACGCAGCTCGGACGATACGCTGAACAGCAGATAGCCGAGGCCGTAGAGCAAAGCGGAAAGCGTGATCGGTATGACGACGCGGCGCGACGGCAATTCCGGACTCAGCGCGAGCAGGCCGAGCGCCAGCGCCATCCACCAGATCGGCCAGCCGAGCGGGCTATGGATGCTCCAGCCCGCCATCCGGTTGATCAGCCTCAGACCGGCATTGCTGTCGACGACATAATTCCATTCGTTGGGGATGGCGCGATCGGGGGCCGGACCCTGCACCTCGGTGTGCACGAGAAAGCGGGAATTGATGTTGAAATGCCCAAGGCGATGCTGAGCGTAAGCGATAGGATGGGCGAGCACCGCCTCCGCAAGAGTCCAATAGGGACTCCTTCCGCTCGCCGCGAAGGCCGCCGTGATGGTGTCGAAGCCTATCGGACAGAGCGGCGCCGCCCAGGTGGAATAGCTGTCCCATTTGTCTGGCCTGTAGCAGCGGGCATTGACCGCCACCGGATCGGCGACGGCGATCGCGGGGAATACGTCAACCCCACTGAACCTGGTAATGCCGCCCAAATCGAAGACGACAAGCGACAGTTCGACGCCGCTCCTCTCCGCGCCGATCAGGCGGTTGGCGACGGGAATAGCCAGCACCAGCGCACTCAGCGACACCGCGGAGACGGCGGCAAGCCGCAACTGCGTGCGCCGCCAGGCCATCGGCAATAGTGCCACCAGCAGCGGTAGTGTCGCCAGAAAGGCGTTGAAGCGGAGCGTGGCGGCGAAGAGAAGCATCAGGATTGCCCAGATGCGGACCGCCCAGTCACGCTCCGGTTTGACCCACAGCAACAAACCCACTGCCGAGAGCAACACCCCCTCCATCAGGCAGTCCTTCAGTACCGATCCCATGATTGCGAGCGGGAAGGGTAGCAAGGCACATGCAGCCAGCGCGAACGCCATTCCTGTGCGACGCCGGCGCAGGGCCGCGCCGACGATCGTCGCGTAGCCAGTCCAGTAGAGGACGAGTTGCAGCACGAACATGGGCCCTGGCCCGACCTTCACCGTGATCAGCTGGCGCCACAGCCAGGCCATGGCGGGCGGATGCCAATCGTCGAATTCGCCATCGACCGCCTGGCCATATTGGTTAATGGCATCCCAGGTCATAATGCCCGGCCAATAAGAAATGCCCTGCAACAGCGCGACCCCAAACAGTCCGATCGCCAGTGCGGCGGCCATGTGCGCAGGGCGCCTCGAAATCCATTTGGTCGCGGCAGATGCCGGCGAACGCTCCCGGACATCGGCCGCCCCGCCTGCGTTAGTCAGCGGCATATGGTCTTCCTATCCATGCGTGCCGCAATATCCTGGCAAGTAGACAGCGTCAGGTCCGCGTGCGACTGTCCGTCGTCAGGGCATTTGGCCAAGATTGCGGCGCAGATTAGCGGAGGATCGGCCTCGTCTGGGGATTGATATTATGCGGCGAGCTTGCGGTGCTGCAAGCGCCGATGTTCGATGGTTTGGCGTTTGATCCTTTCACGCTGTTTGATGATGGTCTCGGCTCTACCGAAGTAGGCATCGGCGGGTGTTACATTGTCCAGGCTCTCGTGATAGCGCTGATGGTTGTAGCGCTCGACGAACGCCGCGATCTGGGTCTCAGCCTGCGGTTCGAGGGCATCGCACGCGGGATCGATCAGCGGCAAATCTCGACTGGCGGACAACTCGAAGGCTTATCACGACACCTGCGAAGATAGCATCAGCCTTTATCATCGGGAGTATGGTGGCGACATCGCGGGCGTGGCGAAGCAGGATCGCTGGCGCCAACGAGCGCTCCATGTACCCGACAAGGCCAACGGGTTCGCCGGTCATGACCGCACCGTCAATGCGCTGGCCGACATGCTGGCTGCGGCCGGGCTTCGCCATCCCGAGGAATTGCAGTCCCACCATTTGGTCCATGGGGTTAGCTCTACTGAAATCCGGCAGTTCGATCAGGTGCATCGTTTCCTGAAAGCCAGCGAATTGCTGTCCGGGGATGCCCGCTTCCCTATTATCGCGACAATTGGGGAAAGGCTCAGTCCGGCAGCTTTGAAGCAGCCACGAACGTGTGAGAACGGTGCAAAGTGGCCGAAAGGGGAAGGCCTGTTTCCGGAAAAAACCTTTTCACAGCACTGCTGTTAGCAACGGCTGTCGGCGCAGCTGTTCCGACGCCAGCGTTCGCGCGAGGGCACAGCAGCTTCTCGATTTATCTGGGTTCGAACCCAGATTATTATTACGACGATTACGACAATCGCCGCGCGGTATGGATCGCCCATGAACGCGGTGAATCGCATCGGCGCTGGGAAGAGACAGAAGCTCGGCAACGTTAGGGGGAACGTGAGCGTTGGGGGAACTCCCAGTGGCATCATCGCCGTTATGATGATGACTGACTGGCTGACGTTAATGCGCTGGTATAACTAGAATCGTAAAGCAGCGTTCATGATCGTGTCCTTGAAGCGCGATGCACAAGAAAAGGGATTGCCATGAAAAAATCAGCATTTACCGCCGCCGCAGCTACCGTCGCATTTGCGGGCTTATGTCTTGCCGGTCCAGCGGAGGCGAGGCGTCATCACCATTCTGATCCGGGGCATGGGCATTGCCTGCGCTTCAACAAGACTACGGGCACCGTTGCGGGCGCCGTCGGTGGTGGCTTAGTGGGCAAAGCAGGTGTTGGCGGCACAGGCGGCGTGTTGGTCGGTGCGGCGGCAGGCGGGGTGGCTGGCCATGAGCTCGCCCACAATGGACGGAAGCGCTGCCGCTAATTTAACCCATTTTCCCAAGATTGGAAACGCACGCAAGTAGACCTGGCGCAGCTCATTGGGCGATGGCACCGGGTATTTGCACCGGATGGAGTCCGCCCGTGCCAGTTTGCGCGCGCGGTCAATTCCTTGCGCGTAATTTCTACAATCTCCGCAGGGGAGCGTTCGGAACGAAAATGGGTGAGGCTGTTGATACCCACCACTGGAATCCCGCGCGCCGAGAGCGCATTGGCAATTCCTGGACCCATCCCCACCTTGAGACCCATGTTCCCGGACAGAAGCAACGCAGCGACAGGATATCCAAGACGTTTCCCGGCAGCCGCCGGGAAAGTCGTGAACGGATCAGCGGCAAAATAGCCCAGGCAGGACAGCCCCGCTACGAGCAATAGAGGGATGACGAGACCGGGTACGCCGAGCCGATCGAGCGCTTTGTCATGTCTCAAGCCCTGCTAGGATGGTGTGAGCAATGCGTGAGAAATCGCGACCAAAATGATGGTCGCCCGGTAAGATCGACTGGATGGCCCTGCCCTTCGGAATTGCGTTGCACGCACTGTCGGCCTCTACGGTACCCCGAACACACTGCACCGGCATATCGCGAATCCCCATGATGGCGGGGACTGTCGGCATGGCATCGGATTGCGTCATGTCCAGCCAGGATTCGAGGTGGAACTGGAAATCGGTGCTGTCGCTGAGACCTAGAAGGCTGATCCGGGCGATATCTGGATGCAACCGCTTCGGGAGCGCGTTGGCAATGAACGGCAGATTGTCCGCACCGAAGGAAAAGCCGACCAGGATTACTTGCCGTCGACCCCAAAGATGGCGGTAATGATCAATCACCCGCGCGAGATCGGCGGCCGCATCGATTGGCCTGCGTTTGTTCCAGAAATAGGACAGGCTATCGATGCCGACGACGGGCACTCCGTGATCGGCAAGCGCGCTTGCCATGTTGCGGTCGAATCCCACCCAGCCGCCATCTCCGGAATAGAATACAGCCATGTAAGGCGTGGACCGCGAGGCCGGATTTACCATGGTGTCGAGTGGTAGCGCCTCAATGGTCGTGTCGCTAGCAGACGCGCGCTTGGCCACGGGCGCTTCGGCCATTGGCAAAATGGCGGAGAGCAGCGCATCGCCTGCCTGTAGCCGCAAGCTGGAATGCGGCAGCGTCGGCAGGAAACGGCGCGCGATCACTCGCTCCTCCTCACGAGACGCAATGGCAACCCAGGGCGTGGTAAAGGACTGCCCCGTCCGCAGCTGCCAGCCCGCATGCGCTCCGGACAAGCGGGAAGCCAGTGGACGACGGTTCTTGCACCAGGCCTTCGATCCTGGCAGCTGGCCGTCAAAGCCAAGAGATACCCCGCCACGGAAGATGTTTGGAGACTGGGCCAGGCTAGCGAAGGTGACGTCGCCGCCAAGACCGCGGCCGGCCAGTATCGGCCGCATGTAAACGGGTAGGCCGAGACGATGCTCGAAATCCTTCGCAAGCAGCGAGAGCGACCAATTGAGACTGATGCAGGAAGCCCGGCTTCCCGCCAGGCGACGCAGAAGGCGCGGCGTGTCGACGCCTGCAACCGCAATGCCGGCACCACTCAGGACTTTCGCATCATGCTGCATTGTTGCCGTCCAACCGTCGCGGTCGGACAATAGCAGGACGACCGCCTTGACATTTCCTTGAGGAACCAGCCGGGTAACGGGTCCTGCTGCAGCCAAGGCAAGCCGATCGACGTCTGGTGGTTTGGAATGGTGCAGCAGCTTGAATCCTGCATGAGGCATAGGCGCAGGGCGGCTCGACGAAAGATACGGCCAAGCGAGGAGCAGGCCAATGACAGCGAACACCCAAATTGGTTTTGGATGACCCGAATATCTGATCGCGCGCGAAAATTGTTTGGCCATGTCGGTCGTAACCTCAGCACGGCGGTTGCCGGCTGATGAAGGCCTATCTGGTGATTTGTCGGCGCCCGTCAAGCGAAGAAGGCAGCTGGAAGCAAGCATCGACCTGGGTTGGTTGTCCACTTTCGTCCAACCAATCGGGGCCACCAGCCGGCCGTGTTGATGGGCGGAGCGGACGATGGGGATCAAGCGGTACGAGTTGAGTGAAGTGCAATGGGCGAGAATCCTGGCCCAGGTTGTGGGACACGTATATCTACGGTTAGACAACCCAAGTCATACAGGTCATTGTCCTGCCGTTATGGTTAACGCCATTTATGTCGTTTTCTCCGGGGGGAGATTGGCATGCCTCAGCTATCCGATGTTACACGTTTTGTTGAGCTCACAAATGCCGCGAAGACCCTGAACGATCTTGGCCGCCTCATGGCTGACATTACCCGTGAGATGGGTTTCGACGTCTATGCCCTTGTCCAGCATGTCGACATCAGGCGCAGCAACAACGATGGGAATGTTTGGCTGGAGAATTATCCCAGCTGCTGGGCAGAAGCGTTTGTTGCCCGTGGCTTATACACGAGCGATCCTATCCATGTGGCCAGTCAGAAGAAAACCGCAGGATTTTTGTGGTCCGAGGTCGGCGCAATCCTCAGGCTTACGGCACATCACCACAGGGTCCTTGATGAGGCGCGCAAGGAAGGATTGGCCGATGGATTCACAGTGCCGGCTCATTTACCCGGTGAGGGCAACGGCACCTGCAGTTTCGGGGTCAAAACAGGGCGGCCGCTCCGCGTGACTCCGACCCATATCGGTAAGATTATTGGGTCTGGCACTCTGCCAGCCATACGGCGAAGGTCAAATTTATGCTTGTCGAACTGTGCCGGAGCCGGACTGAACCTGAAGGAGTTTGAGGATGCCTGAGGAAAGGTCGCTCGGAACAGAAGGGGTATAAGTCTTTGAATATGTTTGAAGGAGGTTGAAAGAGACCTCATCATTACGAATTTTAAGTCTTTGATATTGAAAGACTTTTAAGGAGTTTGAAGGAGCCTGAATTCGCTCCTGATCCCGAGGGGTTGTACCCTGAGAGAGCCAGAAGCAGCCGGAGGGACTTTGAAACCGCCGCCCTACTAATGCCCTACTAGCTCCATCTTGCCTTTCCCAACAATGCATTTGGCAATGGCTCATTCGCAGCTATGCTGGTCAGTGCGGAACTGCGAGCCGACGCCTGAAACCAGCCGTTCGGCTTTTGACTCCATCGCTGATCAGCAACCGTGATTGCGCTCGACCTCCCGTCCCAGCAGCGCGCCTGCGCCTGCGCCAAGGATGGTGCCTGGAGCACGATCACCATAGCTGTCGACTGCGCGGCCAAGAAGGGCACCTGCAGCGGCCCCGACAATTAGCCCGGTGGTGCCATTACTCCTCCCGCAGCGATCCGGACGATATTCGCGATAGTGGCGTCGCGGCTCCGAATAGCTTTCATAATAGCGCGTTTCCTTCCAACGACGATAACGAGGCCCTTCATTATCGTCATCATCATCGTCATATTCACGATGCCAGCCACGCTCGCCGTGATCAGCATAGGCGGCCGAAGGGAATGACGCGACCGCGCTCGCCGCCAAAGTCGCTACCAGGATCAGCTTTTTCACAGACATTTTGAACTCCTCCGATTCCGTCCGGCCTGGGCTTGCTGCCACATGCAGGTCGCTATTCCCATGCTGCCCCTGACCCCGTTCTGAATGGGCCTGTCATCTGGCGTTAATCTTTGATTTTCTTCGAGATCCTCGCCTTTCGCGCGGTCTTTCAGCGAGACGGCGCCGGAGCAATGCTTGTATCGGCCGACAGAAGAATTTCCACGGTAAGGCGCACGGGCATCGGGATAATTCACGGGAACGGCGCATGGCGATGCATCCAGACCGACCGTGAGCTCTTCCAAATGCTATTGCGACTTGTTCGCATAATATGTAGTCGGGCTCGACTCAACAAAGGGGCAACGATGACCAGAATCGCATTCCTGCTTGCCGCGACCGCGCTGTCGACGGCAACCCCGGCTCTCGCCGATGAAGCTTCGCTTCAAGCCGAGGTCGCCGCACTGAAGGCGCAGCTTGCCGCGCAAGCAGCCCGCCTTGAGCAGGTCGAAGCGCGATTGCAGGCAACTGCTGCTACGCCTGCCCAATCCTCAACGGCCGCGCAAAATACCGCAGTCAGCGCGAACGCCGTCCCAGCGACGTCATCGTCAACGCCAGTCTTCGCGTCGAACGCGCGGTCCGGTGCCGACACAACGATCGGCGGCTATGGCGAGATCAGCTATAATGGCTATCTCAAGGATCGCAGCCGGAATCAGGCGGACCTCAAGCGTCTCGTCCTGTTCTTCGGCCATCGCTTCAACGACAAGCTGAGCTTCACCAGTGAGGTGGAAGTCGAGCATGCCGTTGCCAGCGCCGGCGACGAAGGCGAGGTCGCCATCGAGCAAGCCTATCTGAATTACGCCTTCAACCCAGCGATGAACCTTAAGGCAGGCCTGTTCCTGATGCCGTTCGGCTTTCTCAACCGCAACCACGAGCCTCCCGTCTTCTTCGGCGTGGAGCGCAACGAAGTTGAGACACGCATCATCCCGTCGACCTGGCGCGAAGGCGGCATTGGCCTCTATGGCAGCACCCCATTCGGCCTCAGCTACGATGTCGGGGTGACCACCGGCTTCGATGTCGCGAAGTTCGACGACGCAGGGGCGCCGCTTGCGGGATCGCATCAGGAGCTTCAACTGGCCAAGGCCGCCAACCTCTCCTTCTACGGGTCGCTCGAATATCGCGGCATCCCCGGCCTCCTGGTCGGCGGCGCGGTGTTCACCGGCAATGCGACCCATAGCAATGCCGACTTCAAGGCCGACAACAGTCTGCCTGATTTCTCCGGCATCACCTCGCGCGTCACGCTGTGGGACGTCCATGGCCGCTGGCAGCACAAGGGGCTCGATCTGCAGGCGCTCTATGCCCGCGGCACCATCAGCCATGCTGCGGACCTCGACACCGTATTGGAGAACTATAACGCGGCCAATAGCGCCGATCGGTCGCTGGTGCCCTCCGCCTTCTATGGCTGGCTCGTCCAGGGCGCCTACAGCTTTGGGCTGGGCGGCGATGTGACGCTCGATCCGTTCGTTCGCTACGAGAAGTTCGATGCCCAATCGCGGCTTCCGCTGGGTCTGCCGTTCGATCCGGTCAACCGGGACCGGGTGCTGACGACCGGCATCTCTTTCCACCCGCTACACGAAGTCGTGGTCAAGGTCGATTATCAAAAATTCTTCGACAATGAGGACAACGACCGGATCAATTTCGGCCTTGGTTATATGTTCTAGGCCAGCGTGAGCCGGGTTCGCGGATCAAGGGCGGTGGCGGGCGTTATGCGGGACGGACCGGAAGAATGAGTTCCGTCTCAAGCTGGGCATGAATTTCTAGGAGCTATGTGATGTCTCACCGGAAATGGCGTCATCTGTTGGCGATGCCGGCCCTTGCCGCTATCGCTGCTCCGGCATCCGCGACGGATTATCTGTCGGTCGCGGATGCCCAGCGCATCCTGTTGCCGCAAGCGCAGACATTCCTGCCCTTTCCGGTGACCCTCAGCCCGGAACAGCTCGGTCAGATCAAGAAGATGGCAGGTGTCCCCCAGCGCACCAGCCAACCAAGGATCTGGCGCGGGATGAGTGGCGGTTCGGCGGTAGGCTGGGTGCTGGTCGACGACGTCATCGGCAAGCATGAATTCATCACCTATGCGACAGCCATCTCGCCGGACGGCCATGTGCTGGGCGTGGAGATATTGAGCTATCGCGAGTCCCATGGCGGTGAAGTCCGCAATGCGAAATGGCGTGCGCTGTTTCGCGGCAAGACCGTGAGTGACAAGTTCAAGCTCAATCAGGACATTCCCAATATCTCCGGCGCGACGCTCTCCTGCCGCAACATCACCGACGGGGTGAAGCGCCTGCTCGCTATTCATGCGGTCGCGCTCGCCAGGGCCGGCTGACATGATCACCCGCTGCCGGCCCCTGCTCGGTACGTTTGTTGAGATCACCGCGCCCGCCGAGGCAGGCGCGGCGATCGATGCGGCCTTCGCGGCGGTCCAGCATGTGCATGAGCGGATGTCGTTCCACGACGAGCAGAGCGATTTGGCCCGTTTGCGGCGCGCAGAGCCCGGTGAAATCGTTGAAGTCGACCGCGAGACGGTGTCGGTGCTGAAGCTTGCCGTTGCGCTCCACGACGCCACCGATGGTTTGTTCGACGTGGGCGTGGGGCGCGAACTCGTCCGGAGTGGTTTCCTGCCGCGCAACGGCATAGTGCACCTCAGCCGTTTTTCGGGCAACACGTCCGACATCGCGATCATCGACGACACCCATCTGCTGTGCGAGCGCCCCATCTTGATCGACCTGGGCGGAATCGCGAAGGGACATGCCGTTGATAGCGCGGTCGAGACGCTCGTGGCGGCAGGCACCGAACATGGCCTGGTCAATGCTGGGGGCGACCTGCGGATGTTCGGCGGCAGGGACTGGCAGGTGCAGTTGCGCGACGGCGACCATAGCATTAACCGGCAACTCACCTTCCGCAACTGCGCGGTTGCCAGCTCGGCCAACCGCAATAACCGGCGGCGCTATCGGCTGAAAAGTTGCGGACCGCATTATGGACGGGATAGGCGGTCGGTCCTCATCGATCACAGGATCACCGTCATCGCCGAGCGCTGCGTCATCGCCGATGCCATGACCAAGGTCGCGATGGTCGATCCCGATCTGGCCGACCAATTGCTCGCGCCCCATCGCGGCTATGTGCTGGGGCACCTTGCCATGGCAGAGGCGGGCTGATGCCCAATACCCGCTCGGCCAGGCTCGCGCGCTGGCAGATATGGTTGCTGACTCTCAGCGGCGCGTCGTTGTGGCTGAGTGGCGGCGCATGGCTGCTGTTGCATTATTTTGGCCAGGTCGAAGGGGATTTCGGGCCGGCGATGAACCCGCTCGAGCCCTGGATGATGCGGCTCCATGGGTTCGTCCTGATCCCCGCGTTGCTGGGGATCGGCGGCATGCTGATCGCCCATATCCCCAAGGGCTGGACCCATGCGGCGCAGCGCGTTGCCGGGGTTGCCCTATGTGCATGGCTGAGCGTTTTGATCGCGACCGGCTATATGCTCTATTATGTCGGCGCCGAGGATGTTCGCGCATGGACCAGCATCGCCCATTGGTCGTTTGGATTGGCGCTACCTGCAATTTTCGTATGGCACTATCTCAATGGCTTGCTGGTCCGCAGACGGCGGGGAAAGCGGCGCCGGAGCAATAGTTTCTGAGCCGGCTTTGCTGCTATTCAGCATCGGAAGACCACCAGAAAATTGTTAGACGTGATCGAAGGCGTCAATCGTCATCATCGTGCCTGCGCTCTCGGTGATAGCCGTAGCCATTGTAGTTTCGATAGATATAATAATCTCTTTCGTAATATCGGTTGGGATAGCGTCGGTAATAGTAGTCGTATCCACGATAGCGTGGATAATAATATCCGTTATCGTAGTAATATCGGTCACCATAATACCGATCATCATGATTCGACGCGATTGCCGCACCGATTGCAAGTCCGATCAACCCTGCGCCGATCGCTATCGCGGCATCGTCACTGCCGTGACGATGATAATAGCGATCGCGCGCGGCAGCTGGCGTGGCGACCGTCAGGATGGTTGCCGCGAGCGCTGCGGCGAGCGCAGATTTCTTAAAAGCAATTTCCATGACACATCTCCTGCTCGCGAGGCGATCGCGCAGCGACACCGAGTCGGAGCCATGTACCATCTAACCAAAAAGCGGCTGAACCCGCTGTTAACTCTTCGTGCGCCCTCGCGGTCTGCTAGGGTCCACCGTGGGTCCGCTGCCATCAAGGCTTGCGTCAGGTTCGCACAATTTGTCCGTTTCGTGCAGCCAGTCTTCAACCGGCCAACATATGTCATTGCCGCCGCGCTTCGGACCGGACCGCCCTACTATATACCTACTAAGTCGGCCGCTGATCTTCCAAGTCATTGTACAGAAGCCGAATTCATAGCCCCTATCGCTAATGAAAAGTAGCGGGTCGCCGCAGGGGGCCCTGACCCACATCGGCAAGATGTGTAGGTCTGGCGCGTCGCCGACCGTGCATCCGGACTGAACGCTTCACCTCAAATCGCTGCCATCAAGTGCCAGGACCAACTTTTTGTTGCCGCCCACCATAGAGCCCTGCTTGCGCTCGCTCCGGTACAACGACACTACACTCGGCAAGGGCAATGACAGGAGTGAGCGTGGCCGATTGGGTGCGATATACTATGTGGGATCGCTGGCGCGATCTCACCCGCTTCAGACTAGCCAGCGAGATGGCGCTGAATTCGTACAAGATCTATGTCAACGACTTTCCCGTCACCTCAGAATCTCCCCTTACGATCTATGATCCGTCGGGTGATTCCGGCTTCAAATGCGATCTCGGCGACTTCAAACACGTTCTGAACGACGACGAGGCACTCTATAGAACCGTGTTCCCGTCCTATGTCGCATTGACCGAGGATCTCGCGCGCGAGCTAGTTGAGCGGCTTGTAACCGACAAGGGTATTGGCCGCGCGCACTTTGCCGGAATGCCCACGACCGGTGACTTGGCGGATGCCGCCGAGCGATATGTGACCGGCTCGGCCGTGGAGATGTGGGGAGAAGCGATTCTTCAGGTCGGTTCTCGCGATTGGTCAGCGATCAAAGGAGGCAAGCGCGGCGTGGTCGAGGCGGTAACTGTCCGAAACCTTTGTGCCCATGGGATTCCTGTCTTCAACCGCAAGGCTATAAACAGGATATCTGCGGCGGCAGGGCGAAAATTGGCGCTCAATGAAGGTGACTTGATAAAGCTCGATAAGAAGCGCTTCACAACATACACCGCGACGCTGCGCGCATTCGCGCGGGTTCTCGCTGACGCGGTCACGAGTCTACCGGATGCCAAGATAGGATCGTGAGAGGAGGGGCAACCACCGCCGGCAGATTCTGTAGCAGAATGCTGCCATTCGCAAAGGCAGGCACAAAGGGTGGCTGCTGAGTAGGGATACATATGGTGATCCATCCGACCGGATATGAAATAGATATCGGTTGGGATGGACGACGCAGGGGGCGTGAAGAACATGAATGAAAACATAATTAGGCGTTCAATCTTTGCCGCCGCCACAAATTGGCTGGACTGGCAAGAGGACTACGAATTCACGGGCGACATCCATCAGCTCCCTCTGCTTGCTGATGAGTATAGATACGTCAGATTTTTGAAAGAGTACCGGCCATTTCATCAAAGAGCATCCCGCGAGGTGGCGTTGAAGGTCAGGGACTTTCTGATGGCGACGACCTTCCTCGAAAGCGCTGTCGAAGACCCGTCTGGACGTGAATTGGAACGGCTGGCAAAGTCCATCGCCGAAGATTTCCCGGAGATTGGCACACCGCGCTCCGTGCTATCGAAAATTGCCATGTTTTGGAACCCTGAGCGTTTTTCTCCTTGGGATCGGTTCGCAAGAGCGGGTATGGCGAACCATCACGGTCGCACTGACGGAGGCCGCTATCCTGGCGGCTACCCGACCTATCTGGCTGATGTTCGGGAAGTGTGGGACGGGTCCCTGGGGTCCGAAATTTTGAATTTAATGGAGGCTGGAAGACAAATTCTGCCACGCTGTGATCAAGCATTTGGGCTGCGCGTGCTTGATGTGTATTTAATGAAAATTGGCGGCCGGTAAGTCCTAAGCGGTGCAGATTTAGGTAAGTTCTCTACCAATTTATTGTTTGGTCTGTTGGCCATTGTGGTTTAAATTTCAAGACAGTCACACTTGCGTCGTCAGGCTGTAAGAGTCGTATGGCGTAATTCCTATTCCTCACTGTCGAACCCAATGCCCATTCCCTGATAGTGGGAGAACTAAGTGGACCAATTGTCCGGGAAATGAACGTTAATATCATGGTCCATTAAAATGAACTTGGAAGATATTAGAGCAATTGCAGAAAATCCTGACGTACACGCGGATACGCTCGAAGAAGCAATCCGCTGGCTCGATTCTCAGGATATTTATTCTAATGGCCGAAATTGGGAGGCCAGCGTTCGGCAACTTTACAGATGCCTATCCGATACCCTGCAACTTGCTCGACCTACTTGGCGCTGCAAATGGACAGATCCTTGGCTATGGGAAAATTATCTAGATCTAGCAAATGGCGGCTGGAGCCGGACCATAAGGGCAAATGAGCAACTAACTGCCAGCGAGGTGCAGAAACTAGTCAATGACATTCAATGCCAGTCGCAAAGAGGTTAGGGGACGCCTAAATCCGCTTAATCGGCCACCGGCGCGCCGGCACAAAGTGGAGGTAGATGGCTTCTAGAAATCGACTTCAAGAACGAGATTTAATGCCTCCAAGGCGGTCTTGAGAGTGCATTTGAATATTTCCCTTGTGACGCTTTTGGAGCCATTCCGTACCCAAACTCGTGGCGCAGAATATTCTCCTAAGGACCGCTTCACTGCCGTTTCAACCCGCCCCATTTGTTCAACATAGGCAGTGGCTCGAACTTGCCAGTCATAAATTCCGCCATAGCCCTCAAGGCCCGCTATATAGAGCCTATTGTCTGGCCGAGCAGAGGATCCCACCTTTATCAGACGTGAGGAGTTGGATCGCGCGATGTAAACATATCCTGGCGAGATATTTTGCAGGGCGTAACTCAGGTAGGCGGTAATACATTGAGGGCATCCGCCAGCCGTTCGAAGTGTATGACCATTTTTACATGGTTCCACACCATATGCGAACAGCTTGCCCTGACCGCTAAGAGCGGTTCGAAATTCTCGCCTCGTCATTCCAGTGGCGTTCAGCGCTAGTTCTCTCGGATTCGCGAAACCGTGTGATCTGAGAAACCTTGTTTGCTCTGCGGTCCATCGTCCCATAGCTCACCCACATTTCTGCATTTTGCACTACCTCGGGATTGTCGGAGGCCATTTGCGACAACGCCATCATTGAATGCTCGGCCAGCCCGCCGTGCGTTTCAATCACCTTTCGATCTCGGCGATAACTGGGAAGGCTTACCGGCATGCCGTACACCGCGAGCATTGACTCGTATGTGCGACGACATGCGGACCTTGCCTTCGGACAGCTTGCGCACTTCATTTCGTGGAATACCGCATCCCGAACTTACCGCAATGGCCCGTGCGACCGCCGAAGCTGCAGCTACAGCGCTTACATAAGCCGCAGCAACGCTCGCCCCGGCGATCTCGGCAGCACCGCAGGCGCCGACCTCACGAGCGAGTGAGCGATACGCCTCTTTGTCCGGCACATCGTTCTGCTGTTGCGGATCGGTCTGTCCTTCAAAATGTTGTTCGATCGAATGGCTCTCATCGAAGATGGTCAGCCGGTAGCGATCATAGTCGTGAGCCGCCCTACCTAGGCCCGCATCGAGAATGCAGTCAAAACCGACATGGGCCATGGCTTTGCGCGCTTCGATGCGATCGACCCCGCTAAAGGCCAGTCGAGGATCGTCATCATGAAGTCGGTCCGTTGCGGTAAGCCAACGATCCACCCGGCGGACGTCGAAGCCTTTTCGCAGTGCCCAGTCCTCGGCCACTCTGGTCTTCTGCAATCCATAGGCCACATCGCGCACCAATACCGACGTTGCCCAATTCTCCGCTGAAACCTTGTCGCGATCCTGCAGCACGATCGAAACCTCGCCGGGGATTTCATAAGGCAATCCAGATAATGCCCAAAGAAACGCTTGTCCGAGATTCCCAAGGCCGATCACCCAAAGTGCCCCCGGTAAGAAAACGTCCTTGAATGCGGGGGCCGGGCCGTTCGCTTCGACGGGCCAAAGGTCGACCGATGATGCCGGTGGAGACCCATCGCGCGTAGCCTCAAATGCAAGGCCGACGCCCAGTGCGCCCGCTGCGATACCAGAAAGCGGATTCCTGCCGTCATCGCATGGCTCAACGTCGTAGGCTGTGCCCGCTTTCCAGCCATTCCACCAGATGTGCACGTCGCTATGCGTGCCATGCGAAACGCGCTTTCCAATGACGAGCCTCTGTGACGGGACGCCAGCGAACGTTTCGGCACCGATTTCGGCCGCCGCATCGCGCAAAATGGATGATGTGAGTGGGTATGGCACCTTCAAGGGCTGGTCGAGCGCCCCGATCACCCTCACACCGCCAATAAACGCACGGCGTCCGACCGAAATGGCTGTTAGCGTGGCCGCGTGCGCGGCCGGAGAATCCGCATCCTCCCCAACAACAATTTCCAAGGTGATCGCACGCAGCCTGGCCTGCGCTTCTTCGAAGGTGATGCCTTCCCTCTCCACGAGGATTTTTGAAAGCCGCGCAATCTCTTTTTCTAACGCCACGGCCACCACCCTATATGAAGCGGTGAAAACCAGCCGAGATTGTGCTCGCGCCATTGGCGGGCACCGAGATACTGATAGATGCCAATCTTGCCGGGCATGTTGGAGCCGTTGGCGAAATCGGGAAGAATAATCGCGATATGGTCCACTTCCGCGATTACCGGATTGGCACGGTCGGACGGACTCTGACCGAAACCGGCCGGGTGAACATGGATATCTGCGATGACGTCTCGGCCGGTTTCCCGGCAATGCGCCCAGAGCTCGCCCAGCCGACGCCCGTCGATGTTAACAATCCCACTGTCGAGCGCGCCCGGATCGATTTCGTCGTAAAAGACGAACTCCTCGATGCGGCGAAGTCGCCCCTTCTTTCCCAGTAGGAAAGCGCCGCTTTCGCGGTGGCCATAGGTTCGCTGGTGCAGCTCCGCAGTGCCGGCACGCCAGACGTCGTGCGAGCAAACCAGCTTAGGCGCCTTGCCGAATGATAGCCGTGCGAGCGTTGCTAGTAAGGAGACCATGAAGATCCTCGAAAATGAAGACAATGCGACGGTTAGGATGCCAAGCAAGGTGGGCCTTATTCCTGGCGTTGTTGTTGTGTGGCCCCGTCATCCGATCCCACGGTCGATAGACAGTGTCCGAACCCCAACTTTTGAACGCGTCAATAACGCGCGCGCCACCCTTGGGCCGTTCATTATTTGGCAGTGGACAATCCCTCTCATGATCCCAGATACGCACCATGGGCGCGGCAGCCGGAAAGTTCGTCAGGTCAGCGCGAAAGCCATATTCGCGCGTACAACCGTCCGGCTCGACCGCAGCGACCGCGAAGTCGAGTCGCGGATAGTCAAAAGCAACGATCCGCCACTGGCCGGCCTCAGAGCCGAGCGCAAACTCAACCTCCTCAAGATCAGCAAGGATTCTAGCGATGGCGGGGTCTTCGACCATCACCAGCACCCATTGGCGATATCACCACGTACCAGATCGAAAGCGAGGGAAGCCTCACCCTTGGCCAGAGCCGCGAGCCGTCGGCTTCCGGACAGCTCTTCTTTTTGGCCCGCTTCGGTGAGCTCGAACTCGGTCGCCATTGAGGCATCGATGGTGAATTGCGCAATGGTCCAAACGAGCACTTCCTCGACCGTCGTACTGCGCGCAAACGATTTCGTTTCGCTCCGCGCTTGGTAGTTCACCGTGACCGCGATCTCGCTGCCGCCTTTATCTTTGGCATCGTCTTTCATCTTCGTTTCACTTCCTGAGCAATCAACTCAGGCGGGATACCCAAGCACCAGTTGCATATGAAGCAATCCGGATTTGGCGTCAAGCTACACAAACATCATAGCGTGTGTATTACAAACATCATGTTTGTGACATTGACATTCCAGCTGTGCTTTGGCAAAGCGACCGCATGTCAGACGCTCCAATTTACGGGATTTTGGGGCGCGCCGTTGCTACGCGCCGGGATGAGCTTGAACTTACGCAGCAAGCGCTCGCGGATAAGATCGGAATGTCGCGGGCGTCCGTCGCCAACATAGAAGGCGGTCGGCAGAAGGTCATGCTGCACCAAGTTTATGCCTTGGTGCGAGCACTTGGCCTAAAAAGCATCACGGATTTGGTGCCGGCAGCTCCGTTGCGAGAAGAGAGGGGCAGAGGCGAACCTCCAATTGCGCTGTCACGCGACGATCTCTCTGACGACCAGATGGCAAGCGTTACCCAATTCCTTCAAGTCGCGCTCCCCGAAGCTCAATCCAGATGAGCACCTGGCAAGATACCGGGCGACAGGCCGCTCGCGAGGTTCTCGCTGAATTTGGAGCGGAAACAGCGCCGATCCCTGTCGAAAAAATCATCAAGAAAAAGGGGATACGACTTCAGTTCTCGCCACTCGATGAAGCGCTTTCAGGCATGGCGGTCATAAAGGATGGCGTTGCCGTAATCGGGGTGAACGCCCTACACCACCCAAATCGCCAGCGCTTCACGATGGCCCACGAACTGGGGCATCATGTTATGCATCGCGAGCATCTCATGGGCACAGTGCATGTCGATAAGGGCTTTGCGGTGTTTCTCGGAGGCCAGCGTACGATGCTGCGCGATCAAAAAGCGGCTGATGGCACCGATATGATGGAAATTCAGGCGAATGCGTTTGCCTCAGAACTCTTGATACCAGATTTTCTCATCGAACCACTCATCGATGTATCATCTTTTGGCATGGAAGATGTAGATCAGTTGAATGCTCTAGCGAAACGGTTCAAGGTAAGCCTCCAAGCCATGCAGTATAGGCTGATGGTATTCACATAAGCATTGCAGGGGGCCGCAGTGAGTTTTGTTTTCTATGACACAGAAACCACAGGCACAAGCACGGCATTTGACCAAATTCTCCAATTTGGCGCCATCCGTACCGACGAAAATCTGAACATCTTGGAGCGGTTTGAGATTCGTTGCCGAATCCTGCCGCACATTATCATGTCACCCGGCGCGATGCTGGTAACGGGCGTGACTATTGAGCAGGCATCAAACCCCAATCTTCCCACGCACTATGAAATGGTGCGGGCGATCCGTGAAAAGCTCTTTGAATGGTCGCCAGCGATCTTCGTGGGGTATAACAGCATGGCATTCGATGAAGAGTTGCTGAGGCAAGCCTTCTATCAAACGCTCCACGATCCCTACCTGACCAATAAGCAGGGCAACACACGTGCGGATGCAATGCTCTTGGTCAAAGCGGTGGCCCAGTTTGAACCTGATTGTTTGATCATCCCTGAAAAGGTGAACGGCAGACCAAACTTCAAACTGGATGCGCTCGCACCAGCGAACGGTTTTGACCATCAGAACGCCCATGACGCGATGGCCGATGTTGAAGCACTCATTCACCTCTGTCGCATCATCGAGGAAGATGCTCCGCAAGAATGGTCGAATTTTATCCGTTTCTCGCAGAAGGCAACCTGTGCCGATTTCCTCCTCTCAGGAGCGCCGGTCCTATTGAGCGAATACTATTCATTCGGAGGTCAGAAACATTTTCCTGTCGTTTGCATAGGTGCGGATCGTGAGCAGCCGAATAAGCACCTGTGCTTCGATCTCTCCCATGCCCCTGATGATTTCCGGGCGTTCGATCATGCAGTGCTCATCGAATGCATCAAGAACCGCCCGAAGCCGCTTCGGAAGGCAAAGATCAACGCTGCACCGTCAATTCGAGACTCGATGACGCACCTGCTTGGTGCCTAGGCGGCCTGACGGTCGAAGACATTGAAGCGCGGGCGAGGGACATTCTGGCCGACGAGCCATTCATCGAGCGGCTGCTTGTGGCCTATGAGGACAGCAAAAAGGAATACCCGGAGTCGGCACACGTCGAAGATCGCATTTACGGCGGCTTTGCGTCGCCTGCTGATAATGCGCTGATGGGGCAATTTCACTCCCGCCCATGGGATGACCGGCATGGCCTCATTGACCAGTTCGAAGATGATCGATTTTCGCTCATTGCTGCCCGGTTGATCTTCGCCCACCAGCCAGAGTTGCTTCCCGACGCGATGCATCAATGGGTTCGAAATCATATTCGCGAGCGGATCATGTTTGATGGGGAATGCGCATGGGGAACGGTTCCCAAAGCGCTCGCGGAATGTGATGCAAAATTGGGAACCGCCACCGAGGTGCAGGCGGCCATGCTTTTAAGTTACCGGAGCCTGTTGATCACACTTGGCAATTGAAAACAGACGATAGCTGCGAATAGTCTATGGGCGCTGCTGCTAGCGATGAGCCATCTTCTCAGCGACTGCTATCATGTCGCGCCACTCGTTGGAGCCAGCAGCGAATGTCCAGTCCTGCGGCTTTCCGGCCTTGACGCAGTCCACAGTGGCGAACCGAAGGATCTTTTCGAATCGCTGGCCACCCGAGGGATACTCGCCCTTCTCCCAATCGGTCAGATTTGAAGCGAGGGCGACCTCTGCGATCAAGGGCCCTGCCTTCCTACCCTCAGGGGCCGCGATCAGAAGCTCAAACAGCTTGCGGAGGAACTCTCCCGTTCGCCGACGTGTGACGTTCGCCATCTTACCCCCTGGTCTTCGTTACGCTGCCAAAGAGAACCGTCGATAGCGCAACGTCGGGACGAAAGGCTACCTTCCCCTGATCGAGGCCAAGTTCGTATGCCAGCGGGAGATTTCGCATCCACTGAAAGCCCTCTTCCTTGAAGGGACACGGTGCATAGGCTGCAGCGGGATCGAGATCGAAGATCGCCGGGATGACGTCCCAGTAGCGGATTCCCTTACCGGACAGCGCGCAGTGTGCTCGGACACCGGACCGTGCATTAACCTGCAACTCGTATCGGCCTGTGCACTGGGGTTGACCGGCCCCCGGCCCGGTCTGGATACGGCGCGTTTGGCTGCATGAACCGCCCGGCTCGGTGAACTTGCACTCAATCACCATGATGGCATTGGCGCCGATGGCAAGGGCATCAACCTGAGTTGGCCGTGGCTCGCGCAAGAGCCTCTGTCCGTCGGTCCACTCCAGTTCGATCTTCCACGGACCGCCGGGCGGAAGACCCGCCTCTATGGCAAGGGCGTCGAGGATGGCGTCCTTGGCGTTCGAGGCCCCGATGGCCCCAAACACGTCGATGGCGAGCGCCTGTGAGGAATGTGGCTTGTCCGCCTGAACATGGCCCTGCTTGTCGCGGTGCCAAGGGAAGGTGTGCCAGTCGCCAATCGCCGCGTGCGCGCCATCGAAAATGTTGCCGCGCAATGCGGCGAGCTTTTCAGGGGAAACTGACGGCCGACCATCAGGCGTGAGACTGGACATAACGAACTTTCCCCAAGGCATCGACCAGCGCAATTTCGATGCCGGCCTGCGCACAACGAGAAATTAGTCGCGATGCCAAGCGTTCGGTTTCCCCAGTTTCAGGGAGGACCGCAATCTGGCGGCTCCCGTCCATCGGCAACCACATCAACTGCCCTATGAGTTCGCAAAGCCCCTTTCGAAGTTTGGATTTTTGGCCCGCATGCTTCGTATTGATCGTACCGCCCTTGCACTCCGCAACTACCCGCTGCCCCTCGATTACGCCGACGACATCACCAACACCGGAGGATGGATTTACAATGATTTCTTCTTCGCCGCGAACATAGCGGCCTCCATATGCCGTTCGCCCGATAGCCTCAACGCGAGCGAATCCATGTCGCTCCAGAAATGCCACGATGTCGAACGTCTTTGCATGTTCACCATCGGGATGCATGCTGACCTTGCCGATACCTTTGCCCTGCTCGAGGAGGTGAAATGCAAACGCCAACATCACGGCGCCTTCAGTAATCCGTCTCTCTATTCCACCCTCGGCGGAGGAGCGCCGCTTCTCCGGCGGCTTATATTCGGTCACAAACATTCTACCTCCGACCTTGCCATCCACTCTTTGCCGGTCACAGGGACTCGGAGCCCGATCACTCCGCCGCCGCTTCCGGTTTCACCGTCATCTGTAGTACATTGATGCTGTGCTTCACCCGGCAGCCACCACGCATGTAGGCGAGCCAGGTCAATATCATCGAGGCGGTGAGCCCCCCGGGAACGCCCACCACACCGCCTCGCCGTCGATGTGGGGATACACATCAGCCAGTAGAACCCGATCCGCGCCAGATACATCGAGACGATCATGACGATCAGCGGCAGCACGACTATGCTGTAGGACCGCATCGTTCCCGACAGCAAGCTATGATAGGGTTTGGGGCGAGGCTCATCCTTCCGGCCATCGCGCCAGTGCAGCGAAACGACGGTCTGCAGGCCCAAGCTCGCTCAGGCTGGCGCGGTTTCTGTGATGTGCCGCTCAACCGAATCGAGGAAGCCGCCAGGGAAGCGAAGATTACCTTTGCGGGCGCGCGCCAAAAATCCGGCCGCAGCGCGGGCGGAGAGCGGTCGCAGATCATGGCGTAGGAAGGTTGCTAGGCTAGCTCGCTGGACGTCCTCGGGATAATGGCCGACCTGCGCGCGGAAGCGCGACCCGTCCCGTCCCCACGCCGCATCGGGCCAAGTTGTGCCAGATACGAGAGGCCTATCTCCCGATGCATTGTAAACGCCGGGGTCGCGCAGCTGCCAGCCGATCCAGCGCACCACGTCCACGGGAACCGCGTTACCGATCAGCTTCCAGCGATAAGATGCTTTCGCCGCACTTGTGGCCGCGTCGCTCCAACCGCGCGGAAAGCCTTGCAGCGCCTCCGCATCCTCGACGTGTGGCACACCTACCAATCCGTCGGGAAGCAAGATCGCCGGCGGTGACGGGATACCGATCGTAGATCCGCCCTTGAGCGGTGGTACAGCGTCACCGGCAAGACCGGTCGCGTAGGTGCCTTCGGTCCAATAGAATCCGATCGGCTTGTCGGCCGACGGTGTCGCCACTTCGAACGGCCCTTGATCGGTAAGCAACACATCCCGCGGGTCGCAGTCCAGAGAGGCCAATACGAAGACGCGACGGCGTCGTTGCGGCAAGCCGAAGCCTTGCGAGTCCAATACCCGGTAGGCCCAGGCGTAGCCGAGCGCTTCCAGCTCCTGAACTATCCGCGCGATTGCGGCCCCCTTGGCGAGATGGAGCATGAAATGAACGTTTTCGATCAGGATCCATTGGGGCCTGCTCGTTCTGATCAGGCGAAATACGTCGCCAATTAGTCCCGAGCGCACCCCGCCAATCCCTTCCTTCTGGCCAGAAGAACTCAGGTCCTGGCAAGGGAAACCAGCAGTCAAGAGCTCTGTCCCGCGGGGAAGACACTCAAGGTCGGTCACGTCGGGGACGACCGGCACATGTGGGAAATGAGCACGCAGTACCGCTTGGGCAACTGGATCGATCTCGCAGAGGAGCGCCGGCTCGAACTCGGAATCTTCGAGTCCGAGCTCAAATCCGCCAATACCTGAAAAGATACTTGCGAAACGCATCACAGCGCTCCGTGCTTGAGTAGCGCTTGCACCAAGACATAGGACAGCTTGGGCGGAACGGCGTTGCCGATCATCTCCGCCAGCGCCGTTCGTGAGGAAACCGTGTCAAAGGAGAAGCTGTCGGGGATGAACTGCAGCCGTGCGGCTTCGTGCGCGGTGAGTGTGCGCTGACGGGCAGGATGAACGTACCGGCCCATGCACATACTGTAAAAGCCGCTGGTCACCGTCTGTGCCTGATCCTCCCAGCGAATGCGCCCGTAGACGCTACGATAGCTGTGCGGTTTGTCCCGGTGGCATTTCGGGCGCTCAGTGTCCGGCAAATCGAACAAGTCGTGCTCGAACAAGTGCGCGATCCGGCGCACATTGTCCCCTGACGGCTTAGAGGGCTGATCCACCAGCCGATCCGAGCGCAGGTCCGCCAGATCTCCGATCGCCCAGCGGACTGTTCTCGGCTCGGTAACATAGGGAGCGAGGAGCGCGGACAGGTCAGGGATTGGCGAGCGGGTCGCGAGTAGCACGTGCCGTATCCGTTTCTGCGCGACGCCGAAGCGCGACACGTCGATAAGCCCGTCGGTCACCGCGTAGCCGAGATCCTTCAGATAGTCCGAGGTAAACGCGAGCACGCCAGTGCGATCGTGCGGTACGCCCCGCACATTCTCGACGATCACTGCCCTGGGGGCGAATACCTCGGCCGCGCGCGCGATGTACGGGTAGAGCCGGTTTCTTGGGTCGTCTCGGCGGCTGTAGTTGTTGAGGTCGGAATGGCCCTGGCACGGCGGCCCACCAATCAGTAGGTCGATTGGCCCCACTGACCGCAGCGCGCGCTCCTGATCTGTGAGGCCGACTTGTTCCCTGCCGGAGAACATCCGTGCGACGTCCTCCTGGCGCACATCCGCGCCGGGGAAATTGGAGCGAAATACCGAGACTGCCGGCCCAGAGAAGTCAACTGACAGCGCGACTTCGCCTCGCCGGCCCGCGGCAAATGCTGCCTCAGCCGCGCCGAGTGACATGGCACCGCATCCGGCGAACAAATCGACCCAGCGCAAGGGCCGCCCACGCTGTATTGAAGGCCGCCTCGCGCCTTTGAGGAAGGCGGCGTCGCCGCCCGGCATTTCTCCGACGGGAGATCCGAGGGCATCGCTCGCGCGATCGAGCAGCGGCGGAATCCCTCCCTCGCCGAGATCGTCATTTTCGCGCAGCACTGAATGCCCCCACTAACTTGCTTACCCATACGTACTGTCCTGGCGTCAAGGCGCAACCGGATTGCGCTCGCCGGAGTCGAATGAGCGCCACGCCGAATCGCTGCTTAGGCCGCGTTGACAAAAGACTTAAGCCATAGTCGGGCGGCGGCGAGGTTGAGGAAGCTCTCGAACGAGAGCACGGTTTTGTCGTAGCGGGTGGCTATGCGGCGCTGTTGCTTCAATTTGCCGAACATCCGCTCGATGCGGTTGCGATCCCGGTAGCGCCGATAGTCTGGATGGACCGGAGCTTTCCGGTTTGATCGAGGCGGGATGATGGGCAGGATGCCGCGCATGAGCAGGTTTTCGCGAAAGCGGTCGCCGTCATAACCCTTGTCGGCCAGCAGCGCCGTCGGCTTGGGCAACAGCAGCGCCGTGAAGTCATCGACTGCGGCATAGTCCGAAGCCTCTCCGCCGGTCAGGATGAACCCGATAGGTAGTCCTTGATTGTCGCAGCGGGCGTGGACTTTGCTCGTAAAGCCGCCGCGTGATCGACCAAAAGCCTGCGCAAGAGCCCCCCTTTTCTGCCCACTGCCGAGACATGGCCGCGAACCGTGGTGCTGTCGATCATGTGCTGCCAGTCATCGGTCAGGCCGAGATCGACCAGCGTCTGCAGCAGGGCATCCCAGACGCCTTGTTCGGCCCAGCGTCGGAACCGCACATAGACCGAGTTCCACTTGCCGTAGCGCTCGTGCATGTCCCGCCAGGGGCAGCCCACCCGCAGCACATGCAGCATGCCGTTGAGAAAACGCCGGTTGTCGCCGGCAGGTCGCGTCCAACGTCCTCGCTCAGGCGGAAGCAGCGTCCCGATCAGTGCCCATTCCGCATCCGACAAGTCTCCCCGGTCCATGACTACTCCCCAAAGAGTAGCTTTGAATCAGAACCAGACCGGCTTGGGAATCCCTTTTGTCAACACGGCCTAGGCCGGGGCGAGCCCGATGAGTACCGGTGTCGGATCCAGGCGGCGCCCGGCGAGAAACGCGGTACAGACGGTTGGATAATCGGCGGCGATCTCATACACCAGCGTCGCCGGGCAATTCTGCCAGGCATGGCATCCCAGCGCAGTAAACGGCGCGTCCGGGCGGCCGCGCTCTAGGCTTGGGAATAGAAGCGCGTTCCACACAGGCACATCGTAAGCACCAAGCAGCCTATAGGTAATCTGCTTGTAATGGTCTTGCTCGGTACCGCTGCGCCCCTTCTTAGCAATCGGCTTGTCCTTGGCGTCAAAGATAGCGAGCCGAATCTCACCGTCCGCCGTAGCGACGAACCCAAAATCGGGCCTGGGTGCGATTCCCCTAACGGCCAAGCCGTCTGCATCCGTCCACATGCCGGCAGGCATGCGGACGAGCGCGGCGCCTTTCGCGTTTTCGATCGCCACGCGCAGCATGTGCTCCCAGACGAGCTCGAAGGCGTCAGCTGAACACAAGAGCGCGCCGTTCGCGAACCGCGTCTCAGCGGCGCCCGAGAGGTGCAGATAACGCTGGATGAGGCTGAGCAGGCGCTTCCCCCGGTCCGAATAGGTACTGCGCGCAAGTGCCATGAACGTCGGTCTCGGCGCCGAGCGGATCGCGTCCATCTCGACCGTCGTAACGCGCGCGCTCTCGACGACGAGGCTGCGTCCGGTCAGCAGCTTCGCTACCTCGTCGACCACGCACGCATGCAGCCGAGGGAGCAGATCCTCTGTGGAGCGTGACCGGGTACGTCGCACCACATCGAGATAGACCGGCACGCCGTCCGTGAGGTGCGCCGGTGTAGTCGAAAGCGTCGCCCTCCAAGTAATCGCCCCCGATGCCGCGCGCGAGGAGAGCTTGTCGCGCTTGATCCAATATAGCCCGTTCTCTTGATAGTCGTCGTAAAGTTCGCAAGCCGCTTCCAGCCAATCGAGCATGCCGGGATCTCGCTCCAACATTATGCCGCTGGACGCCGCCGATTGCGGCCCTACCGCACGGAGGTACTTGGCGAGAACTCGCACTAGCAGGACCAGATGCCGGGTTCGCAGGCCAGCGTTTGCCAGCAACCGCTCATGCCAGCTGTCATAGACCTTCGGAAAGGCGACGCAGAGCCGCCCCTCCACCCGCGCGAATCCAACGGCATCTGCCCAGCCCCTGGGTAGCAGGGTCTCAGGAAGTCCGAGGGCGGGGGTTGCCGCGGTCACGATCCGCTGTGTCCCGATCAGGCTTGCGCAGCCGCGCCGTCATCTGCCGCGACCGCTAGGGCGTCTGCCGGGGCGACCTCGTCCGCTCCGGCCGGCAGGGGTTGCGGAGCGAAGCCCATAAGCACGCCCGGAATTCCGTTCGCGTCAAACGCCGCTTGAACTGCCTCGAAAGTACGCAGCCCCGGTAGAAAAACTTCAGCGGTTTGGCCACGGAACACATCATGCCACAGGAAGTAGAGCAGCTTGTTACGGATTTGCGTCGGAGGAATCCGTCCGTCAGCTGCCTTGATGAACCATGGGCCGATCCGCTTATCCTCGTTTTCAGTGTGGTGAAGGATCACCGCATTGAGCTGGTAGACAAAGTCGAGCCAAGGCAGTTCGGGTGCACCTCCCATTGGAGGAATTGTAACCGCATCGAGTTCCGCCGTGCGCGCTACGGGGACCGCCTCCCAGCTCCATCGCCGCTTGAACGCGGAATCGATCGGATAGAGCGCCTGATCGGAAGTATTGATTGTCGCGAAGATGTGAAGGTTGGCGGGTAGAAACAGCTTCTCGGTCGCGCTTTCGAGTACGCCCGCCTCGACTAGATAGGCGCCGAGCGGAAGTGCGACGTCGAGGCCATACTCGCTGCGGCCGCTGTCCGCGCGGTCTAGCAGGTGCATGAAGTCGCCGAAGATTGCCGCGCAGTCGCCACGATTGAGCTCGTCAATGATCAGCGCAACCGGCGCGCCCTCCGCTTGATGCGCGCGCGCGATCGCCCGGATCAACACTCCCGGCTCGAACGCATAATAAACGATGGGGCGGTGGATTTCCTGCTCGCCGGTGAAGTCGTGGATCTTGGAGGTGGTGTCCGATCCGCAAACCGGTTTGTAGGCGCCGATGAAGTCTGAATACGCGTATTCGGGGTGGAACGCCGTCATCACCACGTCGAAGAACTCGGCCGTCTCCTCCTTGACCCGGTAGCTCTTGCCAGTTCCTGGCGGTCCGAAGAAAATCACGTTGTCGCCGGGTCTCTCGGCCGCCGCTTCTGCGGCATCGGCCGGGCTGGCTTGGCCTGACGCGGCCAGCGTGCTCGAATGGTCAACGAACACGGCGTTCGGGTACCATTGGCGCATCCGCAGCGTCGTGGTCCCGCTCCCCCACGTAATAAGCGCGAGCGGTACAAAAGTATGGCCGCCATCATGACGCAGGATGAGTGCGCATTCGAGGCAAATTTCGGGCGGAAGGTTGGGGCGCTCGACCTCGAGCATATCGATTACCGACGCAAGCACCTTGCCCGGATTAGCTTCGTGCCGTTTCGCCTGATCCTGGTTGAGGACGATTACCGCGAAGCGGAAATATTGCTGCTCGCCGTAAACCTTGCGCTTTGTGAGGATCTGCCGAATCCGTGTACGTTGCTCGGGCTGCTGGTTGCTGATCGTGCCTCCCGCAAGAACGCCATCTTCGGCGAACAAGTCTCTGAGCGGGTGCCATTTGGCCCCGTTCTTAGCGTCGGCATCCACTGCTGCGGCGACCGCAGCCTCGAATTCGTCTCGCTCCATACCCCCCCGTATCGATCGCGAAGCCAAGGCTCAATTGCCTGCGCGATTCGCGCGTTGGAGCGATCAAGCGTCTCGTCTAAGAGGAAATTCAAGTTCCGTCTCGTCCGATTTCAGCCATCGTGAGATCGCGGCCGCCACTGCGGCAGAATCGCTGCGCACTGCGCATTCCCAGACTATCGCGACGCGCCAATGGGATTCGAGCAATGCCTGTCGAACTCGCAGGTCGCGCGCCTGGTTGCGCTCGAACTTGTCGAGCCAAAAATCCGCACGGCTGGCCGGGGTCGTCGTGCGCACGCAACCCTTATGCCGGTGCCAAAAGCAGCCATGGACGAAGATCGTGGCGCGGAACCGCGGCAGGGTCACGTCCGGTCGACCCGGCAGGTCCGCCCGGTGCAGGCGGAACCGAAACCCCAGAGCGTGAAGCGCACGCCGCAAGGCAAGCTCCGGCTTGGAGTTGAATCGCGGAACCTTCGCCATGATTTGAGAGCGCGCCTGCGCATCGACGATATCGGTCATCCGCCACTTCTAGCTTGAACCCGCGAGGTCATGAAGCGGTCGGTCGCGTGCACTCATCCGCCCATGCCCGCCGCGAACATGAATGATTGGCGCGGTGCGAAAGTCACTGAAGGCGCCCGATTGCGGCTGAAACAGGCCAATATCATGCTGAAATGTCTATGTTTCCTCCCAATTTCGGCTAAATGGACATGGCTTGGAGGTAACAACCATGCCAATGATCCATCTTACCAAGCGCAGCATAGACGCAATTCCCCCGGTCGCTTCCGGGCAAATTCTCTACCGCGACGCCAGCCTTGCTGGCTTCGGCCTGAGGGTCGGAACCCAGAGCAAGGTCTTCTTCGCCGAGGGACAGGTCGCCCGCCGCACAGTGCGCGTCACCATCGGCAAGTATGGGCCGGTCACGCCGGAGGGCGCGCGTAAGCGGGCGCTCAAACTGCTCGGCGAAATGGCCGAGGGCCGCAATCCCAATGGCGAGCGCCGAGCCAAGAACGCGGCTGCAATGTCGGTGCGAGAGGCATTCGACGACTTCTTCGAGCGGCGTCCTCTGGCCCCCAGCAGCACCGATAATTACAAGCGCTCCATCGACATCTACTTGGAGGACTGGGCAGCCAAGCCCATCAGCGAGATCAGCCGCCGCATGGTGCTCGACCGGCACCGCAAGATTGGTGAGGAGAATGGCCTCGTCACCGCGAACAACATCATGCGGCATCTGCGCTCGATCTATAATTTCACTTCGGCTGCGCACGGCGAGCTTCCACCCAATCCGGTCTCGATCCTGACGCAGGCGCGGGCGTGGAACGCGGAACGGCGGCGGCGCAGCGTGGTCCCTGCGTATGGCCTGCCCAGATGGTGGCGCGCCGTGCATCAGGAGGAGGGCTATGTCCGTGACTTCCTGCTGATCGCGCTGTTCACCGGCATGCGCCGATCTGAGATCGCGCGGCTGCGCTGGGAGTTCGTCGACCTTGAGGGACGCGCCCTCACCGTGCCCACAACGAAGAACGGCGATCCGCTGGAACTGCCGCTGTCGGACTTCCTATTCGAACTGCTGCTGGCGCGGCGTGACTGTGATCCCGAGGGCGTGTGGGTATTTCCCGGTCGGGGCGAGACTGGCCACATGGTCGAGACCAAGAAGTTCTATGCCCGCGTCACCAAGACCAGCGGGATTCGTTTTACTTTACATGATCTTCGCCGAACGTTCGTCACCATCGCGGAGAGCCTCGACATCCCGCACTACGCCCTCAAGCGGCTTCTCAATCATCGCACTGACAGCGACGTTACCGCCGGTTATATTATCATAGATGTGGAACGGCTGCGCGCGCCCGTTGAGCGCGTGGCGCAGCGGATATTGGAGTTGGTGGGTGAGCAAGAAGTCATCAAAAAAGCGGCCTGACACGCCACATGCACTCCCAGCGGAACTGGCCAAGGCAATGTTGGGAGACGCTGGTATGGGTGTCTCCCCCGACCCCGATGAGAGCCGGGATGATGAGATGCCTGACCCGCTTTTAGGAACTGCATTTGGCCCTACCCTTTTGGAGCAGTTACTGCACGGCATTATCATCGCTCATCCCGGCTCTTCCCAAACGGATCGGGAGCGCCTGAACGCAGCGATGAAAGCACTGCTGGGACGCAAGAGTAATGCCAACCTCTTTGCCAATGATCCCGACGAGCGGGCGCTGCTTTGGATGAAGCGCCGACAAATGGAACTTCGCCGCGACAAAAAGAAGGTGTCCGATCGTTCGCTTGCGGTTGATGCGGCAAGCAAGTTCTTTAACGATTTCAATGCCGAAATGGATATGTCACCCGCAAACCGTCTGCGCGAGAAATTCAGCGGGACCTATGACAAGAAGAAGGCCACGGCGCGAAGTAAGCTGACGCGGAACTCGGACGGGCCCGCCGATATGTCCCGAACGCTGGCCTATCGCGTTGCTCGTCATGACTACCTTGCTGAGTCAGTCGAGGCCCAGATACTCAACCGAATTGCCGCAGAGCTTCGGAGTGCCGGCGTGGGCGTTAGCTTACCTGACAATTGAGGCGCAGAGTTGCGAATAATCTAAATCCCATTCGCAACCTGAGCGACCTCGAATGAACAATTTTGCAGCTCCTAAAACAACCAAACGGGAGCTGTATCATGAAGGAAATACCAAGAAATCAGCCGCTTCTGCACGAAACGCAGGCGGCAAAGATGCTGGCGGTCTCGCCGGCATGGCTCCAGCGCAAGCGCTGGGAAGGGGGCGGCCCCGCGTATGTCAGGCATGGCCGCGCCGTTCGCTATGAGCAGTCCGCAATCGAAGAATGGATCGCCTCGCATCGTGTCACTCCAATCGGGGAGGCAAAGTGATGGCAGACGAAAAGCTCCTCTATGTCCGCTTTCTCACCGATCTGTCGCGCCGCGATGTGCATGCCGTCCGAGAGGGCACCGGGTATGTGCTCGTGCGGGACAAGCTGACGCAGCTTGTGATTGAGCGCCACCTGCTCAGCAGCCCCGCCATCGGTCAGTATATCATGAGCGGCGAAAAGACTCAGGTCGCGATCCTCGATCTTGACTCGCACGATGGCCTCATGGCGTGGGAAGAGATGGTCGCCGCCGCGCTGATGATCATCGCGGCAGCGGAACCACTCGGGCTTCGCGTTCATGCCTTCCGCTCAGGCGGCGGCCACGGCATTCACCTCTGGTTCTTGTGGGAGAAGCCGCAGAATGCGCGCTATGTGCGTCATCTACTCAGGAACCTGCTCGCATCCATCGGGCTGCGTGACGGTACGGGCGGGGTCGCTAAGGGGGAAGTCGAGGTCTTTCCGAAGCAGGACCGGGTTGAACCGGGGAAGATCGGTAATTTGATTGCTCTTCCCGGCGCTCGCGCCTCCGTCCTCCTCGATGAGATGACGTTCGAACCTGTCGAATGGGGAACGATCGACATACCCGAGGTGATGATGCGCTACAGCGATCCGGTGCCGGCGGTGGCGGAGGAGGAACAGCGCCCAGCCGCATTCGAGCGATTGGATGGCGACGAGGACGAGGTCCGGGCAGCGCTGAAGCACATCCCGGCCAGCGACTACCACACATGGTTCAAGGTCATGTGCGCGCTCAAGCACACGTTCGGAGACGAGGGGTTGTTGATCTTCGATGAGTGGTCAGCAACCTGTGCGGAGAAGTATCGAGGGTCCGGCGAAATCCGGAGACGGTGGGAAGGGCTCGTGCCCAATGGCCAGATCGGGATAGGCTCGATCTTCTATCTGGCCCGGCAGCACGGATGGAATGGCCCGGCCAATCCGATGATCCGGGAGATGAACGCCCGGTTCGGCATTCTGACCATCGGGAACACAACCCTGATCATCGTCAAGAATGGAGACCGTCGACCAGAAGACGATTTCGTAACCCTGTCCAAGAGCGTGTTCCTCGACAGGCTCGCACCCGAAACGTTCGCCAGCAAGCGCGAAAACGGTTCCGTAGAGACCATCTCGAAGGCCAGGCTGTGGCTCGGTCATCGTCTTGCCGCCCACTATCACCGGCTTGAATTCAATCCCGGCATTCCGCCAGGGCACAATGGCAGGACGTGGAATACGTGGACCGGCTTCGGGGTTGAACCCCGTGCAGGGGACTGGTCACTGCTCAAGGCTCATATCCTCGACAACATCTGTCGTGGCGATCTGGAGCTGTATGAGTGGCTGCTGAACTGGATGGCCTATGGCGTCCAGAACGGCAGCGATGTGATCGGAACCGCGCCCGTCCTCATCGGTATGCCAGGCACGGGCAAGGGCATCCTTGCCCATGCCTACGGACGGCTGTGGGGAGCGCATTATGTGGTCGTGACGCACCCAGAGCATGTCATCGGCCGGTTCAGCGGTCACCTCATGAGCAGGCGGTTGGTCTTCATCGACGAGGGGACGTTCGGCGGAAATCGTAAGGATGCGGGCCTCCTCAAGACCCGAATCACCGAGCCTACGCTCATGTTCGAGCGCAAGGGCATCGACCCCATCACGATGGCCAATCGCATGATCTTTATGGTCGCTTCAAACGAAGCGTCCGTGGTTCCGGCCGACAAGAATGACCGGAGATGGATGGTGTTCGACGTCGGCGACGGGCGGCGGGAGGATCACGCGTATTTTGGCGCAATCCAGTCGCAGCTCGCCGAGGGCGGCTATGAGGCCATGCTCCATGAACTGATGCACCGGGACGTGACTCAGGGGCCCGATCCCCGCCGGATCATCAAGACCGAGGCATTGTTCGAGCAGGTGCTCCATGCGCAGGGCAGCGATGTTGGCTACATCCACATGCTGCTGGAGAATGGCCGCCTGCCGCAGAACTGGCTGGACGGACCGTCAGTGACCACCGTCCGCGCAATGCACGATGACTTGCGCCGACGGTTTCCCGAAGTACGCTACATTTCCGAAATCCGTCTCGGCAGGCTGCTGAAGAAGATATTCCGGGACGTTGAAACTGAGCCAAACGGTCGCTTCTTTATCATGAAGACCGCAAGGGGATTTGTTACCGAACGATCCACGCGCTATATCTTCCCCGATCTCGCCGAAGCCCGACGGCAGTTTCAGAGGTATATCGGCGTTCCGGTGGATTGGGATACTGACGTTGACGAGTGGCAGAGTGATCCGGAGCCAGAACATCCCGGCGGGGATGTCGACTTCTGAGGCCTCAGAATAGGAAGTATAGGATGGGGGCGGCGTTTGGCCGCCCCCTTTTGTATTAACCCACCCACCCGTAAGGGTATTTCATATATATCCTATACTTCCCCGTGGGGCCCACTTAACCGGGTTCCACCGCCCTCATGGGCCCGTTTCCAATCGTTCCAAATCGCTCCAAGCGTGCAGGTAACTTTCCCACTTCTGGGCATAGCCATGGCCGGGCGCATCCGTGCGGCGATCGATGTGGACCCGCAGGACCGAGGTGTCCTTGCGCTGGCCGCCATCCCGCTTCGCTTCCGCCAACCATGCCGCGCTGCTGGTCAGCAGTTCACTTTCCACCATCGGTGCCGGAAGCACATAGACAGCGGGCGGACCCGCTGCCTCGAAGCTCACCGCCGCGACGAAATCGTGGTCGTCGCTCTCAATGAGGTCGAATACTCGCCCATTCCGTTTCCTCGACCACACAAAGCACGAAGTTCCCGGTCGCTTCGCCTTCACCCTAATCTTGATCGACCGCCCGGCCTTGGTCGCGAAGAGGTCCCATCCGGCTGAGTTCATCGTCGTCGCGTTGAAGTTGCCGACCATCCAGCCCCGCGCCAGCAATTCGAGTTCGACGACAAGTTCGCCCATGCGGCCGATCCGCTGGGTGTCCAGTTCCTGAAGATTAAGAATGAGCATGAATCAAATGACACGATTAGGGGACAGACCCAAGTGCCACAATCCGGCCAATTCATGCAATGGATTTGGTGGAACTGCTTGGAAGGAATGTGCGGACGGTGCGTCAGGCGCGCGGAATATCGCAGGAGCAGTTGGCCTTCGACGCGGACATGAAGCGCAGCTATGTTAGCGATCTGGAGCGTGGAACTCGCAACCCATCCGTGCGGGCGCTGGGCCGCATTGCAGACGCCCTTGGCGTTACAGCCGCCGACCTGCTGCGCGATGCTAATGGGGAACCTAAATAGCTGGCAATCAACGATCGCCCAGATACCGGATATGCGAGGTATTAAAGGATGGGTGGTGCCGCTTAGGTGACTCGAACACCTGACCCCCGCATTACGAATGCGATGCTCTACCGGCTGAGCTAAAGCGGCACAGACCGCGCATGGCGGCCACGTCCTGCTGTCTGGCCGGACGTAGGCGGGCGCTTAACAGCCCTGCCGCGCCCATGCAAGCCTTTCACGGCCCCATGCGCGGGCCTTTATAATGTCGGCTACCGGATCGTTGTTCACCGGAAATTTACCAAAACGGCCGA
>Ga0207668_10000212_pt1 | contig 39395 bp, 37 predicted proteins | sample KBSS43metaG_FD_184323 | JGI IMG/M metagenome (GOLD analysis project Ga0207668, IMG submission 184323) | Switchgrass rhizosphere microbial communities from Kellogg Biological Station, Michigan, USA - KBS S4-3 metaG (SPAdes) (version 2) | ecosystem: Host-associated > Plants > Roots > Rhizosphere...
CGACGACGCCCGCAACGACGATTCGTTCTACCTGCCGCCGGAGGTCTTCGACAACGCCGACTTCAAGCGCGGCATGAAGAACTTCATCTCCCCCGACGGAAAGTCGGTGCGGTTCATCATCAGCCACCAGGGCGATCCGGCGACCCCCGAAGGCATTTCGCGCATCGACGCGATCAAGCTGGCCGCCAGGGAAGCCATCAAGGGCACCCCGCTGGAGGGCTCGCGGGTCTATCTGGCTGGCACCGCAGCCACGTACAAGGACATGCGCGACGGGTCGTTCTACGACCTGCTGATCGCCGGAATGGCTGCCGTCACACTGATTTTCGTCATCATGTTGATCATCACCCGAGCCGTGGTGGCGGCGGCGGTGATCGTCGGCACGGTGCTGTTGTCACTTGGCGCGTCGTTCGGGCTCTCGGTACTGCTTTGGCAGCATCTCCTTGGCCTCGAACTGCACTGGATGGTGCTGGCCATGTCGGTGATCCTGCTGTTGGCGGTGGGTTCCGACTACAACCTGCTCTTGGTATCCCGGTTCAAGGAAGAAGTGAACGGAGGATTGAAGACCGGCATCATCCGTGCGATGGCCGGAACCGGGTCGGTGGTGACGTCGGCGGGGCTCGTGTTCGCCGCGACCATGGCGACGTTCGCGTTCAGTGACCTGAAGGTCATGGCGCAGGTCGGCACGACCATCGCGCTAGGCCTGCTGTTCGACACCCTTATCGTGCGGTCGTTCATGACCCCGGCCATCGCGGCCCTGCTTGGCAAGTGGTTCTGGTGGCCGCAAATCATCAAGACGAGTGCTTCCCAGCGTCGGCTCGCCGCCATCCGGCCCCACTCCGATCCCGTGACCGCGCCGATCGCAGCGCAAAGCTGACCGGTTGACCTCACTGCTACGCGTCGAGACTGCGGGCAGATCGCGATTTCGAAGGTTTTCGCGATCTCGCAGCAGAATCGATGGGTCCACGTCACCAGGTGACGGGCAACGCCTCGACGCCGTAGATCTCCTGCTCGTTCTGAAAGCGAAGGTCCGCCTCGGCGACCGCCAACCGTAGTCCCGGTAGCCTGCGCACCAGTGTGGACAGCGCGATCTGGAGTTCGACCCTTACAAGGTGCTGTCCGATGCACTGATGCACGCCGAAGCCGAAACCCAAGTGTCCGCGCGGGTTTCGGTCGATGTCGAAGCTTCAGTACGCGTCGCCGGAGGCCGACTGGCCGCTGTGACGATGCAAGGGCTGAGCCATCCCTAGCGGATCGCGACGCCCCGCAGCACGGTGTCACGCGCGTGGATGAGTGACTGCCGAGTGCCCAATTCGCGAAGAATGTTCTCCGGGATCCATTGCACGCCAATGACACAGCGCGCCAGCATGTCGACCGTCGGCGTGTCGATCCTGAGCTCGCCGGACTTCATGCCCTCCGACAGGAGCGTCTTCATCTGGCGCACCCGGGTGGAGTACGACCAGCCCGGCTCGGCGATGTCGGGCGGGGTCTGGCGCATCCATGCGAGCTGAATGCGGAACTCGTCGGGAAACCGCGCGAGCGCGTTGATGTTCAGCCAGCTGAGCGCGTCGAGCTTCTCGACCCCCGTGGAGTCCGACCGCAGGATGTCGGTCCACGCCCCACCCACCTTGTGGCCGAACGACAGCATGATCGACATCAGCAGCTCGTCCTTGGAGCCGATGACCCGATAGACGGTGCCCGTGCCGAGCCCCGCCGCGGACGCGATGTCGCGGATCGTCGTCATCTCGTACCCGCGGCGCCCGAACTCGGCTCGCGCCACGGAGCGGACATGGGCCGCCTTGGCGTCGCCCTCGTCGTCGCTCCAACCGTTGATGACGTCGTCGGCGGCCGCGAATGCCTTGGATCGATCCAGCGCTGCGTCCGTGGGTTCCGCGCCGGCGAGTCCGTGCAGGTGGATCCGGCACAGCACCGTCGCCACCTGGTCGCTCGAGGACTTGTGCCGAATCACGTCGAGCCCGACGTGCAGCATGCTCTGACACATGCGGTCGGCCAACGTGGGCAGGTCGAGGTCCGAGCGGATGTATCCGCTCCAGCGCCCGGCGCGTAGCAGTTGCAGCATCGCCGCCTGGATCGCGGCCGGTCTGCGCCTGGTGAGCTCCATCAGTTCGGGATCCGCGCTGGGGCCCTCGAAGAAGGACATCTGCAGCGCCGCGCGGTGCGCCACCGCACAGCGCGCGATCTGGCAGCCCAATTCGGTGATCTGCTCGGACACCGGCCGTCGATCGAGGTCGTCGATACGCTTCAACGCGGCCTCGCCGATGCGATCCAGATCCGCGTGATAGCGCCGGATCAGCTCGACGAGGATCGCTTCCTTCGAGTCGAAGTGGTGATACAGGCTGCCCGCGAGGATTCCGGCGGCGTCGGCGATCTGCTGCAGCGAGGTGCGCAGCCCGGATGCCGCGATGACTGAGTTCGCCGTTTGCAGGATCTCGGTGCGCCGGGTGGCCTCGCTTGAGGGGGCATCGTCGCCGCCCGCGGTCCCACGGGAGCCCTTGGCACCGCCATTTCGGCGCGCCGGCCTCGCCGCAGGCGATCTTGGCTCGCTGCCGCGGACCGCATCGTGGACGTCGGCCATCGCTATGTGCGCACCATTTCGCGCGGGTCCGGGCGAAGGACGGACGTCTCCTTCACGGTCATCGGCTCCCGTCGTGTGTCGGATGTCGCTCGAGTGGTCAACGCTCTAAGCGTGCGAGTCTACCGATGCGGTGCCACCAATACGGCCTACCGCGTGTCGCGTTGCCTTCACGGGCCTGCCTGGACCGCAACGACGAGCGGACGGCGATAGGACGGGTCGGTGCGGTCCTTGGTGGGTACCTGGTGCGCAGACAGCATGCCGATCACCTCGTCGGTGATCGACGATGACGACTCCGTGATCCATTCCGCGACGCACGCGGTGAAGTCGTCGACGTCACCGGTGAATCCGACGTGATCGTCGATCGCACCGTCGTGGTACGCCGACCGCAGAACGTCGCGGTCTCGCCTATCCATGCCGCGCGCGTAGCGCATCATGCACTCTCGGATCTCGGCGCGATCCTCAAGGCGGGCAACCCGTGCCAGAAGGTCGGTGTCGGTGGTCATCGGGCTCCCCATCCGTTGATCCCGACGACCTCGTCGATGGGTCGACGAGGTGCGGGGTGAAATTCGTGCCCACTGCGTATCCGGCCGACGGGCAACAGGCAGCCCTGGATGAACGATGCGGGTATCCCGAGCAGGTCGCCCACCTCCTGCTCGTAGTGCAGGTGCAAGGTGGTGATGCACGTGCCGTAGCCACGTGTGTGCAGCGCCAGCTGAAAGTTCCACACGGCGGGGAAGATCGATCCGTAGAGGGTTGCCAGATAGAAGGATTCGTCGCCGTCCTGGCGCGGGTAGGCCGCCTCGTAACACGGAATCACGAGTGCCGGAACCGCGGCCATGTGCTCCACCAGCCACTCGGTGGACGACATCAGCCGGGCTCCGGGCGTTCCACTTGGCACGAGGTCCGCGATCAGCTGGCCGCCCACCTTGCCCAGATAGGCCTTTCGGTACAACGCGGCGATCGCCCGGCGCAGTTCGGGGTCGGTCACGACCACCCAGCGCCAGGATTGCTGATTGGAGCCGTTGGCAGCCTGCAGACCGATACCAAGGCACTCACGGAGCTCGTCGAGGTCCACGGGTGCGTCGAGGTCGAGCGACTTCCGAGCGGATCGGGTCGCGGTGAGCAGTCGCGTCACGTCCATGTCGTACCCGCTAGTTCGCTGGCTCTGGAAAGACGATGTCGGCGTTGTCCGGCATTGGGCTGATCCCGAGGCGGTCGCAGACTGCGAGGACTTCGTCGACGATGGACTCTGGCACCAGGTACGGATCGGTCGCCGACACCTCGCCTAAGTGTGCTGCGATGTCGTCCGCGGTGAGGTCTGCCTCGGCATCCGCAGCCCACCCCCGTCCGAGCCCGACGAACACCCTGGCGTAGCGGCCCGCCGACGCCGAGTAGTTGCGGTGGGTGAACGTACACGCCGTGCTGGCGAGGAAGGTGACCAGCGGCACCACCAGTTCGGGGCGGATCGCCCGCATGAAGCCCGACTCGGCGAGGAACTTCTCGTCACCGACGGTCTCGGTGACCATTCGCGAAAAACCGGTGGGCAGTACCGTATTGGAGCGGATGCCGTGCGCCGCACCTTCTATCGCGATGACATTGGACAGCCCGACGAGGCCGGTCTTTGCGGCGGCGTAGTGGGCTTCCATCGGCTGGCCGAACATTCCGGCCGACGACGAGATGAAGACGAACCTGCCGCCGTCGTTGCGCTTCATCACCCGGAATGCGGGTTGGCTCAGGTGGAATCCGCCGTCGAGATGCACGCGCAACATCTGCCGCCACTCATCGACGGACAGTTCGTCGAAGGGGACGCTGTTGAAGATGCCGGCATTGCTCACCACCGCGTCGAGCCGACCGAACTCCTCGACCGCGGTATCCACGATGGCCTGCCCGCCCTCGGGGTTGTCCACCGAGTCGTGCGAGGGCACCGCGGACCCTCCCGCGGCCCGGATCTCGGCGACGACGTCGTCGGCCACGCTCGGATCGGAACCGTCGCCGCGCATCGTCCCCCCGAGGTCGTTGACCACGACCGAGGCGCCGCGGCGGGCGAGTTCGAGCGCGTACAGCCGCCCAAGCCCACGGCCAGCGCCCGTGACGATAACGACCTGGTCGGTGAAGTCGATCATGTGCTCCTCCTCGTGAGGTCCTGACTGACAACGGATTTCGCGAATCGCGCACACTTCCGCGAAGTCCTCGGCACCGTTGAGCGTGACGAGCGGGCGCACGGTGATGCCGGGCAGTGCCATGTCCACGATGAAGCACGAGATGCCCTGGTGCTTTGGCGCGTCGGGATCGGTCCGCACGTAGAGCTGGCACCAATCGGCGCGGTGCCCCAGCGACGTCCAGACCTTCTGACCGTTGACCACGTAGTGGTCGTCGTGGCGCACCGCGCGGGTGCGCAACGACGCCAGAGTGGGTATGAGAAGTCCACGCTCTTCCATCGATCCAGGGACATTGACTGGCTTCGAATCGGACCTTACGTTGGAACAGATATTTGGTCAACACTGACGATCGAGCCCAGGAGCCCGGCGTGAGCGACGACGAACGTGGCGTGGAGCGCCTGGCCATGGTGGCTGCGGCGGTCGCTGGCCGTGCGCTCGTGGTGGCACCGACGGAGCCAGGGGAACCGGCGTGGACCGACGGCAAGACGATCTACCTCGATCCGTCCGCGACGCCACGCCAGCAGGTCGAGGCGCTGGCAGTACAAGCCTCGCTACTCGCCACGGGCGGGCTGGAACCCGAGATCGTCACGAAGTTCGCGCGCAAGCGCGGCGCCCTGGTCGACAGGTACCTGACCATCGAAGCCAGTCGCGCGCTGGAGGCCAACGAGGCGCTGTTGCCGACGTGTGCGCGGGCCATGATCGACCGTGCGCTGGCGGGCCGGACCGCGTCACCCGCCGAGTCGTGGGAGCTGGCGGCCAGTGGCGCCGAAGTGGATGCGCCTCCGAAGAGTTACGGCATCATCCGTGCGCGAATGTTGATGGCCGCACAACGCGTTGCGGCAACGTCCGCGACCACCGGAAGGCACGTACCGCGCAGCACCTCCGACCGCGAACTGACCGAACTCGACGACGAGGCCGACGAAGCGCCCGACGAAGACGTCGTCGATCTGTTCTCGAGCCCCGTCGGTGGCGGTGGCGGGATCGGGAAGCTGCTTCAGAAGATGTTGAGCCAGGTCCGCAAGCTGGGCGGCAACGGTCCACCGGGCGCCGACGCGCCGACGCACACTCGCCGCTCGACCGTGCGAGGCGCGGCGGCCGTCGTGTCTACGGCCGCTGCACGCGCAGATTCGGAGACGAGCGAAAGCGCCCGAGGGGTTGGCGTGACGTACCCCGAGTGGGACGTCCACAACCGTCGGTATCGGCGCGAGTGGTGCACGGTTCACGTCACCGAGGCACGCCAAGGCGAGGAGTCGTGGGACGCCCCGCCGGATGGACATGCGTTGAGGCGGGCCCTTTCCCGGCTGGGCATGGGTCTGGACCGCTTCCATCGACAACAGCAAGGCGATGACATCGACATCGATGCCGCGGTCGAGGCACGGGTCGAGCACATGGCGGGCTCGGCTCCCGGCGATGCCGTGTACGTCGACAGTCTCCGACGCCGTCGCGATCTGTCGGTATTGCTCCTGCTCGACGTCTCCGGGTCCGCGGCAGAGCCAGGAACTGGCGGCCAGACCGTGCACGAACAGCAGCGTTGGGTGGCCGCGGCACTGACCGGCGCGCTGCACGAGCTCGGCGACCGGGTGGCGCTCTACGCATACCGTTCGCAGGGTCGGTCAGACGTGCAGGTCATGTCGGTCAAACGCTTCGACGAGCGGTACGACACTGCGGTGCTACGCCGGTTGCACGGGCTGAAACCAGCGGCCTACTCGCGGCTGGGCGCCGCCATCCGGCATGGCACCGAGGTGCTGCGGACCGAAAGCGGGACACCGCGACGACTGCTAGTGGTGCTCTCCGACGGGCTGGCTTACGACCACGGCTACGAGCGGGTGTACGGCGCGGCAGACGCCCGCAAGGCGCTGGCCGAGGCGGGCCAGCAGGGGATCGGCTGCCTGTGTCTGACCATCGGTGCGGGCACCGACGTCGAGGAGTTGCGTCGGGTCTTCGGTAGTGCCGCCCACGCGACCGTGCCACAGCCGGACCAGTTGAGCCGGATCATCGCCCCACTGTTCAGGTCGGCGCTCAATCGGGCCGACATGCGTCGTCGCCGAGCATCGTGAAGGGAAGCGTGGTCGGATGAATCTCGAAGTCGCTCCATCGCCCGTGAGCACGGACCGGCCCTACTACGTCGCCGTTGGCACTGAAGAGGCCGTCTTCAAGGCCGCGTACCGCCAGGGCCTTTCGCTGCTACTGAAGGGGCCCACCGGGTGCGGCAAGACCCGCTTCGTCGAAGCGATGGCGCACGATCTGGACCGCCCGTTGATCACGGTGTCCTGTCACGACGACCTCACGACTGCCGACCTCGTAGGGCGGTTCCTGTTGCGCGGTGGCGAGACCGAGTGGGTAGATGGTCCACTGACCCGCGCGGTTCGACTCGGGGCGATCTGCTACCTCGACGAAGTCGTCGAAGCCCGCCAAGACACCACGGTGGTCCTGCATCCGCTTGCCGACCATCGGCGCCAGCTGCCCATCGATCGGCTCGGGATCACGCTTGAGGCGGCGCCCGGATTTGGCCTGGTGATGTCGTACAACCCCGGCTATCAGTGCGTGCTGAAGGACCTCAAGGATTCGACGCGGCAACGCATGGTCGCGATCGAGTTCGACTTCCCCGAACCGGAGGTCGAAGAACGCATCGTGTGTCACGAAGCCGGCGTCGACCACGCCGTGGCCCAACAGTTGGTCCGCTTCGCCCAGGCGATACGCCGACTCGAGACCGGCGGGCTGCGCGAAGTCGCGTCCACCAGGTTGCTCGTCGCGGCGGGTCGGCTGATCGCCGAGGGGCTGAGCCCCCGCGACGCTGGTCGGGCTGCGATTGCAGGGCCGCTGACGGATGACGCCGCGGTCACGCGCGGGCTCTTCGAGATGGTCGACCTGTATCTGGTCGATCCCGACACGTGAGTCGTGATTGACGCTGAGTCGATCCCGACGCTATCGTCTGAACAAATATTAGGTTCTAGTTCAAAGTTCGGCTCGCACGATCCACGCCAACGGAGGTCGGATGTCCTACGAGAGCACCGCCGAACCGATCAAGGTCGGCTATCTGATGGACTTCACGCTGCCCCCGGGGTTTCCCGAGGAGCTCCAGGCCTCCTTCACCCAGTGCTTCGACCTCGTTTTCTCCGAAGCTGTCGAGCAGGGCTTGATGGATCGCCCAGTGCAGATGGTCTACCGCGAAGTTGAGGGGTTGCCCAAGGGTTCGGTCAAGTCGGTGATCGACGCGTACGGCGAACTCGTCGACGAGGGTTGTCTGGTGGTGTTCGGCCCGCACATCACCGACAACTGCGTGCCGACGCGTGAGGCCATCGAGGAGCGCTTCAAGGTGCCGGCCATCAGCGTCACCGGCACCGACGACTGGCTCGGCGAGTGGACGTTCGCGTTTCCACAGGGGTCCATGACCGACGAGCCGATCTTCATCGCCGACCTGGTGGCCAAGCGTGGCTTCACCGAGGTCGGCGTCCTGGTCGAGCAGAACCTCATCGGCGAGAGCTACGTGAAGAACCTGCGAAGCGCGTGTCGCCGCAAGGGCATTCGGATCGTCGCGGAGGCCGCCATCGCCCAGACCGCCCAGGACATCAACGAAGCCGTGCGCACCCTGCACGACGCGAAGGCCGAGGCGATCGTCCACCTCGGGTTCGGATTCGGAATCGTCTTCATCAACCCCGCGCTCGAGGCCGTCGAGTGGGACCCGCCGCGCTTCACCACCACGGCGTTCCAGAACGCCTGGGTCAATCCGATCATGTGGAACGCGTTCATGGGCTGGGTCGGCATCGACCAGTACGACGAGGGCAACGCGATCGGACAGGACTTCCTGGATCGCTACACGAAGCGCTACGACGGCAGTCGCCCTGAGTTCTGCGTGCCCGTCGTCAACCGCGACGTCGCTGCCACTCTGGTACGTGCCTTTACCGACTCGCATCCCCTGAGCCCGCGGGGCGTCAAGGAAGCGCTGGAGCGGGTGAAGATGATGCCGGCCGCGTCGGGTGCGCCCGGAACCCGAGTGTCCCTTGGCAAGTGGACCCGTCGCGCATGGATGGGCTCCGGCTACCTGGTCGCGCGAACCCTCGATGCCGACGGCGTCAACTCGCATCTCGCCGACCGCTTTGGGGAGGAATGACCGAATGACCATCCAAGAATCCACACCGCCTGATAGCCAGGCCGAATCACCAGCGCGCACCGGGCCGAACTGGGGCCGATGGATCTCACTGATTGCTTGGCTGGGCTTCCTCGGGTTGTTCGCCGCCGTCGGGCGGACGGACGTCGACCCGCGCGTGGCCAACCCGAACATCGGGGGGCGGCCCCGTCCGGTCGAGTTCCTGACGGGATTCGATCATTGGCAGGTCATCCCGCAGATCGGTGCCTTGATCATGGTCGTGGTGCTGACGATCGTCTTCATCGTTGGGTGGCGGCGAAACCCCGGCAGTCCGGTGCTGCTGATGGTCCTTGTCACGACTCTGATCGTGTGGCAGGACCCGATCATGAACTGGTCGCCGTTCGCGGTGTACAACCCGATGTTGCTGCACTGGCCGGAATCCTGGCCGCTGGTCATGATGTCGCCTACCGTCGAGCCCTTCATCGTGTTCGGGTACGTGACGTTCTACTTCGGCCCGTACTTCCCGGCGATCTGGATCCTTCGCAAGTTGCAGGCCAAGCGCGGCCCCGAGGCGTTCGTCTGGAAGCACCCGCTGATCAGTCTGGGCGCCCTGGTGCTGGTGATCGGCTTCATCTTCGATGCCATTCTGGAGATCAGCTTGGTGCGCACGGGGCTGTACATCTACTCGCAGGCCATCCCACTTGGCACGTTGTTCCCTGGCAGCACCTTCCAGTTCCCGCTGATCTGGGAGTCGCTGTCGGTGACCTTCGTGATGATCCCGGCGGCCATCCTCGTCTACCGCGACGACACGGGGAAGTCGGTGGCGGAGAAGCTCGCCGCGAAGGCCAAGCTGTTCCCGAAGAAGCCGGTCCTCGGCACGTTCCTGGTGATGTTCGCGATCATCAACGTGTCGTACTTCGCCTACGGCGGATGGTTCTGGGCGATCAAGGCCAGTGGCGCTGCCACCTCGGTGGCGTGCCCGTGGCCGTTCCCCGAGGCCAAGGTCTATGACCCGCAAGGGTATTACGAGAAGGAAGGCGCCGAGGGTCCGTTCTCGGTCGGCAAGTGGGCCACGTGGCAGAGCGGCGTTCCGAACGGTCGCCCGGACGTCGAGCCGCCACCAGCAGGCGAGGGCGCTTGTGCGCCGCAGAGCCACAATGGGTGAGCCTCGCTCCGTAGTCATCACCGGCGCGTCCCGTGGGCTGGGCTTCGCCTCGACGGTCCGGCTGTACCGCGAGGGCTGGCGCGTGGTGGCGGCAATGCGTTCTGAGGACAAGGGAATGCCGCTGCTGCGCAAAGCCACCGGCGCCCGCGAGGACGACGATCGGCTGATCGGTGTGACGCTCGACCTCCTCGACCCCGCTTCCATCGAGGCCGCCGCCAAGACCATCGAGGAAGCCGTTGGCGCGCCTTACGCATTGGTGAACAATGCCGGGATCTCCGCTGCCGGAATGGTGGAGGAGACGGACATGGCGTTGTGGGAGAACATGTTTGCCACCCATGTCCTGGGTCCGGTCGCGCTCACCAAGGCCTTGCTGCCGTCGATGCGGGCGGCCGGATGGGGCCGCATCGTGTTGATCTCGAGTGCCTGCGGGGTGCGCGGGCAGCCGGGCATCGCAGCCTATTCCGCGGCCAAGGGCGCCATGGAACGGTGGGGCGAATCCATGGCGGGCGAGATCGCTCCGTTCGGATTGGGTGTGACGATCCTGGTGACCGGCACCTATGACACGGACATCATCACCGATGCCGGAACCACCGACGACCGCGACTTCGCCGGGCCATACGCCCGGTTGCACACCACGATGAACACCCGCGGGCGATTTGCGATGCGTTTCGCGCAGCCGCCGGAAAAGTTCACCGAAGGCTTGGTCAAGGCATTGGACGACCGCGGATCGTTCCGTCGCCGCGGCGTCGGCCCGGACGCCTCGATGTTGTTGGTGTCCAACCGGATTCTTCCGGCCATGGGTATGCACCACATGTCCCGGCTGGTCATGGGAATCCCGAAGCAGGGAGCCATGCGCGACGGCGCATGGCCTTTGACCGGTGCACAGCACGCGATGGTGCTGGCGGCCAAGGTGATTCCGAAACCGCTGATGCAGCGCCTGGCTGACCGAGCGGCGAGACGAGCGGCCGCCCGCAAGGCGTCCGAGCAAGGGAGCGAGAGCAATGGCTGAGTCCACGGCCGCCTACGAAGCGCGAATGCTGATCGACGGCAAGCTCGTCGACGGTGAGGCCGGCACGTTCGCCAACATCAACCCCGCGAACGAACAGGTGTTGGGCGAAGTCGCCGATGCGTCGAAGCCGGACATGCGTCGAGCGATCGACGCGGCCCGGCGGTCGTTCGATGAAACCGACTGGTCCACCAACCACCAACTGCGCAAGCGGTGCCTCGAACAGCTACACGACGCGATCGAGAGCGAAGTGGAGGAGCTGCGCGAGGAGCTCATTCGCGAGGTCGGTGCCCCGCGCGCGGTGACCCACGGCCCGCAGCTGGACGCCCCACTCGAAGACGGACTCAAATACCCGGCCAGGCTCATCGAAACCTTCCCGTGGGAAACCGATCTCGGCGACATGGTCGTGTCCGTCACCGGCGTGAACACCACGCGGAAGGTGTGGCACGAGCCGGTCGGCGTGGTCGGCGCCATCACGCCGTGGAACTTTCCGTTCGAAGTCACCATCAACAAGCTCGGCCAGGCGCTGGCGACCGGCAACACCCTGGTGCTCAAACCTGCACCGGATACGCCGTTCAACGCCACGCGGGTAGGCCGGCTCATCGCCGAGAAGACCGACATCCCAGCCGGTGTGGTCAACGTCGTCACTGCATCCGATCACTTCGTCGGTGAGGAGCTGACCATCTCACCCAAGGTCGACATGATCTCGTTCACCGGGTCGACCGTGGTCGGCAAACGGATCATGGAGAAGGGCGCCGCGACCATGAAGCGGCTGTTCCTCGAGTTGGGCGGCAAGTCTGCGACGATCGTCTTGGAGGACGCCGACTTCAACATGGCTTGCCTGATTGGCATCGGACCGCTCGTGCATGCCGGCCAAGGGTGTGCCGCTCCCACCCGAATGCTGTTGCCCCGCTCGCGATATGACGAGGGCGTAGCGATCCTGCAGGGCATCTACGAGAACATTCCCGCCGGCGACCCGCAGGACCCCGGCACCCTATGTGGTCCGGTGATCTCCGCCAAGCAGCAGGCCCGCATCCTCGGCTACATCCAAAAGGGCGTCGACGAGGGCGCCACGATGCTCGTCGGCAGCACCGAGCCGCCCAAGCAATTCGACAAGGGATTCTGGGTCAACCCAACGCTTTTCACGAATGTCGACAACGACATGACGATCGCGCAGGAGGAGATCTTCGGGCCCGTGCTGGTCGTCATTCCCTACGAGGACGAGGACGATGCCGTCCGGATCGCCAACGACAGCGTGTACGGCCTCGCCGGGAACGTGATGTCGAGTTCGCTGGACCGATCGCTCGCCGTGGCCCGTCGGCTTCGCGCCGGATTCATCGGACTCAACGGCACGGCGGGCTACGGCGCTGATACGCCGTTCGGCGGCTACAAGGACAGCGGTGTCGGCCGTCAGAACGGTCTCGCGGGCTTTAGTCAGTACACGGAAGTGAAATCGGTGGCCTACCCGGCCCAGTAGAGGAGCCAGCATGTCAGACCTATTCGATGACCTCGAGGATTTCGGGGCGTTCGATGACGTCGTCTCGGGCAACGTCCGCGATCCGTACCCGGAGTTGGCCAAGCAGCGCACCGACACTCCGATCCAACGGATCGACATGTCCGCGATGCCCGGCGAAGAGGGCAAGCCCGTCTTCATCGTGTACCGGCACGAGGACATCCAGCAGATGTTGCGCGACAACGAGACCTACTCGTCCAACGTGGTCATCCAGATCTTCGGTGACGTTCTGGGCCACGGGGTGATGCTGGGCATGGACGAGCCCGTGCACGGCAGGCTTCGGTCGCTGGTGACGAAGGCGTTCACCCAGAAGGCACTCGTGCGTTGGGAGGACGAGATCGTCGGGCGCATCGGCAACGAGTTGATCGATGGGTTCGCCTCCAACGGCAAGGCCGACTTGGTCAAGACGTTCACCTTCCCGTATCCGACCCGGATCATCGCCGCGCTGCTCGGGCTGCCGGAGGAGGACTTCCCGCAGTTCCAGCGCTGGTCGATCTCGATGCTCAGCTTCACCGTCAACCCGGAACGCGGCTTGGCCGCGTCGAAGGCGCTGGTGGACTACTTCAATCCGACCCTGCAGGCCCGCCGGGCCGAGCCACGCGAGGACCTGATCAGCAGCCTCGCCGCGGCCGAGATCGACGGGCACAAGCTCGCCGACGAGGACATCTACTCGTTCGTTCGGCTGCTGCTGCCCGCCGGGGTGGAGACGACGTACCGGTCGCTGGGCAACCTGTTGTTCGCGCTGTTGACCAACCCCGACCAACTCGAGGCGATCCGCGCCGATCGGTCCCTGATTCCGCAGGCGATCGAAGAGGCGGTGCGGTGGGATGCGCCTCTGCTGAACATCACCAGGGTCGCGACGTGTGACACCGAATTGTCCGGAGTGCCGATCCCGCAGGGCTCGTCGGTGATGCCGATGCTCGGTGCGGCCAACCGGCAGGACGACAGGTATCCGGACCCGGACCGATTCGACATCTTCCGCCCACCCAAGGTGCCCATCAGCTGGGGGCATGGGGTCCACGTCTGCCTCGGCATGCACCTCGCGCGCCTGGAAATGAGAACCGCCGTCAACCTCTTGCTGGATCGGTTGCCCAACCTGCGGCTGGATCCTGACGGCGACGACCCGCACATCCGCGGCATGGTGTTCCGTTCCCCGACGTCGTTGCCCGTGCTGTTCGACCCGGTGGAGATGTCGTGACCGACACCGACTTCGAGGCAATCGACTACTTCTTCGATCAGTCCCTCGTGCCCGACCCCTACCCGTACTACGACCATCTACGTTCGCAGTGCCCGGTGCGGCCGGCGACGCCGCACGGTGTCGTCGCGATCACCGGCCACGCCGAAGCGCTTGCGGCATACAAGGATCCCGCGTTCTCGTCGTGCGTCGCCGTCGCGGGACCGTTTCCGCCCCTTCCGTTCACGCCGGAGGGCGACGACATCAGCGCGCAGATCGAGCAGCACCGCGCGACGATCCCGATGGCCGAGCACGTCGTCACGATGGACTCGTTCGACCACACCAAGACCCGAGGTCTGCTGAGCAAGCTCATCACACCAAAGCGGTTGAGCGAGAACGAAGAGTTCATGTGGCGGCTGGCCGACCAACAACTCGACACGTTCATCGACAACGGCTCTTGCGAGTTCATGGAGGACTACGCAAAGCCCTTCGCAATGCTCGTCATCGCGGACCTGCTCGGGGTTCCGTTGGAGGACCACACCGAGTTCCGCAGGGTGCTGGGCAACGAGGTGGTCGGCGACATCCGCGAAAGCGATACCGTCGCCCACAACCCGCTGGTGTGGCTGGACGACAAGTTCTGCGAGTACATCACCGATCGTCGCCGCGAACCACGCGAGGACGTCCTGACCGAACTTGCCGCCGCAACCTATCCCGACGGCGCCGCGCCCGAAGTGGAAGAGGTCGTCAAGCTCTCGACGTTCCTGTTCGCCGCGGGCATGGAGACGACGACCAAGCTGCTGAGCACGGCCATGCGGGTGATTGGTGAGCGTTCGGACGTCCAGCAGTCGCTTCGGGACGACCGGGCGCAGATCCCCAGCTTCCTCGAGGAGTCGCTGCGGACGGAGAGCCCCGTCAAGAGCCATTTCCGGTTGGCGCGGACGGCGACGAGCATTGGGGGCGTGGACATTCCGGCGGGTGCGATCATCATGTTGCTCCCGGGGGCGAGCAACCGCGACCCGCGTAAGTTCGAGGATCCGCACGAGTTCCAGCATGACCGCCGCAACGTGCGCGAGCACGTCGCCTTCGGGCGTGGTGCGCATTCGTGTCCGGGAGCGCCGTTGGCGCGTTCGGAGGCGCGGATCTCGATGAACCGAATCCTGGACCGGATGGCCGACATCCGCATCGACGAGTCGGTGCACGGTCCAGCCGACGACCGCACCTACACGTACGACCCGACGTTCATCATGCGTGGGCTGTCCAACCTGCACGTCGTGTTCACCCCTACTTGAGCTCCGCCGAACGTTGGTTACCGTCACGCGTTCGTGGGGTGGAGCGTGGCGGTAACCAACGTTCGGCCGAAGTTGTTAGCGGGCGGGCAGGACGTCGAAGGTGGCCGCGCAGGAGGTGACCGGCCGGTCGTCGTTGCCCTCGTCGTGGATGAGCACCCGCACGCCGAGTTTGCCGGGGCCACCGTGATGAGCGGTGCCTTCGGCGCGGAACGGCCCGACCTTGCCGCGGGCCATGAACATCACGTGCCAACTGCTCACCTGAACCATTGGCGTACCGGCCAATTCGGCGGCGAGCTCGGTGGCGGCCGTCTCGAGCAGCACGTGCTGCGGTCCGATGTGCAGAGCCGCGTCGGGTGAGGCCAACTCGAGTGTCAGCGGCGGAAGCACCCAGTATCCGTCGTCGCGCTTGCTGGCGCCGAACGCCTTCCACAGCGGAGGCAGGTCGGGGGAGTCCTCGACGACGAGCTCGGTGCCGGACACGTCCATCTTGTCCAACCCCTCGGGAGGGATGCCGATGACCGCGCCCTGGCCCTCGATGAACGCGATCACGCGGTCCGGCCGGTCGGCGTCCACGATCATGCAGCGGCCGTAGCCCATGGTGCGGCCTTGGTGCACGACACCGGATCCGACGACCTCGATGGTCTTGACGTCGAAGCCAGGATCGATGATCTGCACCGACGCGATCACCGGATTGGGCACCGCGACCATGTCGGTCTGGCAGCCCTCCGGCGACGAAATGGCCAACGGCGCCACCATGATTCCGCCCGCGGCAGTGCGCATATCGCGGCGAATCCGGACGGTGTTGTCGACCTCGCCGAGGTTCATGCTGTCGTGGTTGCGGCCGATGTAGCGGTAGCTCAGCAGCCCCGTCCAGCGCCGCTTCAGCTCGTCGCGGTAGGCCTCGGTGTCGTCCATCAACTCCCGGATGTCACGTACCTGATCGGTCACCGTTGACCCTCCCTTTGGTCGTTCCCCGTACGGCAACGTAGCCCCGAAATCGATGCGCGGGCAAGCCCTCAACAATGCACCGGCGCCGGTTTCGGCGCACCGGACCAAACTCTTGACCCCACGCCATCGTGGCTGTTAGACATACGCGATCGCAGAAACTGAGCGACCGCCCAAATTGGGCCGCGACGGATTCGAGGAACGATGGCGGGACGGGTCGAGGGCAAGGTCGCATTCATCACCGGCGCGGCGCGAGGTCAGGGCCGCAGTCACGCAGTGCGCTTGGCGCAAGAAGGTGCCGACATCATCGCCGTCGACGTCTGTCACGGCTTCGACGGTTCGCCCGCACCGGCGGCCACGCCCGAGGACCTCGCCGAGACCGCCGACATGGTCAAGAATCTCGACCGTCGCATCGTCACCGAGATCGTCGACGTGCGTGACTTCGACGCGCTGAAGGCCGCCGTCGACAGCGGCGTCGAACGACTCGGCAGGCTCGACGTCATCGTGGCGAACGCAGGCATCGGCTCGAAGGGCGTCAAACTGCACAAGATGAGCGAGCCGACGTGGGAGGAGACCATCGACGTCAACCTCGGCGGGGTGTGGAAGACCGTCAAGGCCGGTGTGCCGCATCTGCTCGCAGGCGGCCGCGGCGGCTCGGTGATCATCACCAGCTCGGTCGGGGGGATCAAGGCCTACCCGCAAGTCGGTCACTACGTCACGGCCAAACACGGTGTCGTTGGCCTGATGCGCACGTTCGCCGTCGAATTGGGCCAGCACTCCATTCGCGTCAACACCGTGCACCCCACCCACGTGTGCAGCCCGCTGTTGATGAACGAACCCACCTACCGGCTCTTCCGGCCCGACCTGGAGAACCCCGGGCCCGACGACCTCGCCCCGATCTGCCAGTCATTCCACTTTATGCCGATCCCATGGGTGGAGCCGGTGGACATCAGCAATGCCGTGTTGTTCCTCGCCTCCGACGAAGCCCGCTACATCACGGGCGTCACCTTGCCCGTCGACGCCGGCAGCCTTCTGAAGTAAGGGGATTCGATGACCACTGCCAGCGACACCGACGTCTACTACGACCCCTATGACCTCGACATCTCCTCGGATCCGTGGCCGACGTACGCACGGCTGCGCGACGAAGCACCGATCTACTACAACGAGCGCTACCGCTTCTGGGCCATCTCGCGGCACAGCGACGTCGAGAAGGCGCTTGCGGATTGGGAGACCTTCTCGAACTCCCGCAGCGACATCCTCGAACTCGTCAACTCCGAATTCGACATGCCCAAGGGCGTGATGATGTTCGAGGACCCACCCGTGCACACGATGCTGCGCGGGCTGATGGGCCGGGTCTTCACCCCACGCCGCATGGCCGAGATCGAGGACCAGATCAGGCGGTTCTGCGCCAATTGCCTTGACCCGCACGTGGGCTCGGACGGGTTCGACATCATCGCCGAGCTTGCCTCGATGATGCCGATGCGCGTGATCGGCATGCTGCTCGGTATTCCGGAGTCCGACCAGGTCATGGTGCGCGACGCCAACGACGCGAACCTTCGCACCAAGCCGGGCGCCCCGATGAAGGTGTCGAACGCCGACAAGATCGCCGATGGACGCATCTACGCCGACTACGTGGAATGGCGATCGAAGAACCCGTCGGACGACCTGATGACGGCGCTGCTCAACGTCGAATTCGAAGACGAGGACGGGGTGACGCGCAAGCTGCGCCGCAAGGAGGTGCTGCACTACACGCAGGTGGTCGCGGGCGCGGGCAACGAGACCACCGGCCGGCTGATCGGGTGGCTGGCCAAGGTGCTCGCCGAACACCCGGACCAGCGGCGCCAGGTCCACGAGGATCGTTCGCTGCTCACCCGTGTGGTCGACGAGACGCTGCGCTTCCAACCGACGGGCCCACACGTGGCCCGGTACTCCTTGCGGGACTTCGAGATGTACGGCACGACAGTGCCGGCGGGCAGTGCGATCTTGCTGCTGTTCGGAGCCGCGAACCGCGACCCACGCCGCTACGACCGCCCCGACGTGTTCGACATCAACCGCAAACACGGAAGCCACCTCACGTTCGGCAAGGGCCTGCACTTCTGCCTTGGCGCCAACCTTGCGCGGCTCGAGGGTCGGGTGGCGGTCGACGAACTGCTCAATCGTTGGCCGGAGTGGGGAATCGACTACGACACAGCCGAAATGGCGCCGACGTCGACGGTGCGGGGTTGGGAGCGCCTGCGGATCCTGCTGCCCTGACCCGGCGGAACTCTGTTCGCGATCTCATGCCTCGAGATACGCCGGCAGCAACAGAGTCGGCAGCCCGTTTGTGTCGGTGAGTTGCTTGATGACGGCGACGGACGGTCGCGGCGTGCGTTCCTTGGTGACGGGATCGAAGGAGTACAGCCCGAAGTGGTCCTCGTAGCCGTTGGACCATTCCAGCACGTCGGTGAGCGACCAGTACACGTAGCCGCGGATGTCCATGCCGTCATTGGCGATGGCGTCCTGCACCACCGCCAGGTGCCTCACGAGGTACGAAGACCGTTGCGAGTCATCGGCGTTCGCGATGCCGTTCTCGGTGATCCAGATCGGGACGTCGTACGACGCTGCGACGTCGAGCACCTCGCGCAGTCCGCCAGGATCGATGGGCTGCCCGGTGTCGGTGCTGCACGCATCGGTGGGGCAATTGCCCGCGGTGTACGTGCGGCTCGGCAGCCCCTGCGCGAAGGGCAGCCCCGGTAGGAAGGGGATGCCGAAGCCGCGGATCGTCCCGGTGGCGTAGTAGTTGACGCCGAGAAAGTCTGCGCTACCTGCCATTTCGGGGTGATGCTCGTCAGCGGTGATCACACCGTCGAGGTTGGCGTCCACGTCACCGCGAATCACCGCGTCGGGGAACCACTCGTTGTAGAAGGAGGTGAACGCGGCAGCGGCCGTCCGGTCGAGCGGATTGAGCGGGTCGGCCGGGCGGAACGAGGTCATGCTGTTGGTGAACCCGACCTGGCTGCCGGGATCGCGGAGGTGAATCTCCTTCGACGCGGCGACGTAGGCGTTGGCCTCGTTGACCAGGAACGTCGACATCAGATCCGGCCGCAGCACTCCTGGCGGGAAGGCGGGTACTGGGCCGCCGGGGATGTAGAGCAACCCACCGAATGGGTAGGCAGTCGGCTCGTTGAGCACCAGCCAGGTATCGACGTCGTCGCCGTACTTCCACGCGACGTAGGCGGCGTACTTCTGAAACTCGTCGACGGTTTCGGGGTCCAGCCAACCCGTCTCCGAACCGGGCACCCCGAGTTGTAGCGCGATGCGCTGCGCGAGCGTGGGATTGTGCAACCACGTCGGCAGCGTGAAGTGGTTGATGGTGACCATCGGTTCGAGCCCTTGGGTCCGCAACGCGAGGAATACGTCGCGGTAGTGCGCGACGGCCTCCTGGTCGGCGAGCGCGTCGAGGGCGGCGAGATCCTCTGCGCTGATGCCGTCCGAAGCGTCGACCGATGCCGTGGAGTTGGGGAAGATGCGGCTCCATTCGATGCCCGTGCGGAAGGTGTCTACCCCAAGCCCGTCGGCGGCCAGCTCGGCATCGGTCTCGTACATGTCCCAGCCGTCGGGCCCGTCCTCCGGGAGGCCGGGGGCGGCTCCGATGAGCTTGTTGATGGCGTCGTGCAAGAACACCCATTCGTCGGAGTTCACGGCGTTGGGCGCGTCACCGCCCATCTCGCTCTGAAATGACCCGGTGGCCACGCCCCAGTGGAAGTCCGGGCCGAACGACAAGTCCTGGCCCGGGGTCGCCGTGACGGTGAGCTCGATGGTGGCGACGACGGCGTGTTTGCCGAACGGTGCGATGAGGTCGCCGATGATCGGCAGCTTCGACAGCACCGATGCCACGGTCGACACGGGGCCTCCGATGACCGGAAGTGCTTGTAGCACAGCGAGTACCGGCGTCGCGATAGGCGCGAACTGAAGCAGTCCCGCGGGACCGTGGAGGTGCAGGCCCGACGCTTCGTCGCTCACCACGACGGTGAACCGGTCGGTGCCGCCGACCTCGGCCATGGCGTTGGTCGGCCGGTAGGCGAAGGTACCGGTTACCGGGTTGAGTACCACGCGGCCGCCGTTGACCGGGCTGCCCACCAGGGTGTAGGTCAGCGCGTCGCCGTCGGCATCCTCGCCGCCGACGTCGCCGAAGACCAGTCCGGAGGTCTGCTCGTTGTTGCCTGGCGTGTAGGCGACGGTCGGGGACTGATTGAGGAATTCGCGGCGTACCCACGCGAGCAGCATCCACGGCGCGGGCGAGTCGGGGAGTGCGGGCAGGCCGCCCGCGGCGGCGAACGGGTTCAGCAGGACCTGGGCGAGACTGGTGACGATGCCCGCCACGTAGCTCGTCGCCACGCTGATGGGGTTCGACGTCAACGAGGGCGCAGGCGTCGGGACGGCCGTCTGCAGGAGCATGGCGGTCGGCGCGGTCGTGGCTGAACGCACAACCTCGGGTTCGACTTCCGCGGGGGCTGCCGATGGGGCTATGACGGATTCGTGGTTGGGCTCGGGGTCCGGGTCGACGGCCGTGACCGCAGCCGGCTTGGCCGTCGCCGACGGTGCGCTCTTGGCGACCTCGTGCGCGCTCTTCTTGTTGGGCTCCTCGGGAACCGGTGCCGACTCGGTCGCCGTCGGAGCGCTCGTCGAGGGGGCGGCCGCCGTCGAACTTGACGTGACGTCGTCGTCGTCGGTCTTGGTGTCTTCCGCAGTCGCGGCGACCGGCTCGGGCTCCTGCAAGGCGGGCTTGGTCGGTGAGGAGCCGGACATCGCCCCCGAGGGTGGCGTCGCGCCCGACTCCGATGACGACGCACTCGGATCGGATGACGAGCCGTCCGGGGTGTCGGCGTCGGCCACGCCGTACCCGGTCGCGATGGCGCCCCACACGCCGAGCGCAACGGTGAGCGCGCCCACTCGACCTACGTGCGGGCCCGCTCCCATGCCATGCCCCCAAACCGTGGAGTTCGCCTCTTCCTACCACGGTTGGCGGAGGGTGGTCGGGCAAACCGCAGCCGGCATCCGCCGCGGTCGAACGGTACGACGCTGTTGCACTGTTTTGCCAGGCCTTCATGTGGGAAGCTGAGCCCATGAGTGGAATCCGACGCCGGCTCGGCGCTATCGCAATCGCCCTCGCGACGCCGTGGGTGGGCGTTTGCGTTGCGCCGCAAGCAGCTGCGGTCCCAGGGCCCGAAATCGAATATGTCTACAACGTGATGGTGCGGCGACATTTCGACTTCCCGAACAACGACGCGCTCGGTTACGGCTGGGGAATCTGCGACAAGGTGACTAACGGTGTCCCGTACGCCGCCGTCATGTCCGATGTGAAACGCGACCTCTTCCCGAACGACGAGCAAGCGGCCAACTACGTGGTTTCGTACGCGGTCGGCATCTTGTGCCCAGCGCAGATCTGGGCGCTGAGGAACTCAGCGGCAGGCTATCAAGCCCCTGTCTAGTGACCGCCACGTCGACGTTTGACGTTGGGCTCTACTTCTCGTGACAGGGCACTGACGACGGCCGGTACGACGGTCGAGTTCGGCGTGAGCCAACAATGGGCATCGTGGCCAACCGCATTCAAGCCCTGTTGGGCGTCCAATATCCCGTCGTCCAAGCGCCGATGACGTACATCGCCCGCGCCGCCCTTGCTGCCGCGGTGTCGGAGGCGGGTGGGCTCGGCATGATCGAGACCCTCACCGACGAGGGGCGCGCAGATCTGCAGCGGGTCCGCCAACTCACGAACAAACCCGTCGCGGCCAACCTCATGATCCAGGGCTGGAAGCGGGACCCGTCGATCGTCGACGTGCTGGCTGCGGCCGGGGTGCGACACGTGTTCACCTCGGCAGGGGATCCGGCCCTGTTCACCGCGCGGCTGCACGACGCGGGCATGACGGTCGTGCACGTCGTCGGATCGCTCAAGGGTGCACACAAGGCGGCCGACGCCGGCGTCGACGCCTTGGTGGTCGAAGGCGTCGAGGGCGGCGGCTTCAAGTCCCTGCTTGGCGCCTCGACGATGGTGCTGCTTCCGCTCGTCGCCGAGTCGATCGACCTTCCGATCATCGCCGCAGGCGGCATGTGCGACGCCCGGTCCGCGGCCGCCGCCGTGGTGTTGGGCGCGGAGGGCGTGCAGATGGGGACGCGGATGCTGGCGAGTCGGGAGTCGGCCGTCCACGTCAACTTCAAGGACGCGATCGTGGCAGCGGACGACGCAGGAACGGTGATGCTCGACATCCCCGGCAATCCGACGATGCGGGTATTGCGCACCGGACTGGCCGCGCGGGTCGCCGCCAACGACCCCGACGCGCAACTGCTCGGCCGGATCACCGAGCTCTACTTCGACGGTGACATGGAGGCCAGCGTGGCGAATACGGGTCAGGTGTCCTCCCGTATCGAGGACCTGCTGCCGGTCGCCGAGATCGTGCGCCAGACATGGGGCGACATTGCGGCGGTGTTGGATTCCGCGCGCCCGCGCGCGTGTCTTGAGTAGAACCGCCGTGATTACAGTGAGAGGTTCAAGTGTAATGGCGGGCTGACTGCAAAGTCGCAGAAGAATGGGAGACCGACGTGATCAAGGTGATGGAGGGCGTCCGCGTCCTCGAAGTGGCACAGTTCACGTTCGTGCCCGCCGCGGGAGCCATCCTCGCCGACTGGGGAGCCGACGTCATCAAGGTCGAGCACCCGGTGCGCGGCGACACCCAGCGTGGCTTCATCAACATGGGCGGATTCCAACTCGACCCCAACCGGCACCCGCTCATCGAGCACCCGAACCGAGGCAAGCGCAGCGTCGGCATCGACGTGTCAACGTCCGGCGGTCAGGAAGTGCTCTACGAGATCGCCAAGACTTCCGACGTCTTCCTCACCAACTACATGCCCGCGCAGCGCCAGAAGAACAAGTTCGACGTCGAACACATTCGCGCGGCCAACCCGAACATCATCTACGCCCGGGGCAGCGCATACGGCGACAAGGGCGCCGAACGCGACACCGGCGGCTTCGACGGAACCGCCTTCTGGACGCGCAGCGGCGTTGGGCACGCGTTGACGCCCGAGGAGCTCGGCGGCGCACTGTCGCAGGGCATTCCGGCATTCGGCGACTCGATCGGCGGGATGAACATCGCTGGCGGCATCTCTGCGGCGTTGTTCCACCGCGAACGCACGGGGGAGGCCGTGGAACTCGACGTCTCGCTGCTGAGCACCGCATGGTGGGCGGCCGGCGCCAGCGTGACCCAGGGCATGGAGACCGGCGAGACGATGCGCTCACTGATGCCGGATTCCATCGGCCCAACGGTGAACCCGTTCCTCGGCAACTACCTGACATCCGACGGCGGCACCATCAACCTCTGCATCGTCAGCCCCACCGGCTACATCCGAGACGCGTTCGAACACCTCGACCTGCCGGAACTTGCCGACCACCCGCGCTTCTCCGACGTCATGCCGCTCATCGAAAATGCCGCGGCGGCAGCCGAACTCATTGCGGACTCCATCCGCAGCAAGCCGTTCGACTACTGGCGTCAGCATCTGAAGACGATGAAGGGGCAGTGGGCGCCGTTCCAGAGCCTCGTCGACCTCGGCAGCGACGAGCAGGCCCTCGCCAACGACATGGTCGTCGAGGTCGAGGCCAACGACGGGGGAGCGCCGTTCAAGGTGGTCCGCGGTCCGGTGCAGTTCAACCACGAGCCGCTCGAGACCACCCGTGCCCCCCAGGCGTCCGAGCACACCGAGCTGGTGCTGATGGAGATCGGGCTGGACTGGGACCGGATCGAGGCGCTCAAGGACGCCGGCGCGATCGCCTGAGCGTCACGGCAGCATCCTTCTCCTCAGCACTCGTTCGACTTCGGCGCGGCAGGCGTCGAGATCGACGTCATCGTCGAGCATCGACTGGAGTGCCACGCCACGCAACATGCCGACGATGACGGTGGCGAGACCATTCGGATCGACATCCCCGGCGAATTCGCCCGACGCGATGCCCCGCTCGATGCGTTTGGCGAGCTCGTCGCGGAACTCGCGGTCCGAGGCCAGCATCGCCGGCCGGACGTCGGGTGAGCCGGTGGCCACGGCGTCGGCCCACAGCATCAGTCGCGCGCGGCTGGCCGGCTTCGGGTGTGACAGCGCCTGAAAGTAGGCGCTTACCAAGCCCATCGCCTCGTCGAGGGCGGAGTCCGAGACGCTTTCGGCGAACACCTCGCGGCGGAAGTCGACGGTCACCGAGTCGACGAGCCGCTGCATCATCGCGCCCTTGGAGCCGAAGTGGTGGGTGGCCAGCCCGCGGCTGTAGCCGGCCCGCTCACCGATGTTGGCGAGCGTCACGCCGGAGGGTCCGAGCTCGCCGATGAGTTCCGCGGCGGCGGCGAGTAGCCGATGCTCGGCCTCGACGCGGCGGTCCTCCTGCGTGCGGCGAGGCTCTGTCATTCGGTGTTCTGAACGCCGGCGAGCGCCAGCAGTTCACCGCGCCCGATCTGCGTCACCAGACTGGCCGAGTCGAAGTAGATGCGTTCGTTGACGATGCGGTCGCCTTCGAAGAAGAACACGGCGATGATCGGCACCCGGAACGACTTGCCGGTCGGTGGCAGTCCATAGAACTCGCCGAGATTGGTTCCCAGCAAGTCGAATTCGACGATCACCCCGTCATCGGTGACGTGAAACCGGGAGTTGTCGTGGCGCTGGTCGGGGAACGCGGTTCTGGTGATGCGGTAGTAGTCCATCACCTCGCCGTCGCCGTCGAACACCTGCCCGGTGGCCATGATCTCGTAATGCGGGTGGCCGTTGAACGTCGCGAGGGTCCGGTCGAAGTCGTGGGTCACCTCGGTGTCCATGTGTTCGCGGATGACCGCGAGGCGGCGCTGGCGCAGATCGTCGTCGATCATGGTGGACCTCTCGGAAGGTAACTAGCTTGTTGACCAACAAGTTAGTGTGGGCGGCCGTGGGGGTCAACCCCGCGACGGCGCTAGACCGCCTTCACGTATCGCTTGCTGACGATGCGCTGCACCAGGGCCGTCACCGGGCCGGCCAGCCGGCTCCACCACGTTCCATGCCGGGAGAACGCCGTCACCTCCGCGTAGACCGCGTCGTCGCCCGCGTCGTAGCGGACGGCGAACAACTCCTCGCCGATCTCCGCATGGCCAGGCAGCGTGCCGTACGCGAACCCGCGATGGTCGGGCGCGTCGAGCACGTAGACCACCCGGCAGGGCGCACGCACCGGGCCGAGTCGCACGATGACCTCCGACCCGACGGCCGCGACCTCCGTCGTCGCGTCGACACGCACCCCGGCGCCGCGCAGCATTCCCCAGCGCATCACCGCAGCGGCGGCCTCGTCGAAGCGTCGGCGGCCGTGCCCGATCACCGCCGACTCGTGGACGTGGTGGTAGCCCGCGGGCAACGGACCCGCGGTGGCGCCAACTTCGGTGTAGGTCAACGGCAGTGCGGCGAGCTCACCAAGCTTCACCCACCCACCTTCGCACCATCGGAGTACGTTCCCTTGAGTGACCACAGAATCAATTGCACGAGATTCGGGAACCTTCGCCATCGGCGGCGACCTGACCGTCAACCGGTTGGGCTTCGGAGCGATGCGCCTCACGGGCAAGGGCGTCTGGGGCCCGCCCGTCGACCACGACGAGTGCATCCGCGTACTGCGCCGGGCGGTCGAGCTCGGCGTCAACTTCATCGACACCGCCGACTCGTACGGGCCCCACGTTTCGGAAGAACTCATCCGCGAGGCATTGCACCCGTACCCGGACGACGTCGTCATCGCCACCAAGGCGGGGCTGCTCCGCACTGGGCCGGACGAATGGCCGGTGCTCGGTTTCCCGCCCTACCTCCGTCAGGAGTGCGAGCTGAGCCTGCGCAGGCTGGCCGTCGACCGCATCGACCTGTTCCAGTTGCACCGCATCGACACCAAGTTCCCGCTCGAGGACCAGCTCGGCGAGCTCGTGGCGCTGCAGCAGGAAGGCAAGATCCGCCACATCGGATTGTCCGAGGTGAGCGTCGAACAGTTGGAGGCCGCCCAGAAGGTGGCGACCATCGTGTCGGTGCAGAACATGTACAACCTGACCGTGCGCAGCTCCGAGGCGCTGCTCGACAAGGCCACCGAGGAGGGCATCGCGTTCATCCCATGGTTCCCGCTGGCGGCGGGGCCATTGGCCGCATCCGACGGCCCGCTGCAGCGCATCGCCGCCGACCACCACGCCACGCCGTCGCAACTGGCGCTGGCATGGCTGCTGAAGCGGTCCCCAGTGGTCCTGCCGATCCCTGGCACGTCCCGTGTCTCGCACCTCGAGGAGAACGTCGGTGCCGCCTCGATCACGCTTTCCGACGAGGAGTTCGAGACGTTGAGCAAGGCCGGCGCGACCGGCTGACGGTTCGCCGCGAACGCACCACCCCATACGGTGGACTCGTGGAAGCCGATCAAGACGAGCATGCCGGCGGCGGGTTCAACCCGCCGGTGCCCACCCGACGAGGTGGTCCCGACTACGGACGTTTCATCGAAGCCGTCCGCACGTTGCAGGACCTCACCCGGGGCGCCGACGCGCCCGACGACGTCGTCAGCAAGGCGGCCGAGCTCATCGAGACCGCCAACCGCCTGCTCGGGCCCTACGACGCGGACGAGTGGCACTCGCCGTCGGGGCGCCGGATGGACCTGCCCAACCGCGGCAACATCCTGCAGGTGCCGGTGGACTTGGTCGTCACCGAGGCGGGCCGGGTCGGCGGAACTGCACGATTTCGCAGGTATCACCTCGGGCGCAACGGGGCCGTGCACGGCGGTTCGCTGGCGCACCTGTTCGATTCGCTGCTCGGGTTCACGGCGTTCAAGCTGAGCGAGAGCAAGCGACAGCGCACCGCTTTCCTGCACGTCGACTACCGCAACATCGTCCCGATCGACCGGACGCTGCGCGTGGACGCCGGCATCGATCGCATCGAGGGCCGCAAGATCTTCGTCGCGGGGCGGTTGCTGGACGGCGATGCGGTGCTGTGCGAGGCGGAGGCGCTGTTCGTGATGCTGAAGCCGGGTCAGCCGTGAGCGACCGCACCCGCGCGTGGGCCCGCTGGCGCGACCGGCTACGTGACCGCCCGGCGGCCGACTTCACCTATCGCATCGTCGTCGGAGTCGTGGGGCTCGCCGTGCTCGTCGTCGGCGTGCTCGCCATTCCCTACCCGGGCCCAGGGTGGGCGATCGTCTTCGTGGGGCTTGCCATTCTGGCCACCGAGTTCGAATGGGCCCGACGCGCGTTGGCCTGGACACGGCGGCGGTACGACCGGGTGATGGACTGGTTCAAGGCGCAGGGCCTGTGGGTGCAGGCGCTGGGGTTCGTGCTCACGGCCGCGGTCGTGGTGGCCACGCTGTGGCTGCTGGGTGCGCTGTCGTGGACGGCAGGCCTCTTCGGCATCGAGTGGCCATGGTTGAAGAGCCCCATCGGTCTGGGGTCATAGACACCGGCACAGATAGCATGGTCGCGTCCAGAACGCCCAGCACCCATGCCCGAGGAGACCCACCGATGAGCGCCGTCGCCAGCCCCGCCCCCGCAGCCCTGATCCGGGTCGCTGCCGGGACTACCGCGGGTGCGGCCGTGCGCGACGCCGGGTTGCCCAGTCGCGGGGCCTCCGACGCCATCGTCGTCGTTCGTGACGCCGAGGGACGGCTGCGCGACCTGTCGTGGGTGCCCGACACCGACGTCGAGGTCACCCCGGTCGCCGCGGACACCGAGGACGGGCGCAGCGTCATCCGGCACTCTGCCGCCCACGTGCTGGCCCAGGCCGTGCAGAACCTGTTCCCCGAGGCGAAGCTTGGCATCGGCCCGCCGATCACCGACGGCTTCTACTACGACTTCGACGTGCCGCGCGCCTTCACCCCGGAAGACCTGGCCGCACTCGAGAAGCGGATGCGCCAGATCGTCAAGGACGGTCAGCTGTTCGACCGCCGGGTGTACGAGTCCAAGGAGCAAGCGCGCGAAGAGCTCGCAGGGGAACCGTTCAAGCTCGAACTGGTCGACGACAAGTCCGGCGACCCCGACGTCATGGAGGTCGGCGGGGACGAGCTGACGGCCTACGACAACCTCAATCCGCGTACCCGCGAACGGGTTTGGGGTGACCTGTGCCGCGGACCACACATCCCCACCACCAAGTACATTCCGGCGTTCAAGCTGACCCGGAGCTCCGCCGCGTACTGGCGCGGCGACCAGGAGAACGCCAGCCTGCAACGCGTGTACGGCACCGCGTGGGAGTCGCAGGAGGCGCTCGACGCCCACCTTGCGCTACTGGAGGAGGCGCAGCGCCGCGACCACCGCAAGCTCGGCGTCGAGCTCGACCTGTTCAGCTTCCCCGACGAAATCGGTTCGGGGCTACCGGTCTTCCACCCCAAGGGTGGCATCGTGCGCCGCGAGCTCGAGGACTACTCGCGCCGCAAGCACATCGAGGCGGGCTACGAATTCGTCAACACCCCGCACATCACCAAGGCGCAGCTGTTCCACACCTCGGGCCACCTCGACTGGTACGCCGACGGCATGTTTCCTCCGATGCACATCGACGCCGAGTTCAACGAGGACGGCACGGTGCGCAAGCCCGGCCAGGATTACTACCTCAAGCCGATGAACTGCCCGATGCACTGCCTGATCTTCCGCGCGCGAGGCCGTTCGTATCGCGAACTTCCGTTGCGCGCCTTCGAGTTCGGTGCCGTGTACCGGTACGAGAAGTCTGGGGTGGTGCACGGGCTGACTCGGGTGCGCGGGCTGACGATGGACGACGCCCACATCTTCTGCACCCGCGACCAGATGCGCGACGAACTGACGTCCCTGTTGCGCTTCATCATCGAGTTGCTTGGCGACTACGGGCTGGACGACTTCTACCTCGAGCTGTCCACGAAGGACCCGAAGAAGTTCGTCGGCTCCGACGAGATCTGGGATGAAGCCACCAACACGCTGGCCGAGGTGGCCGCGGAGTCCGGCTTGGAGTTGGTACCCGATCCGGGCGGCGCGGCGTTCTACGGCCCGAAGATCTCGGTGCAGGCGCGCGACGCGTTGGGCCGCAGCTGGCAGATGTCCACGATCCAGCTGGACTTCAACTTCCCGGAGCGGTTCGAGTTGGAGTACACCGCCGCCGATGGCAGCAGGCAGCGGCCCGTCATGATCCACCGCGCGCTGTTCGGGTCGATCGAGCGGTTCTTCGGCATCCTCACCGAGCACTATGCGGGCGCCTTCCCGGCCTGGTTGGCACCCGTGCAGGTGGTCGGCATCCCCGTCGCGGACGGCCACGTCGAGTATCTGGAAGGCGTTGCCGCGCAACTGAAGGCGCACGGCATTCGTGCCGAGGTGGACGCCAGCGACGACCGGATGGCCAAGAAGATCGTCAACCAGACCAACCAGAAGGTGCCATTCATGCTGCTCGCGGGGGACCGCGACGTCGAGGCCGGGGCCGTCAGCTTCCGGTTCGGCGACCGCACCCAGATCAACGGGGTGTCGCGCGACGACGCGGTCGAGCTCATCGCGAACTGGATTGCGCGGCGCGAGAATGCCGCTCCCACGGCGGAATTGATCGGGGCGGACCTCCAGCCGTGAGTAGCGACGAGCGTCCGCGCGAAGAGCGGACGATAACCGACCAGGGGGCGGGCGACCCCGACCACCTCCAACGGTTGTGGACGCCGCACCGCATGACCTACATCGCCGACGAGATCAAGTCAGGTTCGGCGAAGTCGTCGGAACCGTTCACCGACATTCCCAACATGTCCGACGAGGACGGACTGGTGGTGGCACGCGGCGAACTCGTCTACGCGGTACTGAACTTGTACCCCTACAACCCGGGGCACCTGATGGTGGTGCCGTACCGCAGGGTGGCCGAGCTCGAGGACCTCACCGAGGCGGAGAGCGCCGAGCTGATGGCGTTCACGCAGAAGGCGATTCGCGTGATGAAGGGCGTGTCCCGGCCGCACGGCTTCAACGTCGGACTCAACCTCGGCACTTCGGCTGGCGGATCGCTCGCCGAACACTTGCACATGCACGTGGTGCCGCGGTGGGGCGGCGATGCGAACTTCATCACGATCATCAGCAGTTCCAAGGTCATCCCGCAGCTGTTGCGAGACACGCGTGCGCTGCTCGCGGGAGAATGGGCGAAGTTGTCGTGAGCGACTTCTACCTGTTGACGCGGGCGGCCTACGCGAAACTCAGTCGCCCCGTCGCCAAGGTCGCGCTGCGGATGGGGCTGACCCCCGACAGCGTGACCATCCTTGGCACCGCGGGAACGGTGATTGCGGCACTGACGCTGTTCCCGATCGGCCAGCTCTGGTGGGGTGCCTTCGCGGTGTGGATGTTCGTGCTGGCCGACATGCTCGACGGTGCGATGGCGCGGGAACGGGGCTACGCAACGCGATTCGGCGGCGTGCTGGATGCGACGTGCGACCGGATCGCCGACGGCGCGGTGTTCTGCGGGCTGCTGTGGTGGGCGGCGTTCGGCGTGCAGAGCAGCTCGTTGGTGGTGGCCACCCTGATCTGCCTGGTGACCTCGCAGGTCATCTCCTACATCAAGGCCAGGGCCGAGGCGAACGGGCTCGAGGGCGGCGGTGGCATCATCGAGCGCCCCGAACGGCTTATCATCGTGCTCGTCGGAGCGGGGCTGTCCGGGGTGTGGTTCCTGCACGTGCCGTGGTTGCTCCAAGCCGCCATGTGGGTGTTGGCGGTGGCCAGCCTGATCACGCTGGGCCAGCGCCTGCACGCGGTGCGCACGTCGCCCGGCGCGATGGAGCCGCTTCACACCGAGGCGACACCCCCCGGCGACGCCGAAGAACCGAGCGAACCGTGAGCACCCCCTCGGCGGGACTGCCCAGCGTCCGCGGGTTTCGGCTGCCGTTCGGCGGCCAACTCACCGATCTCGGCTACGCGACGGGCTGGCGCGTCGTCCGGGCGATGCCGGAGTTCGCGGCGCGCAACGTCTTCGACGCTGGAGCGCTCTACGCAGCGCGCGGCGGAGGACCGGAACAGCTGCGCAAGAACCTCGCCCGCGTCATCGGCGTTCGTCCTGCCAAGGTGCCGGGCAGCCTGATTCGTGCTTCGCTGGCCTCCTACGCCCGATACTGGCGGGAGGCGTTCCGGTTGCCGTCGATGGATCACCAGGTGCTCGCACGCAAGTTGCAGGCGGCCGCTCAGGGTGGGGAGCACGTCGCCGCCGCCCTGGAACGCGGCAAGGGCGCCATCGTGGCGCTGCCGCACAGCGGCAACTGGGACATGTCTGGGGTGTGGATGACCCACACGTACGGCCCGTTCGCCACCGTGGCCGAGCGACTCAAACCCGAATCGCTGTACAACCGCTTCCTCGAGTACCGCGAGAGTCTCGGCTTCGAGGTGATCCCGTTGACGGGCGGGCCGAGACCACCCTTCGAGATCCTCGCCGAACGACTGCGCGGCAACGGCATCGTCTGCCTGATGTCCGACCGAGACCTGACCCGTTCGGGCGTCCAGGTCGACTTCTTCGGCGAGCCAACCCGATTTCCTTCTGGCCCAGCCAAATTGGCGCTGGCCACCGGCGCGGCGCTGTTGCCGACGCACAGCTGGTACGAGCCCGACACGGCCGTCACTGGCGTGTATGCGCCGCTGGACACGTCGTCGGGTGACGTCGGCGTCATCACGCAGGCGCTGGCCGATCAGTTCGCGGCCAACATCGCTGCCCACCCCGCCGACTGGCACATGTTGCAACCACAGTGGCTCGCCGACCTGTCCGACGAGCGGCGGGCCCGGCTGGAGGGCAACGGCCGCGGCGACACGGACGACGTCGGGACGGGCTGATGCACATCGGCATGGTGTGCCCGTACTCGTTCGACGTGCCCGGCGGCGTCCAGGCGCACGTGCTGCAACTCGCCGAGGTGATGCGCGGCTACGGACACCAGGTCAGCGTGTTGGCGCCGACTTCCGCCGCCGCGCACGCCTCGCTGCCCGACTACGTCGTCTCCGGCGGCAAGGCCGTGCCCATTCCGTACAACGGGTCCGTCGCGCGGCTGCGCTTCGGGCCTGCCACCCACCGCAAGGTCAAGAAGTGGCTGCTCGACGGTGAGTTCGACGTCTTGCACATCCACGAGCCCAATGCGCCCAGCCTGTCGATGCTCGCGCTGATGATCGCGGAGGGACCGATCGTCGCGACGTTCCACACGTCCACCACGAAGTCGTTGACGCTCAGCATGTTTCAGGGCATCCTGCGGCCCTGGCACGAGAAGATCGTCGGCCGCATCGCAGTCTCCGACCTGGCCCGCCGTTGGCAGATGGAAGCGCTCGGATCCGACGCCGTCCAGATCCCCAACGGCGTCGACGTCGCCGCGTTCGCGTCCGCACCGAAGCTGGACGGATACCCGCGGGCGGGTAAGTCGGTGCTCTTCCTCGGGCGCTACGACGAGCCACGCAAGGGCATGGACGTCTTGCTGCGCGCGCTGCCCGCGTTGGTCGACGCGTTCCCCGACGTCGAAGTGCTGGTCGTCGGCCGTGGCGACGAGGACGAACTTCGCGAGGAGGCCGGCGATCTCGCTGCTCACCTGAACTGCCTGGGGTCGGTGGACGACGCGGCGAAGGCGTCGGCGTTGCGCAGCGCGGACGTGTACTGCGCGCCGAATACCGGGGGCGAGAGCTTCGGCATCGTGCTCGTCGAGGCGATGGCGGCAGGCATCGCGGTGGTGGCCAGCGACCTGGACGCCTTCCGCCGCGTGCTCGAGGGCGGGGCCGCGGGCCGGCTGGTCCCCGTCGACGACGCGGCGGCCATGGCGTCGGCGCTGATCGAGGTGCTGTCCGACGACGCCGCGCGGAAGCGCTACGTCGACGCGGCCGCCGAGGCCGTCCGCCGGTACGACTGGTCGGTGGTGGCCCGCGAGATCCTGCGGGTCTACGAGACCGTGGCCGGCGCTGGGGTCAAGGTTACGGTGACCGGCTCTACGGCCGGCCGCGTGCCGACGCGGGGCGTTAGCTGATGCTGAGCTGGGTCGCGTTGATCGCACTGGGGCTGCTGCTGGTGGCGCTCGTCGGGCTCGGCGCTTGGGCGCTGCAGACCGCCAGCAGGCTGAACCGACTCCACGTGCGGTACGACCTGTCCTGGCAGGCGCTCGACGGTGCCCTCGGTCGACGTGCAGTCGTGGCTCGGGCGGTGGCCACCGATGCCTACGGTCGGAGCAACGCCGGCAAGCGGCTGACGGCCTTGGCGGTCGATGCCGAACGCGCACCCAGGTCGGCGCGCGAAGCGGCGGAGAACGATTTGTCGGCGGAGCTGGCGATGGTGGATCCAGCGGCGCTGCCGGTGGGCCTGGTGGCCGAACTTGCGGATGCCGAGGCGCGAGTGCTGCTGGCTCGCCGGTTCCACAACGACGCCGTGCGCGACACCCTCGCGCTGCGTGAGCGGCCGTTGGTCCGGTGGCTGCATCTCGGCGGAACTGCCGCAATGCCAACCTATTTCGAGATCGCCGAACGTGCGGCGCAACATTCCGTTGAAGACTTCGGCAGGCGAATCTCGGCGCGCGTCGTGCTGCTCGACGAGTCGGGGTCCGTCTTGTTGTTCTGCGGCTCCGACCCCTCCATCACCGCAGCACCTCGGTGGTGGTTCACCGTCGGCGGCGCCGTGGAACCGGGGGAGGCGTTGCCCGAAGCCGCGGCCCGGGAGGTTGCAGAGGAGACCGGGTTGATCGTCAGCCCGTCGGATCTGGTGGGGCCAGTGTGGCGGCGCGAAGCGGTGTTCGACTTCAACGGTTCGGTGATCCGCAGCGAGGAACTGTTCTTCGTCTACCGCACCGCCCACTTCGAGCCGACGACGCACGGACACACCGCTCTGGAACTGCGCACCATCCACGGGCATCGGTGGTGCGATGCGGCGACCATCGATGAACTGATCGCCGGAGGTGAGACGGTATATCCGCTGCAGCTGCGTGAATTGCTCGCCGAGGCCAACGCGATGGCCTGCGGAGGACCGACCCGAGAACTGCAATCGATTCGCTGAGCTGCGGATCAAATCGATTTGGTCCGCCGATTAGACTCGATTCGTACCAATACGGAGGAGACCACGGTGAAAAGCGCCGAGAACGGCGGTCAGACCGGAACCGCCCGCGTCAAGAGGGGCATGGCTGAAATGCTCAAGGGCGGCGTCATCATGGACGTCGTCACGCCCGAGCAGGCCCGCATCGCCGAGGGGGCCGGCGCCGTCGCGGTGATGGCGCTCGAACGCGTCCCCGCGGACATCCGCGCGCAGGGCGGCGTCTCCCGGATGAGCGACCCCGACATGATCGAGGGCATCATCGCGGCGGTCACCATCCCAGTGATGGCGAAGGCTCGCATCGGGCACTTCGTGGAGGCGCAGATCCTGCAGAGCCTTGGCGTCGACTACGTCGACGAGTCCGAGGTGCTGACCCCTGCCGACTACGCCAACCACATCGACAAGTGGAAGTTCACCGTGCCGTTCGTGTGCGGTGCGACCAACCTGGGCGAGGCGCTACGCCGCATCACCGAGGGTGCGGCCATGATCCGCTCCAAGGGCGAGGCGGGTACCGGCGACGTGTCCAACGCCACCACGCACATGCGCGCCATCGGAGGTGAAATCCGTCGGCTCACCTCGTTGTCCGAGGACGAATTGTTCGTCGCCGCAAAGGAATTGCAGGCCCCCTACGACCTCGTCGTCGAGGTAGCGCGGGCCGGCAAGCTGCCGGTGACCATGTTCACCGCTGGCGGCATCGCCACACCCGCCGACGCCGCGATGATGATGCAGCTTGGCGCGGAAGGCGTGTTCGTCGGCTCGGGCATCTTCAAGTCCGGCGACCCGGCCGCGCGCGCCGCGGCCATCGTCAAGGCCACCACCTTCTACGACGACCCCGACGTGCTGGCGAAGGTGTCGCGCGGGCTGGGGGAGGCCATGGTCGGCATCAACGTGGAGGACATTGCACAGCCTCATCGGCTCGCCGAACGCGGCTGGTAACGCCAGCAGTGTCTATCGAGACGATCCTCGATCTGGAGCAGATCGAGGTGAACATCTACCGCGGTGGCGTGTTCAGTCCCGAATCGGGCTTCCTGCAGCGCACTTTCGGTGGGCACGTGGCAGGCCAGTCGTTGGTCTCGGCGGTCCGGACGGTCGACCCGAAGTTCCAGGTGCACTCGCTGCACGGGTACTTCCTGCGCGGCGGGGATGCCAGGGCGCCGTCGGTGTACTCCGTGGAGCGGCTCCGCGACGGTGGCTCGTTTTGCACCCGGCGGGTGACCGCCATCCAGCACGGCGAGACGATCTTCTCGATGTCGGCGTCGTTCCAGACCGACCAGAGCGGCATCGAGCACCAGGACGCCATGCCCGTCGCGCCGCCGCCCGACGACATCCCCGACTTCAAGTCCGCGAGCTTGGTGTTCGACGACGCCGGCTTCCGGCAATTCGACGAATGGGACGTCCGGATCGTGCCCCGCGACCAGGTGGCGCTGCTGCCTGGCAAGGCGTCGCAGCAGCAGGTGTGGTTCCGGCACCGCGATCCGCTGCCCGACGACCCGGTGCTGCACATATGCGCGCTGGCGTACCTGAGCGACCTCACCCTGCTGGGTTCGGCGCAGGTCAACCACCCCGACGAGCGCAAGCACCTGATGATCGCGTCACTCGACCACGCGATGTGGTTCATGCGGCCGTTCCGCGCCGACGAGTGGCTGTTGTACGACCAGTCGTCGCCGTCGGCCTGCGGCGGTCGCGCGCTGACACAGGGCAAGCTGTTCAACCGGTACGGCGAGATGGTCGCGGCGGTCATGCAGGAGGGGTTGACCCGCTACCAGCGCGACTTCACGCCGCCGCACCAGTGAGTCGTCCCATTGTCGCCGGCAGCCCGGCTCCGCGCGTCGGTGTCCTTGCGCTGCAAGGGGATACCCGAGAACATCTGGCCGCGCTGAGTGAGGCGGGCGCGGCCGCCTGTACCGTTCGACGGTTGGCCGAGTTGGAGTCCGTCGACGCGCTCGTGATTCCCGGTGGCGAGTCCACGACCATGAGTCACCTGCTACGCGAGCTCGACTTGCTAGAGCCGCTGCGTGCCAGGCTCCGCGACGGCATGCCCGCCTACGGGTCGTGTGCCGGGATGATCCTGCTGGCCAGCGAGATCAACGATGCGGGCGTTCCGGGTCGCGAGGCGCTGCCGCTCGGTGGGATCGACATGACCGTGCGGCGCAATGCCTTTGGCAGACAGGTGGACTCGTTCGAGCACGACATCGACTTCGTCGGGCTCGACGAGCCGATGCACGCAGTGTTCATCCGCGCGCCCTGGGTGGAACGGGTTGGGCCAGGCGTCGAGGTGCTCGCCAGCGCGGCGGGGCATCCGGTGGCGGTGCGGCAAGGCAGGGTGCTGGCGACGGCGTTTCACCCGGAGATGACCGGCGATCGTCGCGTACACCAGCTGTTCGTCGCCTCCCTCTAGACGGTATGGCGGGTGAGTGCGGGGAGTAGCAGGCGCGATGACGAGCGGACCGTGTTGAGGCTGCTGGTGCCGACGCTGGCATGTCGGAAGCCCATGATGGCCGGCGAGTCCGGAACCTGATCGTCGCTGGCCAGTGTCAACTGGATGCGGTGGCCTACGGCGAATCGACGGGCGTTGGGCACCAACGGGATCCGGTATTCGACGTCCACACCGACCGGCACGGCCGACGCACTCCGGCACGGCAGCGCAGGGGCGCCTGGAGAGCTTGCGGCCTCGTCAACCTCCCGCATGCTCGCGCGCAACCACCCGGCGGTGACGTCGGTGACCTCGTCGTCGGGCGCCACGTCTTGCAGTGTCGCGATCCAGCCGGTGTCCGCGGCGGTAGCGGATGCGACAAGGCGCAGTTCGAGCTCACCGACGACGTCCAGGTCGGCTTCCAACGGCGCGGACGTCCAGGTCAGGTTGGTCGGCGGGTCGAGCTCGCTGGCCTTCACCTTGCCCGTTCCGGAGGCCAGCACCAGGTAGTCGCGGGCGCCGGGGTCGCCTTCGTCGTCGTCGAGTGTGCCGTCGGCGCGTAGAGCCAGTTCACGTTGCGCCGCTGGCGGCGGCCACGATTCGCTGGTGTGCCACTCATCGGCGCCCGGCAGTGCAAATCGAACCCGGTCGCCGTCCAAGATGCCGGTGTCGCGCCCCTTGAGCCAGTGGTCGTACCAGGCGAGCGCCTCGACGTGCAGGCTCTCCCACGGCCAGGTCAGCCCGTACTTGTCGAGCATGCCCATCTGCACGTTCGGGTTGTGCGCCAACCCCTTCCACGCGATGAACGTGGATGGCAGGTGCAGCGGCACGTTCTCCCAGTCGCAGCCGAGGTAGACGGGGACGTCGATGTTCTTCAGCAGTGGGGTGAGGTCGCGGTCATCCCACCACCCGTCCCTCAGCGGGTGCTTGACGAACACGTCCAGCCAGAGGTCGTCCCACGGGTGCGGGTCGTGGGGCAGCTTGAGCAACTGGTGCATCATCGTCACTGCCGCCTCGCCATTCATCGTGCCGAACTTGCGGTGCAGCGGTGGAAGGTGGAGCACCTTGCGCGCGAGCTGCAGCGGCAGGCCGCGCCAGAACTCGTCGCTGCGAGCGGCCGTCAGGCCCATCATCGACAGGAACGGCGTGCAGAATGCCGAGCTGACGAGGCCATGGTGCGAGCACGCCTCGAATAGGTCGGCCGTGACCGCGAGGGGGAAGATCGCCTTCAGGTGCGGCGGCCGCTCGACGGCGGCCTCGAGCTGAGTCATCGCGAAGTAGCTGATACCGATCATGCCGACGTTCCCGTCGCACCACGGCTGCGCGGCGACCCACTCGACGAGGTCGTACATGTCCCGACGTTCCTGGGAATCGAAGAATCCGAACTCGCCGCCGGAACCGCCGGTGCCACGCAAGTTCGCGATGACGTGGACGTAGCCACGGGATACCCAGTAGTCCGTGACACCCGCCTCGATGAATCCCATGGGCGCGCCGAGGTCCTGGATCTGGCGCGGGTAGGGCGACGCGGCGATGAGCGCCGGGAAGCGCCCATCGGCATCGGGCCGGTGGACGTCGGCCATCAGTGATATCCCGTCGCGAACGGGGACGGCAACGTTGACGTCGTGGTGGATGGGGTGCTCGGCCGCGCTGAGATTCCGGAAGCTACGGCCGGTGGTCTGCGGCCCATTGAGTTGCTCGGTCATCGCCATGAGTCTCACGGTACGATGAAACTAGTCTCAACGCAACGTGAAACTTTTGATATGGTTCAACGCATGCCGAAGAAGCCAGCGCCGGGACCCCGCGACGAACGTGGCGTGCTATCGGCGCGCATCCTCGCCGCGGCCCGCGACGAGTTCGCCCAAAATGGTTGGGCGGGAACGACGATTCGCGCCATTGCCCGGTCGGCCGACGTCGACCCGGCACTCGTCTACCACTACTTCGGTTCCAAGGAAGCCTTGCTCGATGCCGCGACGACGCCTCCGCAGCGGTGGCTCGAGAGCGTCGCGGAGACCTGGGGGAGGCCGGTGCCCGAGCTGGGCGAGGCCCTGTTGCGGCTGATGCTGGGTGCGTGGGCCGACGACGAGATCGGTCCCGTACTTCGGGCTGTGCTTCTGACCGCTGCGCACGAGGGGTCGACCCGCGAGAAGCTGCGCGCGGTCGTTGAAGCCAGCCTGATGGGCGTCTCGCAGCTCGGCATCGACGAGCGGGACCGATTAGTGCGGAGTGGGCTGATCTCGTCCCAGATGATGGGGCTGGCGATGATGCGCTACGTGTGGCGGGTCGAGCCCGTCGCCTCGATGAGCGAGGATGACCTCGTCGCGGCGATCGCGCCCAACTTGCAGCACTACGTAGAAGGCAACCTGACATGACGATGATCGAGGTGGAGCCACAACCGCGTATCGACACGCTTGTGCGGTTGCCCGCAGGCGGCGAGGCCCGTCACACGGAGTACGTCGGGACGGTCTGGTTCGACGGCAAGCCGATGGTGAGCGGCCCGATGTTGGGCCGGGCGCCCAACGCCCCCAGAGGTATCCGGATGCCAGGCCTGCAGGTCGCGTTCTTCCTCCCCGACAGCCTGCCGTACGAGCGGGCAGCGCTCGGCAACGCGACGCTCAGCGTCTCCGTCGTGCTGCAAGGTTCGGGGGAGCGCAGCGCGATCGTCGGCGCCGCCGCGTCGTTCGTCGACGACCCGAAGGGCTCACCCACCTGGATCCAGGTGGGTGTCCATGGTCACCTCGGCTGGCCGGCGGGCATCGGCTACCGGATCGTTGCGCTGACGCCACCCGATGCAGTGCGATAGCGCCGGCCCGTGCACCTGTAGTCGCGGTGAGCGCTACTGCGGGTGCACAAATCGCAAGGGGGTAAGGGGCACGTAGACTCGTCCCTTGGACTTTGTGTAACTGAAAGAGGTTGTACCTGCATGAGCGGCCATTCCAAGTGGGCCACCACCAAGCACCAAAAGGCCGTCAAGGACGCGCGCCGTGGCAAGGAGTTCGCCCGGCTGATCAAGAACATCGAGGTCGCCGCGCGCACCGGCGGCGGTGACCCCGCGGGCAACCCGACGCT
>Ga0207668_10000214_pt1 | contig 39113 bp, 45 predicted proteins | sample KBSS43metaG_FD_184323 | JGI IMG/M metagenome (GOLD analysis project Ga0207668, IMG submission 184323) | Switchgrass rhizosphere microbial communities from Kellogg Biological Station, Michigan, USA - KBS S4-3 metaG (SPAdes) (version 2) | ecosystem: Host-associated > Plants > Roots > Rhizosphere...
CGGTCTTGGCCGGTACGGTGATGGGCACGGGAACGCCGTCGATGACGTGTGTCGCCACGCCCGCTGTCAGAGCTTCGCCGCTCGCGCGAACGATCTTCAGCGCCACGGACGGATTGACCGGTGCCCAGTCCTTTTGGCCGAGCATCATCCACACTGCATGGGGCGTCTGCGTGGTCAGCTCGTGGAACTGCAGCGCCGAGAGCAGGCAGATGACGCCGCGTGGCTGGATGCGCACAGCCTCGGCTAGGCTCGTCGCGCTGTCGACTTCAGCATCGGCCAGCTTGTAGAGTCCGCGGCCGACCTGTTGAAGGACGCCTTCGTCGCGCAGCCGCTGTAGGGTGGCGCGCGTGACTCCAGCCGCGTCGAAATCGCGGCCGCGTGCAATGCCGCGGTGACGGACAACCTCCAGGGCCCGTTCTCGATGAGTCGCCGGTTCCATGAGGCATGATATAAGTCCTCGGTATTTACATGCAATGACCAAGCTTTTGTATCGTTGCCGCCGCGATAGGCTGTTCCGCCGGGCCAATGAAGATCGTGGGGAAAGCCTTCCCCTGACGGCCAGCCCAGGTCTGGCCGTACCCCTTCTGCGGGGCGGGGCCCCGCAACGCCCCGGATGGCACGCGGAATCAACGGAGCGCACACTGCCAGCTTCTGGCGAAGCCGGTCAGGGTGCGCGCGTTCCCGTGCCCGCGTCGCACTCTTGCTCTGCCCGGAGGGCACGGCGGCGGCTGGCCCCCAGGCCCGCGCGCACGCCGCCGCGCCGGCCGGCCGCCGCAAGGGTGCGTTTCTGTGGCGCCGCGTGCGGCGCAGATGCTTGGGGCTCTGCCCCCAGCGCCCTTCGGAGCGGCTTCCGCCCAGCTTCCTCCACGCTGCGCGTTCCGTGCAGCCGGTTCCCCGCGAAGCCGCCCACTCCGGTTGCACCCCCGGTCTCGCCGACGGGCAGGGTTTCAGCGCGGCGCTTCGCTGCGCGGAAACCCAAGCCCAAGGAAGGACAGTCCCATGAGCATCCATCACCTTGCCACCCGGTTCGGACGCAACGCCCATCAGATCAGCGGCTATGAGGCGCTCGACAACGAAGCGCTCTATCGCCATGTCCCGTCCATCTTCGCCCGCGAGGCGCACGACAGCCGTTCGGATCGCTACGTCTATGTCCCGACCATCGACATCGTGGAGGGGCTGCGCCGGGAAGGTTGGTCGCCGTTCTTCGCCGTCCAGTCGGTGCCGCGCGACGGCAGCCGTCACGGCCATGCCAAGCACATGCTGCGCCTGCGCCGCGATGACGGCATCGGCAAACCGGAGGCCGCCGAAGTCATCATCGTCAACAGCCATGACGGGACCAGCGCCTACCAGATGTTTGCCGGGATGCTGCGCTTCGTCTGCACCAACAGCATGATCGCGGGCGAGCGGTTCGAAGAGGTCCGCGTGCCGCACAAAGGCAATATCGAGCATGACATTATCGAGGGCGTGTTCACCGTCGCGGAGGACTTCCCGCGCTTGATCGACGCCAGCGAGTCGATGAAGGCGATCCAGCTTTCACCGGATGAACAGCGCTTGCTTGGCGAGGTCAGCCTTGTTGCGCGCTATGGCGACGACGAAAGCCCGGTTCGGCCCGAGCAGATCATCGAGCCGCGCCGCCGCGAGGATTTAGACCGCAGCCTATGGACCACGTTCAACGTCATTCAGGAGAATGTCGTTCGTGGCGGATTGCAGGGCCGCAAGCGCAACGCCGAGGGCCGTATTCGCCGTGCTCAGACCCGCGCGATCAACGGCATCGACCAGAACGTGACGCTGAACCGCGCGCTTTGGACGCTGGCGGAAGGGATGCAGCGCCTCAAAGCAGCCTAACCATTTCACCGCAGGGCCGAACGTTCGGCCCTGCGGCTTTGCCATTTTCGCGCCGATCCGCTGCGTTGGATCGGCGGCGGCCGCGCGTCCCAAGGTCCGCACGGCCGCAATCGCGCTCGCCGGGCTGACGCCCGGCTCGCGCTCAGATTCTGCGAAGCTAATCAGGCTCGGACGGATCGAGTTCGGCGAGAAGATCGGCGGGCCTGACGCCAAGCGCCGAGGCCAAGTGAAACAAGGTGACTACGGTTGGATTGCGGCGACCGCGCTCCAAATCGCTAACATATTGTTGGGTAAAGCCAGACGTCTCGGCAAAGCGCTCCTGGGTAAAGCCCTTATCCTTTCTCAGCTTGGCGAAGTTAAGTCCCACGAGGCGGCGCATATCCATGCACCGCAAGCTGGACGATACACATTATGTGGTTTATCCCATATAAGGTGTATCGCCAGCCTCGCGCCGACATCGCTGCCAAAGGTGCAACAAGCGATGCGAGATTTGCGCCTATTTGACGTCCGTATTTGATCTAGCTTGGTTAACGAAAGACATGACGGAAGCGCCATGAGCACCAGCCAGTTCGCAGATCGCGCGCCCGACGTATCGCAGCTCACCCCCTACGACGAAAGCCATCTGGTCGATTATCTGCGCTTGCTCGACGCTGCCGACGAAGGCACAGACTGGCGCGAAGCCGCCGCCTGTATTCTCGGCATCGATGTGGCCGCCGAACCGCACCGCGCAAAAACAATGCACGACAGTCATCTTGCGCGAGCGCGATGGATGACCGAGGTTGGCTATGCCCATCTGCTCGGATTCGGGGGACCGTTAAAGCGTTAAGATTTAACTCCGATTCGGTTGCGTTCGCTCATCTCCGGCACGGCTTTCGCGGCATGGCTGAGCGCAGCCTTTGCGCTATTCGCCCAATACTCAACAGGTGACGCTGAACTTCCTGAAATCCGCGCGAGGCGCGGTTAGGAGGATGGAATGCCGACGCCACAGCGCCGGCGCCAGCGACGCGACGGCAGTCTGTCCGACGCGATCGGGCGCGCCGACATAGCTGCCGAGTTCCTTCGGCGAAACCAGACCTATCGCGCCGAACATGCGCAGATGCGCGAGCGCATCGCGGGCGGCGCCGTCGCGAAGAATGCCGCCGAGTCGGCGTTCGCGCGGCGCTGGGGGTTGTCCTTTCGCCACGGCACCGGATGACCTGTCAGAGCCGGTCGTCTGGCGCTCCGAACTGACCGCAGTCACGGTCATCCTGGACGCCGCACCGGAGGGATTTGCGACCGCCGCCCCGGTCGATCCGCGCGCGCTCGGCGCGCTGCTCGCCGATCTGGCCGGGATCGACGGACGCCATGTCATTGTCGCCGATGCAGTCGGAGAGCATCGGCTGTGGCTGCGCGACCCGACGCCGGGCCGGCCGCTCGCAGCAGTCATCCCGCTCGACAAGGATTTCCTCACCCGCATCGCCAGCTTGCTGCGCTTCCATCGCCGTCTGCTCGGTCGCGCGGCGGGTCCGCTGCCGCGTGGCTGGCCGCTCACCGCCTACCGGCTTGCCCGGCTCGACCTTATGCTCCGCGCGCTCGACCTACGCGACGGCGGTGCGACCTATCGCGAGATCGCCACCGCGCTGGGGCGCGACGAGGCCGCGCGATTGTCCGCGAGCGACTGGAAGATGTCTTCCGCGCGTTCGTTCGTGGTCCGGCTGGTCCGAGACGGCGTCGCCATGATGAACGGCGAGTACCGCAAACTGCTCCGTATCCGCTGACCGTTCCCTTTGGCCAGTGCCCCCCACGGGGGTGGTCGCATCCGTGCAGCCGCACATCTTCATACCCCACCCGGCCGCCTTCCTTCTGACAATTACGACTCCTGCCGCCACCGTCCGCAGGAGCCGTCACTTGTCCGATACGCCCACAAATCTGCCGCCTCGCTTCCTGCGCACGCCGGAAGCCGCGCGCTTCCTCGGCCTCTCGGGACGCACCCTGGAGAAGCACCGCTATTTCGGGACCGGCCCGGCCTACCGCCGGATCGGCGGCCGGGTGGTCTATTCGGTCGATGACCTGCGCGCCTGGGCCGACATCGGCATCAAACATTCGACTTCCGATCCGGGGCAGGACGACCTCATGCCGCGCGCGGATTCGGCCATCGCGCGGAGCCGGCGATGACCGTCCCGCCATCGCCCATGCGGCATCGCCAGCCGTCCGACGACGGCATAACCCGCGTCGAGCTGACGTGGATCGAGAAGCGGATCGAGCACTGGATCAGGTTCGGCCGCGTCGCCCTGGATGAGATCGTCGATCGCCGCCGCCGCATCGTCCGCTTCCGCCCCGGCGCGATCTTCGCGTTCGTCCGCTGGGCGGCGAACGATTACGGCACCGTCAGCTCGCGCATCGACATCGTGCGCACGGTCGGCGCGGGCGAGCCATTCACGACCCTCCCGTTCGTGCGGCCAGGTGGCGACATCCTGCTCAAGATCGAGAGCTGGCCCAAGGTCAGCCAAGTGCTCGCCGCGATCGACGCGACCGAGGCGGCCGGCGTCGATCCGTGCGACGCCGCGCCGGATCATTGGCGGCACGTCCACAACCGCATCGCCGCCGGACAACTGCCGCGCTCCTATACGATGGAGCGCCATCGCGCCTGGCTCAAACGCCGGGAGATCGAGCGATGACCCGCCGTGGATGGGCCGTTGCGACGGGCTCCGCCGCGTCGCTGTTCGGCGCGTCGTTCCTCGCCGTGGCGGTGTTCGATCCGCTCCCGCGCGTCGTCTGGAACGCCAGCGCCAGCGCACCGCTGGGCCTCTATCGGATTGAGCCCGACCGCGATCCCGCCGTGGGCGCGCTGGTCGCCGTGACGCCTCCCGCGCCGCTGGCACGCTGGCTGGCGGAGCGCGGCTATCTCGGCGAGCGCGTGCCGCTGCTGAAGCATGTCGCGGCGCGGCCGGGCCAGATCGTGTGCCGCATCAACGCGGTAGTGAGCGTCGATGGGCGGCCCGTTGTCGTCGCCCGGCAGCGTGACGGCCGGGGCCGCCCTCTGCCGGTCTGGCAAGGCTGCCGAACGCTGCGCGTCGGCGAGTTGCTGATGCTCAACCCCGACCACGCCGACAGCATGGACGGTCGCTATTTCGGGCCGCTGCCGGCCTCGACCGTGCTCGGCCGAGCCGTCCCGATCCTCACCCGAGACTCCCCGACCACGCCGCTCGTCTGGCGCTGACCCGCTTCACCGCCTGCCAACCCAAAGGAGATCATTATGCAGATCGGCAGCTTCTTCCGCACCCCCAACGGCTACGAAGGTATCATCGAGACGGCGACGCTTGAGATCCGCATCTCGATCGTTCCGGCCGAGAAGAGCGACGCCGAAAAGGCGCCGGACTGGCGCGTCCACCGCGGCGACGATGGTGAAGGCCCGGAGATCGGCGCGGGCTGGAACGAGAACGGCGAACGCGCCGGAAATTACGTCTCGCTGCGCATCGACGATCCAGCCTTCGCGCAGCCGATCCGCGCCGCGCTGTTCCAGAGCACCAGCGACAAGTCGGCCTGGTCGCTGCGCTGGAACCGCCAGCCGAAGTCGCGCGAGCAGGACTGAGCCCGTGCGACAAGCCATCATCCCTTGGTTCGCGGGAAAGCCGTCTCATCCCTTCGTCCCGCTCGGGCGCAGGCCGGCCGGGGCGCGCAGCGAAGGTCAAGGGCGGCCGAAGGCCGGCGCTCCGCGCGCACCCTTTACCGCAGCGAGCACGCTGGCAGGCTTACGGCGGAGCGGAGTCGGATCGGCGGTGGCGCTTGCTGTCGTCCTGCTGTCCGGCGGCGTCGCGTGTGCCCAGGCGATAGCGCAGGATATGTTGCCTACGCGATCGGCGGCCGTCCATCCTTATGCCGGTCATGTCGCCGAGGCCGCGCGGCGGTTCGGCATTCCCGAGGCTTGGATATGGGCAGTGATGCGCGTCGAGAGCGGCGGCAATTCCCGCGCCGTATCGCGCGCCGGGGCGATGGGCTTGATGCAGATCATGCCCGCGACCTGGGCGGGGCTTCGCACCCGCTATGGCCTCGGCTCTGATCCGTTCGACGTGCGCGACAACATCATGGCGGGCGCGGCCTATCTGCGCGAGATGCACGACCGCTACGGCAACGCCAGCGCGATGCTGGCGGCCTATAACGCGGGACCGGGCCGCTACGACGACTTCGTGTCGCGCGGCCGTCCGCTGCCTGCCGAGACGGTCGGCTATCTCGCCCAGTTCGCGCCGATCATTGGCGGGTCGGGCGCTGTGGAGGTGGCGGCAAGCGTGCCGCCTGATCCATTCGCCTGGCATCGCGCCGCGTTGTTTGTTCTCACGGGGAGCGCCGCATCGGATGCAGTTGGCGTGCAGTCCGGCAGCGGCGAAACCGCGCCGGAAACGCCCTCGGGCCGCATAGAATCTGACGGCGGTCGCACGACCGATCCGTCGCCGAATGTGGCGCGCGACACGCTGTTCGTGTCCCGCGCCCGCGCGGGCCGACCGCAATGATCGGCCTGTCGCCCCCTTCATCTTTCCGAAGCAGTAAGATCGCTGGGGAGGAGGAAAACGGCAGGGACAGACGAGGGCAAGATATAAGCAGTGCCCCGTTCAGCCGAAAAGCCGTGGCTTTTCCTTGGCTTCACGCGGGGGCGTCGGACGGCGCGCGTGCCGCGCGGAAGAGAAAAGACAGCAAAAACAATGCCTCGAATGGCACCACAGGCCATTTTCGGCCGAAAGCGGCCTGCCCGTGAGCGAGGACAGCGAGTTCCGAGTCCGGCCGGGCAAGGCCAAGCGCAGCAAGGCGCAGGGCCGCAATGCGCGCGGCCTGGTCGCCGAGGTGTTGCGGGTCGCCGCGATCCATAGCGGCGGCCGGCGAGGCGGCGCCAGCGGAGCGCGCCGTGGCGCGCAATCCACCTTCGGGCGGGGACGCACGGCGTTCGCCCGCAGCCGCCTGTTCGGCTCGGGCCGCCGCGTAATGGTCAAGATGCTGCCCGTGACCACCCGAAGCCGGGGTGGCCGACGCTCGGCGCCGCTGTCCGCGCACGTCTCTTATTTGAAGCGCGAAGGCGTCACCCGCGACGGCTCGCCGACGCGCATGTTCGACGCGGCCGGCGACAACGCCGACGATCGCGGTTTCACCGAGCGGTGCAAGGATGACCGGCACCATTTCCGGGTCATCGTGTCGCCCGAGGACGCCGCCGAGCTGACCGACCTACGCGAATACACCCGCGACCTGATGCGGCAGATGGAGGCCGACCTGGGCACGCGGCTCGATTGGGTCGCGGTCGACCACTGGAACACCGACAATCCGCACGTCCATCTGCTTGTGCGCGGCGTTACCGATCAGGGCGCCGATCTCGTCATCTCCCGCGAATACATCAGCCACAATCTCCGCTCGCGCGCGCAAGACTTGGCCTTCGCCGAGCTTGGGCCGAAGCCCGAACTTGAGGTGCAGCGCGCGCTCGACCGTGAGCTGACGGCGGAACGCTGGACCCGGCTCGATACCGAGATCCAGCGTTCCGCCGACGAGCTGGGCGTGATCGACCTACGCCCCGAGCGCCCCGGCCCGGACGATCAGCGGCTCCGCCGTTTGATGGTCGGGCGCTTGCAGCACCTGGAGACGATGGGGCTCGCAGCCGAAGGGGATACCGGCCAGTGGGCGGTCGCGGAAGGTGCGGCGGCGAAGCTGCGCGAGCTGGGCGCGCGCGGCGACATCATCCGCACGATCGGCGCGGCGCTCAAGGATCGGGGGCAGGCCCGGCCGCTCGACAGCTACGCCGTCGTAACCAGTGCGCCCGAGAAGCCGATCGCCGGCATGCTGATCGACAAGGGCTTGCACGACGAACTGACCGGCACCGCCTATGCGGTGATCGACGGCACGGACGGGCGCACCCACCATGTTCGCCTGCCAGGCATCGAAGCGTTGGAGCATAGCCCCAAGCTCGGCGGCATCGTCGAGCTGCGCGCGATCGGGCGGACCGGCGAGGAGAAGCCGACGCCAGTGCTCGCCACGCGCTCGGACCTCGACCTCGCCGCTCAGATCAAAGCGCCCGGCGCGACCTGGCTTGACCATCGCCTGATCGAGCGTGGCACCAGCGTAGCGGACGGCGGGTTCGGCGCCGAGGTGCGCCGTGCGATGGACGCGCGCACCGACCATCTCGTCAAGGAAGGGCTGGCGCGTCGCTTCGGCGAGCGGACGGTGTTCGAGCGCGGGATGCTCGACACGCTGCGAAAACGCGAACTGGACGCGGTTGGCGCGAAGATCGCGGGCGAGACCGGGCTTGCCTATCGCCCCGCTGCGTCCGGCGAGAAGATCGCCGGCGTCGTTCGTCAGCGGCTCGCGCTCGCATCCGGCCGCTTCGCCATGATCGACGACGGGCTCGGCTTCCGGCTCGTGCCGTGGGCCAGCACCCTCGAACAGCAGCTCGGCCGTCAGGTGTCCGGCGTCGTCCGCGACGCCGGCGGGATCGACTGGACGCTCGGCCGCAAGCGCGGCCTCGGCATCTGAATCAGGAGACCTCCATGTCCGCGACCAAGATACTCTGGGGCCAGATTATCATCGTGTTCCTGATCGTGCTCACCGGCATATGGGGCGCGACGCAGTGGACCGCCGCCGCACTCGCCTACCAGCCCGAGCTTGGCCCGCCCTGGTTCATGCTCGGCGAGTGGCGGGTTTATCCGCCGCCAGCCTTCTTCTGGTGGTGGTTCAGCTTCGACGCATACGCTCCACGCATATTCCTGACGGGCGCTTACATCGCCGCGTCAGGCGGGTTCATCTCGATCGCAGTCGCCATCGGCATGTCGGTGTGGCGCGCGCGCGAGCTGAAGAATGCCGAGACCTATGGCTCGGCGCGCTGGGCGACCGAGCGCGAGGTTCGCGCCGCCGGGCTGCTTGGGCCGAACGGCGTCGTGCTCGGCAAACTCGCCCGCGACTATCTCCGCCACGATGGTCCCGAGCATGTGCTATGCTTCGCGCCGACAAGGTCAGGTAAAGGCGTCGGCCTAGTCGTGCCGTCGCTGCTGACCTGGCCGGCCTCGGCGATCGTGCATGACATCAAGGGCGAGAACTGGACGTTGACCGCCGGTTTCCGCGCGCGGCACGGCCGCGTGCTGCTGTTCGATCCGACCAACGCCGCGTCGATGGCCTACAACCCGCTACTGGAGGTGCGCCGGGGCGAGTGGGAGGTGCGCGATGTGCAAAACGTCGCCGACGTTTTGGTCGATCCCGAAGGCTCGCTGGAGCGCCGGAACCATTGGGAGAAAACCTCGCACTCGTTGCTGGTGGGCGCGATCCTGCACGTTCTGTATGCTGAGCCGGACAAGACGCTCGCCGGTGTGGCGAGCTTTCTCTCCGATCCCTCGCGCACGATCGAGCAGACGCTGGCCGCGATGATGGCGACGCCGCACCTAGGCGAAGCCGGCGTGCATCCTGTCGTCGCCAGCGCCGCGCGCGAGCTGCTGAACAAGTCGGACAACGAACGATCTGGCGTGCTCAGCACGGCCATGTCGTTCCTTGGCCTTTACCGCGATCCTGTCGTGGCGCAGGTCACGCGGGCCTGCCAGTGGCGCATATCGGATCTGGTCGAGGGTGAGCGGCCGACGACGCTCTACCTCGTCGTCCCGCCATCAGACATATCGCGCACCAAGCCACTGATCCGCCTCATCCTCAACCAGATCGGGCGCAGGCTGACCGAGGAGCTGACACCCAAGGGCAATCGCCATCGCGTGCTGTTGATGCTGGACGAGTTCCCCGCACTCGGCCGGCTGGACTTCTTCGAGTCCGCGCTGGCGTTCATGGCGGGCTACGGCCTCAAGGCTTTCCTGATCGCGCAGTCGCTCAATCAGATCGAGAAGGCTTACGGAGCGAACAACGCGGTCCTCGACAATTGCCATGTCCGCGTGAGCTTCGCCACCAACGACGAGCGCACGGCGAAGCGGGTCTCGGACGCGCTGGGCACCGCCACCGAAATGCGCGCGATGAAGAACTATGCCGGCCATCGGCTATCACCCTGGTTGGGGCATTTGATGGTATCGCGCTCCGAGACCGCCCGCCAGCTTCTCACGCCCGGCGAGGTGATGCAGCTCCCGCCGGATGACGAGATCGTGATGGTGGCGGGCGTCCATCCGATCCGGGCGAAGAAGGCGCGCTACTTTCTCGACCGTCGATTCGCCGAGCGGATCATGGATGCGCCAGCGTCCGCGAACGTCGCGGCCCAGCCCGACGACTGGACCGGCCGCGCCGCCGCAGCCGACCCGGCGGACGTGGCGAGGATCGTGCGCGCGCAGGAGGATGCCGCCAATGGCGGGCTGCGCCGCGAGCCCGAGCTGCCGGAGCATGTCGCCATCGCGCCGGAAACGACGACCCCGCCGAGCCAAGAGTTCGCGATCGTCGAGGATGAGCAGGACGACGCGGTTCGGCAGGCGGCCGTGCGTCGCCGGATGCAGGGCATTGCGCGTCAGGCATCGCTCGATCCCGGCGATGGAATCGACTTGTAGGAGGCCGCCATGCGGACCCGGCTCAACGTCTATTTTCCGCCCGCGCTCGCCAAGCAGGTTGACGAGTTGGCGATCCGACGGCGCATATCACGTTCGGCGATCGTGGAGGCTGCCGTGGCGTCCTACCTGTCCCCAGACGGCGCCGATCGGATGGAGGCCGCGTTCGCGCGCAGACTCGACCGCCTGTCGCGACAGGTGCAGCGGTTGGAGCGCAGCACGGGCCTCTCGACCGAGGCGCTGGCGCTGTTCGTGCGCTTCTGGCTGTCCGTGACCCCGCCGCTCTCCGACGAAGACCAGGCCGCCGCTCAGGTGAAGGGGCGGAAGCGCTACGAGGGCTTCGTCGAAACGCTCGGCAGGCGCTACGCGAGCGGCAAGAGCCTCATGGAGGAGATACCGGAAGATGTCTGGCCGCGTGCATCCGGAGGCGACGGTGATGCGGCTTGAGGAATACCATGACGGCGGCTGCAGCAACCGTCAGACAGGCACGGGAACAATAGTCCCATGCCTGTTCCGAGACGTGGGATGGGACGGCCGTCAGTGCGCTTCTGCGAGCGCTACAGCATCAGGCCCCGCAGGGAACCGGAGCCGGCCGCTTGCATCATGCACGGCGTTCCAAACGCCTTCGGCCACATCGCTCTCGCGGGTGATCAACGCCGGCGCGGCGAAGCCTTGCGTGATCGGTTTGGCAAAGTCCGCGTACTCGCCCGGCAGCAGCCGGTCGAACGGAATGATGGCGTTGGCGCCGAAGTTGGTGGTGGGGGCATAGCCGGGCTCGACCAGCTTCACCGCGATATCGAAGTAGCCGAGCTCATGGGCGAGCGAGCCGGTGAAGCCCTCGATCGCCTGTTTGCTCGCGGTGTAGGCGGCGGCCAGCGGGAAGGCGCCGAGCGTGACGCTGGAGGTGACATTGACGATGATGCCCGAGCGGCGCGCGCGCATCTGCGGGATGACCGCCTGGCACATCGCCATCACGCCGATCGTGTTGGTCTCGAAGAGCTGGCGCACCAGCGACATCGGCGTCACCTCGAACGCCCCGACCCCGCCGATGCCGGCATTATTCACCAGCACGTCGATGGGACCAGCGGCCTCGATCAACGCGGCGATGCTCGCTTCGTCGGTGACGTCGAGCGGCAGTACCCGCAAGCGGCTGGTGTCGCCGGCAAAATCGGCCGCCTCGGGCTGCCGCATCGTGGCGATGACGTTCCAGCCCTGTGCGAGGAAATGCTCGGCGATCGCCTTGCCATAGCCCGACGAGGTTCCGGTGATGAGGATGGTCTTGGTCATGTCTGTCTCCTAGGTTGGATAATGAGGAGATAGACAGGGAACGCGATACGATCTATAATTCATGGTCCAGTTATAATTATGGATCGTCCAGAAATATGGATCCGCTTAGTGATATGATCGCCTTGTTGCGCCCGAGCGCCGCTGTGTCCAAGCCCATCTCCGGGAAAGGGCGCTGGGCCGTGCAATATGATGCGCATGACGCGCCTGGCTTCACGATCATCTTGGCGGGCGAGGCGTGGCTAACCTTGGAGGGCACAGAGCCGATACGTCTTGCCGAGGGAGATTTCCTGTTGCTGCCGACCACGCCCGCCTTCTCGCTGGCGAGCGAGCCCTATGTTCTCGGGACGCTTGTCGCGCCGCGTGACGAAGCTGTCCGCCATGGCGACCCCGACGGGTCGCCAGACTTCATGGCATTGGGCGGGAGCTTTGCGTTCGAGCGGGTGAACGCATCGCTCCTGCTGTCGCTTCTGCCCGAGCGAATCTTCATCCCGGCATCCGAAGGTCGCTCAACGCGGTTCGGACGATTGATCGATCTGCTGGCCGAGGAATGCGCCACCGACTATCCCGGCAAGGAGCTAATCATTCGGCGCATGCTGGAAGCGTTGCTGGTCGAGGCGCTTCGCTGGCGCAGCCTTGGCGACGAGGCTGTCCCGGCAGGCCTGTTGAGCGGGATGCAGGACCCGGCGATCGCCCGCGCGCTACAGGCGATCCACGCCGACGTCCGCGCCAGCTGGACGGTGGCGGAACTTGCGAGCATCGCTGGCATGTCGCGCTCCGCCTTCTCGGCCCGGTTCGGTGAAGTCCTGGGATGCGCGCCGATCGAGTATCTGATGCGCTGGCGCATGACGATCGCAAAGGACGCTCTGGCTCGCGGCAACAAGACACTGGATCGGATCGCAGAAGAGATCGGCTACGAGTCGGCTAGCGCCTTCAGCACTGCATTTCGTAAGCGCTTGGGATGCCCGCCCGGCCAATTCGCGCGCGCCGCAGCCTGAGCCCACCCATCGCGAGCCCTTCTACCCGGTCCAATAAACCAATGGCCTGTTCAACACCTGTCGCCGAAACGGTCGCCAATCGAACCTAGCGCATTTGGCGGGATAGCCTCGGCTCGACACAATGGCGCGCTAAGGGCTGTCAGAGCTTGGCAGGTAACATCGATTCGCGAATAATTGACGTGATTTGATGGCGCAGCCTGAGTCCTACGCTTTTAGAGCGGAAGGCGAGGCCGCAAGCGGCAACGTATCTGCCGCCACCTCTACTACGCCCGCAACTAGCTGTTGCGAGCCGAGCATTCCTGCGTCTCTTGATGTGCCCCGACAGCCGGGCGGCGGTTCGCCCGGTCCTTTGCAGGGGCTAGTCGTTGACCATTCACGCGATCCGAACCGAGGCGAAATCACGCGGCGCGCGGATGCTGCGAACCGCGCTCGGTCCATCGATCGCGGCCTGGCTCGACGACCCCGCCGTCATCGAAGTCATGCTCAACCCGGACGGCCGGCTTTGGCTCGATCGGCTCGGCGAAGGCATCAGCGATACGGGCGAGCTGCTGAGCTCTGCCGATGGCGAGCGCATCGTCCGCCTGGTCGCGCACCATGTCGGCGCCGAAGTTCACGCCCGATCCCCACGCGTCTCTGCCGAGCTGCCAGAAGGCGGTGAGCGGTTCGAGGGGTTGTTGCCGCCCGTCGTCGCCGCGCCGGCCTTCGCGATCCGCAAGCCCGCCGTCGCCGTGTTCACGCTCGACGACTATGCGCGCGCCGGAACCATGTCGGCGGCAGAAGCTGAGGCGTTGCGCCACGGCGTCGAGAGCCGCACCAACATCCTCGTCGCGGGCGGCACCGGCGCGGGCAAGACCACGCTGGTCAATGCGCTGCTGGCGGAAGTCGCCAAGACCACCGACCGCATCGTCCTGATCGAAGACACGCGGGAGCTGCAATGCGCCGCGCCGAACCTTGTCGCCATGCGGACCAAGGATGGCGTGGTGTCGCTGTCCGAACTGGTCCGCTCGTCGCTGCGCCTGCGCCCCGACCGCATCCCCATCGGCGAGGTTCGCGGCGCCGAGGCGCTCGATCTCATCAAAGCCTGGGGCACCGGCCATCCCGGCGGGGTCGGCACGATCCACGCAGGCACGGCGCTCGGCGCGCTGCGCCGCATGGAGCAGCTCATCCAGGAGGCCGTCGTGACGGTCCCGCGCGCGCTGATCGCCGAAACGATCGACCTGATCGCCGTGCTGGTCCGCGACGCGCACGGGCGACGGCTGACCGAGCTGGCCCGCGTCGAAGGGCTCGATCCAGCTACCGGCGACTACCGCCTCACTTCGCTTTTCCAACCCCAGCCAGGAGACCTGCCATGATCCATGCCTTTCGGCATGGCGCACGCCGCGCCATGCTCGCCGCCACAGCCAGCGTGATCGCGCTGACCTTCGCCGCCCCGGCCCACGCCGGCGGCTCATCGATGCCGTGGGAAGCGCCGCTCCAGTCGATCCTCGAAAGCATCGAGGGGCCGGTGGCAAAGATCATCGCGGTCATCATCATCATCGTGACCGGCCTGACGCTGGCGTTCGGCGACACGTCGGGCGGCTCGCGCCGGCTGATCCAGATCGTGTTCGGCCTGTCGATCGCATTCGCGGCGTCGAGCTTCTTCCTGTCATTCTTCTCGTTCGGCGGCGGAGCTCTGATCGCATGAACGGGGCGGCCGATCATGGCGAACCGATCGCGGGCTATTTCGCCCCGGTCCATCGGGCGCTGACCGAGCAGATATTGCTCGGCGGCGCCCCGCGCTCCCTCGCTATCGTCAACGGGACGCTGGCGGGTGCGATCGGCCTCGGCCTGCGCCTGTGGATCGCCGGCCTGATCATTTGGGCCATCGGCCACGGGCTGTCTGTCTGGGCCGCCCGCCGCGACCCGCAATTCGTGGACGTGGTCCGGCGTCACCTCCGCTTGCCCGTTTGGATGCGGCCATGATGAGCTTGCGCGAATATCGCAGCAAAGCTGCGAACCTTCCCGACTTCCTGCCCTGGGCCGCGCTGGTCGGCGAGGGCGTCGTTCTCAACAAGGACGGCTCGTTCCAGCGCACCGCGAAGTTCCGCGGCCCCGATCTCGACAGCGCGACGCCGGCCGAGCTGGTCGCCACGACCGCACGGCTGAACAATTCGCTGCGCCGGCTCGGCTCAGGCTGGGCGATCTTCGTCGAGGCGCAGCGCACGCCCGCGCTCGACTATCCGGAAGGCCACTTTCCCGATCCCGTGTCGGCGCTGGTCGAGTTCGAGCGCCGCGAACAGTTCCGCGAGGAGGGCGCGCATTTCGAGAGCCGCTATTACCTCACCCTGCTGTGGATGCCGCCGGCCGAAGAAGCCGCCCGCGCCGAAGGTTGGCTTTACGAGGGCCGGTCCACCAGCGGCGTCGATCCGTGGGAACTGCTCAAGGGCTTCACCGACCGCAGCGACCGGGTGCTCAACCTGGTCGAAGGCTTCGTGCCCGAGGTCCGCTGGCTCGATGACGCCGAGACGCTGACCTATCTGCACAGCACGGTCTCGACCCGCCGCCACGGTGTCCGCGTGCCGGAAACGCCGATGCACCTCGATGCGCTGTTGGCCGACGAGCCGCTGACCGGCGGGCTGGAGCCGCGCCTGGGCGAGCATCATCTGCGGACGCTCACCATCGTCGGCTTCCCGAGCGTGACCTTCCCCGGCCTGCTCGACGAGCTGAACCGGCTCGCCTTCGAGTATCGCTGGGCGACCCGCGCGATCATGCTCGACAAGACCGACGCGACCAAGCTGCTGAGCCGCATCCGACGCCAGTGGTTCGCCAAGCGCAAGAGCGTCATGGCGATCCTGAAAGAGGTGATGATCAACGAGGCGTCGGTCCTGATGGACAGCGACGCCTCGAACAAGGCCGCCGACGCCGACACCGCCCTGCAGGAGTTGGGCGCCGACTATGCCGGCATGGCCTATGTCACCGCGACGGTGACGGTATGGGACCGCGACCCCGCCGTCGCCGCCGAGAAGCTGCGGCTGGTCGAGAAAGTTGTCCAGGGCCGCGACTTTACCGTCATCCCCGAGAGGATGAACGCGATCGAGGCTTGGCTGGGGAGTCTCCCCGGCCACACCTACGCCAATGTCCGCCAACCTCCCATCTCCACCATCAATCTCGCCCACCTGATCCCCCTGTCAGCAGTATGGGCGGGGCCGGAACGGGACGAGCATTTCGGTGCTCCCCCCTTGCTCTACGGCAAGACCGAAGGCTCGACCCCGTTCCGGTTTTCCCTTCACGTCGGCGATGTCGGCCACACGCTGATCGTCGGGCCGACCGGCGCCGGCAAGTCGGTGCTGCTCGCCCTCATGGCGATGCAGTTCCGTCGCTACGAACGGGCCCAAGTCTTCGCCTTCGACTTCGGCGGCAGCATTCGCGCCGCCGCGATCGGCATGGGCGGCGACTGGCAGGACTTGGGCGGGATGCTTGCCGACGAGGCCGGCGACGGCGTGCAGCTCCAACCGCTGGCGCGGATCGACGATCCGGCCGAGCGCGCCTGGGCGGCCGAATGGCTGGCGGCGATCCTCGCGTCCGAGGGCGTCGCGGTCGATCCACAGGCCAAGGAGCATCTGTGGTCGGCGCTCGGCTCGCTTGCCAGTGCGCCCGTCATGGAACGCACGCTGACCGGGCTCGCCGTGCTGCTCCAGAGCCAGCAGCTCAAGCAGGCGCTCGCATCCTATTGCCTTGGCGGGCCGTGGGGCCGGCTGCTCGACGCCGAGGCAGAGCGTCTTGGCGAGGCGTCGGTCCAGGCGTTCGAGACCGAGGGCTTGGTCGGCGCCGGACCGGCAGCCGCCGTCCTGTCTTACCTGTTCCACCGGCTCGAAGGCCGGCTGGACGGCTCGCCGACGCTCATAATCATCGACGAGGGCTGGCTGGTCCTCGACAGCCCGGACTTCGCCGCGCAGCTCCGCGAATGGCTCAAGACCCTGCGGAAGAAGAACGCCAGCGTGGTGTTCGCCACGCAGAGCCTCGCCGACATCGAGACGTCAAGCATCGCGCCGGCCATCATCGAGAGCTGTCCGACGCGCATCTTCCTGCCGAACGAGCGCGGGGCCGAGCCGCAGATCGCCGCCATCTACGAGCGGTTCGGGCTCAACGCCCGCCAGATCGACATCCTTAGCCGGGCCACGCCCAAGCGCGACTATTACTGCCAGTCGCGCCGCGGGAACCGGCTGTTCGAGCTGGGGCTGGGCGAGGTCGCGCTGGCCTTCGCCGCCGCATCTTCCAAGACCGATCAGCTTCGCATCGCCGAGCTGGTCGAGACCCACGGCCGCGAGCGCTTCGCCGCCGAGTGGCTGCGCCATCGCGGCCTGGCCTGGGCGATCGATCTTCTTCCCGAACCCCAACCCGATCCGCTGGCCGGTCGCCGGGAAGATGCCGACCAGCTCCCCCTTGCCTTGAAGGACATGACCCCATGAAGCCCAATATCCTGAGCCGCGCCATGCTGGCTGGCGCCATCGCCACGTCGAGCATGATCGGCATCACCGCCGCCACGCCGGCGCACGCCCAGTTCGGCGGGATCGTCTATGACCCGACCAATTATGCGCAGAACGTGCTGACGGCCGCGCGGTCGCTCCAGCAGGTCAACAACCAGATCCAGCAAATCCAGCAGCAGGCGACCAGCCTGATGAACGAGGCGCGCAATCTGGCTTCGCTGCCGTTCAGCTCGCTCCAGCAGTTGCAGCAACAGGTGCAGCGCACCCAGCAGCTTCTCGGTGAGGCGCAGCGCATCGCCTACGATGTGCAGAACGTCCAGCAGGTGTTTAACGGCCGCTACAAGGGTGCGGCGCTCACCGGCACCCACGCGCAGATGGTCGCCAACGCCAATGCGCGTTGGGAGGATAGCGTCGGCGCGTTTGAGGACGCGCTGCGCGTTCAGGCCGGCGTCGTCGGCAACATCGACGGCGCTCGCACGACGATGGACGGGCTGGTCACGTCCAGCCAGTCGGCGACGGGCGCGCTCCAAGCCGCGCAGGCGGGCAACCAGCTTCTCGCACTGCAATCGCAGCAACTCGCGGACCTGACGGCGCTGCTCGCCGCGCAGGGGCGAGCGCAGGCGCTGGACTCGGCGCGCAACGCGGCCGTCGAAGCCGAGAGCCGCGAACGGCTCCGCCGTTTCCTGACGCGGTCGATCGGCTATCAGCCGGGCAATGCCCGCATGTTCCACGACTGATCGTCATGGGCAGCAAGCTCCTCGCGCGCATCGGCGCCGTCATTTTCATCGCCATCGCCATCACGATGACGGCGATCGAGATGAGCCGCGCACCCGAACCCCCGCGCGCGGCGTCGGCGTCCGTCGCCGACACCTCGGCGACGGACCCGCTGCTGATCGAGCTGCGCCGCTGCCAGTCGATCGGCGCGGCCGGGGCAAGCGATCCCGACTGCCTGCGCGCCTGGGCCGAGAACCGTCGCCGGTTCCTCGCGCCCGGCGCGCGCCCCGCCGCCCGCATCGCCGAAGACTCTTCGGCACAGGAGAACTGATATGGGCGGCACTGGCGTCGTCGATCGCTTTCTGGATGTCTTCACCCGCTACATCGACAGCGGGTTCGGCCTTCTCGGCGGCGAGGTGGCGTTCATCGCCACCACCCTGATCGTCATTGACGTGACCCTGGCCGCGCTGTTCTGGACGTGGGGTGAGGGCGACGACATCATCGCCCGCCTCGTCAAGAAGACCCTGTTCGTCGGCGTCTTCGCCTACATCATCGGCAACTGGAACAGCCTGGCGCGCATCGTCTTCGAGAGCTTCGCCGGGCTCGGCCTCAAAGCGTCGGGCACCGGCTTTACGGCCGCCGAACTGCTCCAGCCGGGCCGCGTCGCCCAAGTCGGTCTGGAGGCAGGTCAGCCGATCCTGGAATCCATTTCAGACTTGATGGGCTGGGTCGCATTCTTCGAGAACTTCATCCAGATTGCGGTGCTGCTGATCGCCTGGTTGCTGGTCATCCTCGCCTTCTTCATTCTGGCGATCCAACTATTCGTGACGCTAATCGAGTTCAAGCTGGCGACGCTCTGCGGCTTCGTCCTCTTGCCCTTCGGCCTGTTCGGCAAGACCGCCTTCATGGCCGAGCGCGTGCTGGGGCTGGTGATCTCGTCGGGCATCAAGGTGCTGGTGCTCGCCGTCATCGTCGGCATCGGCTCGACATTGTTCGACGAATTCCGCGCCGGTTTCGGCGGCGCGCAGCCCAGCATCGAGGACGCGATGGCCGTCGCGCTCGCCTCGCTCTGCCTGCTGGGGCTCGGCATCTTCGGCCCGTCGATCGCCAACGGCATCGTCTCGGGCGGCCCGGCGCTCGGCGCGGGCGCCGCCGCCGGAACCGTGCTCGCAGCCGGCGGCGCGCTCGCCAGTGGCGCCGCTGCCGCCCGCCTCGGCGTCGGCGCGGCAGCAGGCGTGATCGGCGGCGCAGCGCGAGGCGCAGCCTTCACCTCGGGCGCAGCCAACAGCGCCTATGCCCTCGGCTCGGCCGGCAAGACCGGAGCGTCCGCAGTGGCTGGCGGTGCTGCCGGCGTCGGCCAGGCGGCGGTCGGCGCCGCCATGTCGCCGCTCCGCAAGGCGGCAGCATCTCTCAAGGACAGCTACCGTTCCGGCGGCCGCGCCGCCGTCACCGCGACCGGCGGAACCATTTCAGGCGGCAGCTCCACGCCGTCCCCGGACGCACAGGCCGGCGCGCCCGCCTGGGCGTCCGCGATGAAGAACCGCCAGACCATGACCCACGGCGCGACCATTGCCGCCCACACGCTGCGTTCCGGCGACGGCGGCGGCAGCGGCGCGTCGGTGGACACCAGCCAGAAGGATTGATCCATGTTCAAGCGACCGAGCATCCGCTACGGCCAGACGCCCGAACCAGCCACACCTTACCAGCGCGCAGCGCAAGCGTGGGACGATCGTATCGGCTCCGCGCGCGTGCAGGCAAAGAACTGGCGGCTCGCCTTCTTCGGGACGCTCGCGCTTTCTGGCGGTCTGGCCGGCGGCCTGCTGTGGCAATCGACGCGAGGCCATATCGTCCCGTGGGTCGTGCAGGTCGATCGGCTCGGCGAAGCGCAAGCGGTCGCGCCGGCCGAGGCCGGCTACCGCCCCACCGATCCGCAAGTGGCGTTCCATCTCGCCCGCTTCATCGAACAGGTGCGCAGCATTCCGGCCGATCCGGTGATCGTCCGTCAGAACTGGCTGCGGGCCTACGACTTCACGACCGACCGCGGCGCGCTCGCGCTCAACGACTATGCGCGCGCCAACGACCCGTTCACGCAGGTCGGTAAGGTGCAGGTCGCGGTGGAAGTGTCCAGCGTCATCCGGGCATCGCCCGACAGCTTCCGCGTGGCCTGGATCGAGCGCCGCTATCAGGACGGCAGCCTTGCCGCCACCGAACGCTGGTCGGCGATTCTTACGATCGTCGTCCAGTCGCCGCGCACTCCCGACGCCCTGCGCAAGAATCCACTCGGCGTCTTCGTCAATGCCCTCAACTGGTCGAAGGAGCTGTCGCAATGACCAGCATACCCATCCGCCGCGCGGTCACGGCCGCGCTGCTCGTTTCTGCATCTGCACTCGCCGGCTGCGCCACCACATCGGCCAGGCCGCCCGTGATCGCTTTGGACGATCCGCCCCCGGCGATCGTGGCGACGCCCGCGGCCGAGCCGCCCCGCGCCGTCGAGATCGTCACCATCGCAGAGCCCTTGCCGCTGCCCGGCCAATTGAAGCCGGTGACGGAGAGCGCGCGACCGCCAGAGCCCGCCGATCCGCGCCGCCGCGTGGGCGACGCCAACGACGCCGCGCGCATCCAGCCGGTGCGCGACGGCTTCCTCAATGCCATCCAGCAATATCCGTGGACCGAAGGCGCGCTCTATCAAGTCTATACCGCGCCCGGCCAGGTGACGGACATCGCCTTGCAGGAAGGCGAGCAGCTCGTCGGGCCGGGGCCGGTCGCCGCCGGCGACACGGTGCGGTGGATCATCGGCGACACGGTGAGCGGCAGCGGCGCGACCGCGCGCGTCCATATTCTCGTCAAGCCGACCCGGCCCGACCTTGCAACCAACCTCGTCATCAACACCGACCGACGCACCTACCATCTGGAGCTGCGCGCCACGCCCGCCACCTACATGGCGTCGGTGTCCTGGGCCTATCCGCAGGATCAACTCATCGCCTTGCGAGGCCGCAACGCCGCGGCGGCTGCCGCTGCTCCGGCCGCGACCGGCGTGAACGTGACGGCGCTCAATTTCCGTTACCGGATCGAAGGCGACCGCGTTCCGTGGACACCGGCCCGCGCGTTCGACGACGGACGGCAGGTGTTCGTGGAGTTTCCGGCCGGGATCTCGCAAGGCGAGATGCCGCCGCTGTTCGTGACCGGCGCGCGTGGCGACGCCGAGCTGGTCAACTACCGGGTGCAAGGCCGTTACATGGTGGTCGATCGCCTGTTCGCCGCCGCCGAGCTGCGTTTGGGCGATCGGCGATCCGAGCAGCGCGTCCGCATCGTGCGCGACGATGGACGGCGGGGGCGGCCGTGAGCGAGTCCGTAGACACTCCGGCTGATGAGGCGGCCTTGCCGCGCTCCCATCCGAGGGCCTTCCAGCTTCGGGGCGACCCGCCGCGCGTCATGCGGCTTTCGCGCAAGGCGCTCGCCGTCGTAGGCGTGGCCGCCGGTCTCGGCATCGGCGGTTCGCTGATCTATGCGTTGCGACCGCCTCATGAGAAGGCCGCCCAGGAACTTTACAACACCGACAGCCGCGCTACGGCCGAGACCATCACATCGGGACCGCGCGACTATGCACAGGCGCCCCGGCTCGGCCCGCCACTTCCCGGCGACCTCGGCCGCCCGATCGTGTCGGCACAACAGCGCGGCGAGGACGTTCCCGTGCCGCCGATCGGCGCGCAGCCCGGCCCGTCCGATCCGCGCGCGCAGGCGGCGGAAGCCGCCCGGCAGCGCGCGGCGCAGGAACGCGATGCGGCCCGCACCAGCTCGGTCTTTCTTGGCAGCGGCGGCGCGCGTGCTGGTGTGGAGCCGGTCTCGACGCCGGGCTTGCCAGCGCCGTCAGTGCAGGAACCGGCGCAACAGGCGGCGCAAGGCGACCAGGCCGGCAAGCGTGCCTTCATGGCGCAGGCGGCCAACCAGCGCACGGTCAGCGTCGAGCGGCTGACGGCGCCGGCATCGCCTAACATCGTGCAGGCCGGCAGCATCATCCCGGCTGCGCTCATCACGGGCGTCCGTTCGGACCTGCCCGGACAGATCACCGCGCAGGTGACGGCCAACGTCTATGACAGCCCCACGGGGCGCATCCTCCTCATTCCGCAGGGCGCGAGGCTGATCGGCGAGTATGACAGCGAGATCGCCGCCGGGCAGACCCGCGTGCTGCTCGCCTGGGACCGACTCATCATGCCGGAAGGACGCTCGATCGTTCTCGAGCGCCAGCCCGGCGCGGACGGAGCCGGTTTCGCGGGCCTACAGGACCGCGTGGACCAGCATTGGGGCAATCTCCTCAAGGCAGCGGCCGTTTCGACGCTGCTCGGCGTCGGCGCCGAGCTGGGTGCGGACAGCGAGGACGACCTGACCCGTGCCCTCCGGCGAGGCTCGCAGGACACCATCAATCAGACCGGCCAGCAGATCGTGCGACGGCAGCTCAACGTGCAGCCGACGCTCACCATCCGGCCGGGCCACCCGCTGCGCGTGATTCTCACCCGCGACCTTGTGCTCGAACCGATCGGAGCAACGCGATGACCAAGTTGAAGCTGGGGCCGCTGGCCGACGACCGGCCGGTGAAGCTCGCGGTGGAACTGCCTGCGACTGTTCACCGCGATCTTATCGCCTATGCCGCCGCGCTCGCGGCTGAGACGGGCGGGGAACCCGTCTCCCCGGAGAAGCTCGTCTCGCCGATGCTGGCGAAGTTCATGGCAAGCGATCGAGGATTTTCGAGACGTCGGACCAGCGCGAAGAACTGAGGCGCGTCGTTGCCTTAGTTTCCGAGAAACCGCTTGCGGCGCTCTGCCGCATCGACCTTGATGATCGCTTCTTCGGCCGTGGCGCATTCATGGCCACGGATCGAGCCATCGCGGCATCCGGCCACAACCCGACGAGCCTCGTCTATGCGGGCCACGAAATATTGCGTGCCCCGGGCCTCACTTGGCACCCCAGCAAGGGGCGACGGGATTGCGACGGGCGCTGTCTGCTGCATCGGCGCGATGACAGGCCGCAGGAGGAATCCGCCCGCGAAGCCGACAAGCAAAGTAACGTGCATGATAATGATTATCTTACTTTGCGACATAGCACTTACCTCTACGCTCACCTGTCGATTTTAGTGCGGTCTTGGAAGTAAATCAAAAGACAGTGCGTAGCGTACTTTGACGAACTCGAGGAAGCGGCGCAAAGTTGGATTATAATTGTCGTCACGCCAGCAGCCGGAGTAGTCGGTCAGCGCAGGCCCTTGTTCTCCATGTATTGGGCGATAGACGACATCTGGGTAACGCGCTCCGGTCGAACCTTCACAGACAATGCTGACGCCCGAGCAACTCGCAAGAATGCTTAGAATTGTCTCGCGGCTCGCCTGTTGCACGCGAATGTCCGGTTTGTGGCCTGACATGGCGAGGCGTCCAAGCAGTATGTCTCTTACCTCCAAGCCAGGATCAGCAGCGGGCAGCACGAATCGTTCTCCTCGAAGATCGGTCCAGTGAATCACGTCCCGCGCCGCAAGCGGATGGGACGTAGGCAGCGCAGCGAGCATCCGTTCACTCCAAAGCGGCTCACAGTGAAACCCGTCATAGTTGGCCGTGCCCATGAGAATGGCGATATCAACCTCGCCACGGTCCAGGCCAGCGAGCAGGACACTTCGATTGTCTTCGACACACTCAATCTCGACGTCGGGATGCCCGTCGTGCCAAGCCATCAGCGTCGCACGCAGATGGCCGGCCGAGACCGAACTGTTATGCCCCAGCATGAGGCCGCCTGCGCGGCCTTGGCCGGCCGCCCGCATCATCGCTACAAGCTTGTCCGCTGCGGCTATCATTGGTTTAGCGCCGCGAATGAAGGCGTCTCCGGCGAGCGTGGTGGTGATGCCCGCGCGCGATCGCTTGAATATCGGCATGCCGACTGAGCGCTCCAACTTCAGGATCGCGCGACTGAGGGTCGACTGCTCGACGTTGAGTGCTCGCGCCGCGCGGTAGAAACTTCCGTGATCCGCGGCCGCCAGAGCGTATTGGATCTGGCGCATATCGAAGGGCACAAGTTTCTCCCCGCCTTCTATATCATTTTGCAGTGACGGAACGGCGGGCCCACACTTCTCATGCGGAAGAGAGCATACGACTCATCACCTACCTAAATCCGCCGGACGCGCGTACGACTGTCGCGGTTAATCTGCCGGACGAGGAGCGCGCCGGATAGTGTTGGTTTGGGTGATGCTGTGTTGCACAGCCTGGAACGCAAACTCTCAGTCAAAGCATCTCTTGCGTGTTCAAGGCGGGCCCGCCGTCCTTGCGAGCAGGGCGCTGTAAAGGCGTCGCGGATCACGTATATCCACAGTTCGGGCGATAGGGGAGCTGCAATCCGACAGTGTCGTCTCAGCGCACCGGGGAAGGGATGTTAACAAAGCTATATCGATCTGCCGTCAACTTTGATCCGTGATCTCGGAATGTTAGATGTCTCCCATATATTCGCGCGCTGTCGCAACCTCGTGATCGATGAGGGTAACGGCAGGTTGCTCAGGCGGAGCGAATGCTATGGCTAAGTGCACGACGTTCGTCCGTTCAGGCTGCTCTGTAAACGTCCTGGCGGGAACGTTCGTTTCTATACCCCCTCCCAACATCTGCGCGCGAAGCGGGTGACTTCCGCTGCGAGGTCGCGGTCCTCCGGCGTGTTTCCCATGAAGCCGCCGTGCGGCATGGCTTCAAACACATGCAGCTCAGCACGAACACCGGCTTGGCGTAGCGCGCGGTGCATCCGCACCGTGTTGGACAGGAACAAGTCCCGCGTGCCCGATTGCAGGAAGCTCGGGGGGAAGCCGGTGAGATCTCCGAAAAGGGGAGACAGATGAGGATGCGATAGCTCTGCGCCCGCTGCGTAAAGCTGGTTGTTCCGCATCAGTGAGCCCGGCAGGATCACATCGACCATCTGGTTGACCTGAAAGCTGTCGCCGGTCTCCGTCAGGTCGACCTGAGGTGAAAACAGGACCAAGCCGGCCGGCATGGGGAGGCCATCGTCCTTAGCGCGCAGGAGCATGGCCGCGGCGAGGTTGCCGCCCGCCGATCGCCCGCCCACGACGATGCGGGTTGGCGCATGGCGCTCCAGTACGTGGCGGTAGACCACCAGCGCGTCATCGAGCGCGGCCGGATAGGGGTGTTCCGGCGGCGTTCTGTAGTCGACGCCGTAGGACAGTACCCCATGCTGGTCCGCCTGCATGCGCGCTTGGGCGATGCAGGCCTCCCCGCCGCCGAACACCAGCGCGCCACCGTGGAAGTCAATGTACGCGCATTCCGGGTTCGACACGGCCTCCGGCGTCGCGATGTGAAGCGTCGCGCCGTCCGTGCGGATGGTCTCAACCTGCGAACGTAGCGTCCCGGCCAGCTCTCTTACCGCCGTGGCATATTGTCCATCGGCCGCGGCCTTGACCTCCATCCAGCCGACATGATCCTCCGGCAGGGGCATGGTGTAGCGCGCGTTAAGCGGGACGCCGTCCGCCCCGACGAGCTGTTCGAGTTTAGCCCGCGCTTCGGCACTGATGGAGGCGGGAAACGGTATGCGGCGCGCCGGCACGGCCACCCCAGGTTTATGATCGCTCATTAAGCTTTATAACTCCTTCCCAAGCGGCACGGCGAGCGACACCAGCGTTCGGCTCGTCCCCACTTCCGCGTCCGGCGCCAGGCGCCTTCAGCGCTCGTCAGAGCTGATCCACTTCGTTTCGCTCGGAACTTGATAGCTTCCGATCGTGTCCAGCAGGGCCGCGGGATCGTTCGAGGCGAGCAGCATGCCGCGACAGGCTTGAGGAAAGCCTCGTCGACGACGTGATCGAGAAACCCGAGCAACTTGTCGTAGAAGCCTTCGATGTTCAAAACCGCACAGGGTTTGGCGTGGCTGCCGAGTTGGGTCCAGGTCCACACCTCGAAGATCTCTTCTAAGGTGCCGATGCCGCCCGGTAGCGCGATGAAAGCATCGGACAACTCAGCCATCAGCGCCTTGCGCTCGTGCATAGAGCCCACCACCCGCAGATCCGGCAATCCGGTATGGGCGACCTCCCGCTCGACCAGCGCTTGGGGGATGACACCCGTGACCGAGCCGCCAGCCGCGATCGCTGCGTCCGCGACGGCTCCCATCAGTCCGACCGCAGCGCCACCGTAGACCAGGCCGATGCCACGTTCCGCCAGAAGCGTGCCTAGCCGGGTAGCAGCGGCACGATAATGTTCGAGACGGCCGGCGCTCGAGCCAGAAAAAACACAGACACGTTTCAAAAATCTACTTTCATCGGTGAGCAGGTGAAGAGGAGTCTGCAGCTGCTGGTAACGTCAGGATCCAGCGGCGGCGCGGGGTCAGTCGACGGTCAGGACCGCCTTTCCCTTGAACTGGCGAGACATGAGCGCGCGCGATACCTCGTCGATATCGCGCCAGGATCCGCGGTGATTGATCACCGGGTCGAGCGTGCCATCTGCAAGACGCGCCGCCAGATCGGAAAGGAGAATGCTCGCGGGTGCAGGCTCGGGCCGAGTGAGTTCCTCGCCGAGGAAGAAGCCATAAAGCGATGTCCCGCCATAGGTGCCGCCGGGGCCGAGACGGAACGCCTTGGCATCAAATGTCGTCGGCTCATCTCCGGCCGCGTCACCAAATTGCACGCACATGCCGCGAGGCGCCAGCCAGGATAGGGCACGACCGAGAAGCTATCCGCCAACACCCTCCATGATCAGATCGTAGGGTCCACACCGTTCCGCCTCGCTGTCGCCGATCGCGATCGCGATCGCATGAACTGGCAGGCGGCGCAGCAGCGCCGCGTCGGTCTCGGAGCGAAGGTATGCCGTGACGTGAGCGCCGGTGGCGGCAGCCAGCTGGATCGCAATCAAGCCGACACCGCCCGTTGCAGCCGTCACGAAAACCCGGTCGCCAAACGTCAGCGACTTCTTCGAAAGTGCAATCGCGGCCGTCATCCCGGCAACCGGAAGGACGGCAGCGGCTTCGAAACTCACCGTGTCAGGGATCTGCGCGAGAAAACTGGGGCGAACTGCGATCCTTTCCGCCCAGGCGCCTTCGAACTTGAGCCCCACGACCCGATCTCCGACGGCGAAGTCCGAACCGTATGGCGCGGCCTCGACGACGCCGGCAAAGTCCCAACCCGGCCGGTGCCCGGCCCGGGCCGCGAGTGCCTCGCGAATCTCCCCATTATTGAGCGATATGGCCTGGACAGCGACGGTCACCTCATCCGGAGCCGGCGTCGGGGCAACATGTCTCTCGATACCGAGCCGACGCTCGCCGGACGCCTCCAATACGGTCACTGCACGCATCGTCAGCCTTCGATGCAGAGGGTCTTGGCTGGGTAATCGAAGGTTATCGCACCCGCCTTCCATAACGGGACACCGAGCGAACCGTCGAATAAGCCGATTTCAAAAGCCCGGACTCCCGATGTGATCGCCGCCTCGACGCCGGTGAATACCGTCCCACCAAGGCGCATCTCCGCGATGGTAGCCACACTGCCCTGCACCGGTCCGCCTGTCCCATGGCCCACCTGCTGCGCCTTGCCCGAAGCAATCAGCGCTTTACCCGCATCGGCGCGCACGAAGGGACCGCCGATCATCAAAGCGTTATGGCGCGTGCCGAGATCCACGACGAGCTTGAGCTTCACCGGATCAGAGGCTGGTGTTGGCCTGATCTCGGCTTCAACCATGGGCACATCGGAGACGATCGTAAGCGGAATCGGCGCTGCACATTTGCCGATGCTCCCGCTCGGGCCGAATGTGATCAGCTTCCGCCTGTAATCGACCCGCACCGCGCCATATTTGAATGCAGGAGAGCCGACCAGGACCTCGATCGGCGTGCCTGCCGACGAAGAGAGCTGTTCGAGGTTTGCGGAAAGGCCGGGCAACTTCTCAAAGCTGAGGGGCCCGACTTTCAGGGTGGCGATGTCGATTGGGCGTAGCTGCTGCGCTTGAGCACCGGCACCCGCGGCCTCCCCGATAGAATCTGCAGTTGCCAGACCGAGCGCTGTGGCCGTCCGCTGATCCACCAGGAGGGCACCGGAACCGCTGTCGAGTACTGCCGACTGTCGCCGACCATTGAGTGTCACATCGAGAGCGACAAGGTTATCGCGTATCTCGAAGGGAATGCTGATGGGGCTCTTTGGCGTCTGTGTTGGACGATCTCGATCACTAGCCTCAGATTGCCATTGTCCCTGCTTATCCTGCGATGCGGAGGTCTGTGAAATGGCCGGTCCTGCCCAGACCCCGGTTGCAAGAAGTGCGGTGAGCACCTGCCCAAATTTGATCTTCACGGATAATCCCACTCATTGTCGTGGAGCGCGTCCCGACCGGAAGCGCGGTGCCGACCTTCGGGAACACGGAACACGAGGCAACGCGCATCGATGCGCGTGATCCCTCCACGCGCATCCGAGCGTCGGTCTGTCGCTAATCTGTCCTCAAGGTGGCGCTCATGGTAGTGCTGCCTCGGGTGCTGCTGTGTTGCACGACCCGGAACGCCACACGGCGATCAATGCGTCTCTTGCGTATTCAGGGCAGATTCGCCGAAACATTCTATCAACATTTCCGTGAGCACGCGGATCTTGCGCGCCGGATGCTGCCCGGGCGGTCGGATCACGTATATTCCGAGCTTGGGCAGCGGATAGCGCGGCATCACCTCAACCAGCGCACCCGAGGCGAGATGTTCCTTGATCAACGCCTCGGGCAGTCCGGCGAGGCCGATGCCCGCAAGCGCAGCGCCTACGAGTGCAACCGCGTTGTCGGCTTTGAACCGCCCCTGTGGCTTCATCATGACGATCTTGTCGCCGTCCGTGACCAGCCAACTTTCGGTTCCCTGCATGACGACCTGATGGGTCACAAACTCATCAGGCGTTTCCGGCGAGCCATGCCTTTCTATATATTCGGGAGCCGCGACATATTTACCTGTCGTCCAGCCCACCAGTCTCGCCATCATGTTCGAGTCGCTGAGATGGCCGACACGGATGGCGCAGTCGAAGCCTTCTGCGATGAGGTCGACGAACCGGTCGGAGTAGGACGCCTGGATCTTCAAGTCCGGATGGCGCCGCGCCAACTCCGCAATGACGGGCGCAAAGTGAGTTGGCCCGAACGTGAGCGGAGCCGAAATCCTAAAGCGCCCTCGTAGCGCGCCAGCGGGGAGAATGGTCTCCCGTGCTATGTCGATTTCGGCACAGACCTTTGCTGCATGGTCCCGGAAGGTAATCCCGGCCTCCGTTAGCGCCGCGCCTCGTGTGGTGCGCGCGAGCAGCTGAATGCCTAAGTCCGCCTCCAAGCGCGCGAGGCGCCGACTAACGATCGACTTCGACACCCCCAATCGAAGCGCCGCCGCAGTAACTCCGCCCGCATCCGCGACCTCGACGAACGTCCGCAGTTCTTCGATATCCATGCCGTGTTCCCAAGTGCGCAACACAGCATAGCAGGACGCGATGCTACCGCATTCAAAAACGCGATGGCACCGTCGCTTAGATGATTCCCGAGTGGCCGGGGCCGATGGGGACCGACCGCGCAGTGAGCTGCAAAACGTTCATCGAGCACAAGCAGCGCATCGCGCTCGAGTCAGACATGCAACGTTGGTCCTCGAATTCTTAGAGCAACCCGAAGGAGGTACTCACTATGTCAAACAATGCACATTCCACTGCCGAGCCCTCCTCGACGGCATCGCCTTTGGCGGCACTGCAATCGATCTTGACGAACCCGACCGATCTGGAGTTCGCAAGACGATTTACGACCGATGATTTCGTGTATGTGTCCCTCAATTATGACCACCCGGAACTGAAGCGGATCATGCCTTGGGCCGGTACGAACCACGGCACCGAGGGGCTGGTTCAGACCTTTATCGATGTCGGCCGCTACTGGACGACAGACGACTTCCAGATTCAGGACAGTTTCGAAAATGAGAATGGCGCGGCCGTCTTTGGCACCTTCACGTACACATCAACCGTACTGGGCAAGACGGTGACGTCACCCTTCGCCGTTCTGGCACGGGGCAAGAACGGCAAGTTGTCCTACGTGCAGTTCATGGAAGATACCTTCGCGACCGTTCGCAGCTTTAGGGAGGGCGGCGAGTATCTCATCAAGGCAAATCCAGACGGATCGGAAATCAGTGTCTGACAGCTAGACCGAAGGTTTTCCGGGATCAGGCAGGCCATTCGCGTGAAGAAATCAGGTCGTGTCCGACCGGATTCTCGGGGCGACCGACACGGCTTCTATCTAAATGTCAGCGTTCCTAGGTGCGCAACACAGCATAGCAGGGTGTGAAGCTACCGCGCCAGAAAAGGCGATGATACCCAGTCCTGGGGTGATGCCCGGTCCTAATGCCCCTTTGGACGACAGATTACGGCAGCAAAGGAATAGCCATGACCTTTCGCAACGGTCTCGACTCGCTTCTTCGCCCCGAAGATTCGGTGCTCGTGCTTATCGACCACCAGCCCTATCAACTCGCAAACCTGAATAGCCACGATCCTCAAGCGGTTGTGAACAACACCACCGCGCTCGCTAAAACGGCCAAGGTCTTCGGCGTACCGACGATCCTGACGAGCGTCATAGCGGGCCGCGGAGGCCTTATTTTCAAGCACGTCACCGACGTTTTCCCCGGACAGGAGGTGATCGACCGAACGTTCATCAACACGTGGGAGGACAAAGCGGTCGTCGACGCTGTGAAGGCGACCGGACGCAAGCAGCTTATTATCGCGGGCCTTTGGACAGAGGTCTGCGTGGCGATGCCGGCAATCCAGGCGGCCGGCGAAGGCTGGGACGTCACGGTGGTTACCGACGCGTCGGGTGGCACTTCGGTCGAGGCACATGAGGTAGCGATCCAGCGCATGATCGCAGGTGGCATCAACATGATCACTTGGCTGGCCCTTGCGGCCGAATGGCAGCGTGACTGGGCACGTCTTGAGACAGCCGCTCCGCTAACGCAGGTCATGATCGACCATGTTGGCGGCAGCGGCATAGCCTACATGTGGGAACAGCAACTTCTAAATACGCCCGTCTCGACGACCGACGGCTGAAATGGGCGGAACGCGGAGCTAGCAGTTGAGGTGTCCAGTTTCATACCTCGCCGGCTGCCGCCACCCGCCCGATCGGTCGTCCCGCTGAGACGCTTTCGATCTCGGGCGCTTTATCCGTGAGACCGGTACAAGGCGTAGCAGCCAGGATGGCAATGGTTCGCCTTTGATGGTGGGACCTCGCTCCTGTTCCAAGCCAATCGTCGAAATCGGCGAGGCTGAGGCGGCTCAACTCAGGAGAATGACTAATGTCGGTCGCCGGTTTCCCAGTCGGGCAGGAAATGAATGTCACCTATCCCGACTTCAAAGTCAGCTTGCAGCTTCAATCCGTCACGCAAATGTCGTTCGATATCGCCGACGGGCCATTTGCGCACAAGGAGACAGTCTCCATCCAGGTTCAGCCGCTGAGCAACGGCATTTTTCTGGTGAGCTGGGTGGAAGAGAGCGGCGCCACGGTCACGAACGTGCAGGACTTTGATCGAGGGATCGTACACTCGTTCGTCACCTTACCGGGTGGCCGCTTTCTGAGGATGGTGGGCTCGATCGAGGTCACCAGACCTGCGGACCTTCCCGGCGATGATCGTCCAGAGCGCAACAAGGCGCTGGTGCTCGATGCAATGACCGCGCTTTTCCAGCAGCGCGACGCCTCGGCGGTCGCGCGGCTCTACGCCCCCGATTATGTCCAGCATAACCCGGTCATTCCACAGGGGCGGGACGCTCTTCAGAAGCTCGTTTCGGAGCTGGCCGAAGACGTCTTTTACGAACCTGGAATGATGATTGCCGAAGGTGCCTATGTCGCCATTCATGGTCGCATCCGGGGATGGGCGCCCTCGCCGCAAGTGGTGGTCGACATCTTCCGCATCGAGAACAACCGCCTCGTTGAGCACTGGGATGTCCTCCAAAACGAGGCGAAGGTCGCAGCGGGTGGGCCATCTATGTTCGACGTGGATGAGCGCGCGCGTCAGGTGGCCCGGCGTACCTAGGCATTTGGCGGCCGAGCTGCCCTTGAAAGGACGAGAAATGGAAGCCGGTATCGACCACTTTGCCGTGATGCTTCCCGACCCGGAGATCGGAGCGCGTCTGTCCAGGAGCGATTGCGCGGCAAGTCTGCTCCAAAAGGAAGGGCCAGCTGACCGCGTCGGGCTGGTCGAGTTCGGCATCGGCAGGCACCACCGAACCGAATTTCTCGAAGCGCGCGCTGTCGCAGTTCAGTGATGCCGCGTCCCTCATCCAAGCGTTTCCGGTCTGTTGTCGTCGCGGGCGCCGGCACCGGGCTAGGGCGAGAAGCTGCTCTCAAGTTCGCCAGCGAAGGGTACGTGGTCTTCGGGACCGCAAGATCTGCGGCAGAGGTTCATGACCTGAAAGCCGCATCTGGCGGGCGTGTCAGTCTCGCAGCGTGCGATATCACCAATACCCCAGGGGTATGGGCTTGGGCTGACGGGGTCTCGGACGCGCTCGATGGCGCCGGGCTTGACGTCCTGGTGAACCTTCCGGACCCCATCGAGGGCGGTCCGTTAGAGGCTATGCCGCTCGACACCATCAGGCGCGAGCTCGAGGTAAATGTGCTCGGCACCGTCTCTATCATCAACGCATTTCTTCCGTCGCTGCGCATAGCTCATGGCCGGGTCATCCAGGTCAGCTCCTGGATCGCTAGTCTGGCGGTTCCATTCAGTGGCCCGTCTGCGGCCTCGATGGCTGCGCTCAAGGCGCTCTCGGCTGCATATCGGGCTGAAGTACGACCTTCAGGTGTGGATGTAGTGACGGTCACCACCGACCTCATCCGGCCAGTCGCTGACACAGATCGAGCCGCAAGGACCGTTCGCGCCGCTGCCAATCTGACGCCGGCGCAGCGCGATCTCTACGGAAAACGCATGACCGCGGCGGCGGCACGGCTGGAGGAGCTGGCGATTGGCGGCGCAGATCTCGTCGAGGTTGCGGCTAGGGTGTTGCAGATTGCTCAAGCGGGTGTGGCGGCTAGCCATGAGGCTGTCGGCGACCGTGCGATCGAAATCTCGGGGGCGACACAAACGAAGAACGATGCCGAACTCGAGGCGTTCCGGCTCAGCCTGGTCGGCCTGAGTCAGTCAGCATCACCGAAGCGCTAGGAGCGAATCCCCTTGAGCACTGTAGAAGACAATCCAGCCGAACGGCGCTTTGAACTCGCCATCGAAGGCAGCCACGACATTGCTGCCGCCTATTACCGGCTGGAGGGTGAGCGGCTTACCCTCACGCACACCATCGTGCCGGAGCGATATTCGGGGCAGGGGATTGGTTCGAAGCTGGCGCGAGGCGTCTTCGAGCTGCTCCGAGCAAGCGGCCGCAAGGCGGTCCTCCGCTGCCCGTTCATGGCAGCCTATTACGCGCGCCATCCCGAATATGAAGACGTCGTGGACACCTCGGCGGAGTAGGAGAGACAATGATCGAGTTGGTGATCGAACAACGGCGACGGAACCTTGGTGGCAGTTTCGAGGTCGGCCGGGTCTTGCCGTTCGCGCAACGCAAGATGGTGGGCCCCTTCATTTTCTTCGACCATATCGGGCCGATCGACGTCCCCCGTGGCGTTGACCGCAGCGCTGATGTTCGACCGCATCCGCATATTGGGCTCTCAACGGTCACCTACCTGTTCGCCGGCGAGATCATGCATCGCGACAGCCTGGCCTACGAGCAGGCGATCCGTCCCCAGGAGGTTAACTGGATGACGGCGGGGCGCGGTATAACCCACAGCGAACGGCTGGAGCGTGCACGTGCCCAGGGGGACAGAATCCATGGCATCCAGGCGTGGGTGGCACTTCCCAACGAAGTTGAGGAAACCGACCCGTCCTTCTCACATCATTCCGGGAGCGACCTTCCGCAGTGGACCGAAAGCGGTGTCATGGGCCACCTGATCGCGGGCAGCGCATATGGGCTCACCGCAGGTGCCAAGACCCATTCGCCACTTTTTTACGCGCATCTTGACCTGGCACCCGGCGCGAGCGCCGAAGTGCCGGGCGGTTACAGCGAGCGCGCGGTCTATATCGCCTCGGGTGCCTTGGAGGTCGACGGTCGGCGCTTCGATGCGGGACAAATGCTGGTCGTGGACGGCTCTGCATCGCGCGTGACCGCAGCCGAGCGATCCACGATCATGCTGCTTGGCGGCGAGCCGGTCGGCGAGCGCTACATCTACTGGAACTTCGTCTCGTCCTCGCAGGAGCGGCTCGGGCAGGCGGCGGCAGACTGGAAGGCAGGTCGGATGAAGTTGCCCGATGCCGACCATGCCGAGTTTATACCGCTCCCGGACGAACCCGCTCCCCCGGCACCGCCGATGTCGTGAAAAGAGATGAAGACGCGGCCAACGGATCGCACCAATTTACGATAGGAGGTTCTAGTAATGGCAAAGCCGGAAATGTTCGTCACTGATGGCGCTGGGCAGAGACTCTTCGACGCGTTGCATATGTCGCAGACGCTCAAGGTCGGAAATCGGGTGGAAACGTCGGGGCAGGGCGGATGGGACGATGAACTCGACATACCCGTGTCCCTCGAAGACGAGATTACGCAGGCGTTTTACAACGTTGAGAAGGTGCTCGCTCCCGCCGGCGCCAGCTGGAAGGATGTGGTGCACGTCAATTCCTATCACGTCGGCGGTTTTCCGCCTGAGGTGAACGCGACGATCTCTCAGCTTTTTCGGCGGTACATGCCTGATCGTGCGCCGATCTGGACGCAAACTGGCGTTGAGGCTCTGGGCCTGCCGACGATGCGGATCGAGATCAGGGTAACGGCGATCGTCAACTGAGGGTGCAGCCAGGAATGCGGCGCAGGCTTCGTCCGACGCCCTAAGCGCTGGGCGGATCGAGGAAGACATGCAGCGTCTTGATAACGCCTAGCTCGATGTGTGCTACGTCCAGCCCGGTGACCGCTTCGGGCCCACCCGGTGGTCCGGCGGTCCACTGCAAACGCCCGACGCCATTGTGGCCGAGGGCCGGCCGAACGGCGGTGAAGACGAAATCTCGCGGCAGATGGTCCAAAAGCTCGGTAACCGCCTGGGAGATTGCTTCGTGACCCTGAACCGATCGATCGGGTTCATGCAGGATGGCGTCAGGCGCATAGAGTTCTTGGATCGCGACAAGGCGGCGAGCAGGGTCGTGCTCGCCAAATACGCGCTTGAGATTGCCACCCATGATGGCGGCGAAATCGATGTCGGCTGTTGCGCCCAAGGAGCTTCCGGCGGGCGCAGGTTCGCCGGACATGATCCGGGCGGAAAGCTCCGCAATTCGTGATTTTGCCGTCGCAAGCGCAAGTTCTCGGGCCTCGGGCCCGAAACCTATCTTTTCCGCGTGAATGAACGTCACGTCGGTGATCCCGACGAATCCCAATAGCTGCCGTAGGTAGGGCTCCTGGAAGTCGGTTACCTTGGCTGGTCCCGAGGAGTAGAGCCCGCCGCGCGGTTCGATGACGATCGCGTGCTTACCGGTAAGCAGGCCTACCGGACCGCGCTCGCTGTACGAGAAAGTGACCCGCGGGCGCAGAACATGATCGAACCAGGCGCGCAGGGACGTTGGTATACTGAAATTGTACATCGGCGCGCCGATGACGAGGACGTCGGCAGCGCGGAGCTCCTCGATCAGCTCATCCGATCGCGCTTGGGATGCCAGTTCGTCGTCGGAGGAGGGCACGCCCCGTACCCCGGCAACCGTCGCTGAGGTGAGGTGGGGAACGGGATCGGCATCGAGATCACGATAGACAACCAACGCCGTCGGATCCGCAGCGAGCAGGCTCTGAACGGTATGCTCAACGAGGATGCGAGAGACGGACGCTGGGCCAGTCACGCTGCTGTTGATAACGAGGACTTGGCGCATGTACCCTCCTGTTCAGACAGTAATGGATATCAGTGCGACAGCCGGTTCTGTAGCCTCATCCCCCGATGAGCTGTGTCGCGGAAGGAGGAACGCTCACCGGGCGAGTCCCCCGCTATTAGGAAGCGAGGACTCGGCCGAGAAAATCGCGAATGCGCTGCGCAATTTCACGATGGTGCGTCTCGAGCGCGAAATGGCCTGTGTCGAGCAAATGGATCTCAGCATCTGGCAGATCCCGCTTGTAGGCGAGCGCTCCAGCTGGAACGAAGGCAGGGTCATGCCGCCCCCAGACGGCCAGGAACGGGGGCCGATGCTCCCGGAAGTAAGCCTGGAATTGGGGATACAGCGCGACGTTGGCGCGATAGTCCAGAATGAGGTCGAGCTGCACCTCCTCCGCGCCTGGTCGCGCCATGTAAGCGATGTCGAGCTCTCGGCCGTCAGGGCTCAGCAGCTCGGGATCGGCGCCGGTGCCATATTGCCAATTGCGTATCGTCTCAGGCGACAGAGAGTCGCGGCACGCTTCACGGTTCGCCTCGCTGGGATCGCGCCAATAAGCCTGCCACGCGCCCCACTCGTCGCTGAACCCTTCCTCATAGGCGTTCCCGTTCTGCGAAATGATCGCGACTATCCGCTCGGGGTGTTTGATCGCCAGCCGCAGGCCTGTCGGCGCGCCATAGTCGAAGATGTAGAGTGCGAAGCGTTCGAGCCCGATGGCATTCACGAACCCCTCGACGACCTCAGCCAGTTTGTCGAAGCTGTAGGTGAACTCGCGGCGATCTGGCGCCCTGGTCTGCCCGAAGCCGGGAAGATCGGGCGCGATCACCCGGTAGCGATCCGCAAGCTTAGGGATCAGATCGCGGAACATATGGCTTGCCGTGGGAAACCCGTGAAGGAGTAGCAACACGGGAGCGTCGGCAGGACCCGCCTCCCGGTAAAACACCTCAACCTCGCCGACCTTCTGCGTTCGGTAATGCACTGCGGTCATACAGATCCCATGATGCAACTTCGTTCGGCAGCATATCCCTCGGAAGTGCCGCCCGTTTCCGGCGCGGCGCGCCCCGGCTACCGCAGCCGTCTAGCGCGCCGCTGCCTTCACGATTTAGGCAATTGCACCACCGTCGACGGTCAGCGTCGTGCCGGTGATGATACTTGCCGCCGGGCTGGCCAGGTAAGCGACAGCGTTACCGATCTCACGCGGTTCGGCATACCGGCCCAGCGACGTCAGGCTGCGCTGGAAATCGGCCGCCTCGCCATCCGCTGGGTTCGAGTCTGTGTTCGTCGCCCCCGGCTGGATGAGATTGACCGTGATGCCCTTCGGCCCGAGCTCGCGCGAGAGACCACGGGTGAATGAGGTTAGTGCCGCCTTCGACATCGCATAGGTCGTGATGCCTGGGAACGGGACGCGCTCGCCGAGCGCCGAGCCGATCGTGATGATGCGGCCGCCTTCGCCGAGGTGGGGGATCACCGCCTTCGCAAATAGCACGGGTGCCCGAACGTTGACGTCCATCACGCGCTGGTATTCGCCAATATCGATGTCGGCGATCATCCCGGAGTGGCCGATCGCGGCGCTGTTCACCAGAATATCAATGCCGCCCAGCGCGGACACCGCCTCGTCCACGGAACGGGCGATAGCTTCCGGATCGGCGCTATCCGCCTGAATCGCGACCGCGCGACGCCCCGCCGCCTCGATAGATTTGACAACACTCTGCGCTTTCTCGGCCGCGCTCTGATAAGTAAAGGCGACGTCTGCCCCGTTTTCTGCAAGCACCAGAGCGATCGCCGCGCCAATACCGCGAGATCCACCGGTCACCAGAGCGCGCTTTCCTTTAAGATCAATCATCTTCTCGTCCTTCTTTACCATGTTTGGTTCAAATCACCCGCGTTCGTCGGGGATGGGAAAGGCACACGACTTCGTGATCCGCGAACTTAGCAGTTGCGAACGGCGTTTCTTAGGGTCGGAATGTGCCAAGCTGTGTTGCGTGAAGTGGAACACCGGTGACGAAGCTTGGAGCGGGTGTCAGCAGCCGAACGGTCTGGCCCGCCGGCGTGTCGAGCTCAGCTTTTATCGGCTGCGTTCGCGTACCATGCGGCCATCAGGCACGATCCAGAGGGCAATTACGACGATGTAGATCGTCAGCGCCGCACCCCGGCTCACGAATGCGAGCGGGATAGCGGCAACGTAGAGAGCAATGCTGACCAGCCCTTTTCGATCGCGCCCGATTCCCTTGCTACTCTTGAATCCGGTCCGTTGAATGCGATGATCACCCGCTCAATCAATTCGTAGCAGAGTGCTGCCATTCCGAGCACGACACCGTAGGCTGCCGTCGGTCCCACCGCGAAGTCGGTGTCGTTGTTCCAGCGAATGACGAACGGCACCAGGCTAAGCCAGAACAGAAGCGCCAGGTTTAGCCAAAGCACGCGGCCGTCGATTTTCTCCGTCGCGTGCATCAGGTGGTGATGGTTGTTCCAGTAGAGTCCTACGTTGACGAAGCTGATCAGGTAAGCACTGAACATGGGAGCGCTCGCCCGAAGCGACGAGAGGTCGCTAGAACGGGGAGGGACAAGGTTCAGAACCATGATCGTGATGATGATCGCGACGACGCCGTCGGTGAACGCCTCGAGACGCCTGCTGTCCATCGTGACCTCAACCTTTCACGTACCCGGCGGACGCCATCAAGTTTTGGCTGGCTCGAGCGCGCTCGGGTGAACCGCACACAATGCTGTGCCAACCAGCACGAGAACGCCGGCCAGTATCAGCGGAATGACCAGCGATCCGGTTCGAACAACCAGAAGCGCCCCCAGCACTGCCCCGCCGAGGATTGCCGCGACGCTGCCGATCCGGCGTCCCCAGTTCGGATTGCCGCCACCTGCCAAGGTGGAGTCGGCCGCGATGCCGGTGATGGTGAGCGTAAGCACTGTCGTCGTCAGGTCTGGCACCTTGAGCTGGCGGATAGTGGCGTTTCGAAATCCCATCGCTATCGCGGTTGCGGCGATGATCGCATACAGCGCCCAATGCGGAGCCTGGTCCGCGACGTCGAAGCGGAGCGCAATCGCCGCGGCCCCCCATAGCAGAGCGGCTTCAAAGAATGCTGCCGTCAGTAGCCAGCGGCGCAGCGGACGGCCCCCCATCGATTTCCCGATGCGGCCCGCCACCAGCGCACCAATCATGAATGTCACGAGCGCCACGAGGCCTGGTGCCACGACGAAGCCGGGCGTGCCCGCAAGCGCGAATCCCAGAAATACCACGTTGCCCGTCATGTTGGCGGTGAACACCTTGCCCAGGCCCAAGACGCTCGCCGCGTCGACGAGACCCGTTGTCAGCGACAGCATCAGGAGCAGGGGCACGCGCGGGTCGAACGTAAGCGTCCGGTCTTCCCCGCCTTGCGGGTGAGGTGAGCCGCGAGCCACAGGTGCGGCACTGTGGCAGGCAGCGGTGCGGCACTATGGCTACGTGGGTTATCGACGGTTCGGGGTCTGGTGGGCCG